>Ga0181597_10000224_pt1 | contig 61058 bp, 54 predicted proteins | sample 041ome_5_FD_148647 | JGI IMG/M metagenome (GOLD analysis project Ga0181597, IMG submission 148647) | Coastal salt marsh microbial communities from the Groves Creek Marsh, Skidaway Island, Georgia - 041403US metaG (spades assembly) | ecosystem: Environmental > Aquatic > Marine > Intertidal zone... | reverse complement strand
TCGGCTCATCACATCCTGGGGCTGGAGCAGGTCCCAAGGGTTCGGCTGTTCGCCGATTAAAGTGGTACGTGAGCTGGGTTTAGAACGTCGTGAGACAGTTCGGTCCCTATCTGCCGTGGGTGTTCGATTCTTGAGAGGAGCTGTCCCTAGTACGAGAGGACCGGGATGGACGCACCTCTGGTGTACCGGTTGTCGCGCCAGCGGCACCGCCGGGTAGCTAAGTGCGGAAGGGATAACTGCTGAAAGCATCTAAGCGGGAAGCCCCCCTCGAAACCAGGAATCGCTTGAGAGGCGTGGGAGACCACCACGTTGATAGGTCCGGTGTGGAAGCGCAGTAATGTGTGAAGCTAACGGATACTAATTCCTCGATAGGCTTGATTAGACAGACGTAAAGGCAATCGTCTTTATTTATAGTCGTTAAAGTTACCCAAGTTTGGATGTCTTCAATTATTTATATAGGTTTTGTTATCGATTTATGGTGAGACCGGATGACCAGGTGGTTATGGCGTAGATGCCCCACCCGATCCCATCCCGAACTCGGCCGTGAAACTCTACAGCGCTGATGGTACTTTGTCTTAAGGCACGGGAGAGTAAGTCGCTGCCTGGTCTTCCGGTTTCATCATAGTCAAAAGCCTATAACCTTGTTCAGTACATTACCCCAAAATTATAATTGTCGCGGGATGGAGCAGCCCGGTAGCTCGTCAGGCTCATAACCTGAAGGTCGTAGGTTCAAATCCTACTCCCGCAACCAAAAATATTAAATTATTACAATAATTTAGCCACTTCAGTTTTGAGCGGCTTTTTTTGTTCTAAATTATTGCCGCGTTCATTGCCGCGTTTAAATTGCCCACGAACCCAGTTCCATGGACAGTGGGCCACGGACCGGGGTTACTGGAGCCGTTTTTCACTCAGATTTGGATACATGTCAGTGGGTGGGGCTGATAACGGAGCTAGGCTCTTGCGCGTCGGACCTTGGTTGTGGGATTGGTGGAGGCAGTGAGCCATTTTATTGATTTTCAGGCCTCGCGTATGTGCTTATAGACCGTGTTGAGGGATATGCCCAGTCGTCGAGCAACCAAACTGACGTTACCGCCAGTATTCCTCCAGGTGCGTCTGGTCATAATACAGATTTCTTACCGGACCGGTGAACCAATGTATTGGGGGCACGCATTGATGCCATCACGGGCAAAGGGCTGCAGCACATTCTTGATGCCCTGCCTGACAACCTTGCCACTGGCCTACGCAACAACATACTGAATAGTCTTGCGAAACTGCTCTAAATTGCCGGGCCAGCAACACTTTTTAGCCAGCGGAAAAACTGGACTGAGCTTTTCTTGGCCCCCTGTTCTTTTGATATCTCAAGCCAGTATCCGTTTGGTCCTGTAACCGTGGTGGGAGAAATCTGGAAGAGACTACCTGCCTCCAGCTCATATTCAATCATGTTCCGATCTACTACAGCGACACCAACAGAATTTTTAGCCGCTTGAATTGCAAGTTCGAGTGAGGAAAATTCCATTGATGGTCCAGTTGGCAGGTCCGGGTAGTTTGGCTCAAGTGTCAGCCAGTCCTTCCAAAGGGGAAATGAGACACCCTTGTCAAAAACGTGCAATGGGGAGCTTGCGCGCATGGCATCTCTATCTTGCAAAAGTTTAGGGGAGCAAACTGCTATATGGTGTTCCAAAAGTAATTGCTGGCTTTCCGAACCTACTGTAGGTTGGTTTCCATAGTGAATAACACAATCCATCCTAATATTGGAACGGGCTTTTGTATGCACAGCTAGTTCAATTCCTGGAAAATGGTGGGGATAAGATAATAGGCGCCGCGTCAGCCAACGGGCTGCCAGAGTAGGTGGCGCAAGTATATTTAATTTACGTTGTTGTACTGAGTTTGTGATGTCACTTATTGCATCTTCCATCAGGCCAAAAATTTCGAAGATTCTACGATGCAAGGACTCACCGTCTTTCGTTAAAGAAACGCTATTACCCACTCTATTGAAAAGATCTATATTAAGAGAGTTTTCAAGAGATTTTATTTGCCTACTGACAGCACTCTGTGTAACACCCAACTCTTTTGCTGCATCTGTGAAGCTTAAACGCTTTCCAACAACCGAAAAAACGCGGAGAGAAGTAAGACTAGCTAGGTTTTTCATAATACGCGGGCCCTGTGCCAATAGCTTTCTATTTCAAATTAAATCTATACCTTAAGAAATGTATAAGTCATTACAAAAAAGAATAGCCTCTACAATTTTTAATTAGACTGAATTTCTCAAGTTTTATAATCTATAATCCTTAATATTCCGACTTTAAAGAACCGCGTCATTTAAAAAAAAATAAGGATAGGTAACGTTTTTGAGAGAGTGCAATAACTAATGACTTCTGATAAATTAGAACGAAAGGTGCGTGGCCGACGTGGGCGGCAGCGTGATAATAACTTAACTGCACCCAAAATTATTCAGCGTCCATTCGAAAAACTTATACGCTCCTATCCACCTGTAGAAATCGTTTCTGATGATCAACTAGAAAATATTCACCAAGCATCCCTTAAGTTGCTATCTGAAACTGGTATAGATGTTCTGGATGTTGATGCTCGTTCTATCATGAAATTGGCGGGAGCTGACGTCAAAAATGGTGATATGCGCGTACGCTTTGACCCTGACCTTATCTTAGAAGTAATAGAACATGTGCCATCAAAATTCACTCTTCATGCGCGCAATAAGGATCACAATGTAATTATGGGTGAAAACAACATTGCTTTTGCAATGATGGCAAGTGCCCCAAATTGTTCAGATACAGACACAGGTCGACGCACGGGCAACCAGGAAGACTTTCGTAACTTTTTAAAATTAGCGCAGATGCATAACGTTTTGCATATAACAGGTGGCTATCCTGTAGAACCTGTCGACATTCATCCTTCTGTCCGCCATCTGGATTGCATCCATGACTATATCACATTGACAGATAAAGCTTATTGTATCTATTCGCTTGGGAAGGAGCGTGTTTTAGACACAATAGAAATGACACGGATTGCACATGGATTATCACGAGATCAAATGCGCAAACAACCCTGTATGTTCTCGATTATCAATACGAATTCTCCCCTGCAACTCGATATTCCAATGTTGCAAGGCATCATGGAGTTGTCTGCTATGGGACAGCCGGTAGTAATAACGCCCTTTACACTTGCTGGGGCAATGGCGCCTGTAACAATTGCGGGGGCCATAACCTTGCAGAATGCAGAAGCTCTCGCGGGTATAGCCTTCACACAGATGGTACGCCCAAAAGCGCCAGTAATGTATGGTGGTTTTACATCAAATGTGGATATGAAAACTGGTTCGCCAGCATTTGGCACGCCAGAGTACATGAAAGCACAGCACATTGGGGGGCAATTAGCACGAAAATACAAGATCCCCTATCGCTCTTCAAATGTTTGTGCCGCTAATACGGTGGATGCTCAAGCAGCATATGAGTCAGTTTTTTCACTTTGGGGCGCAATCAACGGGGGAGCCAATATGCTCATGCATGGGGCGGGATGGCTTGAGGGCGGCCTTTGTTGTTCTTATGAAAAAATAATCCTTGATATTGACCTACTGCAAATGATTACAGAGTTTCTTCAACCAGTTTTGAGCAACTCAGAAGAAATAGCTCTAGATGCCATCAACGAGGTTGGACCAGCAGGGCATTTTTTTGGAACAGAACATACACAAGCGCGTTATCGAAATGCCTTTTATTCTCCAATCTTAAGTGACTGGCGTAACTTTGAGACCTGGCGAGAGGCGGGGTCGCCAGTCACCATCGAACGCGCTAACGCTGAATGGAAAAAACGCCTTTCCGTTTATGAACTCCCCGATTTAGAGCCTGCAATCAGAGATGAGCTTGACGCATTTGTTAACAAACGCAAAACTGAAGGCGGTGTGGCCACAGATTTCTGACTGTTTTTGGAGAAAAAAGAAGAATGCCTAATATTCAAATTGACCCTAACACAAATGGAAAGAAACTGCCGTCACACGCGAAAGTAGTTATTATTGGTGGCGGAGTTGTTGGTTGTTCTATCCTATTCCACTTAGCTAAATTTGGTTGGAAAGATGTAATCCTTCTCGAACGCGACGAGCTGACTTCTGGTTCATCCTGGCATGCGGCTGGGGGTATCCATACCATCAGTTCAGACCCCAACATCTCACGACTTCAATCATACACTATTAATCTTTATAAGGAGATCGAAGCATTATCCGGCCAATCAGTTGGCCTGCATCAGACTGGTGGTTTCTATGCTGCCTCTACCAAGGAATGGTATGATTATCTCAAAGTTGAGCGCTCAAAGGCACGGTACATGGGCCTAGATCAGGAATTCATCTCACCAAAAGAGCTGGCCGAACGTCATCCGTTGATTGATCCTAACCATTACCACGCAGTGCTTTGGGATGCGCAGGACGGCCATCTTGACCCGTCCGGAACCACCTATGCTTTTGCCAAGGCGGCTAAGGTGCATGGGGCACAATATTTCACCCATTGTGGTGCGACCAATATGACTCAGATTCCCGATGGGACCTGGGATGTTGTTACCCCTAAAGGTACGATCAATGCGGAGCACGTTGTGAATTGTGGTGGTCTGTGGGCGCGCGAGGTTGGTCACATGGCTGGTATTCACCTGCCCGTTCAACCGATGGAGCACCATTATCTAATTACGGAGCGAATAAGTGAAGTCGAAAATTTCGGCCAACAAATACCGCATGGTATAGATTTCGAGGCTAATATATATTGTCGGCAAGAAGGGCAAGGCATGTTGCTAGGTACATATGAGTCTCGAGCAACCCCATGGAAAATAAACGGGACACCGTGGGACTTCGGTCATGAATTACTGCCATCAAACCTAGATCGCATAGCAGAGCGTCTAGAAACTGCATTTGAGCGTCTCCCAGCTATGGCCAATGCAGGAATTAAGGACGTGATCAATGGTCCTTTCACATTTGGCCCAGATGGCAATCCCCTGATAGGTCCTGTTCCAGGCATGAAAAACTACTGGGTAGCTGTTGGGGTTATGGCGGGGTTTTGCCAAGGTGGAGGTGTAGGTCTGACTTTAGCAGAATGGATGATCGACGGTGAACCATCCATTGACGTTTGGGCGATGGATGTAGCACGTTTTGGTGAGTTTGCGACACCTGACTGGGGCTCGATCAAATCGTCGGAAAACTATGAACGCCGGTTCGTAATGACCTTCCCGAATGAAACCCTGCCCAAAGGCCGCAAGCAAAAGACGACCGCGCTCTATGATCGCATGATCGCCAAAGGTGCGGTCATGGATCAGAGCTTCGGCCTCGAACACGTACTCTGGTTTGCAGATGGCCCCGACGACGCGCATGAAGTTCCAACCTTTGAGCGCAACCGGTCGCATGACTATGTCGCGCGTGAAATCAAAGCCGTGCGTGAAGCAGTTGGTGGTATCGAGATCGCCAACTTCGGTAAGCACGAATTCAAAGGGGCAGGTGCGCGCGATTTCCTAAACCACATTCTTGCAGGACACGTGCCCAAGCCTGGCCGCCTGACGCTGACACCAATGCTGACGCCCAAGGGCAAGCTTTACGGCGATCTGACAGTGGCTTGCCTTGCCGAGGATCATTTCATGCTGTTCGGGTCGGGAGCCATGCAAGAGGCGCACCGCCGCTGGTTCGAAAAAGACCTTCCCGCAGACATTGCCTACGCCAATGTTTCGGACGACTGGCACGGAGTCGCCCTGTCCGGCCCAAAATCGCGGGAACTGCTGTCCCGGATCACCAGGGACGATGTTTCCTCAGAAGCCTTCAAGTTCCGTGACCAGCGGCAGACGTTCGTCGGTGGTGTTCCGGTAATTATCAACCGGATCAGTTTCTCCGGCGAGTTGGGTTATGAGATCTACTGCAAGCCGCAATACTTGATGCGCCTTGCCGACTCTATAGAAGAGGCTGGTGCTGATCTGCGCTTTCGCTGGTATGGCGCGCGTGCGCTGCTGTCGATGCGGCTCGAAAAAGGTTGGGGTGTATGGACAATGGAATACCGTCCGGATTTCAATGCGGTCGAATCCGGGATGGATGTCTTCATTAACTGGGAGAAGGATTTTGTCGGGAAGGAAGCTGCATTGAAAGCACGTGATAGGAGTGTTTCGCAGAAACTGCTGACAATGGTCATCGACACTGACGGGATTGATGTCGCCCATGACGAAGCGATCCTGAAAGACGGCACGCCGGTCGGCTACGTCAGTTCGGGCTGCTATGCGCACCGTGTCGGTAAGTCCATGGCGATGGGCTATGTTGCCGCCGAATTTGCATTACCTGGAACCACACTCCAAGTGGAAATTCTGGGCAGCTTCTATGATGCAGAAGTCCTGTCTGGACCAATTTACGACGCCAACGGCTTCAATATGCGTTCCTAAGTTGGAGTAAAGGACATGGGAGGTCGACAGAAAAATGAAGGAAATCTCAGATTGTACACACAAAGATGAAAAACAAATGAATGTTCATTATAGCGACAATCGTAAGATTGACCCAAGCCAAGGCGCACGCCTCGGCGATGGGACGGAAAATGACGGCAACCGTATCGAGATCGGGCCAACCCCACTTGCCCATGCCGAATGGCTCGAGGCAGGGCTGGCGTTGCCCAACCTTGCCGAAATGCGCAAGGCCCGACACAAACGCCTGACCGATTCTATCGTGGCGCGCGGCTATGGAGGCCTTTTGATGTTCGATCCCCTGAACATCCGCTACGCGACCGACACCACGAATATGCAATTGTGGAACACCCACAACCCGTTCCGGGCCTGCCTGCTTTGTGCCAATGGCTATATGGTGCTTTGGGATTACAAAAACGCGCCATTCCTTGCGGAATTCAATCCGCTGGTGCGCGAAAGCCGTTCCGGTGCGGATATGTTCTATTTTGCCCGTGGTGACCGGATCGGCCCTGCGGCTGATGCCTTTGCTGCCGAGGTCGCAGACCTGCTTTCCTGTCACGCACCAGGCCACCTACAGATCGGTATCGACAAGATTCAACCAGCGGGGCTGGACGCGATCCGCCGCGCAGGCCTGCAGTACCGAGATGGTGAGGAAGTCACTGAACGTACACGGGGTATCAAGACAGAGCATGAGCTGCGCGCCATGCGCTGCGCCATCCATTCCTGTGAGCGCGCCATGGCTGTTATGGAGGATTTTGCTCGTACCGAAATCCCTAAGGGTGGCGTGACCGAAGACGATGTCTGGGCTGTACTCCATGCCGAGAACATTAAGCGTGGCGGCGAGTGGATTGAAACACGGCTACTTACCTCCGGCCCGCGCACCAACCCATGGTTTCAGGAATGCGGGCCACGGGTTATCTCAGAGGGTGAAATTCTCGCTTTCGACACCGACCTGATCGGCCCTTATGGTATCTGTGCGGACCTTAGCCGCACGTGGTGGATCGGTGACGATCTGGCCCCGTCTCACATGCGCGAAAGCTATGCCGAGGCGGTAGAGCACATCCGCTATAACACTGCACTCCTGCGACCGGGTCTTCATATGGAAGACCTGACGCGGTCTTTGCATGTCCTTCAGGACAAATATGATGCGCTCAAATACTCGTCTCCGATGCATGGCGTTGGCATGTGCGACGAGTGGCCCCTGATCGCCTATCCAGACCGACTAGTGGACGGTGCCTTTGATGCCATTCTCGAACCCGGCCTGACGCTGTGCGTAGAGGCATTAGTGGGCGAGGTTGGCGGAGATCACATGATCAAGCTGGAAGATCAGGGCGTCATTACGGATGATGGCTTCGAAACGATGTCAGTCTATCCGTGGGACCAACGTCTTTTTCCGCGGTAGCTGAAGATTGAAGCAATGACTAAAAGTTTCTTGACCGATTTAAACTCGGAACTCAAAGAGCTCAGGAACACCGGGCTCTACAAATCTGAGAGGGTAATAGCATCTACAGCCGTGAGATGTTCGAAACCTGGTACAAGATGATCGCGCTCGCACAGTCAGGACTCGATCTGACGGATTTGATCACGCATCGCATTAGCATCGACGATTTTGAGGTCGGTTTTGCCGCCATGATTTCTGGTGAAGCAGGCAAAGTAGTTATGGACTGGGGTGTGGCCAGTTCACAGAACACGCAAGGAGCGAATGTGGTCAGCATTAGCGACGAAAGGCCCGAGTTTGCGACTATGGGTAAGACACCCGATGGCCGCTTTGTCGGCGAAAATACTGGGGCGGCTTTTTTATTATTAAAATTATTACTGCCTTGATTGACTTTTTTTAGAAAGGCTTAATGCTTGGCTCGACCAGTCGCTAAGCTTCTCTTGTCTTAAACCGGTTTATTGAAATCTTGCCTTAACCTTGAATCTTGTGGCTCGTTATTTTGAAGTAAATTTCTGAAATTTCTCTCATTTTACCTTAACTAGGTATTGTAAAGCTAATTCTAGCGTTTGTTTTGAATGCTCTGTTCATTGCAGCACTTCATTCGCGTGACTTAAAATGTATCAGGGTTCTCTCACCCGCATACGATTAGTAATAATAAATAAAAATTTGGCCAAATAAAAAATATGTTATTACAGATATTTAATTACCCCATGCAAAAGATTGGAGATGCTGATTAATAACAATATTCGAGCAATTTTAATTTGCTTATGTGCCTACTTTTGCTTTGACTTAATGGCTGTCCACGTTCGTTTTTTGTCCTCGCGTTATAATCCTCAAGAGCTTTCTTTATACAGAAACGTTTTGGGTGTTATCCCAGCTATTCTTTATCTCGCTTATGAAAGACAATTAACCTTTAGATGGGCTGATTATCGCCTTAAAAAGTGGCGTTTGGCAGTAGGTCGTGGCCTACTTATAGCTATTGCACAACTCATGCTATACAGTTCTTTGATGCGGTTGGAATTAGCTACTGTTTCTGCTTTAGGACAAACTATCGCAATTTTTGTAGTTTTACTTGCAATAGTTATTTACGCCGAAAGGATTGGTCTCTGGAGATGGGGAGCTGTAGTTACCGGCCTTTTAGGGGCATTAATGATTGTTCGTCCTGGCTCTGACGTGTTTACTTGGTATGCTCTGTTCCCAATAGGGGCGGCTTTTTGTTATGCTGCATCTACCGTCACGCTAAGAAGTTTTGAAAAGGGTGTTTCCAGCGCAATTTTATTTCTATATTCGTCGGTCGCATCCGCCTTCGGAGCTTTAATTCTAGCAATAGGCACAACTAGTTTTTCACAAATATATTATTTTACCGATGCTTTGATCATTATCAGTATGTCATTTTTTGGTGGTTTTGGAGTTGTGTTTTTAATGTATGCTTTTCGAAACGCACCATCTTCAGCTCTAGCACCATTTAGTTATTTTAGTCTAATAAACGCATTCTTACTTGGTTGGATATTTTTTGGGGAATTTCCAATAAACAAACTCTTTCCAGGAATTATATTTATTGTCGCTTCTGGGCTTGTGATAATTTGGCGAGAGAGAAATAAAAGTAACAGTCTACCTCATAGAAAATAAGCGTTGGGAACGTCAAAAAATTTCTCTTGAAAGTAGTTATTTAAGATATAATATAGGAAGTAGTTTTAGGAGACAGCATGCTATCACTTTACCATTTTCCCCAGTCAACTTGTAGTATCAAGGTTCGATTATTGCTAGAAGAAAAGAAACTTGAATGGCAAAGTAATCAGCTTATTTCTTCGGAACATCATCATCTTTCAGATTGGTATTTAAAGCTAAATCCAAATGGGGTTGTTCCTACGTTAATTGATGATGACTTACCAATTTTTGAATCAACATCTATCCTAGAATATATAGAGGATAAATATACTGAAACAAATTTTAGACCTGCTAATTTGTTTTTGCGAAGTCAAATGCGAGCTTTCCTTGTTTTTGTTGACGTTTGGCCAACTCCAGCCGTTCGCACCCCCTCATTTCAATTCGGTGGGTTACTAAAAAAATTTACAGCAATGTCAGATGAGAAATTCAGCAGCCTAGTTAAAAAAAGACCGTTGAAAGCGGAATTTTATAATTCATTTGATAAAAACAAGGGATTTTCAGATAGCCAAATTTTTTCATCCTTCGATGTTATAGTAAGAACTGTTAAACGTATGGATGAAATGCTTCAAAAGTTCGGTGGACCATGGTTATTGGGAGAAGATTACTGTCTTGCTGATATGGCTGTTTTACCTTTAATAGATAGAATGCAGGATTTAGGGCTAGACGGACTTTGGGTTAATACATATCCGTCTATTTCGGACTGGTTATTTCGCGCTCAGCAGAGACCTGCAACCGCCAAAAGTTTTATTAAGGGGAGTAGATTGTCCGAACAATTTCCAGATCTCGTAGGTGGTCCTGGGGCTTTATGTAATTATACGGATGCCTATTTCAAAAATAAATCAGCCTAACCTTATCAAACAAAAATGCAGATAGCGGTGAGGGATGATGGGTTGCTATTACATCATACGATAACTCTGGATACATAATTGTATTCACTGTAATGAATGCTCTTTAGCAAGGTGTATCTTAAAAATATTGCGCAAATGGTTCTTAGTATATAAAAACTGGTCTATAAATAACCTCGTTTCGTAAAAAACAAAAAATGATAATAGGGAGAAATTAAAATGAAACGCAGAAATTTTATTAAAAACACAGCCCTCATAGGTGCAACAACGGCAGCTGCAACAACAGCATTAAGCTCACCTGCATTAGCGCAAAGCAAAAAAAAATGGATTGCTGTATCCGCATTTGGCAAAGCTGGTCTTCTTGGTCAAGCGTTGGATGGTTTTGCTAATTCAGTTGGTGAAATGTCCGCTGGCAGGCTTACTATCGATACCTATCATGCCGGTGAATTAGTTGCTCCTTTTGAAGCGATTGATGCCGTTCAATCGGGAACAGCACAAATGGGTTATGGAGCGCCTTATTACTGGACAGGAAAATCTGACTCAATTTCTTTTGTTGCATGCATGCCATTTGGACTGAATGTTCAGGAGCAAAACGCATGGTGTTATTATGGTGGCGGCATCGATTTAGCGGATAAGACTGCCTATAATCCGCTTGGTCTTAAATTTTTACCTATGGGAAATACTGGCAACCAAATGGGTGGTTGGTATCGTAAGGAAGTTAATACTGTAGCTGATCTTCAGGGATTGAAATTCAGAATGCCTGGACTGGGTGGAGAAATATTAAAAACCTTTGGCACTAATGTTATTAATTTACCAGGCTCTGAGGTGCTGGCGGCCCTTACATCTGGTGCAATAGACGGAACAGAGTGGATTGGCCCAGCTGCTGATTTGGGATCTGGTCTATATAAGGTATGTAAGAACTACTACTATCCTGGTTGGCATGAGCCAGCTACGATCCTAGACAGCTTTTACGATTTGAAGGAATGGGAAGCGCTAGATGATGACCTACAGATGATTGTAAAGCAGGCCGCTGCAAATACAAATCTGATGGTTCTATCTCGTTTTCAAGCTGCTAATAATACAGCTCTCCAGACATTAATTAATGAGCATGATGTAAATTTAGCGCCTTATTCTGATGAACTTATAAAGGCAATTGGTGAGCGGGCAACCACGGTTATCCCAGAGCTTGCCCAAAAATCAGCAGATGCGACAGAGCTTTATAATAATCTGGTTACATTCCGTAAAACAATGGTTCAATGGTCTGGCTATTCAGAAGGTAACTTTATGAATAAGCGTATCTCTGCATCATTCCAGACGATATAATTCACATTAAATCTTAAGATAGGGGCAGATTTTGCCCCTATTCGTCCTCAATATATATCTCGCTTTATAAAAGATGTTTAGCAGTGATTGATTATATTACAAATCGTATTGATAGAATCTCAGACTTGTTTGGTGTATTGGTTGGCTGGATGATGATTTGTCTGGTTATTAATGTCGCGGTGGTGGTTCTTCTAAGATATTTGTTTTCCATCGGCTTTATATGGATGCAAGAGCTATATATATGGTTTCATGCTACTGCATTTTTATTAGGTGCAGGTTATACGCTTCTTCATAATGGGCATGTAAGGATTGATGTTATTTACCGCAATCTTTCTGAGAGAAGCCGTGCAATTATTAATTGTCTTGGAACGCTCGGTCTTGCTCTGCCTGTCTTGCATCTTATATATACCAAAAGTTTGCCGATGATTACGCGCTCATGGTCTGTTTGGGAAGGCTCTGTCGAAGCAGGGGGGCTGCCAGGTGTCTATCTGTTTAAAACGTTAATAGCAGTTTTCGCGGTTGCATTTGCATTGCAATTTATCTCCCTCTTCTTAAAAAACCTAAAGATTATAATTTCAAAATGACGGAAACTCTTTTATGGATTCTGAATTATTATCTCTAATCATGTTTGGCGGCACTATCTTAGCGCTGCTGCTCGGGTTTCCAGTGGCAATGACGCTCGGGGGCTCTGCTCTGATATTTGCTTATATCGGTGATGGATTTGGGCTTTTTAATTCAGGAATGCTAAATGTATTTCCCTTAAGAATCTTGGGTATTATGAAAAATGAGCCGCTCATTGCGGTTCCTTTATTCGTGTTTATGGGGGTAATGCTTGAGAAATCTAATATCGCTGGTGATCTACTGCACTCCATGGGTAGCTTATTTGGAAATTTAAGAGGCGGACTTGGTATATCCGTCCTTCTTGTTGGCGCATTAATGGCAGCATCAACTGGTATCGTAGGTGCTACTGTCGTTACGATGGGTCTGATGAGTATGCCGGTAATGCTGCGTGCGGGCTATAGTCCCAAATTAGCGTCGGGATTAATTTGCGCATCTGGAACTTTGGGTCAAATAATACCGCCCTCCATTGTTTTAATTATTCTTGGGGATATTTTGCAGGGTGCTAATGAGCAGGCCGCTTTTAAAAAAGGCATCCTAGTACCAGAACCCATTACCGCAATTGATCTGTTTGCTGGTGCACTTCTGCCGGGCTTGATTATGGTGCTGTTATACATTCTCTTGCAGATTTTCCTTGCAATTTGGTTTCCAAAAACCTGTCCTGCGATTGCGCAAATTGATCATATCCCTGAAGGAAAACAGGCTAAATCTATCTATTCTGTTATTATCCCGCCATTAATATTAATCATTCTTGTACTAGGCTCCATTTTGGCTGGTATTGCCACGCCTACCGAGTCTGCTGCGGTTGGCGCAGTTGGCGCTGTTTTACTCGCGGTTAGAAGAGGTAGCCTCTCATACACTAAATTAATGTTAGTATCGCGCGAGACAGTTAAAATCACATCTATGATTTTTATGATTTTAATAGGGGCATCTCTTTTTTCTCTAGTTTTTAGGGGTTTTGGCGGCGACCAATTAATAGAGAATTTTCTATCTAATTTGCCTGGCGGCGAAGTCGGTGCTTTTGTTACTGTGATGATGGTAATGTTTTTAATGGGGTTCTTTTTAGATTTTATCGAAATTATTTTTATAATGGTGCCTCTTGTTGGCCCGCCCTTAATTGGGATGGGGTTTGACCCTATTTGGCTTGGCATTATGATTGCGGTAAATTTGCAGACCAGCTTTTTAACGCCTCCATTTGGATTCTCTTTGTTCTATTTACGCGGAGTTGCACCGCCAGAAGTTCGAACCAATGATATTTATTTAGGTGTGTTGCCGTTTATTGGACTGCAATTATTTGCACTTCTGATATTCTGGACTTTTCCAAACATTATCTCATGGCTACCAGAATTATTATTTTGATCTCCACAAACAACATCATAAATAATATCGTAACAATAATAAAAGATACGGTTTTAGCTATCGGCCAGAATACTCATTTTCATTGTGAGAAGGCTTTTATTTTTTCAAATTCAAAGTGGTCTGCACTATCTTTTTTAGCATAATAAACGTCTTCAACAATTCCGTTTTCGTCTATTAATATATCTGTTACAGCAATATCAAGATGACCTTTGATTGGTATCGGAACAAACCCTTTTAAAATAGCTGGAAAAACACGATGGCCCTTAAAAAGCAAGGTTGATACTAGTTTAAAATAGGAGCGCTCAACCTCATATTTTTCAAAATATTCAAAATGTTCATCTGCTAATATCGTGAATGGAAGAGCGCCATGTTTCTTCATTGTCTGCTGTAGGTTATCTATCGGCGAGTGGAAGATACCAACATGGATAAAGTTTTTACCAAATTCATTAAATTTCTTTTTGAATTCCATTAATCGTAAATTACAAAAGCTGCACCCAGCCACACGATAAAAACTCACCAGAACTTTTCTGCCCTTAGTTTCGGACAGTTTAAACACACCGCCATTCACTTCTGGGAGAATAATGTCGTCTAATTTATCGCCTTTAGTTATTTTCATTACTCAACCCTCTATACAAATATTTATTAACGCTACTATCTTAATATTAACCTAGTCTTTTTTTTGTCATTAAAAATAGCTATTTGGTTAAAATGCTCAAATATAAAACAGATTGAGCCTAAATTTTTCAGGACTAACATATTAGGTATGTCTGTCAGAAAAGAAATGATAAGACAGGTTAAAAAGGGTTCTACCATTAGTGTAGAGGCAGGATAAAAAAAGGGTTTTCTAGTGTCAGAGAATAAGTTGTTTTTCGAAAAATTTGCTGATTTTGTTGTTCGCAAACGCATTTGGATGGTGTTACTCACACTCATTGTAGCTTTTGCAGTTTATGCAGGCATTCCCAATCTGCGACTTGACACAGATGGCCGGGTTTTTATGGGGCCTAATAATCCTGATAAGCAAACACTTGATTTGTTTGAGCAGGAATTTGCAAAGGATGATAATTTAAACATTCTTTTGATACCCAAGGACGGTGTTGTGTTTTCACCAGAAACCTTGCAAATAGTTCACGAGCTCACCGAAGATGCATGGAACCTACCTTACGTTCGGTTGGTAAATTCTATTACGCGCTTTCAAAATAGTTATTCAGAAGAGGATATGCTTGTCGTCGAGGATTTGATTCCTGAACCATATTCTGTATCACAAGCAGAAGCAGAAGCTGCTAGAGAAATTGCTTTATCTCGTATTGAAATTAAAGGCTCTCTTATTAATGAGCAAGCTTCTATGACAGCTATCAACATAATTTTCAGATTGCCTGGTTTGGATTTGGCAAGCGAAATCCCAACGATTATGGCTGACGCAAATCCGCTGTTGGAACGCTATCGCGATACCTACCCAGATATGGAAATTCAAATAACAGGCTCTGTTCCGCTAGGTGAGCAATTTGCAGTTGCAAGTCAAGATGATGGCCAGAGTTTAACGCCTGCTATGCTGCTTGCCATGCTACTTATTGTTGGTTTTTTGCTGCGCACAATATCTGGTGTGTTTTCAGTATTACTAGTAGCCACTTTGTCGGCGCTAATTTCCCTTGGGGCGCTGGGCTGGAGTCTCATTCCTCTTAACTCAGCAACAGCGATTGCGCCATTAATGATCATTACGCTAGCAGTGGCAAGCACGGTTCATATATTATCCTCGGTACGCCAAACTATGCTTGAGACAGCTGATAAGCAAGCCTGGGCTACCAGAGCTATAAGTGAACATGGACTTGCAATTACGGTTGCTGTTTTCACAACAGCTATTGGTTTTTTATCTTTGAACTTTTCAATTTCTCCCCCGTTCCGGCAGCTTGGAAATATGGTGGCGGCGGGGATGGTTGGTGTTTGGGTGTTTACAATGCTTCTTTTGCCAGCATTGATATGTTGGTTGCCTATGAAACAGAAAAAGACATCTGCACTTACCGATAAGCTGATAATGAGGCTGTGCGAATGGGTTATTAAAAACCAAAAACTTTTGCTTCTTTCAATACCTGTAATTATTATTTGTTTTGCCGTTGGTATTAGTAAAATAAAACTCGAAGATGACTTTCTGCGTTACTTTGATGAGAGATATGAAATCCGTCAGGCAACTGATTTTTATGAAGATAATATTGGTGGTTTGAATGTAATGGAATATCCAGTTGAGACTGATATTGAAAGTGGAATTAATTCTATTGAATATCTGCGCACTATTGAGGATTTCACAGAGTTTCTAAGAGCTCAACCACAAATAAGCTCTGTTCGTTCTATAACAGATATTATTAAACGTCTGAATCAAAATATGAATGGAGATAATACAGAGTTCTATAAGCTTCCTGAAACAGATGAAGAAGCATCTCAATATTTATTCTTATATGAGTTATCTCTAGGGTATGGAATGGATTTGACAGATCAGATAAATGTGGATAGATCCGCGGTTAGAATAACGGCTTATGTGCCTCGCACTACAACTGCTGAATTGCAGAGATTAGATGCCACTATCCAGGACTGGTTTGCTGAAAATGCACCAGAATTACAAAGCCCCGTTACTGGACAAACTCACGTATATACCATGATATCAGCTCGGGATGTGCCAGCCATGCTTCAAGGCACTATTCTTGCTTTGATATTTATATCTGGTGTAATCTTGCTGGTATTGCGGAATGTAAAGCTTGGATTTATATCGCTAGTGCCAAATCTGGTACCTGCAGCTATGGCATTTGGATTATGGGGATATACAGTTGGCTCCGTTACGTTAGCTGTGTCGATTGTAGCAGCCATGACATTAGGTATTGTTGTCGATGACACAGTGCATTTTCTGTTGAAATATGCTAATGCAAAGAAAAGAGGTAAATCAGCAGAAGATTCTGTGCGATACGCATTTAAATCTGTTGGTATGGCACTTACCATAACATCCATTGGACTTGTTGTGGGGTTTGTTATTCTTGGCCAATCTGGCTTTGCCGTAAATAGAGATTTGGCAAGACTAACAGCCGTGACATTAGCTTTGGCACTATTTGTTGATTTCCTATTCTTACCACCATTATTAATTTGGATTGATAAAATGAAAAAGACTTCTCTTTCAACAGCTATGATGATGATATCACTGCTCTTCGTGGCAATAACGTCTTTTATTTTTAACCCTCAACCTGCCTTGGCTTCAGCTCAGAAAGGTTTAGAAATCGCTGAAGAAACGGCCCGTAGAGATAACGGATTTGGGGACTTTTCTGTTGAGGGACAAATGATACTAAAAAATAAAGCAGGCAAGGAAAGTGTGCGTAAGTTTACCACGTCTACCTTGGAAAACCCTGATCCGACCGAGGGAGATAAAAGTGTAATTGTATTCTCAGAGCCACGCGATGTGAAAGGTACTGCTCTACTAACACATACTAAAATAGAGCCTGAAGACGACTCTCAATGGATTTTTCTTCCTGCAATCAAGCGTACAAAAAGGATTTCGTCATCAAACCGAACGGGTAAATTTGTATCGTCTGAATTTTCATATGAAGATTTAGGCTCAGAAGAAGTGGAGGATAATGAACATATCTGGCTTGCAGATATGCCGTGTCCAACTGATGAGAGCTTGACCTGTGCTCAAGTTGAAAGCCGTCCAAAAAATGCCCGTTCTGGTTATTCTAAAAGAGTGTCCTATACAGATTTAGATGAATATCGGGTTCATAAGATAGAATTTTACAATCGTCGTGGAGATTTGGAAAAAGTTCTAATTTTTGAGGATTATAGTCAGTATCTAGGCCAATATTGGCGCTCACACAAAATGATTATGGAAAACATTCAAACTGGAAAATCCACTAAGCTTAATTGGGGAGAATATAGTTTCAGAAAGGGTCTGACAGAACAGGATTTTACACCACAAGCATTAGAGAGATCATCAAGATAAATAAGGTTTGGTAATTTAATTCATGAACAAATATGTCACCTTGATGATTTCTGCTTGGATTATTGGTGCTAGTAGTGCCGCTTATTCATTCGACTATATAGAACAATATGGAAAGGTCGAGTTTAAGGCTGATAGCTATTTTGAGAGCCCAGCTTATTCTGAGCAGAATGATTATTTTGGGGAGGTTCAGATTGAACCCTCTTTATTCATTGAGCAAGGCTTAATGAAAACCTTTATTCAACCACGTCTGAGAGTAGGAGATACTGGTGCAAGTAGAGCTGACTTAAGAGAAGCTCATGTTTCATTTAGCGCAAATGAAATGGATATCCGCATTGGAAGCCTTCTGGAATTTTGGGGAAAAACAGAAAGCTATAATCCAAGTGATATAATTAATAGCTATGATTATACATCCGGTCTTTCAGATTCGCAGAAACTAGGGGCGCCGGCCTTTAAGGTTTCATCTGACCTTAATGACGGTTATCTATCTTTGCTGTTATTTCCTTTTTTTGTTGAAAATGCCTATCCTGGATTATCCTCGCGTGCGAGACTTCAGACTATAGTTAGCAATGATACTGCTAGCTACTCAAATGATGCATCTAGAAACGATAATAGCTATGCACTTCGCTATGAAGGGTATCAAGGCGATTTAGATTACGGTCTGAGTTATTTTGATGGAATAACGCGGGAGCCTTTTTTTACACTTAGCTCAGATGGCCGCCTTGTGCCTGAATATTTTTCTATTCAGCAAACCGGCGCTGATGTGCAGTATTTGTTAGGAGATACAGCGCTTAAAACAGAAATAGTTCGCCGCATAGGTCAATTTAATGCAAATGGCGTAAAAGAAGATTATAATGCCGGCGTATTTGGCGCTGAGCACAATATATATGGTGTGTTTGATAGCGCATATGATCTGATTTTAGTGGGCGAATTGGCAGCAGATAGTCGCGGAAAAGATAGCCACACAATTTTTCAGAGAGATTTTGTAGCGGGGGCAACACTACTTTTAAACAACATAGATGATAGCGAAATCAACTTATTTTTTATAAGAGATTTATCCTATACCTCGCTGCTAACGCGCCTTTCTTATTCTTCAAGGCTGAATGATGCATTTACGATTCAATCGAATTTGAATTTTCATTCAAAATTTGAAAAAGATGCAGGCCAAGCTGCTCTTGCACAAGATAGCAACGCTAGCATCACACTAAGCTATAACTGGTAATAACCACCTTCTTAGATGAGATTTAGGGCTAGGTGCGGGCTGCTTCGAAAGCTGCCCAAGCAGCTTCAAACTTATCGATATCAAAATCATCGCGCTTAGCCGGCCCTAAAATTAGCTGTTCGGTCTCAAGTAATTTATGGATTGACGCTTCAAGGGTATTTATAACGCTCGTTGGAATAACAACTGCGCCGTGCCTGTCAGCATGTATCAGATCACCATCTGTTACAGTCAGCGAAAAAATAGTCACAGGAGTGCCAATTTCTTTAATATGCACAAAACCGTGGCTAGGCCCGATAGAGCCTGCAAGTACCGGAAAGCCATCTGGCAAATCACCTAAATCGCGCATGACGCCGTTGGTGAAAGCCCCGCTCATTCCAAGACCTTTATGAATGTTGGTATTAACTTCTCCCCAAAACGCGCCAATACAAGCTGGAAAATCAATATCCTCAATAACAGCAACTGACGGGCCACTGCCTGAGGCCATATGCCGATAATAAGAAAGCCGGCGTTCTTTTATAATCTCAGCTTTTTCTGTTGGAGGATTAATAGCAGCGATTTTTGCGGTTCTGGCATAACCACAAATTGGTTTCTCATCTGGGTTAGATGAAACCATGGTGCCTTTGGTGAATTGGTCAAACCCGCGCTTTTTCTGCGCTACCTCAATTGCATTACATACGGTTGGGGTATCTACTGATTGTAGTAATTTAAAAAGTGTCTCAGTCATGTTTGTTCTACCTGGCCGAATTTTAATTAATGATTATAAAAAAAATGATGAAATTTAGATATAAGCGCTAATAACGCGCTGATGCAATTGCGGCACCTTTTGCAAGAGAGGATAATTTGGCAAATGCGATTTCAGGATCAACGGCGCCAAATCCAGCAAAGGTGCCAAACCCGCAATCAGAACCTGCAATTACACGCTCTATGCCGACAATATTGGTAAATCTCTCCAGACGCTGGGCTATTAGTTCTGGATGCTCAACAAAGTTAGTGGTTGAATCAATAACACCAGGTATGAGAATTTTTTCATCTGGAATTTCATTTTTTCTATTTTCAAATATGGTCCATTCATGCGCATGGCGCGGATTTGAGGTCTCAAAAAGTAGATAATTTGCATTCACAGACATGAAGGTTGAAAACACACTATTCATGGAAATATCACAGATATGTGGGCCCTCGTAATTACCCCAGCATATATGAACTCTTACCTTTGCTGGGTCTATTCCCTCAAGCGCGTAATTCAGCGCTTCGACATGGCTATCAGCGATTTTAATAAAGTCTGAATCTGATAAATCATTAAACAGCATATGCCTTGATAGAGCGAGATCTGGACAGTCTATTTGTAAATCAAGTCCAGAATTTACGATGGTCTGATACTCACCTCTCATTGCTTCGGCAAGTGCCTGCAAATAATCTTCTCTAGTCGGATAGAAATTATTTTGCAAAAATAACGAGATCACTCCAGGGGATGCAGCATTCATAAACCCAGTTAAATTTTCATTTTTTGCAATTGCAGATTTCAGATGAGAAATATCTTTATCAAGCTCGGTACTATCTAGCGGACTCACCTGTGATGTACACATTGGCCTTGCATATTCTGGTGTGCCGCCACTATTGGCTAATCTTTGCAGAAAAGTAGGAAACAGCTTTAAATCCGCTGGCGCGTTTCTAGGGCTATCACCTGAAAATCCAGTATATCTATCCTTAACATATGTTGCATAGGATATTTTGGACGTCTCGCCATCACTAACAATATCAATCCCTGATTGCTTTTGGCGCGCAACAATCCCCTCTACATGTTTCAACATTACCTTATCAAATTGCGCACTATCAAAGCTTTGGTTTTTTTCTTTGGAAAATAGCAGGTCTGCTACTTCTTGAGATCTGGGCAGTGAGCCTACATGAGTTGTACGGATATGTCTCATTTGCTAGTTCCTCTCAAACCAAGTTGGACCTGCGGTATCGTCGGTGTTTGTGATGCGGTATAAACTTGCCTCCCCTGACATGGATGGCTCTAACCTATAATTATTATAGGGCTTGATAAGAGCTGTATCACCTGCTGATAGAATTTCTTCATGACCGCTATAGCTCAGCCTCCAATGTCCTTTTACAGGCATTAAAATATCATACTTGTCTGATTTCACGTCCTTTGATTTAGTTTTAGAAGATATAAAACTCACCTCAAATCCAGGCTTGTCAAAAATAAGACCTTCTTCTCCTATGACAGACACTTCGCCATCGATCGAAAGTGCCAGCAGATCAAGATATCTAGATACCCATCTTGGAACAATATCAGCTGTTTTTGGCTCTTGCATCGCGGCTAGATTAGCCTCATCCATAACCGTTTTTGCGTTGATGCCTTCAGGCAGATTCTCAGATTTTTTTGTATCATATAATATATTATTTTCGCCCAGAATTAGACCGTGCTCTTTTGCCTCCTCAATAACTTGGGGGGCCCATTCCACGCCACCCCCAGCGTCATCACCACCAAGAATGGCCATTATCATTGCATAATCAGTTCCTATATTCTCAAAGCCTCTAAACATACCAGTTGGGATATTAAATATATCTCCTGCTTCTAGTATCACTTCTCCTGCATTGCCCCATCTGCCCCAAAAAAAGCGCCATCTCCCTGATAAAACGAAGAAAACTTCGGCGGTTCGGTGGGTATGTAGCGAATTACGACATTTAGGGGGTTGGCCTGCAGCTCCAATATTAAATCCAGGTGTTTGTTTAATATGTACATGCTGGTCAGCAGCTTCAGATACGCCACCCCCAATAATTGTAAAATTTTCTTTTTTATCAGAGCCTGGTGTATGTGCGTCAATGAATGCAGTGCGGCATGGAATAAGCTCGCCATATCGAACGATGTGAACCTGAGCAGTCATTATTCTCTCCCCATATGAATGTGAATTTGTTTCCAAATGGCAACATCATCAAACAATGTATATTCGTTGCGAATTCCCCAAGGTCCAAATTCTGCATGGCTGATGCCCATTATATACACATCTGCGCCTGTAGGATTTCCAAAACGGCCTGTCCCGTCATGTGCGCCAGATATCGACCATCTTATAGCAGCTCTTGGAGGCAGAAGGGCATCTTCCCTGCCTATCTTATGATGTATTGTAAATCTAGCAGATGGAAAGGAATTTCGAAATGATATCCAGAATGCCTCAATTTCAGAAAAGCTTACTGCGAATGTATCTTCAGGGTAAAACCCCTTTCCTGCACGGTCATAATGCCGATGGATTATATCACTTTTTCCATCCATAATCGAAGTTAGAATCTCAGCAAATAAGGTGCCCCATTCATTATCATTTCCAGTCCCAAGATAGGGACCTTTTATGTCCATGTCAGCATTTAAAGGTTTGTTGCAGCTAGCTATACCGCCTTCATCACGAATTTGTTGTAATGCAAAATCTTCACTATCATATCCGAGCTGGTGAACAATTCCTCCAAAATCGCGCACTAACCATTCATCATTAATTTGATTGGCAATAGCATGACAATCTGCAATTACACGATAGCGAAGTTTCCTGCCTGTTGGCTTGCCAAAGCCTCCAGCACCAAGATGGGTTGCGGTTGAGAATATCCGATGCGAAGATAACATGCCTTGTTCAGGAGAGCCTGACCAAATAACATCCTCTCCTAAAAGCTGTCTGTCTGGAAACTCAGATAAGGTTGCTTGGGTAGCATCAATCACGGCCTTATTGCCAATAACAAGAGAGCTTGGGGAACGTACAGGAATATCATCAGAATAATATTGATATAGTGTCTCCACTTGCTTTTCTTCCCAGATCTCGTGGGTAATACCTAGAATATAATCTGGAAAATCCTTGAATTTAGGGTTAAATCCTTGCATCTCTTGGAACCTTTATTTCTGGTATGACGTCTTCTGTGAGGAAGAGCGAATTATAAGCTGTCCTGGTAATTTGATTTCATTCTGCTCTATAGGCTTGCCTTGCATATATTGCATGATAAGAAATACTGTTTGCTGGACCATCTGTTCTGCTGGCTGAGAGACTGTTGTAAGATCATAGCTTGCAAGCCTAGAGGGGGGTACATCATCATATCCAACAATACCTATGTCATCTGGAATAGTAAGGCCAAGCTCAAACCGAAAAACATCCATTACAACAAGCGCCATTGCGTCATTTGCAACAAAAACAGCCTCTGGTATTGCGGATTGATTTACTATACTAAGCGCTGCTTCACGAGACTGCTCAGTTCTGAAATTTCCAACCGCTCTTGCGGTTACATCAAATCCGTAATCATTAAGTGTTTGGCGAAATCCAGCTTCTCTGTCGCGCTGGGTCGATGCGCCCTCCCAGCCCGCTATGTATCCAAAAGAACGATACCCTTGTTCAATTAAATGCTTTGCTATTAGGCTGCCCCCTAGGTGGTTGTCAGTTGTTACAGATGCGAATGACGAGTGATGTTGAATACGATTGAACTGTAGAACAGGAATACCAGCATTCTCGCATTTTGTAGTTAATTCAGAGGAAAGAGCAACAGATGCAGTAACAATTGCATCTATTTGATATTCCAATATCTCTTCAACAACTTTATCTACATTCCGAGCTGTTTGAGCCGCCATGAAGATGAGAACATGATACCCTTCTTTTTGTAGTGAATTAGACAGCCTTTCTAATATTTCGGGATAAAAATAATTATCCAAATAAGCCACCACTAACCCTATCATATAAGAGCGACCCGTTAGCAAAGAGCGTGCTATTCTATTTGGGCGATATCCAAGCTTCTTTGCTGCATTTTGTACTTTCTCTGCTGTTTTTGCTGATGCAGATGCCCCTTTTGTAAATACTCTACTGACAGCAGATTGACTGACGCCTGCCAGCTTTGCTACATCCATGGAGGTTATTTTAGTCTGGGTGGCATCACTTAATGAAGGCGCCGATTTTATTACTGAATTATCCGCCATTAGCATCTATTCCAGAAGCTGTCTGACTGGGCTGTGATTTGGGAAGTGCGAGTTGGCGCATACGTGATAAAACATCTACCCCTATTTGTGACCAAATATCGAGCAAATCAATCATTACCCAATTCTCCCGAATTTTCTGTTTTTCAATTCTCCAGAAATCAAGCGACCTTAAATTTATTTTCTGATTTGTAGGCGCAATCCCAAGCCACCCGTCACCCGTTAAAGTCTGAGACATGTTAGGCCAACCTGTAGCGGCAACATATTGCCCTTCTGCAAAAAAATGATGAGTTGTATCTTCTAAATGTTGTCCTCTATCCGGCATCGCCTTTAGAAAGGGGACTTGATGATGGTTGCGAAAACCAGAAATACCGCGGCTGCTACCAATACCAGACGGCCCGTACCAGCAAAATTTGGGGTGCCAGAACTTCTCAAGCTGCATAATCTGCGCGCCACCATATTTTGGATGTTTGCTCATTGCTGTTAGCATATCCAACACAAGTGTTTTGTTTTTAAGGGGGTGTGTCTTATCTGAACGGCTATTATCAAGGCCATCTTGTGTCGCAGGCGCAGGCACCAGCCATTCATAACCTAGAGAGGGCCCCATTGGCCAGACCCCAGCCTGCATCATTAGACTTGGAATATCCCATACCGCTTGGATTTCAATTATCGCCCCAGCCTTAATTTTATAAAACTCATGAAATCTGATATGGGCTATTTGACCGGTTGGGGGTATGTCCATAAAAGCATGGTTGAAAGTGCCGATAAAGTAGCCAGCATTTCCAACCCAGGAATTGCCATCATCATCACTGCCAGCAACACAAATAATCTCGCGTCTTTCAAAATCAGGTAGCGCTGTATAAAGAGGAGCGTATAGTTTGTTATAGAGGAGCTCTGGTTTTACATCGCCTATGGGATGAAAATATCGACATAAAGCGTTTGGATGTATGATTTCCAATAAAAGTTCTTGCACTTTATTAGGGTCGAAATCATATAGCGCATTACACAGGGTTGAGATTATTTGTTTTTCAGACTGAGCTTTAAGTGCCATCTGACCTTCTTTCTGGTGTTGGGGGTGTTTTAGTCCCCTTATCAAAGGCCTCCCACCCTTGGCCTGAAAAACAATCCACGCCAAGCTGAGATAGCACAGACGGAAAATCAACCATCACCCAATTATCAACGATTTTGCCATCTTCAACTTTCCAAAAATCCATATAGCGAATATCCACTTTTTTACCTGTGGCTGGAATGCCCATAAACTCGCCGCTATGAATAGCTTCTTGCCTGCCAAAGGCTGCTGCCCATTCACCCATATAAAGGCGTGCCTCATCAATGCAGACCTTATCTGAAAATGCAGCTTGAAACGGTTTCTGCCAGTTATCTTGAAATGCGTCTAATCCGATTTTTGTTCCGCACCCAAAATTACCCATCCACCTAAATTGAGAGGCAAAAAACTGTCCTATATCGTCAATTCGGTGGTCATTAAGACCGTCAACCATGCCCTCTATCACTTCGCGCGTAGCATTTGTTTTTGATAAATCGGTATCCTTACTTAAGGTGGCTTGTTCTGGTCTTGCTCCAACCATCAGCGGGTCTCCTTAATTCGTTTTCCATTCTCAGTGTTAAATAGATGGCAAGCCCTAATTGGAATTTGGATATTTACAAGATCTCCAATTTTAGCCGAGTAATCCTTTGGCGCTTTTACGGATATTAATGAATCTGCAAGCTGAAAGGAGACCATAGTAGAATCTCCTAGTAATTCCAGAGTATAGATAGGAGCTGATATCTGATTATTAGTTTCAGATTGAGTTTCCTTTGTTTGTATCGTAGCGTCCTCTGCGCGAAACCCAAGCGTTATAGCGCCGTCATTGGTTTTAAATCCACTCATGCTGATATTTTCTGCGTTGAACTGGTTGTTGATAATCCGCCCCGAAATTAGGTTCATTGCAGGATTTCCAATAAAACCAGCAACAAATAGATTTTGAGGAGTATCATAAATCTGGGAAGGGGTTCCAATTTGTTGGACAACACCTTTATTTAGAACAACAACGCGATCTGCAAGTGTCATTGCTTCTATTTGATCATGCGTAACATAAATCGTTGTCACCTGCATTTCATGGTGCAAATGTTTTATTTGTGCCCGTGTTGACACTCTTAATTTTGCGTCAAGATTGGAGAGAGGTTCGTCCATTAAAAATACATTTGGCTCTCGAACAATAGCTCTTGCCAATGCAACGCGTTGTTTTTGACCACCCGAAAGCTCAGAGGGTTTGCGATGCAGAAATTCTGTTAGCTCTACCATCTCAGCGGCTCGATTTACGCGAGTGGGATGGGTTTTGGGATCAATTTTCCGAATTTTTAGAGGGAATCTTATATTCTCATACACATTCATATTTGGGTACAGACCATAGGATTGAAAAACCATGGCAACATCTCTATCTTTTGGCTCGAGCTGATTTACCTTTGTCGTGCCAATAAATACCTCGCCAGAGGTTTCTTGCTCTAAACCTGCTATCATACGCATTGTTGTGGTCTTCCCGCAGCCAGATGGCCCAAGTAAAACAAGAAATTCTGTATCAAAAACCTCAAGATTTAAGTCATCTACAGCAACAAAACTTCCCCAGCTTTTGCTTAAGTTTTTTAAGGTTATACTAGCCATTAAATCGGTTTATCCTTTTACTGCTCCTGCGGTTAATCCGCTGACAATTTGACGTTGAAAGAACATTACTAAAACAAATAAAGGCGCTGTTGCAGATACAACCGCTGCCACTGCAAACATCACATTACCCTGCTCTTGCGTGGATCCTAAAAAGCTTGCAATTTTGGGAACCATTGTTTGGTTTTCCTCGGTTAGAAGTAGCGCTGTGATGGCAAAATCATTATAGGCCAGCAAAAAACTAAACAGCCCCGTTGTTATAACGCCTGGCCACATAACAGGAATAATGACATGTCTGAATGCTTGAAACCTTGTGCATCCATCCACCATCGCGCTTTCATCTAAATCTTTAGGGATGGATAGAAAAAATGAATGTAACATCCATAATGTGAAAGGCTGATTTATGGCTACAAGAACAATGACCGTTGTGGATAGGTGTCCCCATAATCCAAGTTCAAAGAAGGGTAATAAATATCCTGAAACTAATGTGATATGAGGCATTGCCCGAAAGATAAGTGCGGCAATCAGTATCCAGAAAGCGTATCTAAACCCGGACCTCGCCAAGGCATATCCACCAAGCGTGCCAAGCGTAAGTGAAATAGCAACAACGCTTAAAGTAACAATGGCTGTGTTAAGAGCTGCTTTCCAAAAACCCTCTTGAATCCAAGCGCCTTCATAGCCGTCTGTGGTAAATCTTGAGCCTGTTTCAACAAGGGTGCGAATCCCAAAGATTGCATTTTGCCAATCCTGCTTGGAGAAAAAATCTGCTTGGACTTTAAAACTACCCCAAAATGTCCATAGAAAAGGAACACAAGCAAGTACTAACCATAACACTAAAAAAGAGATACTTAAAAAATTTAACCAGTTGGGGCTTGCTTTATTCATGTCTTATCCCCTGACAGCTGGTTTGCTAGATTGCCATGTTCTGACAATAATAGGGGTTAATAAAATGCTTACGCCGATAATGGTCAGAATGGATGTAGCTGCAGCAGAACCAAATAACATCGCACCATCCCCGCTTCTGAAATCATTATAAATTAGCCAGGATAGCGAAGTTGCACTTGCTTGTGCATTAAACCCAACAATCGGCTCAAAAACGCGGAAATTATCCATTAGTTGAATAAGCGATATAAAAACTACTAACGGCATTAAATGCGGAACAACTACATATCGTGTTTGCTCCCACTTGCTTGCGCCATCGATCATCGCACTTTCTAGGGTATCTTTGGGGACTGTTTGCAATCCTGCATAGAACACAACAAATGCAAATGGCGCATGATGCCAAATCCCGTAAACAATCAGCATAATCCAAGTTAGCGTAGGCGAAGCCTTGAGAGACAGGCTTGGGTTGTCAAAAATAATCTTCAGAAAGCTGCCAATAATTCCTTCTGCATCTATCATCCAAAATAATACAAGAGAGCCAATAAGCGGCGTTATAATCATTGGAAGCAGAGATACAAATATCGTTGGTCCTTTGAAAATTGAAGGCAACCTGTTAACACAAAGTGCAATACAAAAGCCAAGAATTATAACGCATGGCGTAACAATAAAGGTATATGTAAGCGTAAAACTAAGCGCTTTATAAAAGGGTAGATTCAAAACCTCACCGATAAAATAACCAAGATTAGGCGCGGCATTCCATGCTTCACTAATGTGCGAGAATGCAAGGTGATTACGGTTAGTATAGGTGCCAAAACCATTAAACTTGCCAAGCGGCTTTTGTTCGCTTAATGCCTGTGTGGCTTGAACATCAACTTTGGTTACTTCTTTGCACCCAAAAGGCCCACAATTCTCAACGGTTACTAATACCTGCTCATGGTCGATATAAAAGGACTGAATGGTAATAGAAATAATAGGTAGCGCGATGAATACAAGCATCGCAAGCGCCGAAGGCCAGATAAATTTTAAGAAGGTATGGTGTGGCATTCGGCTTGTTTCCGGTTTTTCCTTAAAAAGTGTAGCTGGCCTTAAAAAGTGTTTCTGGATGAATGCATTGATAAAAATACAGAGGGTAGTCTACCCTCTGTATCCGTAAATGTTTAGATTTATAGAAAGCCTTTTTCAGTGGCAGCTGCTATGTAAGCTGCTTCCACATCTGCAAGGGCTTTTTCTGCTGTTTCATTGCCTTGAAGAAAGTCAACAATCTCGCTGCCAATAGCATTATGCATTGAGCCCATATAGGGAAGCATTGGATATGGAAGCGCGCCGCCTTTTGCAGACTCAACAACCCCAACCCCAGTTGCGCGAGGCTTAGCACCTGAAATTAGCCAGTTTGCTTTATTTGGATTTGCCGCAGCCATCGCAGGCGAAATACCTTCCATCATAGCAATAAAAGTAGCTTCTGCATCTTCATCAGATATGTTGGTCGCAACCGTAATACCATCCCACCATAGGGTGGTTGAAGGAACTGTGCCACCAGCTACAGTTGGAGCGCTAGCAAATTTGGTGTTGCTCTCGATTTCAGCAGTTGACCCTTCACCGTCTGTAACAGCGCCAGCACGTGAGCCCCAAAGATTGGTTAATGCAACCTTACCAGCTTCCCAATCTGCCTGAACAGCGTTTGAGTCATAGGTGAGGAAGTCTGGGTTCATATAGGCAGAAAGAGACTTCATCATATTTAACGTAGCCACACCCTTGGCATTATTAAGCGACGGTTTTGCAGAACCGCTTTCAAAAAATTCACCGCCATGTCCTAAATACATATTGATGAATTCAAGACCAAGGTTCCAGCCTTCATAAGTGCCAGCAATAGGATACTCCATTAGTCCTTTACTTTTAATTGCCTTAGCCGCAGCTAATACTTCTTCATAAGTCTTAGGAGGTGCTACACCAGCAGCTTCCAAAATATCAGAGCGATAGAAAAGATGCTGTGCGTTCGCCATAAAAGCAACAGCCATTACTTCGCCATCAATTGATACGATTTGCATGTCTTGCAAGCCAGAGCCATGTTTTGCAATTAGATTGTTGAGTGGCTGAACAAGCCCATCATTCATCAGTGCGACTAAGGCACTATTATTAGCAATCGAAGATGTAAATTCTGCTGGGTTGGCTGTAAGGGCGGCTACCTGACGATCTTTATGATCTTTGTTTAAATCTACGGTTACAGATACGCCGTCACCTGAACAGCCAGTAGCTGCTTGTGTAACAGCTTGATATGCTGGAAAATCATTTCCGCCAATACGTACGGAACCAGAATCGATACCACATCCAGCATAAGACGCAGTTGATAGAAGCCCTATGGCTCCAGCTATTAGAATTGTTCTGAAAAACATAATAAATAATACTCCTATGAAGTTTGGTAAAGTTTGATGAACTTTGTTGATTTACGTTCAGGTTTTTCCTGACACTTGTCGTCTAAAAATTTAAATAAGGTAATTTTGCATACGTTTGCAAAAATTCTAGACAAGGAAATCTTATCTTGGCAAGCTAATTTTTTCTCTCCTAAGCTGGTTCATATTTTGATAGGTCGAAAACGATATGAATAATAAACAAACTGCCAAGAAACTAGTGCAAGATTATTATCGCAGGCTCGATTCGGCTTCTGATAACAGGGTCGAAGAATTACTAGTAGATATAATGCACCCAGAAGTTCTTTGGCGCGGCTATCATCCTTTTAACGAACAGGTTGGTCCAAAAGCAGTTGCAGAACAATTTTGGGGACCGCTCAAAAAATCCATAAGCCATATGCAAAGACGAATGGATATTTTCATTGCTGGTAATAATAAGATAGAAGGACATGAAGGTGTTTGGGTGGCGTCTATGGGTCATCTAATGGGCCTGTTTGATAGCCCATGGCTTGACATTCCAGCGACACAAAAAATTATGATGCTTCGATATGGTGAATTTAATCATGTTAAGGATAATAAAATAGTTGAAACAGCTATGTTTTTTGATATCCCCCATTTCATGATGCAGGCAGGCTTTAATCCGTTTCCCCCGCAAACAGGTGCACATCTGGTTCAGCCTGGTCCAATGACACATGACGGGTTGGTCCCAGATTCAGTGCCTGAATATGAGAGCCAGAAAACACTAAATGCCATTGAGTTTATGATAGAGGATAGCAAAAACTGGCGCGGCGGCAGAGAAGAGCCGTTACTAGATGAATTACGGCGCAGCTGGAATGAAGACATGATTTGGTGGGGACCGGCGGGTATTGGAGCGACCTATACCTTAGAGCGATATGCACAGCAGCATTCTGGCCCATTCCGCGACGGGTTTGCTAATCGCCAATTTAATGGCCATATCTGTAGAATAGCAGAGGGCGCATTTGGCGGATTTTTTGGATGGCCAAACCTTACTCTCACGCCCACCGGTGGTTTTATGGGGATGCCAGCTGGCAGCAAACCTGCAGACATGCGTGTAATTGATTTCTATAGGCGTGATGGGGATAAGCTCACAGAGAATTGGGTTTTTATTGATTTTCTGCATTTCTGGAAAATGCAAGGGCTTGATGTTCTAAAGCGTATGAAGGAAACAAGTTTTGTATGATTGATGCGCATCACCATCTATGGGATTTGTCTGCTGTTCGTTATCCGTGGCTCGAAGAGAAATCCGTAATGCGGTTCTTTGGGGATCCTACAGCGATTCAGAAAAACTATCTCATGAATGATTTTCAAGCTGACTGCCAATCACATGGCTTTCGGGGTTCTGTGCATATTCAAGTTGGCGCTGAGGATCCGATTAAGGAGGCCAATTGGGTAGATAGCATAGCCAGCGCCAATTCAGACTGGTCAATGATGCAGGTGGTATATTGTGACTTAACCGATACGCAAATGCCAGCTACGTTAGATCTGTTTCAAAAACTTCCATCTGTCGTAGGTGTGCGCCAAATTTTAAGTAGAGCACCTGGTAAAGAATCAGGCTCTATTCTCTTAGATAATATTGCAACTCCAATTGTACTTCAAAACCTAAAAACACTATCCAGACTAGGATATTCGTTCGATCTGCAGCTTATTCCAGAGGTAATGAAGCAAGCTTCCTTACTCTTTGAGAAGGTGCCGGAGTTGAAGGTTGCACTTTGTCATGCTGGAAGTCCACATGACAGAACAATAGAGGGGATCAAATACTGGCAAGAAGCACTAAAATCATTTTCCTCACTATCTAATGTGACATGCAAAATTTCAGGTCTTGGGATGTTTAAGCATGATTGGAAAATAGAGGACTTTCGACCTATAATTGAAACATGCTTAGACCAGTTTGGGTCAAAACGATGCATGTTTGGTTCTAATTTTCCTGTAGATAGTCTATATTCGGACTACAACACCTTGATGAGTGCTTTTAGAACCCTAATCCCTAAATCTTTTCATGAAGCAATCTTTAGAAAGACTGCATACGAATTTTATGCAATCTGAATTCAAATGTTTTTTGAGTTTCAGATTTAATTCAGTCTATTTTTACCAGTATTCAATTTACCTATCTTAAGATTCTATATTTTTCATGTTACTAACCTAATTAAGTTGCTTGAGTGTTATTCTATATTTTGCTCGGCAAATACTTTCTTGGCAGCTCTAAAACACTCTAGGGACAATGGCACACCTCCATAAATACCAACACAATGTATGATGGCTCTTATTTCTTCTTTGCTAACACCATTATTGAGTGCTCCCCTACAATGCAATTCCCATTCATGAATTCGTCCCATTGCCCCTAACATGGCAAGGTTCATCATAGAACGAGTTTTCTCATCAATAACCTCATCTCCCCAACCAAAACCCCAGCACCAAGCGGTCATTGCTTCTTGGAAGGGTTTTGTGAATTCATCGGCATTAGCTAAACTTTGTTCTACGTATTTTTCTCCTAGTGTTGCTTTTCGCTTAGCTAATCCAGTGGCGAATAAATCTTTGTCAAAAACACTCATAATATTCCTCTAAAAAATTAATTAAATGAATTTTGCTTACTATAGTTTAGAAAGAATAACTAATCACCTTTATTTTTGATAAGCACTGATGCAGTAAATGCATCACATTGAGTAAAATTAAGCACTTTTATTTAACGTTTTTCTTTTTATTATAAATTTGGGATCAGTTAGGTAAAAAATTGAATAATATTATAATCACTGATCTTGATGGTAGCCTTTTGAGCCACTCATATTTCAGCTTTAAACAAATCCATTCTGATATAATAAATTTATTGGATTCCGGAACCCTCATAATACCTGCCTCCAGTAAAACTAAAATAGAAATGGAGATGTTTTGTGCAGAGTTAGGAAGAAATGTGCCGTTCATATATGAAAACGGTGCAGGGCTCGAGAACGTCCATCTAATCACATCAGAAAAATCCTCAAAGTCCTTGATTTTATCCCAAGCTGCCATTAATTCCCAGAAAATTTGGGAAATATGGTCTGAATTTGTAACTGAAGAGCTTAAAAACCAATGTTTATTTGCTCATGAAATGAATTTGACACAACAAGTAGATGTATTTGGGCTTGCTGGTCAGAAACTTGATAATGCGTTAGGTCGTGAATATTCTCTTAATTTTAAATTTTATGGTAATCAAACACAACTGCAGCATTTAAAACATATATTGAGCACTAAAAATTTAACAGTTCAGCAAGGTGGTAGACTTATGACCTTGAGTGGGAAGCACAATAAAGCTGATTATTGCAATTTTATCAGAACTAAACAAAAAAGTTTTGGATTAGAACCTTTTCTAGTTGGAGTTGGTGATAGTGAAAATGACGTAGATATGCTTGAAAACTGCGATATTGCTTGCATTATACCTCGCCCGCACAAACCCTTGCTCTCCATATCTATTTCACTTGAGCGCACTATCGTCGCAGGAAATGTTGCACCTCTTGGATGGTTAGAGGCAGTCAGAAAAGCATTAAGTTTAAATCAAATAGAGGAGACATTATGTTATGGGTGATTTTGCACAAAATGGTAGTGTAGCTACTTTACATAACTTTGGCACTAAAACACTAAAGCAGATGGAAGATGACCTCTCGTTATTTGCAGGGTATCGGCCGATGGAACTAATATTGCCAAGCTTGTATTCCGAATTAGAGGGCCCTGCACTAAAAGAAATTGTCGGGAATATTTCTAAGGTAAAATATCTTAATCACATAATAATTGGGTTAGATAAAGCAGATCGTGATCAATACGAATATGCATATTCTTTCTTTAAAGAGTTGAATCAGCCATTTTCTTTGCTTTGGAATGATGGGCCTCGGTTGAGGGCAATATCAGAAATGCTAGAAGATAAGGGTCTTGCTCCACTTGAGCCAGGGAAAGGACGAAATGTTTGGTATTGCATAGGTTATGTTAATGCTCGAGGCAAGGCAGATGCAGTCGCATTACATGATTGCGATATTCTGACTTATGACAGAATGTTACTTGCAAGGTTATTTTATCCGGTTGCTAATCCAAATTATCAATTTGAATTTTGTAAAGGGTTCTACCCTAGAATTGCAGACGGTAAAATGAACGGAAGAGTCTGCCGCTTGCTTGTGTCTCCGCTTCTTTTGGCAATGGAACAGGTGCTGGGTTCAAACGACTATATTAGTTTTATGAAAAGCTTTAGATACCCGCTTGCTGGTGAGTTTTCTTTTAGAAGATCTCTTATTCCTGAATTACGGATTTCATCTGATTGGGGATTAGAAGTTGGACTATTATCAGAGATGCAAAGAAATCAGGCGAGCAATAGAATATGCCAAATTGATATAGCAGATACCTATGATCATAAACATCAAGATCTCTCTGGCGATGACCGTGATTTTGGATTATCTCGCATGTCGATTGATATCGTAAAGGTGCTTATCAGGAAACTCGCAACACAAGGTTATAGCTTCGGGCCTGAGACTTTCAGAACTCTAAAAGCGTCTTACTTTAGAACGGCGCTTGATATGGTTCGTCATTATCAAACAGACGCAGAAGTTAATGGATTGAGTTATGATATTGATTCAGAGGAAAGGGCGGTTGAGCTATTTGCTGAAAACATAATGCGTGCGGGAAGTGACTTTAGTTATGCACCAATGGAAACACCTTTTATTCCCTCATGGGCAAGAGTGAAATCGGCAATCCCAGATATTGAATATCAACTAAGGCGTGCTGTTGAGGCAGATAATCAAGAGCTTAATATCCATCTGCATGTTGTCCCTAAAATGTCAGCTATATAAAATCATGGTTTATGGATGCCTTATCTCGGTTATCAGCTGAAATTAATCTTCAGCCTAGTGTATTTTTGACAAGTTGAATCCAGTTTTGTGAGCATATTTTATGTATTAATGTATAGTCATATCCGTTTTTTCTCATGGCTGTAATTAGGTTTGGAAGTCCTGCACAATCACGTATATGGTCTGAAATTTGAATACCATCAAAATCTGAGCCAAGAGCAACCCCATCCTCGCCAAGCACTTCAAGTAAGGCGTCAAGATGTCTGCACATCGTATCAAGCGGCAATAAACGGTCGCTTTTACCTTCAAGATGTAAAAATCCAATGCCAAAATTCAGCCCAACAATGCCATTTGATTCCGCAATAGCAGCAAGCTGAGATGCTGTTAAGTTGCGGGGAGAAGGACATAATTCGTGAATATTTGAATGCGTAGCAATAAGAGGCATATCAGATAAATTAGCGATTTCCCAGAAGCCAGCCTCATTCAAATGAGATAAATCTATCAATATCTGTTTCTTATTACAGAAACGCACCAGCTCTCTGCCTGCCTGCGTTAAGCCGCCACCTTGGTCAGGTGTTGATGGAAAGGTGAAATCCACACCTTCAGCAAAAATATTCTTTCTTGACCATACAGGACCAATTGAGCGTAATCCTTTATTATATAGAACCTCTAATTCATGCAAATCAGCGCTTAATGCCTCTGCACCCTCTATATGCAGAAGAATCGCAATTTTATTAGCTTCAATGCTACTTTTTATCTCATTACTATTAGTGCATATTTGCACTTTATCAGGATGTTGTTTTGCCAGCTTATGGGCAATATCCATCATTTCAATGGTAGCTGCATAAGCATAGGCCTGCGAAATGGGTGCTGTGTTTAATAGATTATCAGAACGGGTCTGTTTGTTTTTTTTTATATCATCTGTGATAAGTTCTGGATTTCTTTTCCAAAAACTATCAGGGGCAACACTTTCTGCTGGAACAAACATTGCAAAGAAACCACCATCAAGCTTGCCGGTCTTGCAGCGAGGCAAATCAATATGCCCTTTATTTCTTCCAGATATAAAAGAGGCACCATCTAAGTCATCTGAGCGCCAAAGTGCCAGTAGGAGGTCGTTGTGACCGTCAAAAACAGATGTTTGTGTCATTTTGTGTCCTGAACAAAATTTTATATGTTGTACTAATTAATGGATATTGTAGATATAAATCAAATTTATCCGAATAGATAATAACATCTAAGTAATAAAACCCAGTAAAATATTTAATTACCTGATAAGAGACCTGATGAGTGAATAGTAAATGCAACTAGACGACCTAAATAAAGTAATCTCGTTACCTGAGGCTTTTCTATTAGATATGGATGGTCTTCTTCTTGATACTGAAAAAGTCGCGCAAAGAGCATTTTTCTTAAGCTGTGAGCGTGCTAATTTTTCCTGCCATATAGATGATTATGCTCAATTAACAGGGCACAGTTCTGTTTTAAGAGATAGGCTTCTGGCTGATATCTTGCCAAAGGATATTGATTTGAAGGCTTTCAATCGCCATTGGTGGGAGGGCTTCAATCAAATCTTAAGTAAAGATGTTCCAGTTAAAAAAGGAGCAAAGGAATTTCTTGAGTATGTTTACTCTCAAGATATAAAAATAGTAGTTGCAACATCCTCCTTTACAGAATCTGCTGAAATGTTGCTAAGTCGCGCGAAATTGAGCCCTTTTATTGGATTAATAGTGGGTGGTGATCAGGTCAAAAATGCAAAACCTGCACCTGATATTTATTTAAAAGCAGCCTCTTCGATCAATGTGCCAGCAAAGAATTGCATTGCTTTTGAAGATTCAGATGTTGGAACAATGGCAGCGCACGCAGCAGGTGTTCCGGTAGTTCAAATTCCTGATATAAATAAGCCAACAGAAGAATGTATGGCCCTTGGCCATTTAATTTTTGATAGTCTGGATAGTGCTCGTGATATGCTTGGCTGGCGTTGATTCGCTTGTTTCTGTAGAAGCACCTTGCTAACATCAATTTCTTGCCTCTAAAAGGTGATTGAAGGAACAACCTTTATGAAACAAAATTGGTTAAGTCAGTCACCTGAAAATAATAAGTGACACTGTTTTGATATTTTTAAGAATCATATATAACCAAATCGTTTAGTATTTTTCATCTAAATTGATTAAAGTAGCTATATTCTTCTGAAGGAGTGTTTAAATGCTTTTTGTATACTCAGCTATTGATTGTCACGATAAATCAGAACTAAGGGCAAAAAATAACGCAGCTCATGTAAAGTATGTTTACGAATATGGCCTAAAAATAGTACATGCAGGCCCATTAGTTTGTGATGATGGAGTCAGCCCAATTGGAACTTTAATTATTATAGATGCCTTGGATAGACGGGTCGCTCAAGAGTTTATCGATAATGATCCATATGTGAAAGCAGGCTTGTTTAGCCAAATAAGTCTTATTGCTTGGGATAAGAAAACAAGTTAATTAGAACCATGAGTTAAATAATAGGAATAAAAGTTTACAGGGGAAAATACATGCCAGTAGAAAATGTAACATTTAATAGTGATGGGTTGAAATTAGTTGGTCATCTGTATGTCCCAGAAAATGTTAAACCACCTTATCCATGTGTGGTGATGGGGGGTGGCTGGTGCTATGTCAAAGAGCTCATCCAGCCAGAATATGCCCAATTCTTGGCAGATGCTGGTTATGCCGCTCTTTCTTTTGATTACCGAAATTTGGGTGAAAGCGAAGGCGAAGTAAGACAGCACATCAATCCGTGGGAACAAATCGATGATCTTATTAATGCAGTAACTTATGTGTGCGAGCGTGAAGATATAGATGATAATAGAATTGGTATTTGGGGAATATCTTATGCAGGTGGACATGTCTTTCCAGTCGCAGCACTTGACCCTAGAATAAGAGTTATAATGAGTGTTGTTCCCATGTTGGATGGTTGGTACAACACGCTTAGGGCAAATTCAAATGTGGGATTACGTGAATTATGGGATATCGTTGCTAAAGATAGAGTGGAACGATTTAGGACAGGAAAGCATGGAACGATTGCACACTCAGCGCACCCACACGAAAAGGCATCGGTTTGGCCAGCGCCTGAAACTTGGCCAGTGTTCAAGAAGTTTAAAGAGTCGGTTGCTCCTAATCATGAACACTGGACTACTATTCAAAGTTTTGAATATGCAATTCGTTATGATGTAACCCCCTATTTGAAACGGATCATTCATCAGCCAACACTTATGGTAACGTCTTGGTATGACGATATAACAATGACAGAATTCGAAGTGCCAGCTTTCCAGAGTATTCCAAGCCCTCGAAAAGAATTGCTTCAAGTAGGTGGTGACGCATCCCACATGTCTCTTTACGATAATTTAGATCATCTAAAGGTAGTTGGCTCAGCTTGTGCTGAATTCGCTAAGAAATATCTCTGATTTTAAATAAAATGGCCTAAAAAATGTAGAAAGTTTATCTTTTCGAATTTTTTTGTTGGTCAGGTTTGGGTAGAAAACAATGAGCAAAATTGGGTTTATTGGTCTGGGCAATATGGGCCTGCCTATGGTGAAAAATATTGCCAAGGAAAAAAAACATATAATCTATGTCAACGATCTAGATAAAGAGATGCTAAAACCAGAGCTGTGGCCAGATAACGTGATGCCAACATCCGACCTATCAATACTCGCGGCACATTCAGATATTATAATTACCTGTCTTCCGAATATTCACATTGTTAATGAAATTTATCTAGGCAATTCGCTATTTTTGGATAAGTTAAAACCAGATGCTCTAGCGATAGATATGGGTTCAAGCGACCCTAATTTAACAATTGAGCTTGGTGGTGCCTTAAATAAAAAAGGCATTAATCTAATTGATGCTCCTGTTTCTGGTGGTGTGAAAAAGGCAATATCTGGTGATTTAGCAATATTAGCGGGTGGCACTGAGCCAAATGTTGCAAGAGCAATGCCCATATTATCTCTGATTGGTGGAAAAATAATTCATACAGGCGCTCTTGGTAGTGGGCAGGCTTGCAAATGCCTGAATAATTTATGTTCTGCAACCGGCTTGTTGGTTGTCGCTGAAACATTATCCCTAGCCGAAAAATTTGGTATTATGCCAAATACTTTTATTGACGTGCTCAATAACTCTTCAGGAAAAAACAATAGTTCGGAGAATAAATTCCTTCAATTTATCTTATCAGAAAAATTTAATTCAGGGTTTAGGATGGATTTAATGAATAAGGACATTCTCACAGCGTTGAAACTGGCTAACACTTTTGATGTTGATTTTAGTCTTTCCCAGGCAAGCATCGAAAAATGGAAAAAGGCAGAAAGTGAACTTGAGTTAGGTTGTGACCATACTAAGATTGCGGCTTGGCAGAAAAAATTATCTTAAAATCCACTGCTTCTACCAAGGTATTTTGGCACCGTCAAAATTATAAAAGCTTCCAGTATCCTTAAACTCTGCTTTCGATATAACCCTGTATAAGCCTTCGATTGCTGTTCTAGAATCATGGGGAGCATTTGGCCCACCCATATCTGTTCTTGTCCAGCCTGGAGATACGGCAAATATACTGATATTCTGAGCCTGCAACCATTCCCCGACGCAACGAACTGACATGTTTAACGCAGCCTTACTTGTTTTATAGGCATATCTACCTGCTTGCCATGTATTCCCCAAGCTAGCAATTCCGGAAGACATCATAACTACTTTAGCGTTTTTACTTCGTTTAAGCATTGGTACAAGGTGGCCTGTTAGTTTCGTCGGTGCGAATAAATTCACATTCATGGTTTCTGCCCACATATCGTAATCATAGTTGGCAGGATTTGGGTCTTCCCCCATATTCTCGTAAGCAGCTGAACCATAATTCTCAAATTGCGCACCAGCATTGTTTATAAGCAGGTCAATAGTCTCGTTTTGATATTCATCACAGAATTTTTTGATATCTACTTTTTCACAAATATCCATCTTGAATATGACTATCTTTTTATCAAACTTAGAGGCTAGTTGGCTTAAGTTTGTGGCTTCAAAAGGTGCGCGGCAACACGCTATAACTTTCCAATTATTCTCTGCATAAATTTTAGCAAATTCAAGCCCAAGACCACGATTTGCGCCGGTTATAAAAACGGTTGGCATTCAGTTTATCCCTTAAAATAATTTAACACTTTTTAGGTTAAGACTTGGCATATTCTTTCTTAATTATATTGGGATTAATTATGCACGCATCTTCCCAACTCACAATATTTAAAGATTTTGCGAATTTGCCAACTCCGTCTGTTTGTGCGCAAAGCATACCAAGCTCAATAATTTCTTCATCGCTAAAAGTCTTTTTTAATGCAATATAAACATCATCACTATCAATTTCAGTGACACTAGATTTAAATTTCTTAGCATAAGAGAGCGCTACTTTTTCTTTGTCAGAAAACAGGTCAGAAGCTTCAAAATTCATTAATGCCGCTACTTTCTCTTCGGTCACACCTTCAGAAGCTCCCTTAGTGGAACGAACGGTGGAGCAATAGCCACATTCATGATCAATTGATATGTAAATTCTGCATAATTCTTTTAATGCATGCGGCAGAACTCCTTTATAAAGTAGGCTGTTCCAGTATTTCACCCATTCAACACCAGCATCTTCGTTTTTCACATAAATGCGAACACATCTTGGATCGGGAGCGCCTGTTTCCTCCGCACTTTCTATCAAGGCAAGAGCTTCAGATGAAATTTTTGTGTCATCAGCGTAATCAATTCTTGGCATGTCTTCAACCTTTCTCAGTTCAGCGAAATCTAAACGAACTTCAGAGAAGCATAATTTTTGTTTAATTAAAATATTTTTTCTTAGGAAATGTTGTTTTTTATTTGATTAAAATGTTTTTTTGCTGAACCTTATAAAGGTTATAGAAATAATTGGGAGAATATGATGGATCTCGGTCTCAAAAATAAAAATGCTGTTATTACAGGGGCTAGCCAAGGAATTGGTGAGGCAATTGCACATGCGCTTGCAGACGAGGGATGTAATGTAGCTATTTGTGCCAGAAATAAGGAAAGACTTGATAAAACAGTCTCCGATTTGCAATCAAAAGGCGTAAAGGCAATTGGTGTAGTTGCTGATTTATCCGCTGAGGCAGGTTGTCAGTCTTTTATCAAAGAGGCGAGTGAAGAATTAGGTTCAATCCAGATATTAGTAAATAATGTGGGTGGGATGATACCTGGTACTTTGGCAACGATGGATGAAGGGACTTGGAGTACTGCTATTAATGTTAATCTCATGGCGGCTATTTACACAACTAAGCATGCTGTTGAACATTTAAAAAATAATGAATGGGCAAGAATATTAAATGTCACAGGTTTTTCTGGAACACAGCTATTACCTGGGGCTTTGTCAACAACTATTCCAAATGCAGGTTTGATAGGTTTTAATAAGTTAATGGCTAATGAATTGGGCTCTAGTAATGTAACCGTTAATAATATTTGTCCAGGTATGATTAACACTGAATCTTGGGGACCTAGAGGTGAGGCAATGGCAAAAGTTAGAAATACAACCTCTAAGGAGCTTAGAAGTGGTTTTGCTTCTCAAACCATGCTTGGTAGATGGGCAGAACCAAGTGAAGTTGGAGATTTAGCTGCATTTTTGGTTTCTCAGAAAAATTCATATATGACAGGTACTACTGTCGAAATTTGTGGCGGTATTACGAGATATATAGGTTAATTGTTTTTAAACTATAGAAAAATTTAAAAACATCGTAACATAAACTTAAAGGGAGGAAACAATGATAAATAGAAGACAATTTAACGCCGGCTTGATCGCAGCTAGTATGCCATTGGTCGCATTTAAAGAAGCTATTGCAGCAACAAAAAAAATCAATCTAACAATTGCTTCAAGCCATCCGACCGTGATCCCATGGGTGGGGCCATTACAATCTGTAATCGTAGCGAAAGCTAACACGATGCTTAAAGAGCGTGGAAGTGATTATCAGATCGAATGGACAGAGGCTTACGGTGGTGCACTCTATAATTTTAACGATACGTTAGAAGCTGTAACTAATAACCTTACAGATATTGGTTGGATTGGTAGTTTGTGGGAGCCATCGACACTACCTTTGCATAATATTTATTTTAGCACACCTTTTACAACAACTACCCCAGAACAGGCAGTTGGTATTATGAATAGTTTGGATGATTCTGAAAAAGCGATGCAAAATGAATGGACTAATCAAGATGTAATTTCTTTTGGTGCATGTGTGTCTGGTGGTTATCATCTATTTACAAAGAAACCAATAAATAAACTCTCTGATTTAGAGGGCATGAAGATATTGGGAGCGCCAACAACAGCGCCTTATTTAACGCCTTTTGGCGCAACAGTAGTTCCGTCTGGTCTCCCAGCAATGTATTCACAACTTGAAACCGGAGTTGGGGATGGTGTTATTATTATTCATGCAGGTGCATTCCCACTTAAATTATATGAACAAGCGCCTCATGTTACGTTAGTAGATACCGGCCCATTCACATTTGGTGCAAGTGGGATGAATTTGGGTGTTTTTAATTCATTACCTCCGGAAGTTCAAAATGTATTGAAAACACTTGGAAGAGAATATTCTGCTGCTAATGCCGGCGTAATTAATATGCTAGGCAAAAAAGCACTAAGTGTTTACGAGGCAGCAGGGTGTACAATTCGTGAAATGCCAGACAGCCAGAGAAAAGACATGGCCAATGGTATGGAAGATTTAGGAGCATTGTTTGTAGAAAATCTCGAGCCTAAGGGTGTTCCAGCAGGCGATATACTCAAAAAGTTTATGAAGCTGGCAGGAGAGACAGGGCAACCATTAAGGGATTGGTCAGCAAATATTTAAACAATTTGCCTGGGCGGCTAGAAGTCATACTGGCCGTCCGGTATATTCCAATATGTATTTAAAATCTTTAAAATTTGTAGATAGTATAATAAATGCAGTATCCGTTTTGTTTGCATGGGCGGCATCTATTGCTATAATATTGGCTACACTCCTAATTTGCTTAGATGTAAGCTTAAGAAATCTGTTTAGTTTTCCTATTAATGGCGTTTCAGAGATAGTGGGCTTTGGAATTGTTTCTGTCGTTTTTTTGCAAATAGGTATTACGATAAGACGAAATCGTTTAATAGCAGCTGAAATTTTTTCAACTATATTTCAAAAAATAAGCCCAAACTTCAGTCATTTGTTAAATATACTTTTTTTCTCAGCAGCATTGTTGGTTTTCTATTTTATTTCGATATATTTTTGGAATGATTTTTATAAATCCTATGTGGGAGGTGAATTTACAGGTGCTATTGGAGCATTCCAAATCCCAACTTGGCCATTTAAATTGGTCAATTCTATTGCTACTATAGTAATAATTTTTGAAATTATAAGAATAGTAATAATACATATCAACTGTATCTTTCAGAATGGAATTGGTGACAGAAAAGACGTTATTTTGCAGCTTGGCTTATTGCTTGCTGTGATTTCCATATCATTGTTTTTATTAGAAGCGCCCCTATCAAGGCCTGCACTCGGTTTTATCGCTTTTGGAGGAATGTTGCTGTTAGTTCTGATCGGAATGCCTATTGGAATTGCTCTTATGTTTAGCTCATTTGCAGGAATCTGGCTTATTATAAACAAGTTTCCTGTTGCTTTTAAGTCTTTGGGTATGAGTTCTGCTACAGCTATCCAATCCTTTGAATTTGGCGTTGTTCCTCTTTTTGTTTTAATGGGGTTGTTATTAGAACGAGGAGATGTTGGCAAGGATGCCTTTGCGCTTGCGGTTAGGGCGTTAAGATGGCTAAAAGGCGGTCTTGGTATCGCAACTGTATTTGCAAATGCAATTTTTGCTTCAATAACAGGTTCCTCTCTTGCTTCTGCATCTGTATTTAGCAGAATTGCGGTTCCACCCATGGTTTATCATGGGTTTAAAAATCGTTTTGCTGTAGGCGTTGTTGCTGGAAGTTCTGTTTTAGGGATGCTTATTCCTCCCAGCATACTCTTGATTATTTATGGAATACTAGCAGAGGTATCGATTGGTAAATTATTCATTGCTGGTATTTTGCCAGGAATATTATTGTCTTGCATTTTTGGCTTAATGATATTTTGCGCAGTTAAATTTTTCCCAAACACTGTATTGGAAAAGGTAAACCCATCGCTGGAGATACCTGAGGTGGAAGAAAAACAAAATGGGTTTTTGCAGATTCTACCAATTTTATTTCTTATTTTTCTTGTAATGGGCGGCATCTATGCTGGGTTTTTCTCGCCTACTGAAGCTGGTGCAGTCGGTGCTTTTGGTGCGCTACTTACAGCGATTTTACGCAAGAAAATTAATTTTCAGACATTTAAAGAAGTTGTTTTTGAGACGGGATTTATCACTTCAGGTATATTATTTTTAATTATAGCTTCTAGCCTATATACAAGAATGCTTGCTTTATCTGGTATTCCAATGCACCTAACGAGTTTTCTTCAGGAGATGGACTTAAATCTGATTACCTTTTTAATTTTGCATATTTTAATTATTATACTTTTAGGAATGGTACTCGACTCAGTGTCAGCTTTACTGATTTTATTGCCAATTGCACTTCCTTACACCATTGCAATGGGCGTTGACCAAATATGGTTTGGTATAATTACTGTAATTGCAATTGAATTAGGATTGTTAACGCCCCCTTTTGGTTTGAGTGTATTCGTTGTAAAGGCATCTCTACCCAAAGATCTAAAAGTATCATTGGGAGATATTTTTACAGGTTCAGCCCCGTTCGTGGTCGCAATGTTATTCGTTATTGCAATACTTATCTGCTTTCCCTCGATTACGACAATTTTGATTTAATTTTAGCTAAAAAAGGAGATTAGTTATGGCGGGTAATTTACTTATTAAAAATGCGTTGATTATATCGATTAATCCTCGACAAGATAATGGCCAGAAGCAGGATATATTAGTGAAAGACGGGAACATTGCTGAGATAGCGCCCTCTATTGCAAATACTAATCAGTATAAAGAAATTGATGCAACAGACATGTTAGTAATGCCTGGATTTGTTAACGCGCATATTCATACTTGGCAAACTGGCCTGAGAGGATTAGCGGGGGATTGGACAGCAACAAATTATTTTAGAGCAATGCATGCTGGACTAGCCACATTTTTTCAACCTGAGGACATTTATATTGCCAATTTAGTAGGCGCTCTTAATCAGATAAATAATGGGGTTACAACTTTGGTTGACTGGCATCATTGTAATCGTACACCAGACCATTCAGATGCTGCTATCGATGGTCTTGAGCAGTCTGGCATTCGCGCTGTCTTTTTGCATGGAACACCAAAGCCTGACCCTATACCTGGTCAGCCACATTTTTCTGAAGTACCAATGCCGGTCAATGAGGTAGTAAGGCTTCGTAATGGCAGGATGTCAAGTTCTGATAAAAAAGTGACGATGGGACTTGCTATTTTAGGCCCACAAATGGCAGTTAATGATGTATGTTTACAGGACTTTAAGCTAGCAAAGGATATGGATTTGGTTACCAGTATGCACCATTCTGGTTTGCAGATGGCTGGGGAACAAGCTTATCAGATGGCCTCTGAAGCAGGGTTACTTGGTAAACACATCAATATAGTGCACGGAAATGAGTTGTTAGAAAAGGATTTAGACATACTTGTCAATAGCGGGGCTACATTTACTGTAACTGCCGAAGTGGAGATGCAAATGTCTTATGGGAATCCATTGTCAGCTCGACTACTAGAGAAAAACTACTCTTTCTCAATTGGCTCAGACATCGAGAGTGCCTATTCTCCAGATATGTTTGCTATCACAAGGACAACGATGCAGGTGGAACGACACTTTTTAAGTCGGCAAGAGCAGGCACAAACTGGTCAAAGGCCCCATCCTATTCCGATTACAACCGCAGATGCATTTAACTGGGCAACCATAAATGGTGCTAAAGATTTTAGGCTAAATAACAAAATAGGGACATTAGAAGTTGGGAAAAAAGCAGATATAATATTTCTTAGAAATTCTGACTTGAATTTGAAAAATAGCTTTAATCCGATTCATTCAGTTGTATGTTATGGCCATCCAGGCAATGTTGATACAGTTATAATTGAGGGTGAAATAATGAAGCAGAATGGTAAGATGAAATTTAAAGACTTAGATGATAAATTGTTAAAGCTCGAGATATCAGGGAGAAAAATTTATTCTGAATTTAAAGAAAAGGCTGCTACAGCTGATTTTGGCTAATTTGAGATGGGTGAATTCGAGCAGGAAATAAAAGATATTCATATTGGAATTGATGCCATCTGTGCAAAATTTCCTATGTCTTATTGGCAAAAATTAGACAGGAATCGTGATTATCCTTCAGAGTTTGTGCAAAAACTCTCTACTTCTGGTTATTTAGCAGCCTTAATTCCCGAAAAATTTGGAGGCTCTGAACTTGGGTTGAGAACTGCTTTGGAAATCTTAAAAAGAATACACCACAATGGAGCAAATGCGGCCGCTTGCCACGCCCAAATGTATATTATGGGGACGTTATTAAAGCATGGATCTGATGAGCAAAAACGAACATATCTGCCAAGAATTGCAACTGGTGAAATTCGCCTGCAGGCTTTTGGTGTCACAGAACCTAACTCAGGTACAGATACACTTGCGCTAAGAACTTTTGCAGAGAAAAAGGGGTCTGGTTACATAATAAATGGGCAAAAAATATGGACATCGAGAGTAGAACATTCTGATTTATTGCTTCTTTTAGCGCGGACAACCCCGATAGAAAAGGTAAAGAAAAAAACAGATGGGTTATCTGTTTTTTTGATTGATTTGAGAAAAATTAGCAATAAGCATATTCATATAAAACCAATTCGTACGATGATAAACCATTCAACAACGGAGCTTTTTATTGAAGATTTATATGTAGAACAAAATACATTAATTGGAATAGAGGGTGAAGGTTTTAAATATATTCTCTCTGGTATGAATGCAGAGCGTGTGCTAATCGCAGCTGAATGTATTGGAGATGCTCAATGGTTTATTAATCAAGCCACTAATTATGCAAATAATAGGATTCTATTCAATGCCCCCATTTCTAAAAATCAGGGCATTCAATTTCCAATATCTAAATCTTATGCTCATATGAAAGCTGCAGAGTTGATGGTACATCACGCTGCAGAGAAATTCGATAGTGGAATAAATGATGGAGAAAGCGCAAATATAGCAAAATTACTGGCAGCAGATGCATCGTGGATGGCTGCTGAAGCGTGCTTACAAACATTTGGTGGGTTTGGTTTTGCAGAAGAGTATGATGTCGAAAGAAAATATCGGGAAGCCAGATTGTATCAGGTTGCCCCTATTTCAACGAACATGATTCTGTCTTACATCGCTGAAAAAATTCTTGGTATGCCAAAATCTTATGGATGATAATTTTGTTTTAAAGATTATGAACAACGTGTCTGAGGATCTAGTAACCTACTCCTTCCTTCCTTCAGATAGTTTGCCTCTGGAGTGCCTTCAGGTTGCAGAATATTCTTTTTTTGATTGGCTCGTCGTATCTGGCGCTGGAAGTGATGAACCCGTGGCTTCCATAGTAAAGCAGTTTATAACACAAGAAGGAGGAAACCCAATTTCTTCTGTCGTGGGACAGAAAACTAAAACGTCACCTCATCTTGCTGCTTTAGCTAACGGCACAATTTCGCATGCGTTGGATTATGATGACACGCACTTCCACCATATTGGGCATTTATCAGCAGCTATTATCCCAGCCGTTTTAGCATTAGGTGAAAGCACTAATAAAACCTACTCTGAAGTGATTGAGTCATTTCTGGTTGGAGCAGAGTCGGCGATTTTGGTTGGGGAAATCTTGGGTATGGAACATTATAAAGCTGGTTTCCATCAGACAGCAACGGCGGGATGCTTTGGGGCAACTATTGCTATATGCCGATTGCTTCATTTAACGGAGACACAAAGATATCATGCCCTTGGATTGGTAAGCACAATGGCATCAGGTCTGAAGTCTCAGTTTGGTACCATGGGAAAGCCTTTTAATGCCGGAATAGCAGCGTCAAATGCAGTCAAAGCTGCTAAACTTTCAGAGTTAAATTTTATTTCTAATCCTGACGGGCTTGGCAGCTCACAAGGGTTTATTGAAACACATTCACCAAATACACACTTATCCGTTTATAATCGGAGTACTAGACTTCCTTTTCGGTTCGATAAGGTAAATTATAAGCTCCATGCTTGTTGCCATGGCTTACATGCGGCAATAGAGGCTTTGAATATAGCAAAAACAGAAAAATATCTCAGTCCCCAAGGAGTTCGAGCAATTAATATTACAGTTAGCTCAAGCTGGCGTGGGGTATGTGATATTGAAAAGCCTCAAACAGGTTTGCAAGGGAAATTTAGTTATCATTATGTTGCAGCCTTGGTGATTTGTGGATTTAACACTGCTACATTAGATAGTTTTTTTGACGAAATGTTAGCAAATATTGAAATTAATAACCAGATGCGGAAGATTACTGTGTCGTTTAATGAAAATATGGAAGATAGCTATTCTAGTGTTATTGTCCATTCAGAGGGCCTGTCAGAGAAAAATTTTGAATTTGATTTGAAAAAAAATCAAAAAGCTATTGATGCTTATCCAAGGCTAAAAGATAAGGCAGAGAGCTTGCTAGATAAAGAAAAAACAAAAATACTTTATAGCTTGCTTTCAAATAAAGATAATTGTTCTGCCCAAGCAATTGGTAGTTGGATTCGTGCCTTCTGAAATTACAAATGGGGTATAATGAGCAACTTAAAAAACAAAAATATAAATACTGATTTAGCAGGTCTACTTGTTATATCAATAGAGCATGCGGTTGCCGGGCCTTATGCATCTGGAAGGCTAGCAGATGCAGGCGCGAGGGTAATAAAGATAGAGCGACCGGAAGGAGATTTTGCACGTAAATATGATGCAGCTGGCGGTAATAAAAGCTCTTACTTCATTTGGTTGAACAGAGGAAAAGAATCTATATGTTTGGATTTGAAAAACATAGAGGATAAAAAAATCTTGATTAATATGGTGAAAGAGGCAGATGTTTTGATCCAAAATCTTATGCCAGGCGCTGTTGATAGAATGGTAGGTGATTTTGACCAAATGCAGAAGCTAAACCCATCTTTAATTCGGTGTGATATTAGCGGGTATGGGTCCACTGGGGACTTTTCAAATGTAAAAGCGTACGATTTACTTATTCAAGCAGAGTCAGGTCTTTCATTGATTACTGGAGCTGAGGCAGAACCTGGAAGGGTAGGGGTTTCTGTATGTGATATTGCAGCTGGAATGACCGCCTATCAGAGTATACTACAAGCGCTATATGCAAGAGTTAAAACAAACGAAGGGCGACAAATAGAGGTATCTTTGTTTCATAGTTTAATGGATTGGATGAACGTACCCCATTTGCAAAAACAGTATGGCAATACAAATGTGCAACGTGTTGGATTAAATCATCCAACTATTGCGCCTTATGGCGTGTATTCAGCCAAAGAGGGTAAAAAAATTCTATTTGGAATTCAAAATGAGAGGGAATTCCAGAATTTCTGTTCGAAGATTCTTGAAATGGATTCTTTGGCTACAGCACCAGAATTTAATACAAATATTGGTCGAGTCGCTAATCGGGATGCATTAAATTCTGTTATAAATGCAAAGTTTGCTAATATGGAAATTAATGCTCTAGCAGCTAAATTTCAGGAAAACAATATAGCCTTTGGACGATTAAATGGGCTAGATGATTTGCTTGTTCATCCACAAACAGAATTTATATCAGTCCGTTCAGGTGGAAAAGAATATAACCTTTTCTCTCCTTCTGGCCTTATTAAGGGGCAAAAATATCAACTGGGTGAAGTGCCAGAACTTGATCAACATGGGTTTCAATTAAGAAATGAATTCAATATATGAATCTAAAAGGATATGAGAATGGATTTAGGTGAACTAAAAAAACAGTTTTTTTCAGAGGCGAGAACACATCGCAGTTTTTCTAGTAAAAAAATTGAGGACTCCAAACTGCACGAAATTTACGAACTTGCTAAATTCGGCCCAACGCAAAACAATTTCTGCCCGATGCGTATTACTTTCGTAAAATCGCCGGAGGCAAAACAAAAATTAATCGAGGTAGCTAGCGAGGGTAATCGTCCCAAAATCGAATCTGCTCCTGTCACCATAATCATAGCGTATGACATAAAATATTATCAGTATATTCATTTGTTGGCGCCGCATATGGACGCATCTAAAATTGAGATTCAGGCAGAAACTGAAAGGGATAAACTAGCACGAGAGTTATCTTGGCTTCAGGCGGGGTACGTATTAGTAGCGGCTCGCATGCTGGGGCTTGATTGCGGACCGATGAATGGATTTAATAAGGCCCTTGCAGATGAGGTGTTTTACTCAGGTACCAGCTGGAGATCAAATATTCTAATTAATCTTGGTTACGGTGATCATAAAACTTTGCGCCCAAGAGCTCCTAGAATTGATTTTGAAGATGCGTGCCAGATCCTCTGAATATATATTCTTCAATTGATGCGCGTATTAGGCGTAAAAAGCTAATTCATAAATAATGCTAACAGCATTTTTTTTAAGGAAACGAAAAATATGGAACTAAGTGACGAGATTGAAATTCCTGGCAAACGCATTGATGTATTTGCCAAGCTGATAGACCCAGAAATTTTAAAAGAATGTATTCCCGGTTGTGAGGAGCTGTGTCTTACAGCTGAAAACGAATATAGCGCTAAAGTACTTTTGAAAATTGGTCCTATAAAAGCGAGATTCAGTGGCTCAGTAACCTTGGATACAACACATGCACCTGAAAGCTTAACGCTTAGCGGAGCAGGCGAGGGGGGTATTGCCGGATTTGCAAAAGGTGGTGCAGAGGTTGAATTGATTGATGAGGGGGAGATAACAACTCTTAAATATCAGGCAAAGGCAGAAACGGGCGGAAAAATCGCTCAGCTTGGTAGCAGGCTTATAACCAGTACTGCGCGTAAATTAGCTAAGGCATTTTTTCAGTCATTTGAGACTATTATGACAGGCAATAAAGAGGCTTGATGGCCTTTTTATTAAAAGGCTTTTTTCAATAGCAGAAGCAATCTTAAAAAATAATCAGTTGAATGCTGGGAGCCCTGTTTGCGCTCTGCCTAAAATAAGCATGTGAATATCGGCGGTGCCTTCATATGTATTTACCGTTTCAAGATTTGTAAGATGCCTCATGACTTGATAATCTTGATGAATTCCGTTTGCGCCATGCATATCGCGTGCGGTGCGCGCAATCGCAAGTGCTTTTTCACAATTATTCCTCTTGAGCATGGAGATAAGTTCTGAGGATGCATTGCCAGTATCTAGTAAGTGTCCAAGCTGAAGGCACCCTTGCAATCCAAGTGCTATTTCTGTTTGCATATCAACAAGCTTTTTCTGATAAAGCTGGGTTGCTGCAAGAGGCTGGCCAAATTGAACTCGTTGCATGCCATATTCATGACTCCTGAACCAGCAATCTTCAGCAGCTCCCATAACCCCCCAGCAGATGCCATATCGTGCGAGGTTTAAACATGAAAAAGGTCCTTTAAGGCCAACAACCCCTGGCAGCATTGCAGTTTCTGCAACATCAACGTCCGTTAAATAAATAGACCCAGTATCAACCGATTGCATGGATAGCTTGCCATCAATTTTAGCAGTTTGAAGTCCTTTTGCCCCGTGCTCGACGATAAATCCGCGAATTTTACCGTCATCTGCCTCAGATTTTGCCCAGATAATAAATATATCAGCAATAGAGGCATTGGAAATCCAAGTCTTAGTTCCGTTTAGGCGGTATCCAGTTGCTGTTTTAACAGCGGTGGTTCTCATTCCAGCTGGATCAGAGCCAGCATCAGGCTCTGTTAATCCAAAACACCCGATTAACGCGCCGGTTGCTAATTTTTTAAGATAGCCATGTTTTTGCCAGTCTGAGCCAAATTTAAAAATTGGATACATTACAAGAGATGATTGAACTGAAAGAATAGACCTAAATCCAGAATCAATTCGCTCAATCTCACGAGCAATTAAACCATATGATGTAAAAGAGGCACCAGCCCCGCCAAATTTTTCTGGCATTGTAACACCAAATAGTCCGGCCTGCCCCATGGCCTCGTACCCTTCTCGTCCAATGCCTTCTTTATTAAATGCATCAAGGAGCCGTAAAGCGAGGTATGATGAGGCAAACTTCGACGCAGTGCGTTGAATGAGTTTTTCTTCATCACCTAATTGTTCAGATAATGATAAAGGATCCCTCCAATCAAATTTACGCATCAATTTAGGCCTTTCAATATTGAACCAGAACAAAATAGTTAGCCGATACGATCTAGTTAGCTATAACGACATTATAGATATAATCTATTATGGCATGTTTTTTAAATGATATGTCTAAACAGAGAGAGTTTCATATGCCAATTATTTTATTACTAGGGATGCTTATATGGGTCAGTTTATCACATGCACATCAAATATCATCCTGTATGTGTGATGAAGAGTGTTACACTGATGAGGTATCAAATCTAAAATGCAGCTCTAAATCGGCTTCTTTTACATCTGATGGCTTGCCTGATAAAACACATACTATAATGGAGGGGATTGTTGCAACAAACCAGCAATTTCCTCGACCGCACCAATATGAATATAAAATTACTAGAACTCCAAAACAAGCAAATCAACCCACTTCAACAGACACTGGCGCAATAGGAGTTGCAGTAAATGGCGTACCTATTTTTGATCCCTTTACGCAAGGTCCTGTGAATCCTAAAACAGGTAAAAGACCGCATACGCTGTATCAAGGGGAACTAGATATTTGTGGGGGCCATGCTGGGCGAGGAGATGATTACCATTATCACATCGCCCCCATTTGTCTTATCGAAGAGTTGGGTGAATTATATATAGACCGAATGAAACGTCCTATCGGTTATGCTATGGATGGATATCCGATTCATGCGCTTGGATGGTTCGACAACAAGAATGATATTGAAGATCAGTTGGATGAATGTCGGGGCATGGTGGATGAAAAAGGTCAGTATTTTTATAATGTTATGAGCAAGAAAAGCTGGGCTGTTGCAGATTGCCTAAAAGGCGAGCCACAAAAATTTTCTAAAGATAAATGGACGCATAGAAAAGATAAATTTGGGGAAAACTACGTTGGCATGCCTCTAAAATTTACCCTTCAAGAATATTCACAAACTGAACATAAAAGTAATACATGTTATGTGATGACAGGCGTTCTTGAAAAAGAGCAGATATTATTAACGGATGGCACAACCAATCAGGTGAAAAATCAAAACGGTTCGATATTTTATTGCAATTCTGAGTGCTATGGCATTTTTTTCCAAGCAGAGAAAAAACCTTCCATAAAAGGTCGAGCCATAATATATGATGAAATTTTAGATGATTGTCCTGTAACTTTTACAGAATTCACCCCATTCGACATTCCCGTTTTTAAAGGCCCAAGGCAACATGTGAGCCAAAAAAACAAGTAGTCCCCTTTCATACAAGCCTCCAAAAAAATGGCAAGTTTCCAAGAAATTATGCTGAGATTATTTTACGTTGATTTGTACTATCTAATTTACGACTTTTTATCTTAAATATAGTCGTAACTTAGATGCTAAACGAGCAGTTGCTGGATTATTTCTTTTCTTTGTTAAATTTATTATAAAGTCCATCTTTAAAATTATTTAGGATTTAATGATTACAATTTCTCCATCTGCTCGCACGCTTCGTTCTCCTTATTATCAATCAACTGTTGACGATGGTGTTGTCTCTTTTACCTTGTACAACTCTATGTTTTTGCCGACGGGATTTGGGGATCCAGAGGGCGAATATTGGCGACTTAAAAACGGGGTTTCGATGTGGGATGTGGCTGTCCAACGCCAAGTCCAGCTAAAGGGCAAGGATGCAGCAAAACTGGCTCAGATATTAAGCCCGCGTGATATTTCTAAAATGAAAATTGGGCAGGGAAAATATATTCCCTTATGTAACCATCTTGGTGTTCTTATAAATGACCCTGTATTGCTAAAAATAGATGAAGATTGTTTTTGGTTCTCGATTGCTGATAGTGATATCTGGTCATGGGCATGGGCTATTAATAATGAGCGTCATCTAGAGGTTGAAATAAATGAGCCGCAAGTCGCTCCGCTGGCTATTCAAGGTCCATTGGCAGAGAAATTAGTTATAGATTTATGCGGTGATTGGGCAAGCGATCTTAAGTATTTTTGGTTTAAACCTACTGAGATAGAGGGAATCCCAATTCTTGTGGCACGCTCTGGATATTCTAAACAAGGCGGATTTGAGTTCTATTTATTAGATAAAAAATTAGGTTCAAAATTATGGAATGTTGTAAAAGAAGCAGGCCAGAAATATGATATTGGGCCTGGTTGCCCTAATTTAAGTGAACGGGTTGAAAGTGGCCTTTTATCATTTGGTGGCGATAGCGATCATACAACGAACCCCTTTGAAGTTAGGCTAGGGGACTATGTGGATCTAAAACTCGAAGGGGACGTTATCGGTTTACCTGCCTTAAAGAAAATTCACGAGCAAGGCCCAAAAAGACATCAGCTAGGGGCTATATTTAAAGAACAGGATGCGAGCAGTTATCCTATATTTGAATGGATGACTATTTATCACGATGGTGAGCCAATAGGAAGCCTCACTAACCGAACTTGGTCTTATCAGCTGGAAAGGACAATTGGTTTTGCGCTAGTATCTCGCCACGTAACTGCTGGCGAAGAGGTGTTAATTGAGACCGAGGCTGGCATGCAAGACGCGAAATTAGTTGAATTACCTTTCGTGTGATCGAATTAACTTTATTATTTGTTGCAATGAGCTGGCGCAGTATAACTAATTGATTGACGATAGATTGGAAAATTAAATGCGTTATGGGTTTGTTGGGCTGGGAAATCTTGGAAGTAAACTTGCATCAAGTTTATTAAAATCAGGGTTTTCGGTTACCGTATTTGATAAAGATCAGTCTGTATCAGAAAGCTTGAAATTAAAAGGTGCAGATGTGTGTGACACTGTGAAGCAATTATCACAATGCGTTGATCATGTAATAACCTGTCTTCCATCTCCAAAAGTTTCATTTGAAGTTATCAGCGAAGCATTACCTCATATGGCAGATGGGTCTAGCTGGATTGAGATGTCAACAATTAGCAGAGAAGATGTTCTGCAATTCTCAGAACAGGCCAAAAAACACAATGTAGAAATTCTAGAGTTGCCTGTCACAGGCGGGGTTCATCTAGCAGCAAAAGGCAAAATTACAATGCTTGCCGGTGGAAGCACACACTTGTTTGAGTTGCATTATCCTGCATTACAGGCAATGGGAGATAAGATATTCCATATTGGGCCTCTTGGCAGTGCAGCTATTATAAAAGTTATCACGAACTTGCTTGCATTTATTCATTTGGTTGCAGATGGCGAGGCATTGATGCTTGCCAAAAAAGGAGGGCTAGATTTAGATACTGCTTGGCAGGCCATTGCAGCATCCTCTGGTAATTCATTCGTGCATGAAACCGAAGGGCAATTAATCCTTAATGGTAGCTATGATGTTGGGTTTAGCATGAATTTAGCGCTGAAGGATTTAGGGTTTGCCGATCAGTTTTCAAAAGAATTTGGTGTGCCCCTGAACCTATCAAACAAGGTAAAACAGATATTCGAAGAAGGACATCAGCGTTATGGCGGGGAGGCTCAATCAACCCAGATAGTTAAATTACTTGAAGATGCGTTAGGGACTGACTTGCGATCAGACGGATACCCCTCGCGGCTAGAATAAAATAGCTGCAATCACTGACGTTGAAGCTGATGTCTTTTTTCTAAGCTTGTTTGCTTAATTTACTTGCGGAGCTTGCCTGCACTTTGTATTTAATGATGCCTTTTTCTTCATATGTTCATTTGTAGATAATTCTAAAGTCGCTTCCACTTTTTCCATCGTGATCACATTATCTGAATTTGTATCAACCCGCTTGAAAATAGTTTGGGCCATTTTTTCAAAATCAGGCTCTGCCTTTGTGCCGTTATGTTGACTGCGCATTTTCTGACCATCAAAGAGCATAGAATGTCGGGAATTTTCAGCATTTTGGTGAGAACCTTTAAACTCCCTGAAAGAATAAATGTTGGAAGCTAGTAAGAAAGCGCAAGCCATAGACAGCGTTACCAAAATAGTAATGGTGCCTGCTACAATTAAACTAAGTTTTTCTATCCATAATTTATGCTATTTTATGTTTGATTAGATTATTCTAAAGACTAATCAACTTCATAGTATCGCAGCGCCTAACAGAACAAGTGCACATACCATATTTGCATAAAGCCATAAGGTAGATTGTTTCATTTTTAACAGACCAATATTTTTTAAGTGTTATTTTCTATCACTACATACTCATCTACAAAAGAGGTGCTAATTAGACCTAATTATGTTTTAACTATGAATTTTCTTGATGTATGAAGGCTGTCAAAGAATAACAATGTGAAGAACATAAAAACGCGTTATGGCTGCGCTTTGGCGATGAAAGCTGTATTTCTATAAGCGTCCTTGCCATACTGAAATTGCGCATCATCACTGGTATAAGTCATACCGCCAGCAGCACGAAGTATCGCATCACCTGCTGCTGTGTCCCATTCCATAGTTGGGCCAAAACGTGGGTAAAAGTCTGCCTCTCCAGAGGCAACCAGACAAAATTTTACAGATGATCCCGCACGTATCGTCTTGGTGACATTATGTGCCAAAAGCCATTCATCTGTTTGAGAATCGCGGTGAGAAGTGCTTGCAATCGCAATTCGGTTTTCAAGCTCAAGTTTGCGAGGCATAAGCGGCAGAAAACGCTCATCACTATATTCAAAAGCCCCCTCATTACGGGCGCCGATAAATAATCGGTTCAGAGCAGGTGCTAGAATAATCCCCATTTCAGGATAGTTATTTCGTATCAGTCCAATATTAACAGTGAAACTACCAGAGCCATCTGCTTTTAGAAATTCTTTGGTACCATCAAGAGGGTCCACTAGAAAGAAATCTGTGGGTGGTTCCAATAGATGACTTTGCGCATTTTCTTCTGAAATAATTGGAATATCACTTCGGATACGTCTAAGAGCAGATAGCAAGATTTCCTCTGCTGCTAAATCGGCCTTTGTTACAGGAGAGCCGTCTTGCTTTACCTCAAATTCAGTCTGGTTATGATAAATTTCCATTATAGCTTTGCCAGCCAATTGAACATCTGCAATCAAGGATTTAGCAAGCTCTAAGTCTGAAACCATTTATAAGAATTACCCTTGTTTTTGAAGATTCGCCAACGGGAATGTAAGCAACCAGCTGAATAGACACAGAATAGTAGCGCATGCAAGACAGGCAGGTAACCCCCCAAACTGATAGCTTACCCCTGATAAAAAAGTCCCTAATAATCTGCCAGCCGCATTAGACATATAATAAAAACCAACATCCATAGTTACCCGTTCTGCGTCACTAAATGCTAGAATAAGGTAGGAATGCAAAGACGAGTTAATAGCAAAAACAAATCCAAAACCAAAAAGGCCAATTACAATAAAATAAAATAGAGCCCTATCTGACAGAAGATTTACGGCTGTGACAGTGGTCAATAAAGCCAGAATTAAAGCAAGAAACAGAACGGCCATTTTTGTTGTTCGGATAATAAAGTAACGAGAGCGTGATGCAGAATTAAGTAATTTTGGGGTTATCGCTTGGGTTGCGCCGTATAGAATTATCCAGAATGACATAAAGAAACCGATTTGAAAAAAAGCAGTTTTATTTTGCGAAAGGCTGCCATCTGATAAAATAGAATAAAAAAAGATCGGTATCCCAACAACAAACCAAACATCACGCGCACCGAATAAGAATAATCTTGCACCAGACAGCCAATTTATATGACTATTAACAGAAAATACCTGCTTTAATTTTGCCGATTTATTTTTTGTTGTAAGACCAGAAGGCATTATAAAAACTAGTAATAACAGCACGACGAGCAACAGTACGACCAGTGACCATAAAGCGCTTGTAAAGCCTATAAAAGTTAGAAGTGCCGCTCCAAGTAAGAAACCAGACCCTTTCACGGCATTCTTAGAGCCTGTCAGAAACGCAACCCACCGAAATAAAGTCCCATCGCTATCTGGGGCAAGCCATTTCACAGCGCTTTTTGCGCTCATTTTTGTTAAGTCTTTGGCAATTCCTGATAAGCCTTGTGAAATAACGACATAAGCAAGAGAAAAGCTAGCAAGCCCGGCACTAGGTTGCAACGCGTCAGAATATAAAGCAAGCGCAGAGAGCGCAATGATTTGGAATCCTAAACCTGCGTAAAGAGTAGAATTCAGACCAAGCCTTGCTGCAATATAGCCTGCATATAAATTTGTTATTACACCCATAAATTCGTAAAGCAAAAATATGGTTGCAAGTTCTATTGGTGAGAAACCAAGAAGATGAAAATGAAACAAAACGAGCATTCGAACCGCGCCGTCTGTCAGCATGAAGCTCCAATAAGCAAAGGTTACGCTGATATAAGCAGAAAGTGATTGCGATATTTTAGTGGCATTGCTCATCTATATATTTAGTACCAATCTTGCTTGCATAAATAGCGCAGAATATCCACAACTCTGCAGGCATATCCAAATTCATTATCATACCAAGCATATAATTTTACTTGGGTGTTGTTTATAACCATAGTTGACGGGGCATCTATAATGGCAGAGCGTGTGTCATTTACGTAATCTGCTGAAACTAATGGGCGTGTCTCATAACCAAGAATACCGTTGAGTTTGCCAACAGACCATGATTTAAGACAGCGATTGACCTCTTCAACCGTTGTTTCCCGCACGACTTCAAACACACAATCTGTAATAGAAGCGTTGAGAAGTGGCACGCGAACAGCATGTCCGTTTAATCTGCCTTTTAACTTTGGATAAATCAGACTTATGGCAGTTGCAGAGCCTGTTGTTGTTGGTATTAGCGAGTTCAAAGCAGAGCGGGCACGGCGCGTGTCGCGTGCTGGCTTGTCTACTATTTCTTGCGTATTTGTCACGTTATGCAGAGTGGTAATCGAACCATGTGCAATTCCAATTTCTTCGTGAATTACCTTTACAATCGGCGCCAGACAATTTGTGGTACAACTAGCGGCTGTGATGATGTTATGTTGCGAAGGCAAATAATCTGTATGATTAATCCCGTAAACCACGTTTAATGCCTGATCTTCTTTAACAGGTGCAGAAACAAGCACCTTTTTAACGCCCTGTTCAAAATATGGTTTAAGATTAGCCTCGGTTTTAAATTTTCCAGTACAATCAATAACAACGTCAATTTTCTCACTGTTTAAGCCAATTTTAGTTTGGTCAAACTCTTGAGTGCGACGAATATTACGCCCATTTATGCAAAAGCCGTCCACATTTGTATTGATATCGGCTGTCCATTTTCCATGTACCGTGTCAAATTCAAGCCATAAGGCATGTTGCTCTATAAGCCCTACAGGTTCGTTAACCAAAACCAATTCTATTGAATCATCCTGTAAATCTAGAAGCGAGCGGGCAACAAGTTTTCCAATCCTTCCTAGTCCATTAATTGCAATTCGAGCCATCTTTTTCCATTTTACTAAGGTGTTTTGAGTAGTTTTTTGATATCTTGAGAAATCTCAATTTTTTGCTCTTTGGCGTAGGCTTCGTGATTTTTTTCAACATTTGGCAGGTCATAACGATAATTAACCATGAGCCCAAATGATTCAGACAAGCCTTTCTGGGATAGATTTCCAGCAAGGTTAATTCTGTCTAGTAATGCACCATTTCCAAGATGGAATCTGGCAACCGGGTCGTTAGGCAGTTTATCTTTTCTAGTCGAGTGCATAAAGTATCTACCAGCAGCTTCGATTAGGGTCTGCTCTTCTTCCTCTGAAGCTTCAGACCAGTCTATTTCCGCAAAATTGGCTAGGCTATTGGGTTCTGTTTTTTCTAGCCATTTTGAAAAATAAGGTACTGGAGAAAGAGTAAGAAAATTTTTCAGATTCGGATATTCGCGCTGGAGCGCCTGAGCAACCTGTTTTATAAGAAAATTGCCAAATGAAATACCAGCCAAACCTTTCTGGCAATTCGAAATAGAATAAAAAATAGCGCAAGATGCGTCTGTTGCATCTATCATTGCTCTGTCTGTTTCTAGAACTTCATTAATTTGACCAGGAATTTCGCTAGTTAGCGCCACTTCAACAAAAATCAGCGGCTCGTCTTCCATGGAAGGGTGAAAAAACGCAAAACATCGTCTGTCATCAGGGGCTAACCGTGAACGCAGATCATCCCATGATTCTATTTCGTGAACAGCTTCGTAAGCAATTATTTTTTCCAGAATATTAGCAGGTGTACCCCAGTCAATGGGTCTCAGCACCAAAAAACTAGGGCTAAACCAATTACGCAAGAGGGCTCTGAAACTCACATCAAGGCGTGCAAGAGACGGGTCAGTGCGGATAATGGTTAATAATTCCGCCCTCATTTTTACCAATCTAACGGTTCCATGTGCGGTTGCGTTTAACCGGCGTAATAGCTCTGTCCATCCAGGCTCAACAGCAGTTGTAACATGCGTGAAATTTTCGGCATCTGGTGTTTTTGAATATTGTTCTATAGCAGAGCGAAGCAAGGAGATATCAATATCAAGCTCAGAGGCAATTGTAATGAAAAGAGCCTGTTTTTCAGAAACATTCATCTCTTCAAACATACGCAAGAAATTATCAGCATAGGCAATAGAAGATACCTCACCGACAGCTGTCATGACAGATGTTATCATCTCGCCTGGCTCGTTACGAACCAACATAGATGTCTTGTTTGCGAGCCCAAATCCTGCTCTGGATTTGCTCATGATAGTTTCAATAAGATCGTTAAAGAATTTCATTGGTTCCTCATTTCGGCCGACATACTATAATAGTATGACAGTTTTATTTTTATATAGGAAATTAGAAGCATGCCGAGGTTATTTTATCAGCCTTTTTGAGTAGCTATTTTCCCTCAAAAATCGGAATGCGTTTTTCCATAAAAGCTCTTCTTCCCTCGATGTAATCAGCGCTCTCAAAACAGGTCATTACTTTTGCGTTGCACTCATCCAAGTCTTTCTCAGATTCTTCCAATATACATTGGTTTGCAATAAATTTTGTTGTCTCAATTGTTAATGGGGCATTGGCAGCTATCATATCAGCTACCTCAACGCAGTATAATGCAAGTTCGTTATCATCAATTACTTTATTCACAAACCCCATGGAAGCCATTTCCTGTGCAGAAAACCGCCTTGCAGTGAAAAAAACTTCTTTAGTGAATGCAGGCCCTATAATTTGTACCAACCTATTTACACCCTCATATTCATATCCAAGTCCCAGTCTAGCAGCAGGTATAGCAAACTGAGAGGCAGTTCCGCAAAAACGCATATCACAGCTTGCCGCTAATCCAACACCGCCGCCAATACAAAAGCCATCTATCTGGGCAATTGTGGGTTTTGGAAAGTTAGCGACACCATCATATACTTTTT
>Ga0181597_10000222_pt1 | contig 61396 bp, 104 predicted proteins | sample 041ome_5_FD_148647 | JGI IMG/M metagenome (GOLD analysis project Ga0181597, IMG submission 148647) | Coastal salt marsh microbial communities from the Groves Creek Marsh, Skidaway Island, Georgia - 041403US metaG (spades assembly) | ecosystem: Environmental > Aquatic > Marine > Intertidal zone... | reverse complement strand
GACATCGCTACCATTTTGTTGGATTTTAGATGTGGTACTGGTTGGGCTGGTTATGCTGATTGTCATTACTGAACTCCGTCTAATCGTTCCTGTGTAGGTTTAGCTAATGTTGGGTGATTCCAAGATTTTATGTAGTCACCTCTGCCATCGCTGTCATTCTGAAGCACGATTGTACCTTCAGGGGTAAAGTCTTCATTAGTTAAATTTGGGTAAAGCGTTGTTATTTTTTCGTAAAGTGTCATTGTTTTCTCCTTAAGCTTGTTGTATTAAATGTGCTTGTATTAGTGTTCTAACCTTAGTCCCACCTAAAACTGTTGGAGTGCTTGCACTTTGCTGATAGGCATATAATTCTATATAATCTGTAGTTCCATTTAAATATACAATACATGAACCACTTAATCTCCAATCATTAAGTTGAGCAGATGAGAATCTATTTCCAGCAAGAAATAAATAAGTACTACCATTTCTATATATAGCAATATATTGATATGCACTTGGAGGAGAATCAAAATTTACAATAGCTTTCACATCATAATACCCAGCAACTGATGGAGTATATCTATAATTTGTTGCATCTAAATCACCAGTAGTATCAAATGTTGATGAATTAATTTGGATTTTTGTCCATGTTGCTTGGGACATTGATTGACTTCCACTCATCCATGCCCAAAGTATTGGAATACTATTTGCTGCTGGTTTATATCCATTAGCATTGAACTGACCTACCTCTGTAGGGCTATCTGCATTACCGACACCAATCCTTAGTGTTCCATCAGGTGTTGCTGGCTGATAGATGGTAAAGTTATTAGAGGAAGTAGCATCTGTTCCTATTTGAATATTATTTGCAGCATACCCGTTCGCGTCAAATCTGCCTACCTCTGTTGGGCTATCTGCATTGCCATTACCGATCCTTACTGTGCCATCGGGGGTGCCTGGGGTGTAAATGGTAAAGTTGTTGGACGCCGTTGAATCGGTACCAACTTGGACTTTCTTTGTTTTTATTGTACTCATTCGGCTTCCTCTGCTACATTCATTGGACTTGCTTTAGTCCATTTAAAATATTCTTGATAGTCTGTGTTTGCATTATCAGCAGGAATTATTGCGCCATCTGACCTAACAACACCTAAATTATCTTGCATTAATTTATATGTATATTCCATTTTATAACTCCGCACTAAAAACAAAAGTTGACCTAAATCCTACACCTGATGTAGCTGCCCAACTTGCTGGACTAGTAGCAAATAAACTTACAAAAGATTTATCTGTTAAAGCAGTAGCAGCAACAGTTAAATCAAATGTCCCACCTGTATCAATTCTATAAACTCTGTTAGCTGTTCCAGAATAACTAAATGTCAATGTTGGTGTAGCTCTCATAGCAGTATTGAAAGGAAATCCTATAATTCCTGTAGGTGAATAAGCATTAACTCCTGCATCTATAACTTGATAATACCTCTGACATCTCTGCAACTGTACATCATAAGGTAAAAACTCAAAGTCACTAGCACCTTCACCTACTTCTAATTGCACGGCTGTGATGTTCATATAGTTAGAAGTAGCATCGGCTAAATTAGATACTCCAACAGCTCTATTTGCAGCTACAGCTGCTCCCCATGATGTTTGTAATGTTCCTGATGTGTAAGTAGAGCCAGCACCCAACCAGAAATATAAGTATAAAGCACCACTATTATTATTAGCTAATGTTCCAGTAGTATCACCTGCATAAGTAATGGTTTTCTTTTCCCAAGTATCGGACGAGTTTACTGTAAAAGATTTATTAATATGTCTTGCATTAGTTCCATCAAACAATTCAGCAATGTATGTACCTGTTTTGTTTGATTTTACCCAAAACGATAGAGTAACTGATTCAGCATTAGCTGTACCTTTTTTAAGTTGTTGTAAATTTTGACCTTCAATACCTTGTGATAATAATAAAAAATCACCTGCAGCTGGACTTGCATCTGCTGTGGTACATAACATTTTTACGCTACTTGCAAAACCTTGTCCACTAGGCACATCTGTATCTTGACTCATTGTCCAAGTGCCCATAGTGTTAGGTGACCAAGCAAATCTATCAACACTATAATAACCACCAGAAGTAATAGAAGCAGTTGATGTACCTCTTTGTGCTATCTGCATATCTCCGTTGATAATGAGGTTACGATAAGGCCCACTAAAAACGTTAACACCGCCGACAGTCAGACTACCTGATACTGTAGCGTCACCTGAGAATGCTGGGTTAGTAATGACTGCACCCGCTTCTACCTTGTCTACCCCGGTGGTTCCTTTTACTTTTGTAGGCATATTATACGACCGTCCATGTTGAGCCGTCTCCGACTGTTACTGTTATTCCATCATCTATAGTGATTGGCCCTGCAGTGATCGCGTTTCTGTTGTCCGATAAAGTATAGTCAGTATCTATGGTAATACTGTTTTCTACAAAGCCAATTCCGTTAATAGTTACACTGCCCATATTATACTCCTTATTCGTCCGCCGGTTCTGGTTCGTTACCTTCTGCTACCCATTCTAGGTATTCTTGGTAGTCTGTGTTAGCTTTGTCAAATGGTATAAGCGTATATGTATCATCGCTAATTATTTTTTTAACTTGATTTACTGTTTGTAATGCTTCATTTCTTACTAATTTATATATAGCCATAATTATAACTCCGAGATAAATGCTAATTTACAAGCTACATCAGTTGTGTCTATAAAACAAGCTTGACCTTGAACTCTAGATAATCCTGATAAAGATATATACTCGTTTGTTGTACCACCTTGACTCCAAATTGATACACTTGTTGCATTGGATGTACCATTACCCGCAAAGACTCTAAAATTAGTTGCTGAAGCAACTTCAATACTTGGGTCCGTTCTCATATTCACTGGAAATTTGATGTTTGCATAAGCTACTGCTGCTGTATACATAGCACCATTTGCTACTGCCCTTGCATTTCCTTCACAATGTAAATAGTAATACCTCTGACATCTTGCTAACTGCATATCGTATGGCATAACTTCAAATGGTGTAGCTGTGTCACCTACTTCTAGTTGAACGCCTGTGATGTTAATGTAATTATTTACAGCATCCCCTAGGTTAACTTGCCCAACAAATCTATCTGTTGCTACAGCACTTCCCCAAGATGTTTGTAATGTTCCTGATGTTTCAAAAGTTCCAACCGCTAAAGCAAGGAAAAGCAGCATACTTTGATTATTATCATTATCTAATACTCCTGTTGTATCACCAGCAAAAGTAATTATTTTCTTTTCCCATGTATCTGCTGTGTTAATGGTGTATGCTTTACTTATATACCTAGTATTGTCTGAATCATATAAGTTTGCAATATATGTTCCAGTCTTATTAGACTTTACCCAAAATGATAAAGTTAATGATTCAGCATTGGCAGTACCTTTTTTAAGGTGTTGTAACATTTGTCCTTCAAATCTTTGTCCTACCATTAATCTTTCATTTGTTCCAACAGCAGAAGCAGTAGTACATTGCATTTTTAAACTATTGCTAAATCCTTGTCCTGTTGGAACATCTGTTGATTGTGTTTGTGTCCATGTAGCAGATGAATTAGCATAGCTTGTACTCCATCTATCAGCAGTACAATATCCTCCACTAGTAATCCCTGTTACACTCGTCCCCCTCTGTGCTATTTGCATGTTGCCATTAATTATGAGGTTCTTCGTTCCAATAGGAGACGCGGCGGCCGGTTGGTTTGATCCGTCGTTGTAGGTTACTCCAGCTGTTCCGTTAAGTTGTAGTGCCATTATTCATCTCCACTCATTTGAGCTTCTCGCTCCGCTAAAAATGTAGCGTATGCGTCTTTTACTTCTTGTTTGTGAAACTGTTGACACATAGCTTGTACATCTGCGTGTTCGTTGCTGTAGTTTTGACCTGGTGCTATTACCCATCTGTGATATGTTGACGATATAACTTTACCATCTTCTACAATGTCAGTTCTTTCACGCACTTGAATATGTTTGTAGTCACCGACTACTTCTATTTTATCTATTGTTTTTGTTTTAGTTATTGCCATATTTATTCCTTAAACTTTTTATACTTGAGAGCGATATGTAAATACGCATCTGCACGCTCCTACTGCAGCCGCAGTTTCTCCATCTGAAGTAGAATACAAAGTCGTTGCATTTTTGGATATTCTCCAAAATCTATTAGTAGTATATTTTGCATAACCTGTTGTTCCATAATTGCCATAACTTTTAACTAGAAATGGAAGACCACCAATATAATAGTCTGTAAAAGAAGTTGCAACATTAAATTGAAACATCACAGTAACCATTTGACCAACTTTTACATATACACCATTAGGATTAGTAAATGCTCCTGTAGCATCTCCATTTGTTGTTGGTGTCCATGTTCCTTCTTCATAATCATCTAATAAGTTAGCAGATGCTGTACCACCAAGATAGATACCGCCTGTAGGGCTTAAATTACCACTTCCATCATCCGTTACTATATTCCCAGTCCCAGTCGGTAAAGTCAGCGTGGTTGAGCCTGCGACGTCGGGTGCGGCGATTTCAACTTGACCTGATGTGTTTCCTTTGATTACTATGCTAGACATTATCTAGTTCCTCTTGTGTTGGCTTGGTAAGGGTTGGATGATTCCATTCTTTGATATAGTGTTATTATCTTTTCATATAATGTCATAATCTACCCTATCAATTTAAATCCTGAAAGCTCTGTATAATCTACGGAAAAATTAATAAAAGGGCTTCCAGAAGTTACTCTATCGCATTGTCCGTATAACTCTAATTCATCTCCAGCTGACAAATTAATAATACTTGCCCTAGTCATATGAAATGCTCTTCCGTAATTTGCCGCAGGAGCAAAATAAACTCTATTATATCTAACTCCATTAATATATAGATATGCAAGAGTAATGTTTGCTTGTGTATTTGCACCAGCATCTATTCTTAATGAATAATTAATTTGATAAAGACCCTCGTGTCCAGAAGGAATAACAATTTTAGAATTTGCTGTATCAATAGCACTATTTGTATCTGTAATTACAGTATCAAGTAACACCTTTGTAACTACATTGTCACCTATAGTTTGATTTGAACCAGAGTTAGTCATTGCAAATACTGGTCTATTAGATATTACTACGTTATCTTGGTTAATTAGTCCATCAGAAGTTACTTGTGCTTTTGTAATTCCATTAGCCTGTATCTGAACTTCGCCGGACGAGTCGGAAACTAGCTGTAAGCCGTTTGAACTATCTGCATTTATTCGTGATGCCATCGTTATCCTTTTTCTCTAAATTATAGCACGACCCAACGTTGTCCCGTCGGTATAGTCACCGTTACACTCGGGTCTATTGTTATTGGCCCAACACTCATTGCGTTTTGCCCAGTTGATAAAGTGTAGTCTGCACTGATCGTTGTTGTGTTTTCGTATAAAACCCCGCCTGCTTTTGCTACGACTAAGTTCCCACTGGTTGAGGGTAAGTTGATTGTGGTAGAACCTGCCTCGTCAGGTGCAGATAAGGTTACGGTTCCGCTGGTATTACCAGCAACAATAATATCAGCCATTAATCAGCCTCCTCTGCTACATTCATTGGACTTGCTTTAGTCCATTCTACATATGTTTGGTTAGTATTATCTACTGGAAAAGATGTAAAACTACCATCACCATTATCTATAATAATATGTTGTTGAGTTACACCATTTACACTTTCTGTAATAATTGTTTTATATGTCATATTATAGCTCCGAATTAAATGCTATATAATTAGTGCTACCATTGGGAAGAACTGCATACATTTTTTGTGCTGTTAGTCCTGTAGATGTAAAATTCATAGTACAAGAATCTGTGCCAGATTCAGCAATAGCAACTGCTGAAAAAGCTGTAACTGCACCACCTAGCCACCATCCCATTCCTTGATAATCAATAGAACTAGGATTATTTCTCATAGTCGTTGGAAATGGCACATGACCATACATATTAGTAGTATTTGCTGCCATTGCCCAAGCAACCCAATTGTTAGATGAAGAAGTGTTCCATTTGTAATAATACCTCTGACATCTTGCTAACTCTACATCATAAGGTAAGTTCTCGAAGTCTGTCGCGGTTGAGCCTGCTTCTAACTGAACGCCTGTGATGTTAATGTAATTAGAAGTGGAGTCTGCTAAATTTGTTTGTCCTACTGCACGATTAGCTGCTGTTAATGATGCCCATGATGTTGCCAAAGTTCCAGATGTATAATTACTTCCAGCAGCTAACCATGTGATAAATTCAAAACTTCTTGCATTGTCGTTATCAAATGCACCCGTGGTATCACCAGCAAATGTTATTGTTTTCTTTTCCCATGTATTAGCACTAGAAATTGTATATGCAGAACAAATATGTCTTATATTATCTGCATCATATAGTTCACAGATATATGTTCCAGTTTTATTTGATTTAACCCAGAATGATGCGGTTAATGATTCTGCATTAGCTGTACCTTTTTTTAGCTGTTGTAAGTTTTGACCTTCCATTGAAGAGATAGATAAAAACAATGCTGCATCTGCTGACAATGATGCTTGTGCTGTTGTATTATCTACTTTGTATGAATTAGCAAACCCTTGACCACTAGGAACATCTGTATCTTGACTAGCTGTAAAAGCATAAGTGCCACTACCTAGTCCAACCCATTTTACTCTGTCTGGAGCATTTGCATATTTTACTGTAACACCTAGACCAGTCTCACTCGTTCCCCTCTGTGCTATCCTCATATCTCCGTTGATGATAAGGTTACGGAAACTTGGTTGGGTTGAGTAGACTGCGCCGTTTTGAGAGAAAGACCCGGTGACAGCAACGCCACTTGAAGTGACGCTCATTACAGTAGAGCCACCAGACTGAATATTAATATTCCCGGTATTATCGGCTGTGGTCTCTAGTCCACCAACTCCACTTGTTTTTGCATTAATGTTAATTGCCATATTATCCCTATGATATTCTTACTATGAGATGCATAAAGTAGTAGGTAGTAAAAATGGTGGTCGAAGAACTGTAGTTAAACTTACCCATAACTCGCCAAGTCCCAGTATAAGGTAATACAGCACTACCAGAAATCGTACTATTAAGAGCATATCCTCCATTAGAACTCTGGGATGATGAGGTGACTATTCCATATGTACCTACACCATTATAAGTAGTAGACGCTCCTGTACCTGGAGGCGTTGCCCAAGTAAATGTACCATCACCGTCAGCACGTAAATATTGAGATGTATTACCGTTACCCGAAACATTTAACTCCGAAGCACCTACTGCATTAGCAGCAATCTCACTAGCACCAACGGCATCGGCTGCAATCTTATCAGCAGTGACAGAGTTAGATCCTAATTTTGCATTAGTGACTGCACTATTAGCTATTTCGGTTGTACCTACTGCATTAGCTACAATTTGTGCATTAGAAGCAGTACCGCTTAAATCACCGCCCATTGTCGGGTCAGAACTAAGAGTAGTCCATGTAGGAGTGCCTGAGCCAGCAGATGTTAATACTTGCCCGTTTGATCCAGCAGCACCATCAACTTGGAAGTTACCAGTAACATTTAGTGTGCCGGATGAAGTAGCTGTACCTGTTAAAGATGTCGTTCCTGTTAATGTAGCCGTACCAGACGTATTAATAATTGTAGTACCCCCGACAGTTCCGCCTGATACATTAATTGCTGTAGCGTTTTGTGTAGCCATTGAACCAAGACCAAGATTAGTTCTTGCAGTAGCTGAATCAGAAGCTCCAGTACCACCATCAGCAACAGCTAGGTCTGTAGCAAGTGTTAAGGAAGAAAGATGAGTAATAGCATCAACCACATTAGTACTATCATTATATAAGTACATGGTTTTACCGGCAGGAATAGAAATACCAGTACCTGTAGAGTTTTTAACTGTAACTGCGTCGGCTAGGCCATTATTAACAATATAGACTTTTTCAATTGCTGGGACTACTAAGTTACGAGCTCCGCCTGATACCCCTGTTAGGTTAAGCCTTAAATTACGAGCAGCTTGTGTTGTGTTAGTATCAGTAAGAGTTAAAGTAACATCAGCACTAGAAAAACTAACATCTTCAGAGCCTGTAATAGCTTCTTCAAGAGCTGTGCCTAAGTTAGTATTAGTTGTTGTGCCCCATGTACCGGATTGTTCACCTGTACCAATGAGTTCTATTTTTAAATCTGAATACGTACTTGCCATAATAAATCCTTGAATTTATGTTATTTTAACTTGATTGTCCTTGCATTGGAATACTTGTGACATAAATAGCCGTATGGCGTTTTTCATTCCAAGCTTCTCCGCAATCAGAACAAGTCCCTGAGTTATATTCTTCTGCATCAACTATCATGCCACAATTAGAACACTCTAATCCTACTTCGTAAGTACATTCTATTTGACCGTCTTCTTTATGTTTTGCATCTACTTTTATCATGCTGCTATCTCCATCCAGTTAGGTGATTGCGCATCATTAACATCTACCCAACCATCAGTTTGTGAATCGTCTATATCTACCCAGTTTGGAGTTTGGTTATCATCTATTTCACTCCATACTAACACATCGCTTGTAAAGCCTGTAGCAAAGACACCGAGTACTAATACATCTGCATTTGCTGTAACTCCTACCGTACCTAGTTCAGTAGTACCTTCTACACCGGTAACATCAACAACTGCGTTCGCTGCTACAGTAACGGTACCCACCGCCATTGTACCAATAACACCGGTAACAATTATATTAGCATCACCTGTAACAGTAACGGTACCCACCGCCATTGTACCAATAACACCAGTAACTAAGACATTAGAATCAGCTTCTACTGTCGCTGTACCAAGCTGTCCTGTTGCTTCTAACCCAGTCACATCGATATAGTTATTTGTAATAAGTTCTATATCGCCTAGTTGACCTGTTGCTTCTACACCTGTGACTACTACATTTGTATCGGCTTCAACTACTGCTGTACCTAGTTGAGTTGTGCCTTCTACACCAGTAACATTTACAACAGCTTTAGCTTCTATGTCTACAGTGCCTGTTTCGCCTGTAGCCTCGTTACCTATTACATCTACATCAGCATCTGCTTCAACTACTGCAGTGCCTAACTGTGTGGTGCCTAAAACACCTATTACATCTACAACCGCTCCAGCTTCTACTGTCGCTGTGCCTAACTGTGTAGTACCTTCTAATCCTGTTACACTTACATTAGCATCGGCAGTAACTACTACACTGCCTGTTTGTCCTGTTGCTTCTACACCTGTTACATTTACAACTGCTTCTGCTACTACAGTTGCTGTACCTAATTGTCCTTGTGCCTGTACGCCGGTTACATTTATAACTGCATCAGCTGTTACTACTGCTGTGCCTAACTGAGTATTACCTTGAACCCCAGTAACAGCAACACTTACACTACCTGCTACGCCCTGTGCTGAAAACGGGGCGCTGGAAAAAGGACTATCAGAAAATAACATTTAGAGCACCAGCCATCTTGATCCTGATGGAACAGTGAACGCTGTGCCACTGGCTACAGTAACAGGTCCGGTGCTCGTTGCGTTATACCCTGAAGGTACCGTGTAATTAATTGAGATAGTTTTATTATTAACAAACACACCATTTGAGGCGACCATCTCTTCGCCTGTTATAGTTCCATCAACTGTGACATCGCCTGCTGCATCTTCATAGACAGCTTTACCTGCAGGATAGACTACAAATACATCTTTATCTCCTGCACTGAAATTAACCAAACTTCCAGAGTTAGAGGATGCTAGAACTGTATCTCGGCTAAGGGTTGTACCTGACGCTGTATAGGTTCCAATACCAACTTCCCACTCATCTCCTTCAGGCAATGTAATTGTGTAATACGTTGTATTACCATTACCAATAACAGAAAATGCATCGAAGTCAGTAACGGCCCCTGCAAGCGTAATAGTACCGGTCCCAGTGGTTACCGAGGTCTCTTTTACTCTGTCTTTTAGAACAAGAGCCATTATAGCCTCCTGATTAGGCTATGCGAATAATAGCGTTGGATGAATCAGCTGTTGGGAATACAACTGTAAAGTCCCCATTAGTTGATGTCTTATCTCCACCAAATGCTAATACTGCTACAGCCTTATCTGATTGAGTATCATTATAAATCAACGCGCCGTTTGCAGTGATTGTTGCAGATGACCATGTTGTGTCTGCAAAGTCTAACCATGCTGTAGTTGAAGTTGAGGTTGGTGTTTGTGCTACAGTTAGCGTATTACCGCCTGCTGAGTAGCCTGTACCTGAAACTTCGTTTGTTACTGTATATGCTGTAGTCGTTGCATCTAATGTTGCTGATGATGTATACAATGCAATTTTAAATGTATCCGCATTAGTACTTCCGCGAGTAACAGTTGTACCAAAAGCATGGATACCATTCAGCAAATCTACCTTAAAGCTTGTTGCCATAGCTTGTGATATTGCCATATTAATTCTCCAAAATTTTAATTAAATCTGAATGTCCTGCTTCTCGCAATCTATTCGCCAATGTAGTGCGGTCGGATTGTACCGCTTGTTTTAAGTAGAACACTAGAGTGTGTCTAATGCTTTCCTTAAATGCTTCTGCTTGATCTCGTATTAATGGGTTAGCTTCTTTACTCACATACATAATTTTAGCTAACGCACGATCTGCAATTTCTTCAGGTGTAAAGCCTCGACCCTCCGTCGTTAATACAGCTACATCACCTTCTAATACATTTCCTTGATTATCAATCATTGTACTTCATACCTTGCTTGCCCACTTCGGTAGGCATCTCGTCTATCTTTACCATCACCTAGTTGTTTTAACATAGATAAGGCTTCTGTATATCGTTGTGTGTAATTTGCAATTACATCAGGTTCTGCTTTAAGATAAGTAGCTGCTTCCAACAAACTTCCATACAATAAAGTAGTATCAAAGTTATCACCCAACCAGCTAGTACCAGCAGTAACGATAGAGGTAGGATAATAAAAATAATGCAACTCAACAGTATAGTTAACGTCGGGCGTAGGACCCAAAATGAAAGTGTTGTCATCAAATATTCCATAGTATTTTGGCTTTCCATAAAATGCTGAATCAGTATCAGGAAAAGACTCCCTAATAAAGTTTACGTCTTTATTTAATAAATAAGTATATTCATTGTTATCATCAATAACAGCTAGGCTATACGTTGCTAACCAATCACTAGGAGTCGTTAAATATTTATTGCCTGATGTCGTATTACCGACTTGGTTACGTCGTAAGTCGGGCAGTTGAACTGTATTAAATATACGTTGTTCAGCTTGCTCAATAAATGTATTTACATCAGTCGTATTAAAACTATTTTCGGAATACGAATTTATTGCTGCCACTAATTGTGTGTAATTCATTACTTATCCTTATGCCATTGGACCGCGAGCTTTTGTACCTTTTGTTGCTGCGCCATTACCGCGTGTTACGACACCTTCAGTTTTAACATCCTTTTCAGGATACCCAGCTGTGTTAGGTGTTGCTACCATTTCTGGTTGCTTATAAGTGTGGTTACAGCCTTTTCTATCTTTATTCATATTATACTCCTTATCGTTTAAAACTGGTCATTGTTGGACCTGAAGGGCGACGAGGTTTTTTCTTCTCATCTTTATTTCTAGGTTTAGGTCCAGTACTTGGTGCCTTCATAGAAGTCATTTTTGGGCCTGAAGGTCCTGCTCTTCGAGTAGGTTTAGAGGCTTTGGTTTTTTTAACCGGCGCAGCTTTAGGTGCTTCTTTTTTAGTAGAACGATTAGCAATAGCTGTGATACCCGCGACAGTAGCTCCTGTTTTTAATGCATCTGCTTTAGTAAAAGTTTTTCTTGATTTAGCCCCAGCTGGTCTACTTGGCCGGCCTCTTTTTGGCGGAGTCTGCTGTGTAATTTTTTTAGTTGGTTTACTTGGTTTAGTCCCGGAGTTACTAGTGCTGTTTAACTTCTTAACACTGCCTCTATGCCGAGTAGACTGAATATCCTTGCGTGTGGTAGACCCCGCTTTCGTTCGCGTAGGTTTCCCAGTGCTCCCTTTTTTAATAAGGTCTCTTCCAAATTTTATAGCCCTTACAATTGCCATTTCTTTCTCCTAAGTTGTTGTTATAGTTACAGTTCCTACCTGTCCTTGCCCTTCCAAATCATCTTCTAAACCTTCTAGTGCTAGTGGATTATTCAGACCGACTGGGTTCCAACCATATTGATACTCCCTTTGCTCTTCCAAGTTACTATCAGGTCTAGGATCACGTACTGCTTGTGGGTCTTCGACAGGATACATACCTTGCATGTTTTGTGGGTGGTCAGGCTCCCAGCATTCTTTACATACTTTGATATTAGTATCTTTTGTTTTTATAAACAGGTCTTTTAATTCTTTCAACTTAAACTGAAAACCACAACGGTCACAGTTAGCTATTGAATGTTTACCCGATGTATATCTACGAGCCATTATCTAACCACCTGTGTTTTCTTTCCTTTTAATGAAAGTTTTAACACTCTCAACCACAGCTTTATATACTTTTTATTTTTATGTTTTACAGCGGCTGAATATAGCTTTTTAATTAGCTTTTTCATGACGCCTCCTATATATGCTGATAACGGGGTGCAAGTCTTAAATCAGCTTTTTCTCTGTCTTCAGTAGATGCTAACGCCCACTGTTCCTCATATTCTGCTTTTAGCATCTGCATTCTATCTGCTGCACCTGGTATTTTTAAACTTAAATAATACGCTAATCCTGCAACTAAACAAGGGTAAAACCTAAATGGTATTTCTTGCGTATTAACGCCGCTACCTGCATCATCTAATCTTTTCATTTTCCAGTATACAAAAGTGTAGTCGTTATTATCAGGCATGGGCCATACATTAATGGAAGGTTGAGTTACTTGCCTGTTTATCCACACTTGTATAGGTCTGCCTGTACTATTTTTATTAGGTATTGTTCCCCAAGTAGGAGCAGATATTCTTGATATATTAATATCAGATTGTGTAGTTCCTGTTCCTGTTCTAATAACTTGTTCAATAAGGTCAATAGTATCTGTAGGTAAATTATAAGTTTGAGTACCTTCAGTTAGAGCAATAGAACCTTCTTCGATCGTCCAAAGATTAACGCCTCTGTTTGCCCATTCTGCTGTAAGCAAATTTAAACTGCGTCTTGCAGTTCTTAAATCATACCCAGTTCTAAGTTCAGCGCCACATCTTTCAAATGCTTCTTCTACAATCTCGTTGAGATCTGGATTAAATGTTGTTGTCCCTGATGTAGTCATTACATTTCCTTTTCAATGTTTCTAATTACAGTGCATTCTTCTGTTATTACATGTGTATGTACTGTTGACTCAACTGAGTCCATATAATCCCCGCCAACAAATGCAGTGGCTAAAGCAAGACAACTAATTACTATTTCTTTGAAAGCCATTATGCTTTCTTCCTTGTTGTCTTACGTTTTAATGGTGCTACTCTTCTTGGTTTACCTGCTGGCTGTCCAAGACTTTTCTTCTGCGCTACACGTGACTTCTTTTCAGCGGATGTCATCTCTCCTGATGTTTTAGGAGTTTTGCTAGACACTCTTTTACTAGGTCTGCAATAAGGAGTACCACGAGACTCCCCTTTCTTTCTGCCACATGCTTTACCGGTTCTAACATCTTTCCAATCCTCTTTGAACCAGCGTTTTAGTGCGGCACCTTTAGCTGTCTTTCTGACCGCCATTATTTTTTACCTTTATTCTTCCTGCACTTCGCTATTGCACCTGATGCATATGCACTAGGAAACACTTTATATGATGATTTTACTTTGTGGTAGCAAGCATCTTTCACACTACCGCCTTTTTTAAAAGCAATAGGCTTCTTCATAGCCTTGCCCATACCTCTACATTTCATCATATCATGCGACCTTTTGTTTTACCTTTTTTACAAATACCGTCGCGTTTACATTTTTTAACCATACCGCCTTTTTTGTAGTTACCGGTTAGCATATCTATCGTGTTTTCATATTCTTCTTTTCGTTTTTTTCGTGAGTCTCTTGTTGTTTTTTTACTTTCTTTTGGTGGAGTTCTCATTTCTTCGAGCTCTTTTACTCTTTTCTTACCGGCGCGTTTACCCCCAACAATCTTTTTAGGGTCTTTATCCATTATTTTTTTTAGACGTGTCATTTGTCTAAGAATTGCTCCTGCCGCCATAATTATTTTCTCCTTTTAATCTTTTTAGTTTTACTAAACTCTTTACCTACTTTAGTAGGCACCCCAACTTTTTTAGCAAACTTAGGATTGTTAGCCACAGCTTGCATAAACTTTAATTGCTTTTTACTTTTTGCTGGCATTATTTCATCCAATGGGCTACTATATAAGAGATAAACGCGCCAATACCGGCAGCTATCCAAATAATAACTTTCCATCCGCCTCTTATTTCATCCATAGCTTTATCTATCTTATCAATTTTTTGTTTGACATCTTTCATATCTTTTATTAAATCGTCGATATCTTTTTGCATATGTCCAATAGCTATAGAGTGCTCGCCTAGTTCTCTTTCTGTACTCATTTAACATTTCCACCTTCTACGCGCTTGGCGTAATCTTGAGTTAGGGTCTTTAGCTGCTTTTGGAAAGTCTTTCATTTGCCCTGCTGATCTTGCACAAAATGACTTGCGTCGCTTTGCGTCTTTAGAACCAGGTTTAACTTTTCCAGTAACAGCTGTCTTTAATTTAGAGCCTGGGTTAGCTTTACGGTATGCTTTAACACCTTTCTTAGTCATACCAGCACCCTGCTTGGTCGGGCGAAAGTTACCCGACTTCACAGAAGTTTTGATTCCCATGCCTTTTTTCTTAGTTGTTTTCTTTTTCTCTGCCATCAGACACAATCTCCGAGTGCTTCGAACCTTCTTCTATTTTCTGAAGTTGTTTTATTCTCGCTCGGTATTTTTTCTGCGAGGTTAGTATCTTCATTTTTTGGTTCAGGTTCTTTATCCATTTTAACATTTTAACTATGAAATATTGTCACCGCCGTAACGTTTGTCAAAGTGCAGTGAATTTGATTAGTAAATAAAATGCCTTGGTCAGGAATAATCACGTCAGATTGTCCTACACCTGCTGGAGTTTTTAGCTCTAACAATGTAGCACCTGACGCACCGTCTTTAAATACAATAGAACCTGCTGTAGCCGAGGAAATATAACTCAAACCTCTTAAACGAGCTCTATGATTAACGACAGTATCAGGAGAATCTGCTGCAACAAAGACTGATGCTTTTATATCAGATTGCATTATATTCTCCTATTATCCGGCTGAAACGTTTAATACACCTGAGTTATTCCATAGTTGACCTGCAACTGATGGATCTGATGTTGGTAGTCCTGAAAAGATAACTGCGCCTGTTGCGGTTATTGTAACTGCTGTTACATTACCTGTAACTGCGCCTGTAAATCCGTTGTCTGATACAACTGGACCTGAAAAGGTTGTTGTTGCCATTTGAATTTTCTCCATACAAAGTTAAGCTTATCCGTCGTGTATGCGTCTGCTGGGGCAGTCTGATAAGCTGGATGTTCCCAGATAGTTAAATCATACTCTATTTATTGTTTAGTTTCAACAAAAAAGGGGCGCTAGGCCCCTTAATTTAATATGAAATTAATTACTTGTTCATAACGTACATAGTTACTTCGAAGCCAAATCTCATTTCAGAAGCTGCAGGTGTTGTCCATGCCATGATAGTTCTCCTTATAAGTTAAATTTCAGCATAGCTGATAAAGGTATATTACCACGTAAGGTAATCAATACCCTAAGTATAATCATGAGTTGTAGGTAAAAGTGAAAAAGCCCAGCGAGAGGGACTGGGCTTTTCCGAGGAGGGTACTTACAGATTAAGCACCTTGAGAGCCCCACATGCCGAGGGGATCTGACCAACCAAATGAATAACGCTCACGAGCTTTGTAACGTACGTTACCTGTGTCGAAGTCGCCGTCCATAGATGTAGTTAATGGAGTACGAGTAAAGTGCTTCATACCATTAGGTACATCAGTTGTTAAGAAGTAAGCATCTGTATCAGTTAAGAAATGATTAATGCTATAACCTTCTGGAATCGCACCATTAGATTTGATTGCGTTGAGGTCGTTATCAGCAGTAGCTACACGTAGCTCTGTTTCTAATAGACGAGTCGCAACGAATTGCAATGATGGTGGGATAATTAATTTACGTGGTTTAGCAGCAATTAATAAACCTCTTTCATCTGTCCATGCTGCGATTTGAATCACTGCATTTTCTAATGAAGTTTCGTTTAAGTCGGCAGCAACTGCCTGTGTATTGCTGTTTGTACCACCAGATACTAATGGATGGTCTGTAGCAAATAATGTTTTACCATCACCGCCTGTAGGACCACCAGAGAAGCCACTGTTAAGAACGTTAGCAGCTTTCACTTGTTTTGTGTTAGCCATTGAACGTGCTAATGCTTTAGTGTAACGAGCAGATAAAGTGTCGTAGAGGTTATCTTCAACAGCTTCTTCTGTTAGTGAGAAACCTAAAGCGATGGTTTCGTGGTTGTATCTAGCTGTCCAAGCTTCTTGTGCATTGTCATAAGCGATAGCAGAACCTTCGCCTTTAACAGGTGCATTACCGAAACCTGAAAGTTTTGTTTCTTCTTCAAAACTACGCTCTGAAGTTTCAGATTCGTAGATTTCTTTGTGCTCTTCACCATAACGCTGATATTCCATACCGAATAAAGCATTAAGGCCAGGAAGCAACTCTTTTAATAACTGAGCTCTTGAAATTGCCATGTTTTATTCTCCTATTAAATACCTGTTGCGTTGTTGTAAGAATGTTGTGTTCCATTGAACTTAACTAAAACGTCAGTCTTAGCGTCGCCCACTGCTGAACCTGGTGCATTTACAAAGTCTACAATTCTAAATGCAGCTGCTGTTGTTACAACAGTCGCGTCTAGTGCAACATTAGAGTTACCGGTTACTGTAGAACCTGTTGATGTAGATTGAACTGCAGCTAGAGGGGCATTAGCTCCTAAACCTGTTTGGTCAATCGCACCGTCAGCTTGTACTTGGAATACAACGTCTGGATCGTCCACAACGTAAGCCACAGCGTCTGAAGCTACTGTACCAGCTGGCCAATATTGTGAAAATAGTTTTTGTTTTGTGCTTGGGTCTGTGTAAGACACGCCAACGAATACTCCAACCGTCCCTGCTGGGAATGGTGAAGCTGCTGTACCAATAGTAGTTACAATCTCGAGTACTCCAGCTGCTACGATTGATACAATAGTTCCGTTGTAGATGTTTACATTATACCCAGACGCAATTGGAATTTGACGAGTAGAGCCAGCATAAGGCTGACCACCAATCAAATTTACGGCTTTTAACCCGTAAGGTGCGGCTGTTGATGCCATAATATCATCTCCTTAAAGAATTATTTCTTCCCAAAAGAGGTAGTTGATTTTTTATCAGAGAATAGAGGCATTCTAGGGTCATTCTGTCTCATGAGGTTGTTATCAACCGCTTTTTCTTGAGCTTCAGCTTTTTCTCTAAAATACGTATTTCTTTGATCAACCATCTCTTGTGGCATTTTACAAAGTAAGAGTCCTCCAATTTCAATAGCATCTGCATATTGAGAATTAGGATTTCTCGGTAAATTTACTTCTGGGTGTTCTGAATGTTTTACAGGTTCCCATCCTTCACGCATACGAGAGGACACATTTAAATTATCCGCTTCATTAGCGAGCGATACCCGAACCCACCTATATGCCCAACCCGGTTGTTGTTTGACTTCCGGTAAAAGGGACGGTGGTGCCCATTGTTTAGTTTCTTTGACTTCTCGTGTATCTATTTCTCTATTTTTGCGGTTATCCATTTGCGTTCTCCGTTTTAATTAATTCGCGTGCATATTGCTCTGGAGTTAGCTTGAATTTCTTTGCTAAAGCTAACTGTGTCTTAGTCAATCTAATCTTTTTAGGACCAGTTGACCGTGTTGCTGGAGCAACTACAGTAGAAGGTTTGCGTTGAGGCTTCTCCTCAATCGATTCAGATTCCCCGAAATATTCTGGGAAGCGTTTATGCATCGTTTCATCTATACGATGGTAGTAGTCGTCAGAAGTAGGATCAACTCCTTGTCTGACAAGATTTTCATGTACGCCTAGAGCTAAACTTGTCATTTCAGCATCGGTCCCAAACCAAGTATTTTTTTGCTGCCAGTTTTGTGCTTTGGCGTCTGGTTCCGGGTAAGTTGGCTGTACTTGTTCTTTCGGTAACTGTACCTCATTTTCTTCTTTTTGTAAAGTATATTGAGGCTTAATTAGTTCTGCTTGTGATAATTTAAACTGCGCATCATTCATTTTAGACTGTGCTTCAATGATTTTATCAGTTTCACCAGAATCATAAGCTTCTCTATATTCTTTTTTAGCTACTGCTAATTCAGAAGTATATTTATCTTTTAATGTTTTAAGATAGTCTTCTTCACCTGTTGATAGAGTTGTTTTGAGTTTTTTGTTCTCTTCGATAATCGCTTGAGCGTACCGAACAGCCTCATCACGCTGGCGTTGTTCAGCTTCTTTTGCACGTCTTTCGTCATGCCAAGCTTTCTTCAACTGAGCCATACGCTCTTTCACACGAGCAGAGTAGTCTTCTAGTGTGTCGTTTTCTAACTCTTCTTTAACCTCTTCAGGTAAAGGGTCTCTATTTCGATCTTGCGGAGGTGTGTCATCTTCCTCTTCAATTTCAAAATCTAGGGCTTCCTGTTTTGGTTTTGTTTCTTTTTCAGGCTCTTCTGCTTTAGCTTTCGCCGCCGCTTCATAATCTTCTTTGTCTTCCTTAAGCTCTACTTCTTGACTTCCGTCGTCGTCCTTAAGCTCGTCAGGAACCTCGTTAATAATTTCTGCCATCTCTAATCTCCTTATGCGCGTTCGTAGCCGCGGGGGTCATCAACCACTGCTTCTACGGCGTCGTCGTTCAAAATACGAAACTCTTTACCATGAATCTTGATACGAGTTCCAGAATATGCTCTAGTGATTACGAAGTCGCCTTCCTTACACCAAGGCCCTGTGGGAAATCTGTCTTCGTCTTTATAAGCCATATCTCCCATTTTTAAAACAAACAATACCACTGTTGAATGTTCTTCTAGTGATTTTGTTTTGTCTGATTTTAATATACCGCTCTGATACTTCTCCTCAACATTAGGCACAGCACATAAAAGTCTGTAACCCTTTACTTCAGGGAATTGAGTCGGTTTTTCTTCTTGTTTTGGCTCTTCTGGTATTACTGCTTTACCATTCAAACCTACAACTTTATTGTCGGGTGTTATGATTTCACTCATCGTCATCCCCCATTTCTGTTTTTCTTGCAAGCGTAGCGACTAATGATTGAGCGATATGAAATCCGCGAATAATGCCACATGCGTGCATATACTGTGCATGTTCCTCGGCTCTCCCCATGCATAAATCGTCTTTAATGCGTTGCTCTTCCTCGCCTAATTGTTGGGCTAGAAGGTTTAAGACCTCGTCCATTTATTCTCCTTTCGGTTTAAGTTGCGACTGTTGTCGTAGTTGTTTGTCTTGCTGTACTGCTTGCGCTCCGAGCTTAGTACCTTCTATAAACTCTTTTGCGTCAAGGTCTTTTTGCTTATTCACTGCATCAGCACCAAGCTTGGCACCGGCGATTCTTTCTTGTGAATCAAGTTTTAGTTTTTCAAGGTCAAGTTTAGCTTGTTCCAATACAGTATCTGCTTGCATTTTCTGAGCTTTGGCTTGAGCCTCCATTTCCTTAATCTGTAGTTCTTTTTGTTGCATCTGAATAAGCGGATCTTGTTGTTGCTGTTGCGCTTGTTGTTGAGCTATTTCAGCTCTATTTTTATCCATGAGTTGTTTAGCAGCACGAGCAGCCAATCTTGAAACGTCCACTTCAATATCTTGCGGTAATGTTTCGTTTGGTGCTGGAAGAGGTACGCCAAGTTGTTCTTCAATCTGACGTCTATATTCAAATGCTAAATGTTCTGCTATGTGTGCTTCAATAGCAGCTCCAACTACTTGTGCTTTTGGGCTTTGTCCTACAAGTTGCGCTAGTTTTGGATCATCTTTAAATGTCATGTGTGCTGTAATGTGTGCTTCATGGTCTTGGTATATAAATGCCTTGACAGGCTTACCATTAATAAGATTCATATTTTCACTAACAGGGTCTGTAGGCTTAATATCTTCTTTGTTAGGTATAAGCTTGGTGACGTTTTTCACGCCTAATACTTCTAGCATTTGACGATTAAGTTCTGGTAAGTCATAAATATCTGGATTAGCTTGAGCTAACTGCATAACTGCTTGATATTGCACAACTTTTTGTGACATGGTTGCAGCATTAGGATCAGATACCGGGATAACCTCGACCATGTCATAGTCGCTTCGTTTAGCTTCTTTGCTCCCTGTTGCTGGGTCGTATGAGTAGTCTGCAGGCGTGTAGTCTTTTATGATAGTTTTAAGCAATTTAAATTCTTGCTTCATTGCATAGTGAATGCGACTCTGGACTGCAGACATGACTTTCAGTGTACGCTCGAGAATAGCAAGTGTAGTTCCTACAGGTGCTTGAGCGGACATATCTGAAACTTTTAAATCAGCAGCTGACGCGAACCGACGTCCTTCATCAATAATCTGATTCATTAACATATTTAGAACTTGTGAGGGTTCTTTGTAAGGAAGTGGTAAAATGTTATCTCGTATAGTACCGGAGGGTACGTCAACATCACGGAACTCTGCAGGAGAAATTGGTGTATCATCACCTTTGATGCGTAATCCTCTAGATTTGAAACCACCAGGAAGATTAGATAATGTACCCGCGTCTACCAATTGCCTTAATATCATTGTGCCTGATTTTGCAAATGCTCCAATCAAATGAATCAAGCCGAAGCAATAAAATCCAAATCCTGGCACATATCCATAATGCACGAAATGCTGGCGCTTTTGCTTCTTCTTATCGTCCGGATTCCAATTACGTCTAATTGCTAGAATAGTTGATGTTGATTTTTCAATGGTTACAACATAAGGTAATGCAATACCTGTAGGCTCCCCATCTTGCTCATCTTCATATCCTTCTAAGTCAAGGTCAACATGCATTTCAAGAAGTTTAAATCTGTCATCAGAGGTAGCACTGAACCCCATCTTCTCTGCAATCTTTTTCTCAACTTCGTCTAAGTCATAAGTAGGCTCACCTAAATCAACATCTTTATAGAACCCTGCGACTTGTAGTTTGCGTAATTCGTTCTGTGTCTTACGCATGACGTGTGTAACTCTTTCAGCGGATTCCAAGTCTGAAGCACCGTATGGCACTACGATGTCTTCAGCTGGAATATACATAGAGACTTGTCGCTCTAAACTTGGGTCGTAATAAACTTTCTTGAACGCATTACCCGCTAACCCTAAACCCCATAACATTCTTTCATGTTCAGGTCTGTATTCCACCATCTTTTCAGTCAACTGAAAATTCATGTTTTCTTGTACACGTGCAGAAGCCTCTTTGTTCTCTGTAGTCTCTTTACCAATGATTTGTGTTTTGACGGGGCCCGCTGCAGGGAAAGTTTCAGTCATTGTTTCTGCTTGGAATTTGACTAGCGTTTCTGTCATGAGTGGATGATACACATTACACGCACCTTGCCACGGTTCTGAACGGTCTTCTAATTTAAGACCTAATAACTCTAATCCGTCAACATAAGTATCTAGCCAATCTTTTCTTGAAGTAATATCACCCTCATAATCTTCTATTAAATCACTAGCTAGGTTTTCTAAAAGTGAGTCTTCCATCTCTTCTGCTAGGTTTTGATTAAACTCATCATCTGCCATCGCGTCAGGGTCGATTACAATTTCCATCCCACCTGCGTTAATACTTACCGACTCTGGGTCTTCGATTTCTATTTCTAAATCAGGTTCATCGAGCGCCGCTTCTTCCATCCCCATCGGAGCTGCATACAACCCTTTATCTATATTGTTATTATCTTGTGCCATAATGTTTTCCTATATTGCGTACAGCCTTTTCTGGCTTGCACTTTTAAAATAAATAATGTCGTCTTCTTCATCAGAAGGTAATCTAATAAAGCCCCCTTGTCTAAACCGCATCAATGCCAAAGTCGTTGCATCAACTAAGTCATCGTTAGCACCAGACGGGAAATCGTTACATTCCTCGATTACTTCGTGTGCCCATCTTCTATCAGGCGCCCATACAATACCTGAACTAAATAAGTCCGATACTGCATTTACCCTGCTGATCTTGTCTTGGCCTTTCCCTGGAGTAAACTCACCCACTGGAATCCCCATACGTCTAAACTCTTGGTAAAGTGCAGCACCGTTTGACTTTTTCTCTACAACAAATGCGTCAGGCTCCCATTCTTTATACTCTTCAAGACAAAGCTCTTTGAGTTCTGGAAACTCTAAACGTTTTTTAGTTGCATTTAACAGTATTATATTATAATTATCTGTTTCTTCGTTTAAAAACACGCCCCAAACTAACAATGCATTATAATCAGCTCTATTATTTGCTTCTTGCGCAGCATCAAGCGTCATAATTATAAACTCACAGGGCGGAGGGTTTTCTTCTTCCCATATGTTCCACCATTCTCTTTTAATTAACGCACCTTCTTCTGATACTGGGTTTTGCATGTACTGCGCATTCCAATACCTTATATCTAATGCCGCACGTCTTGCTCTTAATTCTTCTATAGACCAGAACTCAGGCCACAGTGGTACTTCTTCTCCCTTATCTTCTAGTATTGCAGGGAACTCTACTACTTCCCAGTTATCTACATCATCATTCTTAACCATTTGGTTAACAATCTGTCCAGTGAGGTCTAGCTTAGACCACCGTGTCATTACAACGACAATAGCGCCTCCGGGCATAAGCCTTTGAAGCGGCCCTGACTGAAACCATTCCCATGCTGGCAAGAATACGTCTGGCTTTCCAAGCTTGGCGTCTTGCTCTGAGTGTGGGTCGTCGATAATAAATAAATCTGCACCACGGCCGGCGAGAGCACCACCAACCCCAATAGCAAAATACTCACCGTTGTAGTTCGTACCCCACCTAGAAGCCGACTTACTATCCGCTTGCAAGCTGACATCAGGGAAGATATCCTTGTACGCGTCGGACCCCACAAGATTTCGCACACGACGACCAAAATTAACTGCGAGGTCAGCCGTATGGGAAGCCATAATAACTTTCTTAGCTGGGTGCTTACCCAAAAACCAAGCTGGAGCAAGGTACGAAATAAGCTCAGACTTACCATGCCTAGGAGCGATATTAACAATAACGCGTTTTCTTTTACCTTCTGCAATTTCTTCAAATAATTTTGCCAACCTAGCATGATGCGCACCTACTTTATAGTCTGGATAGACGTGTTTAATAAATTCTAAGAAGGTCTTCCCTCCTGCTTGCTTCACTAACTCCGCTTTATACTTAGTTAATAGCTCTAAATTCTTTCGCCGCTCACTTTCTGACATAGTAGGCAGAGCTTTTTCTAGAATTGCCAGATCTTTTGCACTAATCATCATATTAGAAGATTAAAGTGATTAAAAATATAGCAACTACTGCACACGACACTGCCCAAGCGCGTTCGTCTCCTTTATTCATCATCATCCTCCACGATTTCACCCTCTATTACTTTGCCTTTTAGCTCTTCTATCGTCTTTTTAAGCTCATCTTCTAGCTCTTTACCAGTTTTATTAATGTGTGTGACCTCTGTTTTCTTCTTAAATGCATCAACACCATCTATCTCACCTATTTTAGTCCACGCTGATATGCGGTCTTTAGGATTTGTTGCGGTTGCCGCTTCTTGTAGTAGTCCGTTAAGTACTGAAAGCTTGATATCAGACAGCTCTTCCGTCACCATATGGCTGGTTTGAGCAACAAGCCCTGCTAGGTAAGCTATTGTTTCATTAGGATAATTCTTATAATCCACTTTAAGATTGGGATTCTCCATGATTTCCTTCGCAATCTCTTCAGCATCCTCAATTTCTTCAGTCGTAGGCTCTAATGTGTTGCCATTTAGATCACTAATCTCTTTAATAGTATGGCTGCGAATCTCAAGTTCTTCGCTCGGGGTGAGCTTAGGTGTAGTGTGCGAGTTTTTTGCAGGTATAGGAATATCGTCATCAATTTTAGGCATCATAACAATGCTATCGAATGACTCGTCAACAGTATCTAGTAGTCGTTTTTGGTCTGACATGTGTCGCTGTTTACACCTTGTGATTAAAATTTGTGCAGCTATGCGACGAAGTATATCTTAAATAAAATTAAGATACAAGGTATATGCAAAAAATGCCTAATAATGAGCCAGCAAAAAGACTATATAAAATAATAAGTAGTGTTTCCATGCCCGTATTGTATCCAGATTTATTTTCTCATGTGGTAGTGAGAATCATTTGCATTTCCGAGTTTTCATAATTTTTTGCGAAATATTTTTTTCAAATGGCTTTTCTTTTCATGACGGGGGGTACTTGACATATAAGGGGGTGGGGGTCGAAGGTTTCATTTTTGTACCAGGTATTTGTACAAGTTCAAATGTATAAGGATATGTGTGGAGTCCCAACTGAGATTTGGGGGGTCGGGGGGCAGTGGGATAAGTAAAGTATGGTATAATATACCTACAGTCGCAGTTATGGGCTGTCGTTCATTAACAAACTAGGAGTAGTATATGAACCAACCACATTACAAGTTGGATGACGTGGAGTTGTTTGCGCTTATCCGATTAGTAAAACGAGAGATCCATGGAACTAGAAAAAAAGCTAAAGCACTCAATGAGTTTATGCGGTGCTTCCAAGTAGACTATCTAGATCAACTCAAAGAGATCCATCTTAAGTTACAAACTCAACGCGACATAGTTCTTCAAGAACTTAAGGAGGAAACTCATGGATAACGAAAAGAAAGTGTGTGACATCTGTGACAATGAGTTCACAGAATGGGGCAACCATCCTTGGCCGATCATCGACCGAGACAATGCCGTGTGTTGTGATGACTGCAACAGTAAGTTTGTAATACCTGCACGCATCATGGGACTTCAACCAACTAGGAACTAGGGGACGAAAGTCCCCTTTTAAAACACGTGAGACAATATCAAATGGTATGGTTTTTTATAATCTTATCAATGTTAATAGGACAATGGTTTCTATTATTTATCAACCCTTATCTTTCAATAACAGTAGGAGTGACAGCAGTTGTCCTACTATATTGTTGGGTAATTGCTAACCACTAGGAGAACACTATGCAAGAACTGACAAACATAATAGAACGGAAATACATAGTAACAGTTAAGGTCGTAGTAGATCGCGACCAAGTATCAGATACCCCCGAAGCGCAGGACAAGATCGAAGAGGCCATCGATAATGAGATGCACTACTTCAATGAGTCCTTGCTTGGGGAATCAGTTCGAGATATTGCCGCAGAACATCTCAGCGATATCGACAGTCAGATCAATGATCATCAGCCTAATGAAATCTATACGGCTTATCGAAACAATCGCCTCGACGTTGATGTAGATGTTACCGAATCAACTTGGTATCTTAACGAACTCAATATCGAGAGCAGAGAGGACTCGCACTCCTAGTGGGTAGAGGGCTTCGGCCCTCTTTTTTATAATAGGTAACAGGTATCAAAAGACATCATCTAAGCGCCTGTTTGACAAGTAATAAGTAAAGTAAGATAATATATATTCATTAATACGAGAGGTAAAAATTATGGACACATTTACAGCTATTCAAATTTGCGAGGGACTGCAGGATGCATCGGAAACTGAAACTCTAGATGCATGGCAGATGCTCGTAGATACCGGCCTTGCATGGCAATTGCAAGGGTCATTCGGTCGTATGGCCGTTAACTTAATCGAAGCAGGGCTGATACATCCTGCATCACATGGAGATATTAATCATGACTAATACATTTAGTAAAGAACGTCCAATCCCTAATATATTTAAGGGTATAGAAATCGGAACTCAAAACGAGGTAGTCCATAATCGATTCGGTGGAGGGTCAGCAGAACTCCCGCCCGATGCGGTAGCAATGTACGACGTCATTATGGGGTCGGAAATGTTGCAGGACTATGATCGAGTACGTGCAGGCCTTGATTGGTTTAGGAAATTCTTTCCTGCAGAATATATGGTTTTATTAGATTAACTAAGGGGAGCGGGGGCAACCCCGCTTTTTTATTCTAGGTAACAGGTATCAAAAGACCGCGCCTAGATGAAGCGCTTGCATCGTTTTAAAATACAAGTATAATAAAAGTTTACAATATAAAGAGGGTTATATTATGAAAACGTTAACAAAAGAAAAAGATCCTATAGAGTATCAACCTATAGAATTTATTAAGACTAAGAAAAAAGCAATTGAAATCATAGGCGGGGAACTAAGAAAAAATAAAAAGATGCCTTGCAAAACTTTCAACCTTAGCGCGTGGCATTGCAAAACGGGCGGGTTATTATCAGACATAGAGGGGTCGACGTGCTCAATATGCTATGCAAAGAACGCCCATTATTTAATGTTTAGAGATGATCATGCAAAGGGATACGCGGAACGTTTAAAAAACGTGGATAGTATTTATTGGGTCGATGCAATGATTAAACAAATAGGATCGGATAAGTTTTTCCGGTGGTTCGGTTCGGGCGATTTGCAAAGCCTTGCCATGCTAGAGAAAATCGTTATAATTGCCCGCGCTTTGCCAAATACTAAATTTTGGTTACCTACACACGAACCCCGCATAGTTAAATCATGGTTAGAAAAGCATCAACAAGCTTTTCCGGATAATCTTATAATTAGAATTTCGGCCGTCTATATAGACAAGCCCGCGGATCTACCAAAAAGCTTACAAGGTCACAAAAACATTTTAACAAGTACAGTACACACCATTGCGCCAATTCAAAGTGAATGCCCCTCGCATACGCAAAACGGCGAATGTAGAGACTGCCGGAACTGTTGGAATACAGAAGTTAAAAATGTATCTTATAAGGCGCATTAGAGTTTACCCTCGTACCCCGCAGAAGATCGCGGGGTTTTTTATGGAGGGAACAGGTATCAAAGGGCGTCGGGAATCCATGTTATCCCTATGCCACCAGGTATTTGACAATAAGTAAAGTTCTAAGTTATATTAATATTTTCAACACAACAAGGAGAGCAACATGGCGGATTTAAGCATACACAATGTAACAGAAATAGAGATCAAAGAAATCGATTGCCATAAGCGTTCAGACACAGACGATAGGTTTTATGTTCGTCACATTGTGATCAGGGACAGCAATGGTGGAAAGTTCGAGGTCAGCTCGTTCGCGGACGAGAGGCGATCTCTTGATCTAACAGGAGAGGGGGCGTAAGCCTCCTTTTTTTTATTAGGGGGGAACAGGTATCAAAGGCAAGCGACTTTCGGCTCAAATGCTGTTCCAACGCTGTTCCAATTCTTGTTCCAATTTCTGTTCCAATTTTGGAATACTTAAGTGCTTGATTCTTAAGGTTTGTTCCAATGTTCCAATGTTTTTACATAGGGGGGCAAGATTTTAGAACATTTGAAAACGAAAGAGAGCGTGAGTCCCTTTTTCGCAATGTAAGCAATAGATTGAAATAGTAGCGTCCTATTTGAAACCATTGGAACATTGGAACAGCTTAATATATAAGCAATAGTATAAATAATAATAAATAATATAATAATAACTAAAAACAATAACTTAGGGCTTTTTCGACCAAAAGTTATCCACACAGTTATCCACAGATTCTGTTCCATAAGTAAAGTGGAACAGGAACACGAATTGGAACAGAAATTGGAACAACTTGACATACTTTACTTGACATACCTTGTTCCAGTTTACTTATGGAACATGACATATCTTGTTCCAGTTTACTTATGGAACAGGGTATTAAAGTTTTACTTGACTTATTATAAGAATGAGAGTATTGTAAAAAGACTAACTAAACGAGGAGTTAATTATGGCACTAGAAAACTTAAGACAACCTGATGGATTCATTTCATTAACTGACATTTTTTTGGAAAGAATCCGACTCAATAAACTGCTTGACCAAATCGAACATCTCGATATGCGAGACGAGTATGACGCGACAAAATATAGTGGTCTTGACTTTGATGGGTGCGTGGACGCCCTCGAGGAACTTGACAATACCATCTACACTACTCGAGAGGTAGAGCGAGAGGAGAATGCATAATGAGCCAACAAAGAGAAACACAAATCAGACCATACAAATGGTCATGTTGGGACTTTGAAATATATAGTCGGAATAAAGAGGGCAAGACTGAATACGCGTTTATTACGACCGAACACAAGTGGGTGGACATAGATATTAATGGCGATTATGCCTTAATTCCTATCGAACAACATGAACTACTCGCACCTCTGTTCAAAGGAATGACCAATGACACCGATATGTATTTTGTGATTGACGGATTGTGTGAAATTGCTATGGCAGATGGGGGTTATGTTGATATGGAGTTTTCTGAGCCACATTTAAAGACCGAGTATGACAAGGTAAAAGAACAAATGCCGAACAATGACTATACTGACATGGAAAGGCTAGAGAAAATGGGATTCAAAGATTATGAGGACAAGATGAACATATCGCATGACTATGTTAGAACAGTAGTTAAATTTAATGAATGTCAACGAAAGACTTAAGGAGATGAGAAACATGAAGAACTTAGAACTATCAACCATAGCAACATTTGATGACTATGAACAAGAATGGTTTGTTATAGAAGCCATACCTGAAACGGCTATGGCAACCGAGAATAAACTGCTTGACTTTGTGAAAGGGCAACTCATTAGTCCAACCGAGTCATTACGGAAACTCTCACTTTGTTGGGACTATAAAAACGAGAAGACTTACAACGCACAGAAAAGTAAGTTTCCTGTGATACAACAAGTGGTCGGCCGAAACGGAAAATATTTTTTTAATAAAGGAGAACTAGATGTTTAATGAATTTGCAGAAAGATGGGACGAAGAACAGGAATACCAAGCACGAGAAAGACTAGAGCGTAAGTTTGGGATGGAAGAAGAATTACTCAGACTTTATGAACTAGGCGACTCGGATGACTATGACTACATAGAGGACATTTATAAATGACTAAATCAGAGAGAGCAAAGATTAAACTATTAATCTACGAGATAGGTTATGACAGAGGGTTCAACGGCTATCCGTATGAACTAGAGATTTTACAAGAGTGGTCTGAGTTTGATTACGATTACTCTTGTGGATATGAGAGGGGCGTTGCAGACTATTGTAGGCAACACCACAAAGACGAGCATGAACAATATTTACAAGGAGAACAACATGCCTAATTGGTGCAACAATTCTATAAGTATTAAAACAAACAGCAAACTGTTATATAGAAAGATTAAGACACACCTAGAAACAGAAGCCGAAAAAGACGACAAAGGTCACTATACTAACGTGGGGCTTTTCGGACTGCTGTATCCTGAGCCTGACTACGAGAAGATAGACGTCCATAATTGGAAAGGTGAGAAAGAGGACAAAGGTAGAGCGTGGTGGTATTGGCGCGTAGAAAATTGGGGAACGAAGTGGGACGTTCGGAGTGACGACATACAAGGGGACTTAACGTGTGAAGCCAATGATAAGTACAGAGAGTATGAGATTGAGTTTGACTTTGATACAGCGTGGTCACCACCAATCGAATGGTTACGCTACTGTGAAGAGAAATATAAACGGCAAGAACTCTCATTCCACATGACATACTTCGAGGGAGGAATGGGGTTCGGAGGAGTATACGATACCTTTGATGGTGACTCATACTTTGAACATGAGGAAATCAGAGAGGGGGTTTTAAACGGCACAGAAGATAGCGCGCTAAATGAGATGATTGATACCCACTATCTAACGCCTGAAGATTACGAAGAAGAAGAAGAAGAGGAGGACGTAGCATGAGTGAGATGAGTGAGGCAGAAATAACAGAGTATTGGGACGGCAAGGTAAGGGACTTTCTCGTAGGTAAGCGCATTAAGGATGCAAGGTATCAAACTGCTGATGAGGCGCGAGACATGGGGTGGTTTGAGAGAGGGATTGTTGTGTGGTTCGAGGACGGCTCTGACTTTATTGTCCAACGAGATGACGAGGGCAATGGGGCAGGGGCGTTGAACATAATGGACGCAAAGGGCAAGGAGGACATCCTACCCACGCTCAGGTAACAGGTCTCAAAGGATAATGACATGACCAACAAAATAAAAGCAAAGAAGTTTTTAATTATAGTAACGGACAGCGCTGATCTTAGCGTCGAGCCTTTCGACCAAATCGTTGAGGCACTCAATGACGCCGAGATTATCGCTGATGTTTATGAACTAGAAGAGGATGAAATATTTACAGGGAGAGCAAATTGAAAGAAGAATTTGATTTTGAAAGAGAATGTGTATGGTTTGGAGACAGGGATTTTACCTTGTCTGATGATGGAGGATGGTTAAGGTGGATTCCACATTGTGCATATACATTAGAGGAACAACAACAACTAGAGGATGAATTGCATGAGATATATAAACATAACGAAGAGACAGGCGTTCCCTATCCTATTGAATGGAAATGAGGGGAGAAATAAATATGCCTAAATTTAACATTATAACTAATAAAATTTATTTCCAAACTGTTGAGTATGAAACTACAGCAAAGAATGCAGACGAAGCATTTAAAAACTATACAGATTTTCATGATCTGGATTTAGATTTAAGCGATTTTAAAAATCTAAACGAGGTTAAGGAATCTAGTTTGGAACTTTTAGAAGAACAATATTTAGAGACGGAAGAAATCAAATAATAAGGAGAAATAAAAATGACTTATTTACAGTCTAAAGATAAATATAAATTTGCAGAATGGGCTACCAAAAGAAAGGCAGAAGCAATATTTGGTGATGACCATGAAATAGTAAGATTTAAAGTAGATGAGGCAATTGCTTATGATGAAGAAAATAATATTGAAGAAATCACAATAGATATGACCATTGTACAGCATGGTTATGATGAAATAGGGGCATTTACATTTTCACGTTCAATGTCACCACCATTTAATGATGATGATTTTAAACAATTTTATAAGGAGAAATAAAGATGGATTATGATTATGACCTTGAAATACAATTGCCGATTGTTCTTAGACATGAAGACGCAGTTATTAGTTTTACGTTAGGTAGTGACGTTATTTCAGACGAAACTTTAAGTATGATTTTTGAAGACATTGACAAAGAACTAGAGAGAAAGGGGTATGGGGAATGAGTGAATTCAAAGTAAGAATTAAGATTACATCATATTATGATGAAGTGATTGAGGCAGACAATGCCCAAGAGGCTCATGAGAAATACAAAGACATGTGGTACAACGAAGAGACAAACCCGACGGAAGATTACTACGCTTACTCGTGGGATATAGTAAGCGTCCACAAAAAAAGAAAAGTTTTAAATAGAGAGGAGGGATAGATAATGATGGATAAATTTGACTTTTTAAGTGAAGTATTTACAGATTATTGCTCTAAACACGCCTTACCATTAATGAGTGCAGACGATTTATTAGCGTCAGGTCATGCCTTAACAGATGAACAAAAAGAATGGCTTAACAAATTCATTGAGGTTTGGGAAAAACTAACAGCGTACGATTTTTAAATAAAGGAGAGTAGAGATGAGTGACACTAATCTATTGTGTGCAAAATGTGGGAGTCATGTATCTCAACAAGAGGGACTTATTTCAGACGGATACTTCGCTTATTGTGAGGAATGTGATGAAGACTTGTATTCAATTGAAACATATAAAGAAAGGAAAACAGATGAGTAAAATGAAAGAGTTTATTGTTTACGTTAAACAAGAGTATGAGCCTTTAGTCGTTATGGCACATGATCGTGATGACGCAATTGACCGAGTGCAAAACCATATGACATGGGGCGAACCGATTGACGTTGAAATTACAGCAGAGGAGAATTAAATTGAAAACGCCTGAAAAACCTTTTGACTTTGGAATCTATAATCTAAATCTATATGGCTTAGATGAAGAGGGTAATGAGATTTTAAATGATGATGGCACAGTTAAGCTTTTTAAGGTGTCGCACCATTTAGATTTAAGTGACTTTGTTGAGGGAATACCTCACGACATGATAGAGGAGAATTAAATGGGACGCAAACACATTGATAGATACGAGACAGTTATTAAAGCTGTATGGGTAGACTATGATGACCACGCTTTTCATGAGGAAGAAGAATTAGATATTAGTCATTTATATATCAAAGACATTGAACACTTCCTTGATGGGGCAGAGGCAGAACGTAACGAAGAAGAGGAGTGGGAACGTCAATTAGAGGAGGAAAAACATGAGTAGACTTAAAGACCGGCCACCATGTTTAAAAGTTGAATACGGGGGTGAGGTTTGGACGTACAAACTTATTAAACAGGATGTGGAATTCGAGCAAGACATAGATGATGACTACAACACAACATGGTATATTTCGGCTGACGTATACTACAATCGAGACCTCGATAGACATAAAGCAAAGGTAGTCCACATAGGCACAATGAACGATAGTGTTGACTTGGACTACATCACGCCAACTGAGATGAAAGGACTCGAGGACGAGGCGTTGCTATATTACTACGAGGAAACCGGTGATCTTTTAATGGAAGAAAAATATAGGAGGATGTTAGGCTATGAGTGATATGAAACTAAAGAAACTAACTAAATCAATGGTCGCCGAGTGGTGCAAGAACGAGGCCGAGAAAATCCGATTCGATTGGTATTATAAGGACGGGTGGGCAGACTATATGATTGATTGGGACGAATCGCAAATGTATGAGGAGACTGAGTTTAATTCAGGTGACGCATACTACGAGGGCGAAATCGTTGTAACTTGGACGTGGGGGAACGATCAGAACTATGCAGAGAATCATACCTACCACGATTGTATTCAACCTATGGAGATTTACAATGACATCTATAACAAAGAAAGACCAACGAGATGCGAAGAGGCTCGCTTCTCAAACGCCACGACTTAAAGTAGTAGGAAGACAATTTGTCGTGGAGGGAACACACCCAAACTTTCACTTGGCACATTTGAAACGTGCGTTGGCAGATCAAATGTGTGAGGTGCGAGAGTTGGATGAAGACGAAGTTATCTATAAAATTTAGGAGATTAACATGAGTGAAAGGAAACAGATTGATTATACGGAGAATGATATTTATGCTTACTATGGTTGTCCTGTTAATATATGGGAAGCAGATAGGCACGACCTACTCGCAGTCATTGGAGGCATGTCTGGGATACTCGAACTGCTCTGGCATAAGGAGGTAGACCCTGAAGTAGCATTCAACGATTTTAAGGATTGGCTCATTGACCAACAAGAACTCAAGAGCATTGAGGTCGAGGTAGTTGAAGAGTCAGAAACTGAGTAGTATTTTATTAACTTTAAGAGAGGATTATTATGAACGAAGAAAGAGTAGCAAGAACCAAAGTAATAGCAGGTGTAGTTTTGGTAGGTATCGCAGGGACTATGCTTTATTTATCAACAAACGGCCACAGGACATCTGTGGTCGAGAACGAAAACTATTTCACAAACTTTGATACGCCCTTACCCGAAGTGACTCCTGTTGAAGAACTTCAAGTAGCTGACTTACCTCCACTTCAAGAGAGTGTTGAGGCAGACGTTGCAGACCTATCTCACACGCCTTATGCCCTGCCTGATATTGCAGACGTGAGCATTGAGGAATACCAAGAATTGCCTGAGATACTTCCTGCAGGAAATGAAGTCGACCTACCACCTTTGGAGTCGTAATGGCAACACCTGAGAAGAAAGTCAAAGTTAAAGTTTGTGGCATTCTGAAAAAATTGGGGGCATACTATTTCTATGCCTCCACAGGTGGCTATGGTTCTAGTGGCGTCCCTGATATTATCGCATGTTACAAAGGAAAGTTTTTTGGTATTGAATGCAAAGCTAACGGCAACAAGCCTACTGCCTTGCAACAGAAACACCTAAGAGATATATCTGTGCAAGGGGGCGTATCGTTATTGATTGACGAAACAAATGTAGATATGCTAGAGTATTATGTCACAGGCAAGCAAAAGATTAATTATGAAAAATGATAACGTAAACAGACCGGCACATTACACTCAAGGCAAGGTCGAGTGTATTGACGCTATTGAGTCAGCAACTATTGGATTAGTTGGCATTGTTGCAGTTTGTGTTGCCAATGTTATTAAGTATGTGTGGAGGTTCGCACGAAAGAATGGCGTTGAAGACCTAGACAAAGCCGATTATTATTTACAAAAACTTAGAAAGAAAGTGAGAGAAGACAATGAGTAAAGATTTATTCAGAAGAACTCGGAGTTTATTATTAGACCACATAAGATTACTCAATCAGCACAGACTAGGCGACACCCATGTTGAGGACGCCCAAGGCATAGTTGATGAAATCAACATACTATTACAATCAGATGAACTAAAAGAGATCGAGCAACATATCGACGACGCAGAACGGAGGATTGTTTCCGAAGATTTAGCCGACGAAATATTGAATGGTAAATACTGTGTCGGTGGACATTGTGAAGACTAAACAGTTTATAATACTAGATTTAGAACAAGAACCCTTACGAAAGTTTTATCACAAACGCGACGCAGAATGGTTTATTAAAGATAAGCCTGACTGTACCATTAAAACTATTCTAACTGAACAACTATCTACCGAATTGAGCCATGAAGAATTTACGGCCAAATACGGCGAACCACTTTTTTAAGAAAGGAATGAGATGCCAAGAAGCAATTACAGCGAAGCAATGCAACAAGAGTTTATAGATCGTGCGAATAAATTTATGAAAGATAATCCTAATACTTCAAGAGCAAGGGTAGCTCAATACGCAGGAGTTTCTGTGTCAGTGTTGGAAAGCTATGAGAAGCAAGGAAGAATTAAATTACCCGCCGTACTATCTCAGAAACAAATACGTAAACTTAGCCCGTGGGCTACAAACCTAGGAGGTTTAAGTGGCGGACGAAGCTGATTTAGCTAACGACGAGGTAGAGCATCAATTAAAACGGAAGCTTGACTCTATTAATACTGATACGCCTGAGAACGATACAGGTAAATGTATTTGGTGTGATTCACCTATTAAAGAAAAAGATGGACGGCGTTGGTGTTCTATTGAATGTAGGGATGAGCATCAGTTGTATGCTAACAAACTATGACAACCAAATCACCATGCAAAAACTATTGTCGTTACGAATCATTCGAGGGAGAGCAAGTATGCCAAGCTTGTGGCAGGACATATGATGATCTTGAAGTTTGGCTTTCTGCCTCCGACTCTACTAAAAAAGATATAAAAAAACATGCGAAAGAAAGGCTTAAAAGATTCAAACATGCTAAAAATCGGTAAAGCAATATGTCATAAATGTGGAGACTCTGCTAAATTTAATTGTGGGGGGAAGTGGTATTGTGGATATAGAAGCAAACTAGGGGAGTTTAATATGCAAGGATATTGCAAACAAGAACAGAGAAAGGACAAGAGTGGCAAATCTAATAACGATTGACTTTGAAACATTCTATGACACAGGCTATGGTCTCAATCGATTAACTACTGAAGAATACATCAACGACCCACGATTCCAGGTTATAGGTATGGGTATTAAAATTAACGACGGCGACGTCAAGTTCTATGTCGGTGAGGAACAGGTATCAAAAGTGCTTGCCTCAATTGATTGGCAAAATAGCCTCTTGCTTTGTCACAACACCATGTTTGATGGCGCAATTATTAAATGGCACTTTGGGTTCACCGCTAGTGCTTATCTTGATACGTTATGTTTGGCACGCGCCTTGCATGGTGTAGATGCAGGAGGCTCACTTAAAGCATTGGCTGAACGTTACAAACTAGGAGAGAAAGGCACAGAGGTGCTTGACGCTAAAGGTAAACGACTCGAGGACTTCCAAGACTATCAGCTTAAACAATACGGACTATACTGCAAGAATGACGTTAAGCTTACCTACGACTTATTTAAGATTCTAGAAAAGAAGTTTAAAGGCAGTAAAGAGTGGATGCTTATTGATGCCACACTTCGTATGTTCATTGAACCAAAATTAAAACTTAATCGAGAACTTTTACAGCAGAGACTTATTGAGATTAAAGAAGAAAAGTCAAACATGCTTTCAAGTTTACAGGCTCGGCTTAATGTAGAAACAAAAGAAGAGGTGCGTAAAGTACTAGCAAGCAATCAACAGTTTGCTAAACTTCTCGAAGAGCATGGCGCAGTCGTGCCTATGAAAGAAAGCCCAACAACAGGGAAACAAACTTTTGCACTATCCAAAAGCGACGAGGGGTTCTTAGCCCTTTGCGAACACGAAAACCCATTCATACAAGACCTCTGTGCTGTTCGACTCGGCACTAAATCTACCATAGAAGAATCTCGCATTGAACGGTTCATCCAAATAGCAGAAAGAAACAATGGGTATCTACCTATACCACTCAAGTATTATGGGGCGCATACAGGGCGATGGGCAGGCGTAGACAAAGTTAACTTCCAAAACTTACCTAGTCGTGACGTCAAAAAGAAAGCTTTGAAACAAGCAATCATCGCGCCTGAAGAGCATGTCGTTATAAACGTAGACTCATCTCAGATTGAAGCAAGGGTATTGGTATGGTTAGCAGGACAGCATGACGTGTTGCAACAATTTGCTAACGGCGAGGATGTGTATGTGAACTTTGCAAGACGCGTTTATAACCGTAATGATATTACTAAAGCAGAACGAGCCGTGGGTAAAACTTGTATATTAGGATTAGGCTATGGCACAGGGTGGCGTAAACTACAAAACGTATTGAAACTCAATGCGGGACAAGATATGTCAGACCAAGAATCCGAACGGCTAGTGAGACTTTATCGAGAAGTCAACCACGAGGTCGTAAAACTTTGGCAAGAATGTGATCGAGCATTATCAGACATGGCATCATGGCCTGCCGACAAACTTCCTTATTATTTAGATGACCGCAAAGCTATCTTAGTTACGCCGGAAGGTCTCAAACTACCCAACAATCTATACATACATTACCCTAATTTAAAATTAAATGATGGAGACTACACATACAATTCCAGACGAGGAACAATAAAAATCTGGGGTGGGGCAGTCGTTGAGAATATTGTCCAAGCTTTAGCGCGTATTGTTATTGGAGATCAAATGTGTGACATTGCGCGAAGCTATGCACCTGTATTAACTGTGCATGACGCCCTTGTCTATGTTGTGCCTGAAAAGGACGCAGATACAGCTTTAGATTTTATTAAAAACGAAATGAGCACGGCGCCGGAGTGGGCTAAAGGATTGCCAGTGACATGTGAGGGGGACTATGCAAGTAACTACGGAGACTGTTAAATCATCAGATTGTTATTTTGAACTTCCCTATCAATCAGAGTTTACTACAAAACTTTATCTTGCTTGCCAAATGGCAAAGGATATTGACTGGGTGAAATACTATAACTTTGAGTTGCTATATATTGAACAAGAGGTTTTGCGTAAAGTCGATCCATTCTTACGTCAGCTCTACAAAGCTCACAGATTTGAGGCAGGGGTAGTTAGGATGCAACCGAATACTTTTTATGATTGGCATGTTGATGATAACCGAGGCGTCTGTGTTAACATGTTAATTAATCATGCGCAGAGTCATTGTATATTTAGAGACCCTAAAAAAGAGGGTGCAATCACAGGAAAGTTTCATGAACTTAACTATGAACGCGGGGTTTACTATTTTTTCAACAATCAAGTAGAGCACTCGATATATAACTTTGAGGGCACACGATATTTGTTAACCTTGCAATTTGCAGAAGATAAGACTAAACTAGATTTTCATTCATTAGTAAAGGAGTGGCGCGATGGGCGATGGCGGAAAAGGAAGCCGACAAAGGCCAACAAATGAAGAGTTGTATAGCGATGGATATGATCGGATATTCGGTATGCGCTGTAAAGATTGCGATTATAAACAGCGAAGAACAGAAGGACAGCCTGTGCTGTGTGAGACTTGTGGGAAAGAATTATGATTGAGTTTGTCTTAATTGTTAGTTTAATGGGCGACTTCGGCCCCGAACAAAAATATGTAGGTAGTTTTGGAAATTGCCAGCTTGCAGAAATATACTATGATAGTAATTATAGAGGCAAAGAAACTTATAATGGATACAGGTGTATAAGAAAGGATTTATTAGGTGAAATAGAAAAACTTAAACTAGGAGTATAAGCTATGATAGATTATATATTAGCTATTTATATAAATAATGAGCCTCAGTATATAGGCACGTTTATAAATTGCCATGATGCAGAGGCTTATGTTAGAACTTATTACCCCGAGCATGATAGTATTTGTCAACATAGAGACTATATTCATTTACCGACTGATTTAAAAGAAAAATTTTTTGTGCCCTATCCAAACGGCACGTGGGAGACGGTGACACATTAATGGCAAAAGTAAAACAGACTGAGAGAGCACGCGAACCAATACACAAACGGACATGTCAGGGTGGCCGTAAAGCGAAGACAAGTACAATGAGCAAAGACCAAAAACGCTCATTTAAAAAATATAGAGGACAAGGTAGATAATGGTAGACTTTACGTGGAGTTACTCCTCCCTAAAAGAGTATGAGAATTGCCCAAAAAAGTACCACGAAATAAGAGTATTACAGAACTACGAATTTACTGATACTCCTCAAACCATTTATGGTAAAGAAGTGCATGAAGCTTTAGAACTGTATGTAAGAGACAATAAACCCCTAGCCAAAAATTATCAGCGCTTTCAAAAAGTAGTAGATACTTTGATTGCCATACCGGGCGAAAAACTCCCCGAATATAAGATGGCACTAGACAAAAACTTTAAACCTTGTGACTTTGATTCAGATGATAGATGGGTTCGAGGCATTGCGGATTTAGTTATTATTGACGGAGAGAACGCCTACGTCGTAGACTACAAGACCGGAAGCAATAAGTATCCTGATCCTAAACAGTTACGACTCATGGCCTTGATGTTGTTCGCACATTTTCCTAACGTCAACAATATTAAAGCAGGTTTACTCTTTATATTAAAAAATAGTTTTGTTCAGGAGTCGTATACTAGGCAAACAATTCATCAGTCATGGAAGAAGTTTGAACAGGCATTAGATAGATTATCGCTATCATTTAAAGATGATGTGTGGACGCCTAACCCCACGCCTCTGTGTGGATGGTGTCCTGTTGATACTTGTGAGTTTTATAAACCGAGGAAATAATGTATCAAAGAGTTTGTGTGATATGTAATACACCCTTTAAGACTCGTCAGCCGAATCATATTAATTGCTCTCCTGAATGTAATAGTATTCACAGAGTGAACCAAAGATATGAAAGGGACAATCACAATTGGGGAAAATACTACAAACATTTACTATCAACTAAGAAAGAACACAGCTTAACAGTTGCCGAATTAATAGGCAAGACAGCAGAACAAGATTATAAGTGTGCGTTGTCAGGAGTAGAGCTGACGTGCTATCATAAGCGAGGAGAAATCATTCTTACTAACGCTAGTATCGATAGAATTAACGCAGGAAAAGAGTATAATTATGATAATATACAGATTGTCTGTAGGGCGATTAATTCGTTCAGAGGCAATATGAAGATTAACGAATTTATATTTTGGTGTAGCGAGGTAGCAAAAAATGCCCTATGTAAATAAACCTAGACCCCACAAGAAAGAATACCAACAACAGAAAGCTAGAGGTGAACATGCCAAGCGCATGGAGCGCCAGCGTGCTCGTCGTGCATTAGATAAAAAATTGCCTGATAAAAACGGTAATGGTAAAGCAGATGCGCGGGAAGGAAAAGATGTAGCACACCGCAAAGCTTTTTCTAAAGGTGGTAGCAACAAGCACGGCGTGACTATCCAGTCTAAATCTAAAAACCGTTCATTCAAACGTTCATCAAGTGGTAAGCTTGTATCAGAAACAAGTAAACGTGAACGAAAGAAATCTAAGAAATAAATCAAATAACACTTGACTAATTAAAAGTCTTAAAGTAAACTTTAATCTTTATAGGAGAGGTATGAAGATTATTGATAACCATGCGTTGCAAATAAGCGTGTTACCTGCTAACGCTAAAAAAATTACAGAAGAAATAAAAAAATCTAAAATTATTTCTAGTCAAGAGGGAGCATCAGAAGTTCTTATACATTGGGGACTTGATGAAGTGACCAAACTTAACTCATTGATTCGATTCAAGAAACCGGTGCCCTCACCTATTTCCCGCGACTATAAATGGACAGGACGTTTTACCCCGTACGCCCATCAAAAAGAAACCTCTGAGTTTTTATCGATCCGCCCTCGAGCTTTTTGTTTCAACGAGGCAGGCACGGGCAAGACTTCATCAGTGTTATGGGCTTCTGATTACTTGATGAATGAGGGTAAAATCAAGCGAGTATTGATTATATGTCCACTTTCAATCATGACATCGGCCTGGAAAAACGATATTTACAATACATGTATTCATAGAATACCAGGAGTTGCTTATGGTAGACCTGATGATCGGAGAGTCGTTATTAGTAATCCTCAATATGAGTTTGTTATTATTAACTATGATGGTGTTGCTATTGTCAAAGATGATATTAAAAAAGCTAAGTTTGATTTGATTGTTGTTGATGAGGCTAATGCATACAAGTCTGTTTCGACAACCCGATGGAAAACACTTAATAGTATTTTAGAACCTACAACAAGATTGTGGATGTTGACAGGGACACCGGCATCACAATCACCAGTAGATGCTTATGGTCTTGCACGTTTAGTCTGTCCACATCGAGTGCCTAAATTTTCAACTGCGTGGCGCGATATGGTTATGTTTCAACTCACACGATTCAAGTGGCTACCTAAGCCAGATAGCAAATCTAAAGTCTTTCAAGTATTACAACCGGCGATTCGGTTTGCTAAAAACGATTGTCTGGATTTACCTGAAGTTGTGTATCAGACACGAGAGGTTCCACTATCAAAACAAGTAGAGAAGTTTTATAAAGAATTGAAGAAAGAGTTCTTGATTGAAGCCGCAGGTCAAGAGATTACGTCGGTGAACGCGGCAGCTAACATGAGTAAACTCCTACAAATCTCGGGTGGCGCAGTCTACACTGACGATAAAAAAGTTGTAGACTTTGATATTGCCCCACGACTTAAAGCACTACAAGAAGTAATAGATCAAACAGAACACAAGATATTAATCTTTGTACCCTTTAGACACACGATAAATATTGTCGCTAACCACTTAGATAAACAGGGTATTTCAAACGCTATTATTAATGGTAGTGTAAGTGCTACTAATCGCACGCGTATTATTAAAGAGTTTCAAACGGCTGATGACCCGAGGGTTCTTGTTATACAACCTCAGTCAGCATCACATGGTGTAACTTTAACTAGGGCAGACACGGTTGTCTTTTGGTCGCCTGTTTTAAGTGTTGAAGTTTATTTACAATGTATTGCTCGTATTGATCGCGTAGGGCAAAAGAACAAAATGACAGTAGTTCACCTGCAAGGTTCAGACGTTGAAAGAAGGCTGTATGCCATGCTACAGGGTAAGGTAGATGCGCATACTCAATTAGTTGATTTATATAGAGAGGTGATTGAAGATGAGTGATATTAAAGCAGATTCTCTAGTCAAAGCCTATCTCGCATTAAGATTACAACGAGAGAAGCTGGCTAGAAAATATGAGCAAGAAGACAGTGTTTTCAAAGAGCAGATGAATCGCTTAGAGGAAGCTATGTTAAATACTTGTAATGACATTGGTGCTGAAACACTACGCACTGATAGTGGTACGATTATTAAAACTTTAAAAGAAAACTACGTATGCGGTGATTGGGATAACTTTAAGAAGTTTATTCTTGAGAACCAAGCTCTTGAGTTATTACAGCAACGCATAAGTCAGACTAACTTTAAAGAGTATGTCGGAACCCGCAAAGAAGAGGGACTCCCTCCAGGCATCAGCACTATGAGAGAGTTCAAAATAACTGTAAGAAAACCAACCGCTAAATAAGGAGAAATTATATGGCGCAAACAAATGTAGCATTTACGACACCGAAAGGTATCGCACAATATCCTTGGTTATCTAAACCGGATACGAAATTTTCTGAGGAGGGAGATTACAAAGTTAATCTGATTTTATCAAAAGAAGAAGCTTTGCCAATCCTGAAACAAATCAATGAAGTGTATGCAGAAAACATTTCAAAGGAAACAAAGAAAGCTAAAGGTAACGAAATTAAAAAGGCCCCACCACCTTGGCTTGAAGAGAAAGACGACGCGGGCCAACTAACAGGCAATATCATCCTTAAGTTTAAATCAAAAGCCGCATATAAACCGGCTATCTTTGATGCAAAAGGAATGCCTATGGTCAACAGTAGCATTTGGGGTGGGTCTGAAATAAAAGTAGCAGGCACGATTGCCCCCTACTATACAAGTTTAATTGGTGCCGGTGTAGCATTGCGTCTACGCGCAGTGCAAGTTATTCAGTATGTAGATGGTACACAAGGGGCAAGCCGATTCGGGTTTGAAGAAACTGCAGGGTATGTACACGAAGATAAACCTGATGCATCTTTTGAGGAAGCTTTGGTGGAAACATTTGAAGCTCCAGTAGAAGCTTCAGCTCCGAAAGAACCCGAGTTAAGAGCAGATGTTAAACCACCTGTTCAAGCCGCAGATGACCTGTCTGACATCATTAATCAATGGTCACAAGGATAAGCCATGCCTAAAAAATATAGCCAGTCCTTTCTCATTGAATTAGGGAAAGCAGACAACGAAAGATTAGGGGTTAAATTAGCTAAAGCATGTGTCCGTGCCGACCTACCTATTATAGAGGTGGCTAAGGTATTTGGGGTATCTCGTATGACAATTCATACGTGGTTCAGAGGGGGAGCCATACGAGATAAAAACGCAACCAAAATTACAAGTTTTTTGAAAGCGTTGAACGACGCGTGGATAGAAGAGTTTGAAAATAAAACTTCGGCTCTACCTATCGCGCACCCAAAACATGCTAAGGCGTTTTTAGAGGATAGAATTGTCCCTAAAATTAGTTGATCCATTAACCAAAACGTGTACAATAGAGAGTGCCCCCAAGGTTTTTATAGTCTATACTTATAGAGACCTAGGGGCATTTTCTTACACCTTAAGAGAGAAAGACATATAGATAATGCTTAAAGAATTTTATCAAAAAGCCCTCCCAAATGAAGGTTATTTTTGTGTTGCTTATAACGTTCCAAATTCAAAGCCTTTTCCTCATGACTATGTCACAACCCTAGATGAAGCGCTTGATCTCATAGATAAATATAAAGAGAAAGGATTCAATGTATTTATTGCAATGAGTACTTTCAATATTGAAAAGCGAGAAGCCTCTGAATCTAGGTACATTAAATCTTTTTATGTTGACTTAGATGTAGGCGAGAATAAAGAATACCAATCGCAAAAAGAAGCACTAACCGCTTTGATGGAGTTTATTACTGAATGCAAATTACCTGTACCTGCTATCGTTAATAGTGGTGTAGGTATACATGCATATTGGTTCTTATCACAACAAATTACAAGAGAAGTATGGAAGCCATTTGCAGAGCAGTTAAAAAAGCTATGCCTAACAAAAGGTTTAAAAATAGACCCTGCAATTACAGCAGACTCTGCTCGACTGCTACGTTGTCCTAACACTAAGAACTATAAACAGACACCTCCACGACCTACACTGATTATTAAAGACGCTCCAGTTTATGAGTTAGAAAAAATTAAAGGTGCGCTCGACCATGTAGAAATTTCACTAGAAGATATTATGGCAAAAGTTCCTATGTCTTCTGATGATAAAGAGGCTAAGTTTGCAAACTTTGAGAATCGTTTTAAACCCTTACTTATAGAAAGTACAAAGGGGGGAGAACGCGGTTGCGCTCAAGTTAAATACTATATAGATAACGTTAAGAATTGTCCCGAGCCTATATGGTGGCGCGTGTTGTCATTAGCACAAAACTGTGCCGATCGGGATGAAGTTATTCATACAATATCTAAACCTTATAGTAAGTATGACTATAATGAAACAGAACAAAAAGCGTTAAGCACCGCAGGCAAACCACATACCTGTAAAGACTTTAACGAGCATAATCCTAATGTTTGTACAGACTGTCCGCATTGGGAAAGAATTACTACCCCCATTCAACTACATAGATTTCCTATCAAAGCTCCCACATCTGATGATGACGAGTACGAAGTAAAATCAGTAGAGGGAGAGGTTATAGAAAAATCTACTAAAGTGGTTCACGGACTACCTGCTTCGCTTGAAAAGCAGGGGTACTGGGTTGGAGGCAAAAACGGAGGCACGTTTAGGACTGTAACCATGACAGACAAAGGCGGGGCTACATTTAAAGAAGACTTAATCATTTATGAATATACATTAAAAGTAGTTCGGCATGTGCGTAGTTCAGCAGAGGGTAACTGTATTGTTGTAAAGGCTTGGCATCCTCATGACGGCATGCAAGAATTTATATTGCCTATGACTACAGTCTATGAAAAATCGGATTTGAGAAAGGCTCTTACAAGCGAGGGCATTTACTATGAATCTGTAAAACAAGAGGAATTAATTATGAGATACTTTATTGACTACGCAAAAGATATGCAGAAGAGAAGTAAGTATGACGTTATGTATGACCAAATGGGTTGGAATTTAGATAAGTCTTCTTTTGTTGTAGGCACTACAGAAATTACAAAAGATGGGAAAGAGAAGCCTACTCCTATTTCGTCGATTGCTCAAGCCGTTGCACCTTTCTTGACTAAGAGTGGTACCTTTGAAGACTGGAAGATTGCGGCACAGAAACTCAATCAGCACGGCCTTGAAATGCACATGTTTACATTGTTGTGTGGCTTCGGGTCTATCTTGATGGATTACTCATCAACGACAGGCGTAGCTATCTCCTTGACTGGGGAATCCGGTGCAGCTAAGACAGGGGCATTGTACGGCGCTTTAAGTGTATGGGGCAAACCAAAAGATTTATCTGTTATGAATGCCACATCTAACGCGCTACAAGGTCGTTTCTTAACACTACACAATCTACCCTTTGGCTTTGATGAAGTAGGTAATAAGAACCCATATTTATTGTCAGACTTTATTTTAGCTGTCTCACAAGGTAAAGCAAAACTTAAAATGCAGGCATCAACAAATGCCGAACGCGATTATGAGGCGCCTTCATCTTTGATTGCTATCATGACATCAAATCATAGTATCTATGACAAACTTAAAACAATCCGTTCTAACCCTAATGGTGAAGCCGCTAGATTGATTGAGTTCCCTGTGCGTAAGCCTAAAGCATTTATGGACGACGCGAGACTAGGTAAAGAAATCTTTGATGAGTTCAACAGTCATTACGGTTGGGCAGGCCCTGAGTTTGTAAAAGCCGTGTTTAAGTTTGGTAAAGCAACTGAGATTAAAGAAAACCTAGCTAAGTGGGAAACACGTTTTGTTCAAGACTTTGGTAATGATACAGCCTATCGATTCTATGAAAATCTTATGGCAGTGACTATGACTGCAGGCGAGATTGTAAACAACGCAGGCATCCTAAAGATTGATTTAGATCGCATCTATAAATTTATTATAGGCGAAATGATTACAATTAGAGACGAAGTTGTGAAGGTCAACGATGTAGATTACGAGTCAGTTCTACAAGATTACCTTGATGCTAACTATGATAAGATTCTTGCCTTTAAAGATGAGAAGATTTTTTTAGAACCCTTCAGACAAATCAGCGTGCGTGTAGATCACGACAAAGACGCCATGTTTATATCTAAAAAAGAGTTTGATGCATACTTAAGTGAACTACCTATCAGTACAAAAGAGTTTGTCTATCAAATGCAACAACAAGGAGTTGATATCAAAGCCGGTAGTGGTGTTAAACAACGCATGAATGCAGGGTGGAAAGATGTGACTAAATCTGCAACCTCAGTTTATGCAATTAAACTCAGCACGCTAGGCGTGAAACTAAACACTCCAACGACGAATGAAATTGCACAAGGAAATTGAGTGGTTGTTCCCGTTTGATTCAATGCAAGTAGGGGACAGCTTTTTCATTCCGTCTATACAGACAGGCCCGTTAATATTTTCTCTCGAACGTGGGGCTAAGAAGGCAGGCGTTCGAGTTAAAACACAAGTAGTCGTAGAAGATAAATTGATGGGCGTTAGAACGTGGCGTGTGGATTAACTACCGTATTCTCTCTTAATAACATCAGCGGTACGCTTAGATAAAGTGATACCGTTGGTGCTTTCTTCAATAGACCGTAGACGTTCTCTAAATGAACGAGTTAATGTATCACTTGTAATTGGATTAGACCTACCTAATGTGCTTTTATTAAAGTCAGCTATTTTACCGTCAATTTCTCGAAGCATCTCCATATCACCATTATTTCTAGCTAAGAAATGAGATGTGAGCAATCCTGAACGGCGTGCATTAAATGACCTCTCTGCCGCTTTCATGGATTGATTGCGTGCATACTGTAATGATAAGTCTTCATTGGTAAAGCCGAATACTTGTAGGAAAGCATCGAGTCCATTAAGTTCTGTCAGCTCTGCGCCTTTTCTTGTAAGTGCTCCCTCTGTGCCATAACGAAAGGCTTTCATAGGATTACGTAGGAACGCAGGCATCATTTGTTCTAGACCGCGATACATGTTGCCGTTGCTCATATCACCTAGACCTCGGTTAACACTTAAGAAGTATGAGAATGATGGACCTAATGTTTGTTCTGCAGCGTATTGTAATACACCTACTTCAGATACACGACGTGGGTCTTCACGCCATATTAAGTTAGCAAAGCCGGTTCTAGACGCAATGTCTAGGTTAAGTAGTTTATTAAGTGGACCACGATAACCTATATCACCGAAGATTTCTCGAGTAGATTCTTCAAAGTCAAAGGGCTCATCATCATCTCCTAGTAAAGCATAGAGTGATTCTGCTACAACTTGTGTGGCACCATATAAAGGCACGCCTTGCAGCCCTGAAAATGTAAATGCAGCACCATAGATACCTAGTATTTGTTTACGAGCCATGTTACGTACTTCTTTAGTTTCACCTTTATAAGCATCATACATACCTTTAATTAGTAGATGCATCATAGCGTGGCCGTAGCGTTTAAAGGTAAACATCACTTTACCAAAACCTGTTTGGAAATATCTAGGGCCTACTTCGGGTAGCGCAGTACCATGAGAGCGTCGAGTTAGGTCTCGCGCATAAGCTTCCGCATTTACAAAACTGTCCCCTTTTTCTTTAGCAGCTAGGTAGCCTGCTAAGTAAGTTACTTCACGGTTCATACGTTCTGTATTCTGGAACATCCAACCCATCAACGCGTCAAACTTAGCTTTCATACCTATAAAGTCTTTAGCGTTTGTTTTACGCATTTCAGTTAATTCATAACCTACGCCACGTCTAAATACAGTATTGCGTATACCTTGTTCATAGAGTTGTTTAATATCGGCTGGTAGAGCCTCATTAAGTCTGCCGTTCTTCATACCAAAAGAATGGTCGGGTAAGAAGCCTCGGTTACTATCTTTACCCCCGCCAAAGTAATACCTAAATGCTTCGCCTATAGCTTTGTTTGCAGAAGTAAATCCGTATTTAGCAACAAGAGCAGGATAAACAACAATAGCTAACTGCGATGCGTTAACAACGGCTGAAGACACGTTACCAGCAATGGTTGTCATGTAGCTTAAATAAGCGAAGCGTGATGATATAGGTCCTGCTACAGGGTTATGGAAAAAGCTTCGAGCCGCAGGCCCTGAGATTTCTTCTACTGCATAAGCAAGCGATTCATCTAGCCTGGTCTTCTTCTCAACAGTCATTGTAGTGTCAGCTAAAGTAGCTTCTCTAGCAACTTTGCGTTCCGCTTTAATGTTATTGATGGTTTCGTCAATTTGTGGAATATAATCTAAGTTAGCAATCTGTGTAGCCATCCTAGCACCTAAATCAATGAAGCCTCCTACAAGGTCTTGAATCTCACCTTTAGTACCTATTCTTTTACGAGTCTGTTGTTTAATAGATTGAGCAGGCAATAAATCTAAGAATATCTGTCTAACTTGTTCAACTGTTTTAGGGTCAACTTTTTGCTCGTTGGTTGTAGCATCTTTTTTACTTAACACTGCAAGTACTTTATCCATTACTTGAACAGCACCTACAGTCATATCACCGCGCTGAGATACGGGGTCTACACCGCCAGTCAAGAACTCTAAAGTATCATTAGCTTCTAACTCTCGTAGGGCGCGTAGATATTCATTTTTAGTTTCAAAACGTTTAACTGTTTTTAATTGGTTGAAAGCACGTTCAGCTTCAGCTAATGCTTTTTCGTCTGTCAGATTTTCAACTTCCGCTTCAAAGTTTTGTAAGTCCGCTTTTGAAATATACTCAAGACGATAATCACCTTGTCGTCTAAATGGGTGATAAAATTTGAGGCGGTTATTTTGAAACTCTTGGATAACAATGTTGGACTGTGCTTGTGCGGCAGGGTCAGTTCCTACGTTTTTAACGAATGCTTTAATAAGGTTATCACCATACTGTTCATATTTTGTAGTGTACGCAATAGCTAAACCTTGTAGTTCTGCAGGCAAGCGCCTAAATTGCTCAACAAGAGGCTCGGCTTGATTTACATCGCTTAGATTTCGAGGGTCAATGTTTTGTCTTGATAGTTCATAGACGACTGTTTCCCAATCTTGTAATTGCTTATCAGTGTATTTAACTTTAGTAGTCTGGTCATTCATAGCAACACTACCGTCTTTATTTAGAGCAAGCTTCACTTCTTTTGCATTATATTTCAAAAGCTTACGTTCTTTGCCTTGAATGATGTCCATACCTAAATTACCAAGTACATCGACTTCAGCACGTGTGGTTTCAACACTAGCCGCACGCTGTTCAAGCACATCAATTAGTTTTTGAATACTAGGTAAGTACTTACCATATAAGTCTGCCATTGCCTGTAGACCTAGTACACCCATCCATGTTTCTCTTACTTTTGTGGGTAACTGTAAGATTTTATCCCACACGCCTTGAATATAATCTTTAGTAGGCAGAGGCATTTTTTTAATGGTGTCATCAGCAAAGCCAAAGTTCTTAGAGTATTGTGTAGGTTGATATCCGCCCGGAGGATTATTTTTAGAGAACTGAAGGTCAGTATTTTTAGTCATTGTTTCAAGTAAAAGTCTATTGTTTCTACTTGTTGGAACCATTGTACTGCTGTGTAGAATAACTACTTCGTTATCCCCCTGTCCTTCCATTAAAATACTATCTATGACAGGGCGCACTAATTTATTATCATTACTTTTAATAACTACAGGTATTTCTTCAATGCCTGCATTGATAGCCATAACAGCACGATGACGCCCTTCATGAGATCTAACGGTTACTGTCCTAGGCACAAAGTCTACAACTTTTGCATAGCCTGTCATAAAACGTTTTTCTACGTTATCTTCGGGTGTAGGAGGGCGCGTATCAAAATCAGTTACTAAAAGTTCAGATACTTCCATATATTTTGGATCAAACTTACCTTCAGACTCTAATGGTTCGACTGATCCTACACCTTGAGCTACTTGTTTTTTCAAAGCTTTTATGTGATCCAAACTAGCAGTTAATTTTAAAAAGTCTTCTGGGGCCATGTAAGTTAGCCATCCTGAACTTAAATTGTAATCTGCGCTGTTTCCATAATCAGCAAGAATCTTATCTAAAGTTTCGTCTTTAATGCCAAGCTTGGTGTTTATTTCTCGCCTGCTTTGTTTGACATCAGCTGATACCTGTTCTCTGCCTGTGGTCTCTTTGAGAGAAGCACGTAGAGAGTTTAGAATCATGTCTTGAATATCTATATCACTAAATCTATTGACGTCGTAAAGACCGAGTCTACGCAAGAAGTTTTTGACCGCACCAATGAGTCGACGCATAATTGTATTGTTAGGAGCCTGCTCACCTAGTTTAGCTACGACTTCTTGTAGGAAGGGTTTGCTTCCAGGTGTAAGTTCAGGATACAACGCCTCTACTTCATCATAGATTTCTTTGACTTGTTTGTTAGTATTCTTAAGTGACTTGGCTCTGTTAAGAAGGGCCTTGTAGTCTTTGCCTACCATCTTCTCTAGACCATAGTGCTCTCCTACTTCATGGAGTAAGACACGTCTAGCTTGACCTTCAGGAACACGATTAGCTACAATGTATGAGGTCTGTGTACTAGGGTCAAAAGCACCATTAGCAGTCTCTGACATCTTGACAGTATCGGGTAGTTCTTCAACGCTGTTTACAATTTGTAAGCGTCCTCGCTCTTGCATTCTACCTACGTTAGGTCCAAATTCTTGTGTAAGTTCATTACTCACCGATTCACTTGTATTGCCCGTATCGACGGGGGCTACACGAGCCTCTTGTGTGCCTAGAGACGCACCGGTAGTTTCAATGCCTTCAGCGTCTTTGTATTTTTCTGACATCTTGTCAGCAATTTTATTTTTAGCATGAGTAGCCTCGACCTGATCAACAACCTCTTGGTTAAGCATGTTTGCTTCTTTAGCCATGCTCACAATGTCTTTGGATGCTGTATTTAAGTCTTTGAAGGGTATGTCAGACATAGCCGCCCATGTCTCTTCTGCAGTTTCTTCAAGAGCAACAGGGGCTTGTTCTTTGGGTTCTTTTTTAGCTAGTGCTTCAAGTTGTTGTGGGAGTTCTTTATCTTGTTTAATTAATCCCTTAATTTTTTTAATGGAGTCTTTACCTGCTTCAGTGCTAGGATCAAGTAAGTCTTGTTCCGCCGCTATGTCAACAACATCTTTAGTAGTCCCAGATAAAGTATCGTAGGGTGTGTCGGTCTTAAGGTTATCCCATAATTGTTGAGCAGTTAGTGGAGCAGGGCTAACTCCCTCTCCTCCTGTAGGTTCTGGTACATCAACAGTATCAGGTCCCAATCGTTCTCCGACAGGTTCTCTAACTCCTTCGGTAGTGTCGTCGATGGGCTCGACAGGTACTGGAGTGCTAACTCTAGGAGCCTCGACTCCGACAGCCTCTTGATCGCTTTTGGGTTTGGTAACATCAAGTTCTCCTTGTGGTTGAGTTTCTAGTTCTTCTACTATATCATCAGTAGCAGGTGGAGGTGTAGTTGTTTCTTCTTGAGGAGGCTCTGCAGGTTTTTCAACACTAGGTCGAGTAAATGGTGCAGCAGCACCACCAAGGAAGCCGCCTGCAATAGCACCTCGAACAGATGATTCCATGATACGATCCCAATCTTCACTCTGGAAAATTTGTGGATTATTGCCAACAAAGTTTTCTGCACTAATACTAATTGCTTCTTGCGCACCTTCTGTCAAACCTTCTGCGCCTACAGCTTTGAGTCCTTCTTTAAATACAACGTTTGCAAGACCAGGACGCATACCTGATTGTTTTACAACGGCTTTACCAATCGCTGCTTTTTGAGTAGGTGTGATTTTTTTTAATACTGCCGCAGGTAAAATAGCATCAAGTGAAGCGGCAGCCGCACCAAAGATAAGTGCCGCCCCTGTAGCTAGTTCGCCGGTTTCTTGGTAAACATTTTGAAATACTTCTGGAGCATTAAGAGAGTATGAGCCTAAATAAACACCAATACCTTGACCTACGGCTTGGCGATTAGCGAGTGCTGACGCCGCTATTTTTCCAGCGCCTACCTTTGCAAGTTGTCCCCCTACGCCACCGGGCACAAGTGTTGTTGCAATGTTTGGAATTTGTTCAGCAACGGTCTCTGTCGCAAATTTAAGGGCTTCAATAGGACCGCTGACTTCTTTAAATGATTCAAACTGCGGTCTATATTTTTCTCGAATGATTTGTTCTGAGGTTTCAGCTTCTTTGAGTTGCTCTTCAGCATATTCATCAAAGCCTAAAGAACTTGCAATCATAGCGGGGATAACGTCCCCAAAAGTAGAAGCTACTCGTTTTTTACCACGACTAAAGGCTTTGCTTGCAGTTTCGCCAAACCCATAATCAGGTCTAGTTTCTTCAGGAACAGGACGTGCAGATTGTGCCGCAATTTGTTCTACGGCTTGAGCAAGTTCTTCAGCAGTAGCCCCTTCTGGTCCAACGAGTCTTACCGTCTGACCATCGGGTAAAGGTACGTTATAAATAGGCATCGTTCGCCCCTATATTTGAGTAAATTGTCTATTACCTACAGTTGCTGAGTTGCTAAGAGGCGCGACAAGGACTCTAGTAATATATTCGTTAAGTGTTTTGTCCATCTCTTCTTGACTCATATCTTCATCATCAACTTTTATTTGAAGGTCTCGTTTGAGATCTTGATAGTCCTGAGAATCTAATAGATCAATTATCTGTTTACGATATTCATCTTGAGCGTCTTGGGCCATTTTGAGATATTCAAAGTCAAGGTCTGCGCCTGCTTTAGAAAGTTCAGCTTCTCTGTCAGCTCTTGCAATATCAAATGCGCTCATCGTAGACACACCAGTCTCTAAACCTGCACCAACATTTTGTAATCCATAAGGTGATTCGCCTTGCATTGTTTTAGCGCCACCAAGAGCTAAGGCTAGGAACAACTCTTTTTGTTTTTGTTTGTCTTTTTTAGCTTGAAGGTCGTCAAGATAAGCTTGTTGTTTAGCAATATATTCTTTTCGTTCTCTATCTGCTCTAGCCTGTTCAAGTTCTGCTTTAGTTGTTTTTTCAAGGTCCTGTCGTGCTCTTTCTGCCGCAGCTTCTTGAGCTGAGTTATACATTGCAAGGCCGCCTATACCTACAAGACCTGTGGTTAATGGGTTAGCTCCAGCGCCTCTATATAATGCTCCTGCGCCTTTGCCACCATATTTTATACCTGCAGCCAATCCGGAAGTTAGAAGGTCATCAATCTTACCTTGGCTTGGAGCTACGGGCTGTTGTTTTTTAGGGCGTCCGGGTCCTTTTTTAGGTGCAGCTTTAGGTTGTTTTTTAAAACTCTGTAAGATTTGTGGTATTCTTGCAACTTTTTTAGCGCCTGGAATTTTTCCTAAAATAGACTTAATACCTTGCTGTCCTTTTTTAGTTGATGCAGTCGCGCCAACAACACCTGCACCTAATAAAGCTTTATCCTCATTAGATAAACCCTCTTCCTCGTTTGCAGCTGCTTGTTCTGCTATTATAGTCGCGAACTCTTCGTCGTCATACAATTCTGCCGCGCCTGCCTCGTTAGGAGTAAGAGCTAAACCAGGAATTCCAAATGCTTTTAGTAGTAAACCTTCGAGGGCAAGGTCTCCCCCTATGTCTGCAATATCACTTTGCTGGCCTTGGACAGGTCCACCGCCCTCAGCAAAAGACACAATACCCCCACCTGCGTAGTTTTGTCCTACATTAGGTGCAGGCAGATTAGCCACACCCGATTGTTCAGGAGGTACAGGCATAGGCGCCATAGCTTGAGGAGCCATTTGACCTAACGCTTGTTGAGGTGACGACTCTTGTACTAACTGTTCAGTGACAGTATTATTAGGCATTTGAGCCGCAGCTTCAGCTTCCATCTTTTGCCGACGGCCAAGTTCACCTGCTAATAAGTATGTTGGGACAGCGCCTGTAGGGTTCTGGAGGTTTTGAACAATAACCTCAGTAGGCATTCCTTTAAGTCGATCTTGAAGTTGTATAATATTCATATGTTAACTCAACGCTCCATAGAGGCCTGCTAATCCAGCAACACCACCACCGATCTGTGATGCTAAACTTGGAGCCGGTGCGTATGTTACTTGAGTAGAACCTAATGCACCTGCAGTACCACGTAGTATGTTTGATTGATATTCGAGCAATTTTTTCTGATAGTCTTGCTGTTCCATGAACTCTTGATATTTAACATTATCAATTTGTTGCTGTAGAAGTTGTTTCTCAGCCCCTGATTGAGCTTGCGCTTTTAGTCTTTCTAAGTTAGAAATTTGTTCTTGTGCGCCTATTGCAGCAGTTGATTTACCTACGTCAAGCCCTGTTTGTAACCCTGTAATACCTAAGTCACGACCAAGTTGGGCTTGATACTGTCGCCCTTTTTCACCAAATTCAGCTCCAGCTAGTTTAGCTGCAACGTCTGCTTGTTGAGCTTGTAAGCCTCGACCTTCGTCTGCTTGGAACGCCGCGAGTGCTTGTTCATAGGCACGTTGGCCACCTTTAGCTTGAATGTCTGCTAATAATTGTTGAGTGTTTCTATCAGCTTCAGATTGCATTAATGCTTGTCTAGCACCGCCAAAAGTACCTCGATCGATAGCGCCCATACTGCCTGCAGCTTTTTGTATATCAGCTTGTCTTTGGGCTTCACGTTTTTCTACATCAACAACACTCTGCATATAAGGGTCCATATATTGTGCTGCTGTGCCGGGATCAGTAAATCGTCCTGTAGATATATCCGCTGGTGTAAATGAACCTGGAGTGTATCCAAATGCTTGTCCAAGACCTTTGGCTGTTGCCATACCAGCTTGCCCGCCTACTGCGCCTATCGTGCTTTGTGCAGTACCGAAACTGCCAGGCGTTGTCATACCAGCGATCTCGGTTTGAACCGCTTTTTGTTCTGGGGTAAAACCTGCTAATCGTTCACCTGTATAACCTACATAAGGTTTAACGCCCGTAACTCTACCTGAAGAGTCTGTTTCATAAACCTGTTTACCAGATTGTTTTAACAGCTCTTCGTAAAACGGTTGTGCATACTCAGGTAGATTACTTGAGTATGTAGTAGATTCTTGCTTACCTCCGCCGCCGCCACCACCGCTCATAATTTTTTCTCCATTACATATCGCATTGTCGTAAATCCTGCTTTTTGTTGATATAACCTTGCTTGCGCTTCTTTTGCCCAAGCAGCCGATTTTGTTGCCCCTTGCAGTTTAGCCCATGTTTCTACTTGACTAAATGTTTCATCATTAACTATGCCCCTACCGCCTAATGCAGTAATGAACATAACCCGTTCATTAGGGTAGTTTACAAATTCTACGGCCATTGCACCTACTATTGTATCATCTTCTATGCCAACTAAAAGTGTTTGTTTACCTTGTACTAATAGCACTTTCAATTGATCTATTGTGCAATCACCAGTATTCGTTTCTATTGAGGCTTTTAAATAGCCTTCTACGTCTTTCCAAGTTTGATAGACTTTATCAGAGCCTACCGTGTGTACCTGTATCATCTGGGCATATACTTTCTAGGGTCGATTTGACGCCCTTGTTGTTCAGTTCCTGTTCTAGCTTTTCTTACTCTATCCATCATACTGTATAAGCGTTGAGCTCCTGCATCTGATGAGCCATTACCTAAATGACTAACGACATCAGCTGGAATTACGAACTCACCTTCTGATAATCTAGCTTGTTGTTGACCATCTATATTAGCACGAACACTGTCTGACATACCATCACCAATATGACCGCCGTCTAAATAGCCTCCTTGCGCTAGTAATCGTAGACCACTATCACGTTTGAGCGCTTCAGCAATGCCTGTATCCATGCTTAAATCAAGTTGACTTGTAGGGTCATATCGATCTTTTTCTCTAGCATCATCAAGATAATCTGTACTCGGCATCAAATCACTTTCTTCAATACCACCCATCAACGCACCGGCAACAGGAGAGCCTAATTTCATACCGACTTGAAGAGGACTTGCGGGAGTAATTTTTCCTGTCGGGGCCATAAATTTTCCGTCTATCATCTGATAGTCTTTAGGGAGGTTACTCAAATCTGTAAGCGTTCTCATTTCCTGCGTTCCTAGATTTGTGGCTATCTTATCGTACGTACTTGCGCCAGGATTCATATTTGAAAAAGCTGGGCCTTGAGTCATTTGAGGCGCACTTTTTAATGCTGGGCTATAAGTGCCTGCTGGAGCGGAAAGGGGGGCTGTTGCTTGAGCTGTTTCCGTAGCGGGTGAAGAAAAAGGATTAAACCCTCCACCAGAACCCATCAAAGCTTGATTAAGCCCTGCACCAGAAACACCTCCCATACCACCTGAAACTGTTCCCATAATAGGGTCTTGGCCAGTGGCTGCAGCCAGAGCACCTCCAGATAATGCACCAGCCAACAAAGCGTTGCCAGTAGCGCTAGTTACACCCATACCTCCAAATAAAGGAGTACTCGCTCCTCCAGTAAAGTATCCTGCAGCTATAGGAACCGCAGCTCTAAAAACACCACCTAAGTTAAATGCTTCAGGCATACCTGTGTAAGGGTTTTTTGTTAAAGAAGTTCCACTTTGTTCGGCAAGTCTTTGTAATCCTGCAACTTCTTGGGGTTGCATGTGAACAAGCATTGAGTCACCACCCCGACCAAGCGATGCTAATCCTTGCGCATCATCGACCATACCGCCTTCTGCAAAGCCCATCATACGTTGAGCCTGCATACCCATAGGAGCCGCCGTGCTATATGCACTTCTTGCATCAGGTTTTTCAGCAAGGCGCCTAGCATAGTCGTAGTCTTCCATTCGGTCTTGTTCATTACCTAGCATCATGCTTCGCCTTGCCATTTCTTGTAAACGGTCATAAGGAAGTCTATCCGTTGACACATCAATCATTGGAGTTGTCGTTTTGTTCACATCGCCACCTTTTTTAAAACCTAAATAGTTTCTAAATTGTTGTATTGCCCCTAAACCTTTGTCATATGCATTTTCTAAAAAAGAAGGTTCCTGTATAGGTTTCCCATACAACTTTGCGCCCTCCCTTCTTACTGCGTCTGCAACAGCTTCCATTCGTGGAGCTACGCCTGAATTAGATTCTTTCGCTTTTACATAGTCTTGATTTCTTAAAAATTCATCTGCGGCTTTATTATAATCTTCTGCCGTTTTTGCTTCCGCTAATATTTTTCTAAAATTAGGGCTCTGACCTAGATCACCTCGATATTCTGCCTGCACTAATTCTTGTCGAAGAGATGGAGAATATTTATCAAACATACCCATGCCTTCTCTAGCTTTTAGTCTATTTAAATGATCTTGATAAGCTTTGTCAAACCCACTTAATGAGGTTTCTCCTTCAGCATAAGCACCTGTTTGTCCTATACCTCTAGTTAAAACGCCTTTTGAGTCTTTGTAGTAACCGTCTACAAAACCTTCTAATTCTACAATTCTTTTTTCTTCGGGTGTTAAACGCCTATTTAAACGTTTTTCAACTTCTGAAACAGCTTTTCCCCCTGCATAATATGCATTTGATTTTTTAAGTTCTTCCAACGATGTATAAGGATTTTCTTTTGTACCTTTTTCAGCCATTTTGTTTCACCCTTGGAGCGTTATATAGGTTAATAGGAGGTAGCTCCAAATTATGCCAGTCTAGATTGTCTAATAATATCATGTAATTGCCTCTTTATAAACCTTTATTCACGTCCAATATACTGTATTACCCCATAAGATGAAGGTATCTCAGGGTGTGCATAAGGACTTGTTTGTGCCGCTTCGTACTCTAAATAAACTCCGTCTACTGGCCCAGTGGTGTTATATGCTTGTTCTGTTGCCCAATACAATGCTACTGATTGTCCTGCAAGGGCTTCCCATGTTACAAACCCTGTTAAAGCAGCGTATGAAGGTACAACATTACTTTTAGCTGAAGCTATTGTAAATTTAGTTGCACTGTCTGCTAAGTCTGTACCATCAATCTGCATCCAAACAACTGCATCGTGAGCTGAAGTATTATCTGTATTTATACTTTGTAAGCGATACTCAATCTTATAAGTGCCATCATAGTTTGCCGTAGCAGTATTATCTGCATTTAATGTAAACCCTGCGACATCTGGTGCATTGTTCCATAATATTTTAGTTGGCGTGTTATCACCTGTAGCATATTGAGCAGCGTCGTAATAAGCTGCAATATGGGGAAAGTCAATGTTAGCCCCACCCTGTCCAATTAATATCTGCTCAAAGCTTGAGTCAACTTGGTTAAAATATAGTCGTAACTGATTACGAAACTGCGCCTCATTATTTATTTTATAGTCATTTTCAGATATAACTAAGTTAGGGGCTTTAGTAGTCTTAAACGGGGCATGAGACATTAGCGTTTACCGTCCTCACGACCATCAACCCTTGGATAACCTAACTGCCATTGAGTACCAATACCATCTGACTGAACTTTAAAGTTCATTTGGCGTCCACGCGCTCTTAAGAATACTTGGTTTGTATATTGGTCAATAGTTGCTGAAGTAACTACAGGTTTAGTATTCGAGTTACCACTAACATCAGATGTTGCAGGGATAGCACCTGGGAAGTTACGTACCCCTACAGTAATATCAACTTCTGGAGTTAGTGCAGCACCCGTTACAGAATTAACGGTGTCCGAATCAGTAAAGTTAACATCTGGAATCACTCTATTAATTAATATAAATTTATCACCATCACCAATGTCCATATCAGCAGACTCAATATAAGAAGTAATTGGTTGAGGTGCAGCCCCTAGTGGTTGTCCATCGTCGTTACCTTTTTCATGTGCATAAACCCAACCGTCGTTAGTGGCAATAGGAAAGTCAGTCACCCCTGCATCTAACCATGCTGTTCTGTCTAATGTACCATAATACCAAATCTGTTCTTGGTGATTATAGATAACATAACGATCAATATCTTGTGAACCTTCAGATACATAGAACCACACTACCTCATTAAACTCATTGTTAGACCCTGCAAAAAATAGGTCTGATTGCTCACGGTTAATATCATCAAAGATATACTGTTTTAATGTACAAGGTAGAGTATCAACACGACCAGAGTATGCATAGAATTTATCTGTCCCCATCCAATAGACAACGTTGTTTGCTTCTGCTACAACGTTCGGACCCATAATATTAACGTTAGAAGAGAGTTCTTGTAAGCCAAATACTTCTGCCGTACCTAGAAACTGTAGGGAACTTAGTGAAAAGTCAGTCCATATCAATGTCTCTTGTCGTGTAGACTTGGCTGTAATAATACGAGAACCTGATTTTAGTCGTAAGAACCCTGCACTATTTATTGCAGTAGGTTGCCATTTTTCTGGTTCAGGTCCGACTGTCGCATCTACATTCGACCATCTAATAAGCAAAGGATCATAAGAACCTAAATAGTCTGGAGATGCTGCACCTGCATCATAGTTAGTACATGCTAAAGCTAATAAATGTCCACTTGGTGTAAACATAATTTTACCCACTTGCTGTGGCACAGCGACTGCACCTGCTATAGAACTGAGTAAAACTGCGCGGTTAGTAAAGCCTGTGTTATAAACCCAATAATAGATATCAGCGTCTCTAATATTAAAGATTAAGTCATTATTAAATTTATCTTGGAACTGAAGTCGAGGTATAAAGTAGAAAGGTACAGTAGAACCAGAACCCCAAGTACCTCGTGACCAAGTATCTGTACCCCAGCCATAACCTGCTGTAGCAGTAGCAAGACCTACACTAATTTGAAATGCTGCTGTTATCCCTGTACCACCACCAGATGCCACTGTTGAAGTCGCTGCCGTTGATACTGTAAAAGTAAAAGTGTTTGAATCAACAACTGTAATCTCATGTTCAGTATTTAATTCAGCAGCTGGTACTCCACCTACATCTGTAGAACCACTAAAAGTAACATAGTCTCCTGTTAATGCACCATGTCCTGAAATAGTTACTGTAACCGTTGTCGACGTATCTGTTGTCGCAAAACAGTTGTCTGTATTAGGGGTAGAAATAGTTGTTCTAATAGGAGTAATGTCATACAGTGTTGTACCCGCATTGACATACATTTTCTCATTAGTGCCGATAGTAATAAGAATAGACCCGTCGAGAGTCACATAACTAAATAAACTACGTGCTTGGCCGGAGTATTGGTCAAAAGTCTCTACTTCCCATCCACCAATCTTTTCAGGGAAGCCTTGTCTAAACCTAATTTTGTCGGACGCCCACCATCCACCCTCTTGTGAATAGTTGGTTCTATCTCGGTTAACTCCTGGTTTAAATCCTAATTTAATTAATGCCATTATCGACCCTTGGCTAATTGGCCACCAAAATAAAATTCAACAATCATTGTGCACCACTGAAAGATTTCATCAAATTTAAAAAGCCCTTTAACTGTTTGAAATTGTGTATTGCCGCCCCATTCAAATAAACCAAAGAAAAATGAAGATGGCTCTTCTTTGACCTCAATCACAGTGTCTATTCCAATCAATCCAGCAAGAGGATAAACAGCAACTAACGCTAAGATAATGAACATAAGAATTCGTCTGTTCCAAGCTGCCATTGGAGACTCATCTTTTGAAAATTCTCGAGCTTTGTCTATTTGTTCGGACTTAGCCGCTAGTGCTTGAAGCATCAACTGTTGTTGATCGTGTGCTTGTTGAGACTTGATTGCTAAAAGTTTAGCAAAAAATCCTAAACCGATTGGGATAATATGCTGTAAAAGTGTTAACATAATTTGTCCTTATTTAATTAGCTAGGGTTTTCCAGTGCTTGTATTCTTGTTTCTAAATCTTCTATCTTGGTAATAGCTTCTTGTAGTGCTGCTGTTAATAATGGTACAAGTTTAGATTGGTCTATGCCTTGATAGTCAGGCACTTCTTTTGTTCTCATAACGGCTCTAGTTACTACATTACCATCATCATCTAATACTTCTGGAGTAACTTCATACTCCTCTGTACGCATAGCATCTTTAGTTCCTGTTACTGCTTCAGGAATAACTGTTTGTGCTTCGTGTGCTATAAAACCTTCACCATGAGAACCATCTTGTCTCCATGTCCAAGTACTAGGTTTAAGTTTTTTTAATCTGTCTATGCTACCAGACATTAGTGCAACATTTTCTTTTAATCGGTAATCAGATGAGGTGTTGTAAGCCACATTTGTTCCGCCAACACGAGTAATTGAACCAACCTGAGAACCATTCCAAAACTGGATGTAATCAGCACCATTGCCGACACTATTCATAGTTGCACAAAAGTTAGAATTATTCGCTGCAACAAATTTACCTGAACCAACTGCAGAAGATGTATTAACTAATACATTACCACCAACAGGATTCAAACCAATAGATTTTAAGCTGTTGTCAGAGTTTTGAGCTTGTAACCAAACAACATTTCCACTTTCAATGCCTTGATATAATTTTGTTCCAGTAGCAGCCGAAGATAAACTAAACAAAGCATTAGATTTTGTTGTCGTTTCTGTTGCAGTTGCAGCACCTATTCCACCCTGAACATTCAATTCTGTGTGTGGACTACTCGTACCAATACCTACATTATTATTAGTAGCATCTACATAGAGTGTGCCTGAATCAAAGTTAACATCGCCTGATACCCCTCCATCAAAAGTAATAGCTCCAGTAGACGAAACCGTACCCGACACGCTTAGATTATTTGTGACTGTGACGTTGTTGCTTGAGTCGACCGTTAAGACATCGCTACCATTTTGTTGGATTTTAGATGTGGTACTGGTTGGGCTGGTTATGCTGATTGTCATTACTGAACTCCGTCTAATCGTTCCTGTGTAGGTTTAGCTAATGTTGGGTGATTCCATTCTTTGATGTAGTCACCTTTACCATCGCTGTCATTCTGAAGCATGATTGTACCTGTATCAGGTGCAAAGTCTTCATTAGTTA
>Ga0181597_10000220_pt1 | contig 61741 bp, 47 predicted proteins | sample 041ome_5_FD_148647 | JGI IMG/M metagenome (GOLD analysis project Ga0181597, IMG submission 148647) | Coastal salt marsh microbial communities from the Groves Creek Marsh, Skidaway Island, Georgia - 041403US metaG (spades assembly) | ecosystem: Environmental > Aquatic > Marine > Intertidal zone... | reverse complement strand
TCGGCATTAATGTTCACCGTAGCCCGCACAGATCCGCTCGGGACGGATGAGGTCGTTGTAATCGTCTTGGTTGTGCTTGATGTCAATCGAACGTTAGAATCGGAACCAACGAGAGTGCTGCCATCATAGACAAGAAGGCGGTATTTCTCACCATTCTTCGTCGTTGGATAGACTGAGAAGGTAAACTCCCCATTGCTGTTCGTCGTTCCTTGCCTTTCGTAATCCCATTGACTATTCGTGCCGTCCCAGGAGTATAGTTGCACCGTTGCACCACCGAATCGTGTAGAGCCATCGCTGTAGTATGCTCTGGTGGTCAGGGAAACCTGAGAATTTGCATACAGGCTACCATATACGGTACCCGATGAACTTGCAGTGACATACACATCATCCAACCACATGTTGTCTATATATGATTCAATCCAGTAACCATCACCTGGTGTACATGTACAATCGAGATATGCGGTATTCGTTCCTGTCCCAAAATGGTACCAATTGCTAGTGTAAATCATAATTGTATCTGCAGTGAGGGTGGAACCACCGTTGGTCTTTGAATAGACTCTGATATCTCCCGCAGCGCGTCCACCCGTTGCGGATGACTCGACAATCATTGGCGAAAGTGTGACGAGAATCATCAAGAGCGATAAAAACATGCTTGAACGCATGCGAGGGTTCATGAATCCTTTTTTTTTCACAAATAAATAAAGTTTATCTGAAAAACATCACTGCTGTGTCTGGGATAATGAGGAAATATACAGCCCACTGCGAGGCCGAAAAGGGATGGTGGACGCTGGGGAGTCGCACAAGCCTGCGACTGCCGCTCAATATTGGATGCGATTGCCATGCTGATTGAGGCACAGCGGCCTGATTTGGCGATGGTTCTGATCGAGCAAGAACTCAATTCTCAAACTTGACCCATTAGCCCAGGTTCGAACCGGGAAACTCAACACTTTCCTCCGTACAATCGTACGGAATATCGGAGTGCTCGTACCGGGAAACATTCAACAGATTGGCGTCAATAATACCCTCGAGTCAACCATTCAAAGGTTAGCGTCTGACAAGACCCACTGCGAGCCCTTTGATTGGCTAATAGCTGAGCTAAGGGTGTCAGCATAACACCTGTGCTCTATTTCATCTGGTAAGTCCTGGTTTGGTAGAGGATAAGTACTGCTTCCATAAGGCACGGACATGTACCCTTACCATCGCCTATTGAAGATGGTACTCGGGAACCTCTTCCGAAAGCAAGAGGTCTTCAATATTGACAAAGAATATCACTTTAAATTCCGACCTGGCTTCGGTGACATCGATGTTTATCCTGAAGTTAACAATGGCCGACACCTCGTGTTCTGCGATCTTGCACGATACGATATCGCTTTTCGAATCGGCTTGTTCAGGTACGTTCGAAAAAACAAGTATGCGTTTGTAATCGGTGGTTCAACCATGCGCTACAGAAAGCGGCTAGCACCTTTCCGAAAGGCAACCGTTCGCTCCAAAATCGTTGGATTCGATGAGAAATTCTACTACTTTCAGCAAACGATTGAACAGAAGGGAGAAGTCAAATCTTCAGCGTTGATTCGAGCAGGAATCCGTTTCAAAGGAGGCACAGCACCTCCTGGAGAAATTATGAGGGATTTGGGCTACAAACTCGAACCATTCATGGAACCATGGGTGGTTGAATGGTCAGAATGGGACAACGAAACAAGACCATGGCCTGAACCAATGTGAAACGAATCAAAGGGCCCCTCTGCTCAACCATCCAAGCAAGGGGTACGGTCTGCTTGGACGGGTAAGCAAAGGGCACCCTCTGATTGACATGTAGGAGAAATTGTTAATTTGAAGAGATACAATGAGGAATTATGTCACAGGATAGGAAAGGAGACACGTCAACGCTGAGCATCCTCTTCCTTGCTGGAGCCATTGGTATTGGAATTTGGTTCCTCACAGTAGTATCGGACTTTATCGATTCAGACGTGAGTCCGGTTTACGCTGTGTTTTTCTTCGTTCCAATTTGTGGTGTTTTTTTGGTCGTGGTTGTACTGACATCGGTTGTCAAGGCACTCACTGGCCCCAGCGAAGATAGACCGGTTCAGATGGCGGAAGCCAAAACTTGCCAAATATGCGGTGTGGCTAATCATCCGGACAGGAAAAACTGTGGCTCTTGCAAGAATAGGTTGTCCTGATAATCCAAAGCACGATTGGGTGATTCGACTCAGGAATTATAGGGTTAAAGCACAAACCCACCGATTCGTTTTGACTACATCGGAGGGCTTGCAGTGGGCTTTGTCATAGCCTACGGTCTGATTCCTCACTGAATTTCACGAGCTGGGTGACCAACCCTCAATCCGCGGCAGGAGACGTTGCCGTTGTGCCGATGTCCTTCGTCACGACGAGTCCGAGAAGAGCGCCAAGCGGTGCCACCATCATTGAAAACAGCAGCACGGGGAACGAGACGTACATCGATTGGTTGGTCGCCATCAAACGCTGCCACGTCCATCGGCCAACAAAGAGGTCGAAGGCCAGGTAATGCAACCAACCGATGAGAATCACTTCTCGGTCATCAAACAGGCTGACCACGATTTCCGGTGTGGGCATGTCGCTTCCAAGCAGCACCAAGATGTCCACGAGGTTGGGCAACACGGCGAGCGTGTAGGCCGCAGCAAGCGGGGCCAAGTAGACCCATTCGTTGCCCAGGAGTGCCGCCGTTCGTTCATGGGCGGGTGCAAACCACATCATGAGCCAAAAGGGGAGAATGTAGAGGCTGGAGAACCAGAAGAGAGCGTCGATGAGGGCGACCATATCAAGCCGACCCCGAGTTCATGATGTTCAAGGCTTCCTCCAGAACGGTGCTGTTGGCCCAGTATGTCTTGGAGGTCCACACCAACCGGCCCGCATCATCCAAGACCTGCAACGTCGGCGTCACGGGTTGCTGGAAAGCGCGGTAGAGACCCACATCCGTCATGCGTCCCGTGGAGGCATCGATCACCGTCGTGGATTCATCCGGGAGGAGGAGCGGCCAAGGCGTGTAGGTGGCGCTGCTGTTGTTGGCGTAGCGTTCCCCCACCGACTCGGTTGATTCAAACGCTGCATAACGGTGTACGGAAACGATGTTGGTGGTGTTGCTGATGTTCCCCGATTCCAACTCATCGGCAATGAGACCGGTCCAATCATGACACCCGCTGCAACCCGCCGCTACCCAAAGCAGCAGCACAGGGCCGTCAAAACTGGCTCGCAGGTCGTGGGTCGCCCCTCGGTCAACGTCTCGGTCAAAGGTCGGAGCAGAAAAGGAGAGGGTTGCGGGAACGGGCGTGAGGACAACGTCTTCCTCAACCTCGTCGACTTGGCCCGACGGCGCAGCCGTGCATCCTGCAAGCAAGAGCAAACCGGTCATGAGCACGAGAAACCCCCTAGCGTTCATGGTTGAGATTCCTCCCGTGCTGTATTTGAACGCCTGTTCTTACCACCCGAACGAAGCAACCCAGTACACGGCGTCCCACCAGGTGCACTGAATGGACAACATCACGCACCCGGCCAGCGCCAAACGTGCTCCCTGCAATCGTTCACGAGACGACCACACCAAAACGCCGAAGCCCACCGAGGCCAACCCTGCGATCCACAACACCATGACGACGGCCGCTGCACCGAGCGAGGTTGGGGCTTCAATGTACATTCTTGTCAGGTCAATCCAAGCCAGTGAAGTCAGCAAAAACGCAGCATAGAGTCCAGCCAGCCGTTGCACACCATTCCCGTCGTCACTCCTCCAAGGCCAATGAAGGGAGGCGACGTCGTCTTCGCTCCAAGCAAAGAAAAACCGGTGCCACATCAGCAAATAGCCGGTTGCCGCAACGAACATCCAGGGGACGATGAAGGATTGCATGGATGCAGGCACGTCGCCCCAGTACACCAGCGGGTCGTCAACGGCGTTGACGCCTCGCCAATAAGAAGCGAGGATGAGCGGGCCAACGAGCATGGAGCCCCAATACAGCGTTCGCCGCTTCATTCGCTCTCACCGTGAGCCGTGTGTCCATGCTCGGCCTTTGCTGCGGCTTCGGCTGCGGTCCGTTTCAAGAACGGCGAATACAGAGCGGGGAGGATCAGCAGGCTGGAGAGCAAAGCCAGCGTGATGGCCACGACGAAGGCTTGGCCGAACAAGCGCAAAGGAAGCAAGGCGGAGAGGTTGAGCACCGCAAAACCGCCGGCGGTGGTGAGGGCGGCACCGGCCATGGCGCGTCCGGTGGTGGCGGTGGACCGAGCCACCCATTCTTGCGGGAGCGCAAACGGTGCGTGTTCCGCTTCCTCTTCCAGTCGAGTGGTGAAGTGAACAGCATAATCAACGCCCAATCCAAGCGAGAGTGCGCCAATGGTGACCGTTTGGGAGTTGATGTTGTAGCCGGTGTATCCCATGAGGCCGTAGACCCAAACCACGACCATCATCAGCGGAACCCACGAGACGAATCCTCGCTGAACACCTTCGGAAAGGCTGTTGTTTCGGGCGGAGTGGATGCCCACCAGCATGAACAAAATCACGACCGCTACGATGGCCGTGGATTGGACCGAAGCCGAGGCCACGTCCGAGGTGGTCTGGGCGTTGATGAGGCTGCGTCCGCTCAAACGGAGCGTGAATTCGCCGCCAATGTCGTCTTCAAGACCATCCAAGGCCGCCTCAATGCTCTCTGCCAAGTCAACCGTTGATGCCCAATCGAGGGTGTCAGCTTGGAAGGACAGAACGGTTTGTTCACCGTCACGGGCGAGCAGACTCTTCGTTGCCTCAACGCCCGTTGTGTTTTCAAGCGACCATGACAGCAAGTCATCCCACGCCTGCGCATCACCGCTTTCGATGCCAAGCATCATCCCGTCAAGCACCTCGTCTTGCAAGCGAGCCTGCTCGAGAACGTCCCACACGCCGTTGGGCACACCGCTGACATCGTCACGTGTCGAGAGCATAGTTGCGGCGAGCTGCCACGCTTCTCTGCCCTCTGGACTCAACACCTCGCCATCGAGAACGACATAAAGCGGTGAGCGACTGGTGCCGAAACCGTCACTGATGAGCAAGAAATCCTGCACCACCGGTACGCTATCGTCAAGTTGGTCACGCTGTTCAAAGGCAACGTCCAGTTGCTGGAAGCCCCCGATCATGGGAATCAGCAGGGCGACGGCGAGAACCCCCACCAGCGCCGGTCGTTGGGAGAGGTCGCCCAGTTTGGTGGACAGGGGCCCCACCGTGACCTTGCTGGCCTTGGCCAACGGTAACCGCTTGTTGGGCACCATGAGCATGAGTGCGGGGAGGGCGGAGATGCTGAGCAAATAGATGAGCAACAAACCGATGGCGATGACCGTTCCGAAGACCTGGAGGAAGGCCAGAGACGACAATCGGAACGAAAGGAAACCAACAACGTCGGTGGTGATGGCGATGAGCAATGCGATCGACGTGAGTGTGGTCCCTTGGCGTACGGCGCGGTGGCGTGAGGCGCGGTCGAAGTCACGAAGGGTGAGTCGTCCTTGCGGATTGCGTGTTTCTTCTTCCTTCAACTCCTCACGGATTCTCAAGACCACGTGGAGCCCGTAATCCACCCCGATGGCCAGCAAAAGGACGGGGATGGAATTCATCGCCGCGTTGAACGTCATGTTCACGCCTGCAAATTGCAACCATCCGGACAATCCGTAGGTGGCAACGATGGCGATCACCGTCAAAACGAGCACGTAGGCGGTGTCGCGAAGGCTGCGGAAATTGAACCAAAGAATGACGCCCAAAAGCACCAGCGCGGCGCTTGTCAGAATGCCGATTTCCTTTCCGATGGTGGCGTTGGAGTTTTCGGCAAATTGCGCAAACGAAAAGGTTCGAAGCGTAGCGTCTCCCGTCGCCTCAGCGAGGTCGACCTGCAGGGCTTCGGCCCACGCGGCAAGGTCGGCCTGCACGTCCCCGATGATGTCGTAGCCGTAATCCACCGGCTCGCTTGAAACCGCAAGGGTGACCAGAACCGGGCCGTCGCTGTTCCAGGGGTCTTCAGCGTCATCGGTTGGAAGACTTGAGAGGATGGCTCCCTTGAAATCCACGGATTGCAGCCCCATCAGCGGTCCAAGTTGGCCTTGAAGCGGGCCGGTCACGGCCATGATTTGCCCGACCTGGGCAGGCGTTCGGCCGGTTGAAACGCCCTCTAATTGGCCCATGATCGCACCCAAATCGTTGGAGAGGTTTGTCCCGTTATCGAGACGAGGCAACCACGTGGCGGGTTCGCCAACCTCCCAAGCATGCAAGCGCTCGGCGGTTACGGGTTCAACGGCAGGAACGAGCAAAGCGGCCTCGCTCAAGTTGGTCAAAGCAGCGGTGAGGTTGTCGTCGTCGGCCGTCAGGACGCCGACGACGGCGCCTTGGAGTTGGCCAAGCCAAGCATCGGCCGTGTATGCGTCTTGCAAGGCCAGCCATTGCATGGCGTGACCGGCTGGGCCGTTGTTCGCTTGGGTGCCGAAGAGGGGGTAATGGTGCGGGGCGAATTGAGTGTCGTTGAGCATCATGGCCTCAATCGTGGCGAGGCGAGCCCAAGTCTCGGAGGCGAACAAATCGCCTTCGTCGATCTCATTGATCACCCGGATGAAATCGATGTTGGCCCTGTACTCGCTTTCCACCTCGTTGAGCAGGTCAACGCTCGGGTCGTCGGGGAAGAACCCGTCCTCGCTGTTGTCAAATTCAAGGTGCATGCCCCCCGAGGCGAGCACGAACATGGCGAGAAGAACGACCGTGAGGGCCTGCTTTGGACGGTGAACGCTCCAGTCGGTGAGTGTCATGAAAGGATTTCGCATGAATTTCGCACATTCTCTTTGCTTATAACCGCCTGTTTTCCTACGCCCTTTTTTATGAATCACTTCCCAATTGAGAAATTGATTTTTCAATTGCTTTCTTCAATGCTGAGGAGAGCCGCTCCTTGAGCGACTTGATCGTTCGCTTGAAAATGCACGGCCGTGACCACGCCGCCGCTCGTCGCAACGATTCGGTGTTCCATTTTCATCGCCTCCAGGACCATGAGGGCATCGCCTGCGGTCACCGATTGACCGACGTCAACCAGCACCTCCAGCACTTTGCCGGGCATGGGTGCAGCAAGCCCACCATCATGCCCGCTTGAGGTGGCCCCGGGTTCCATCCGTTCCCAGCGGAAAGTGTGGCCGTTGAGGTGAACCCACCAAACATCGCCTGTTTTCGCGGCGTGAGCGAGGTGAACCGTCCCGTCAGCCATGGTGATTTTCAAGCGTTCACCGTGAAGTTCCAAGCGATGCCCGTCGTGTGTCCAAGCATCGCCCTGTTTGGTCAAGTTGACCTCGACGGGTTCTTTTGGACCAACATAGCGATGTTGCATCAGGGAAACCTCCTCGAAATCGTTTGGAAGGGGTTGGGTCCATCGCCCGCCTTCCCGGAAGCACCCTGCGTTGTTCGACGGTTGAGGCCGAGGGCCTCGGCAGCCGATGCGGCCAAGAGCGAAGCGGACACGAGCGCTTCGTCCACCTGCGGTGCCCAGCCCTGTGGCCAGACATCGTCGATGGTGGTGGTCGTGGTGTTGCCCGAAACCACCTCAGCCACGTCGCACAACTCCCGCAAAAAGCGAATGTTGGTGGTGGTGCCGAGGACGACGAACTCGTCCAATGCCCGTCGCATTTTCTGCAGGGCTTCCCCTCTCGACGGCGCCCATACGATGAGCTTCGCCAGCATCGGGTCGTAATTCGGGGTCACCTCATCGCCCTCCCTCACGCCCGTGTCCAACCGAATACCGGGGCCTTCTGGAGGGCGGAACACCAACAACGGTCCAATGGACGGCAGGAAGCCGTTGGCGGCATCCTCTGCGTAGAGGCGGACCTCGATGGCATGGCCCCGTATCATGAGGTCGCCGCAGGCCATCGGTTCACCTTTGGCAATGCGAAGTTGTTCACGAACGATATCAACGCCGGTCACCAGTTCGGTGACCGGGTGTTCAACTTGAATGCGGGTGTTCATCTCCAGAAAGAAGAACTCTCCCGTTGGAGCCAACAAAAACTCAACCGTACCTGCACCAACATAGTCAACGGCTTGGGCTGCTGCCACCGCTGCAGACCCCATCGCTTCTCGAAGCGCAGGGGTCATGGTTGGTCCGGGGGCTTCTTCGAACACCTTTTGATGGCGCCGTTGGACACTGCATTCTCGTTCACCGAGGTGGATCGTTCGTCCGTGGCTGTCGGCAAGCACCTGTATTTCGACGTGTTTTGAGCCTGAAAGCAAACGCTCGATGTAAATGCGCCCGTCGCCAAAAGCCGCCACGGCTTCTCGTCGGGCACCCAACGCAGCCTGCTCAAACTCCGCAGGGTCATGAACCGCCCGCATGCCTTTTCCGCCTCCACCGCTGGAGGCCTTGAGCAAGAGCGGGTACCCCACGCGGTTGGCGGCTTCCCGAAGAGCCTGGAGGGCGTCAGTTTCGTCGGTTTCCTCCACTTCTTCGCCCGGAATCACCGGTACGCCCGCCGCTCGCATCGTCTGGCGCGCCGTCATCTTGTCGCCCATTTTTTCGATCGCTTCAGGGGAGGGCCCAATCCAAATCAAACCGGCCTCGCTCACCGCTCGAGCAAAATCCGCTCGTTCGGAGAGGAAGCCAAATCCCGGATGAACGGCGGTTGCACCCGTTGACCGGGCCGCCTCAATGATTTGGGCTTGATCGAGATACGTTGTGGCGATGGTGTCGCCTTGCAACACCACCACGCGGTCGGCAAGTTCCGTGAACAGACTTCCCTCGTCGTTGGGAGCGCATACCGCCACGGTGCCGATGCCCGCTTCTTTGCAGGCGCGGAGAACACGACAAGCGATTTCTCCACGGTTGGCCACCAAGACGTTGATGCTCATCCCTCCTTTCATTCGTCAGCCGGCTTCCAGTTTGCAGGTCGTTTCTCAAGAAACGAGGACAACCCCTCTTGGCCTTCTTTTGAGCCACGCATTCTGCTGGTGAAGTCAAGGGTCCATTGGCGAAGGGCTTCGTCCGAATCCGTCCACCGGTCAAAGCCCAAGGTGAGTTCTTTGGCGAGGGCGACGGCAGAAGGACCGGTTGTCAACACCTCGTTGACGATGGCTTCTATCGCAGGTTCGAGTTCATCCTGAGTTTCAACAATCTGCTCGCTGAAGCCGATGCGCAATGCTTCCTCGGCACCGATTCGGCTGGCTTGCATCGCCAACCTCCGGAAGGCAGCGGAGCCAAGGCGACGGTAGACGTACGGGCCGATGACCGCAGGCAAGATGCCGAGTTTTCCTTCGGACAGCGCAAGGCGGAGGTTGGCCGTTCCCACGACATAGTCGCAACAGGCAACCAAACCTGCTCCGCCGCCGAGTGCGACGCCTTGAACGGCGGCGACGGTGAAACAAGGATGCGCCCAAAGGCCATTGAAGAGGCGGTCGAGTCGTTCCGAATCCGCACGGTTTTCTTCGGGTGTGTTGGCGCCTGCGTCGCGCATCATGTTGATGTCAGCGCCTGCGCAGAAATGCTTCCCATCGCCGCGTAACACCAGCACTCGGAGAAAGGGGTTTCCTGCTGCGTCGAAGAGCGCATCTTGACGCCCGGCGCTTCGCTCAGCCGTCCACACCAACACCTCGATGATTTCGTTGATCATGGCAACGTTGAGGGCGTTGAATTTCTCGGGGCGGTTCAAGGTCAGGTGGGCCTGGTCGCCGGCGACGGTGAGGCTGACCAGCGAGGTTTCGGGCGGGGTGTCCATTGTTATCATGTTGAAAACCTCAATTGAAAAATTAAATCTACAGTTGAAAAATCACATTCTGAAAATGCCGTAGCGGTGGTCGGGCAGAGGTGCATTGCGAGCCGCTGCGAGGCACAAACCCAAGACGTCCCGTGTATCTCGGGGGTCGATGATGCCGTCGTCCCACAGTCGGGCGGTCGAATAGTATGGACTTCCTTCGGTTTCATATTTGTCAAGGATGGGTTGACGGAACGCTTCCAGCGCTTCACCCTCCAAAGGCGGCAATCCCTCTCGGGCTCTTTGGTCTTGCTTGACGGTGGCCAACACATCGGCAGCCTGTGGCCCTCCCATCACGGAGATTCGGCTGTTTGGCCACATGAAGAGGAAGCGCGGGTCGTAGGCACGACCGCACATGCCGTAATTACCGGCGCCGTGTGAACCGCCGACGATGACCGTGAATTTCGGAACGTTCACGCAGGAGACCGCCGTGACCAGTTTTGCGCCGTCTTTGGCGATTCCGCCGGCTTCGTAGTCCTTGCCGACCATGAACCCGGTGATGTTCTGAAGGAACACGAGCGGGACACCGCGCTGTCCGCACAATTCAACGAAGTGAGCTCCTTTTTGGCTCGATTCGGAAAAGAGGATACCGTTGTTGGCCACGATGCCCACTTTGTGCCCGTGAATGTGGGCAAAACCGCACACCAAGGTCGCCCCGTAACGGGATTTGAATTCGTGGAATCGCGACCCGTCCACCACGCGAGCGATGAGTTCCCGAACGTCGACCGGTGTTCGGTTGTCTTCGGGGATCAGCCCGAGCAAGTCCTCAACATCGTGCGCGGGTGCTTCCGGTTCTTGCAAGGCGGCCGGTGCTTTTGAGACCGGTCCGAGGTTTTCCACGACGTTCCGCACCATGCGCAACGCTTCGTCCTCGTCTTCGGCGAAATGGTCGGCCACACCGGACTGAGCGGTGTGAACATCTGCGCCGCCGAGCTCCTCCGCGGTGACCTCTTCGCCGGTCGCTGCCTTGACCAGCGGGGGCCCTGCGAGGAAGATGGTTCCGTTCCCCTTCACGATGATGGATTCATCGGACATGGCGGGGACGTAGGCGCCACCCGCCGTGCAGGAACCCAGAACGGCCGCAACTTGTGGAATACCGTCTCCCGACATGCGAGCCTGGTTTCGGAAAATCCGGCCAAAATGGCCGATATCTGGAAACACTTCGTCTTGCATGGGCAAGAAAGCCCCCCCGGAATCAACGAGGTAAATGCATGGCAGGTGGTTCTCGTGAGCAATCGTTTGGGCTCGAATGTGCTTCTTGACCGTCATGGGGTAATATGACCCGCCCTTCACGGTGGCGTCGTTGGCGACGAACAGGCATTCTCGGCCGTGAACCATACCGATGCCCGTCACGATGCCGGCAGAGTGGGCTCGACCGTCGTACAGGCCGAAGGCTGCAAGCGGAGACAATTCGAGAAACGCCGTGCCGGGGTCGATGATGCGTTCAATGCGTTCCCGAGCCAAGTGTTTGCCCCGCGATCGGTGCCGTTCCACATACTTGCCCCCTCCGCCCTTTGAGGCGACGTCCAACCGCTCTCTCAAGGTCTTGAGCAGGGCGAGGTTGGCCGCTTTACGCGATGCAAACTCGGGGTCGGCAGGGTTGATGCTCGTGGGTAGCCTGTCCATCTTCAGCCCTCCATTCGGCCCAATGCACGCATGCACTTAATTCCATGCGAAGTCGTTGTTGCGGCGCTCAAACACCGAGCATCAACCGCCCGATGTCTCGCAGACCCGGCGCTAAACCAACGATAAGCACGGCGAGAACGATGAGCAAACGGAAGTGTTGCTGGCGATGCTCGACCCGCATCTGGACGAACAACCAGACGATGAGGCCAACGAGGGCGGCCTTGACGAGGGCGAAAAGCCAGGCCCCCTCGCCCCAACCAATGCCGAACGCATCGTTGACGGTTCCGCCAAATTGGATGACGCTGTCGCTTACCGGGTGCTTTTCGCCGTATCCGAACATGTCGATGCCCATCATCGTGGCAAACCCGTCGCACAATTGGCCGAAGACCATGCCGAGCACCATGGGATGGGCAAGAAGTGCTTTGTTTGACAAGAATTCCACGGGGTGGTCAGCCCAGGCCTCTTTTTCTTCCTCCCATTGCTTGATACCGATTTCGGGCGGCAGCACGCCAGGCGTGAAGCCGGTCAACCGGAGTTGCAGGGCGTCGTCTTTCCCCGCACGGTACAGGAATACACACACGAGTGCAGGCAAGCCCAGCACCACCAATGCTGGCCAAAGGGTGATGTCGCCGGACATCCTCCCGCTTTCCTGGGCCCAGGGCGTCAGGGCAAATTGAATCCAATGCGCCAAGCCGAGGGTCACGGCGGCGTTGGCAAAGGTCACCATGCCTCGGGTGAGTGCCGGCCAGCCTCGGGTTTGGACCACGGTGGCCACCAACACCGCCGATGCGATGGCCAATCCAAAGGTTCCAATGGCAAACTCCAGTCCCTCATGGCTTGCGTACGCCGGTCGGTACAACCACCACCAGTGGGCCATCAAGAGCGCAAAAAGGGTGCCGAGAAGCAGGGTTTTCTTTCGCTCTTCAGCAAGATCGGAGGTCAGGTCGTCAAGCCGGCCGGCGACGACATGGCTTACGGTGGCAACGACCACCAACCAGCCGGCGAGGTGGAGGTGGATGATGGGAGAAATGAACAGCACGTCCTGCGATGATGAGAAAAAATCGGCGTCCTCGAGCACGCGAAGCACCGGAGCAAGGCAGACCCAAGCGATCAGCGCCAGCGTCATGCGCTCGTCGGAGGGAAGTTTCCATTTTCTGAACAAGGCCTGGAGCAAAACCACCGAACCGAGCATGCTCAGGGTGTAGATGGCGGTGTTTGCCGGTGTGTATCCGGCGTCGCCTGCCGCACCAGCATCTTTGACCACCGGCTCCCAAATGATGGGGCGTAGGGTTTCCATCCAAACGGTGTCAAACGCAAGCATCAAGCCAGCAAGGAGGCCGAGAGCGAGAGCAAGAGCAGCCCAAATTACGGCCTTTTCCACCGTGGTGTACACGTCGTCGGGCAACGGGGGGGAGTGCAAGGATTGTGAGGGATTGCCTTCTTCCACTGTCGTCACCCTCAGCAAGGCGAACCAAAGGCCGCCTCTCTATCGGTTTTGCGCCGTTCACTCTTCTTCTGAGGCTGAAAGGCGAGCGACGAGGTCCGCTTTCTTCCCACCAACGGGCAGACCTGCAGCCTTCAACCGCTCCTTCAACTCAGCGACAGAGAGTTTGGAGAGGTCTTCGCCGTGATCGTGGTCATGATCGTGGTCATGATCGTGGTCATGGTCATCCACGCCAAATCCACGGGGTTCGTGAACTTCGATGAACGAGACCTTACCGCACTCGACTGCATCTCGAATCACCGTAACAAGCCGGAACTTCATCATCGCAGCGTTGGTGTCAAAGAGCATGGTTTGGGGCAAAACGATGTTGAGGTCGTCGCCGTCGAAGCTCACGCCAAAATCGCTGTGACCGGTGTTGGACTCCAAGAGGGCCGTGACTTGCTCCTCTTTGCCCTCAACGACCTTGACGATCTTGAAGGAATACTTCAGCGTCTTCCCGGCCATGGGGTGGTTGTAGTCAATTCGAGCACGGCCGGCAGCCAGGTACGAGAGGTAACCCTGACGTCCGCCAATGTTGACGGGGGCTCCGATGTAGAGCGAATTGGGGTCTTGAACAGCGCGGACCAATTTGTCAATGCTGATGGTCTCGATTTGTTGCGGGTCTTTCTCGCCGTAGGCGTCTGCGGGTTCAATGACGACCTCGATTTCCTTGTTTGCCTTGGCGTCGGCGAGGGCTGCCTCGAATCCGGGGATGAGGTTGCCGCTTCCGACAACGCAAACCATGGGCGAATACGTGCGCCCTTCTTGGTGGGTTTCGTGCTGCTTGGCGATGGCTTCTCGAGTCGTCTCGATCAGGTCGCCGTTTTCGCCGTTGTACAATTCATAATCAACGTGGACAATTGTTCCTTCTTCCATAGCCTTGCCTCCAAGGGGATGATTCGGCGACCGGCCCCCCCTTCATAATCCCATTGGCCGGAGTTATTCTTCTTCGTGTTGAGATTCGCCACCGGGTTGCATTCCGTTGTCCCTCTTCATCCCTGTCCAAGCAACGGCGAGCATACCGAGCATCATCATGCCCCAACCAAGCCAAACAACATGAGAATGGGGGAGGTTGTAAATCGTCACCCGGACAACCTCAACATCGGACAACGAACCGCCTTGTGCGCTTGCCATGAGGCCGCCCGCTTGACTTCCGTCAAAGATGAACACCAAGTCGCCGGTCGCTCGGGTGAGGGTGTCCACTTCCGACCTCGGCGTGCCTTGATTGTCAAACCTGAGGGTGCCGGGCAAGACCTCTCCGATACGCTCACCAACATCGCCATTCTCCACGGCAAAAATGCCGATTTGAACACCAATGAAGCCGTCACCGACCTCCAAGTTCTCGCTCTCCAAAACGAGCTCTTCAAACACAAAGCCAAACCCATCATGGATGATGACCTCGTCTTTGACCAAGGAAATTCGGTGGGCTGCATCCCCTCGGTCCACGAGAACCGTGGTGGACAGATGCCCCAGCAAAAGAAGCAGCAGCCCCAAGTGGACCACGTGTGCCCCAAGCGGAATGCGTTTCCAGGTTCCCTTTTTGCGAGCGGTCTGAACGTTCCGCACAACCTCTCTGCCGATGGGAGCGGTGGCCAAGGCGAGCAAAGGGAAGGTCATCCAAACGAGATGCCCGCGTGTCAAATGCTCCGATACCATGGTTTCAGAGTCGCTTCCAAACGCATTTGGAGCGAACACAAATCCAGCAACAGAGAGCGTACCGGCTCCCGCCAACAGAAGCAGATTGGTCGAAGCTTTGTCGTGGCGACGGGCGTAGAGGAAGAGGGAAGCGCCCAGTCCTGCGAGGAAAGGAGCACCGTAGAGTTCGTGGGCCTCAAAATTCACCGCGTCAATGCTCGCTAAGAGCAGCACCCACGACAGGACCAGATAGAGACTGACAAGAATCACGCTGGACCAGAGAGCGACGATTTGCTGGCCTTTTCGTTCCCGAACATCAAGCGGGGTTCGTTCGTCGTTTTGCGGTGCGACAAGCCAGGGCAAGACGAACATGAGCAGGACGACGCCCGCAACAGCGATTGAGAGCAGTTGCGACCACGCCAAGGCAAGGCCCAACATCACGCCACCTGCGGCCCAAGGCCATGCTGAAAGAGCGTCCTTTGAACGGTAGAGTGGGGCGAAAAGGACCGCCATGGCTGCGGTGATGAACACGTCGGAGGTCAAGGCAAAAACCACCAACGGGAACACCGCATCGAGGGGGAGAGGCAACCATCCGTGGTAGGTCCACGGAAGCTTTCTGTCCTTCTCCGCTGGGGTTGCGAAGGGACGAACGAGCAACAAGGGGACGACCAGAACCGTCACGAAAACGATCTGGGGCACGGTCGTCCAGGCCATCCAAGCCCCGTCGCTGGAGGTCAGGAAAAGGCTCCCAATTCCTGCCGTCCAAACAGGTAATGTTGCCGCCCATGCTGAGGCTCGAGGCAAGGGTTTGTCGTCGGCAGGGCGCCGTGCGATAGCAAGCCAGCACCCAATGAGCATGAACATCCAAACGACGTAGGTCATCACCTCGGTTGCCGCAGCGTCGCCCCGCAGCACCATCAAGCGGCCAAAGACGTCGTCCGGGGGCGTGCTGCTGTCGGACGTTACGAAGGTGTGAACGGAGGACGCCCAAACTCCGCCTGCCCTGGTGACGGTTGTGGCGAAGAGGGCCAGCATGCCGGTCACGATGCCCGCACCGACCCAAACACGGCTGTCGACCTTGCCGGGTCGTGTTCGCAGGTGAACCAGCATCACCAAGGCCAACCAGGGCAAGAACGAGCCGGTTTCAACCGGGTCCCATGCCCAATAGCCGCCCCAATCGAGGATGAGGTAAGCCCACAGCCCACCCAAGCCGATGCCGAGGGTTGCAACGAAGAGGCCCGGTCGGGCGATTCGAAGCATTCGTTCGCCCAACCCATCGTTTTGATTCGTGTAAGCAGCGGCGAACGCAACGGCAGTAAGGTGCAAGCAAAACGAATAGGCGAGGAAGATCAGGGGGGGATGAATCACCATCAAGTCCGTTTGAAGCAAGGGATTCAACCCAGCTCCGGTGAAGAACGGCGGTGTTGCCTTGAACGGGTCGAGCGAAAACCCTACCAAAAGCAAGGTGAGGCTCATCAAATGGATGCTGCGAAGTCGCCAGCGTTGGGCTTGGTTGCCCTCCGTCGTCGCTTCGCCGGCAAGGGGGCCCCGCCACCACCACGCCAACAACGCCATCCAACCGATCCACATCAACAAGGGACCTTCGCGGGCAGCCCACGTTGCCGCAAATCGGTACTTGAGCGGAAGCGCCTCCCCGCCGAATGCAGCCACATGGAGCACCGAGGTGTTGTTGACCAGAAACAGGCCAGCAAGCGTGGCGAACGGCAAGGCCAACGTCGCATGCAACAGCAGGGAGAGCCGAGGAGAGGTCTCGTGGGTGGTTGGTTTCCAAAGTAACCATGCCGCAGACCCGAGGGCCAACCACATGGTAAGATTCCACATATTGGAAGGGGAGTGGCCGTCCTTCAAGGCCTTTGCTCATCCGCTGAGGAGAGACGTTTGTCTACCAGCCGAAAAATTTCGCTCGCGAGTACCCGAAAGAGAGGAGCACGGCAATCACGCGTTTGGTGAACAGCATGGGCTTTCGAACCAAGATTTTCAACCCGATAAAGGCCTTGTCAAGCGGGCTCATGTTACCCAGTTCTTTCGGCAGACATCTCGCCATGGCGGACATCTCATCGTCCGTGAGGTCGTAGAGTGCGGTTTTCCCCTTCAAGATCTTATGATAGGGCGGGAAGCGTTTCTTCCATGCTTTTTCGTAACCCATGAGCCGGTTTTTCGAGAGGTCGTTTTCTGCGAGAGCCTTGGCGAGGGTTTGGGCTGCTTCCCGTCCCGACCACAGGGCCAGGTGGGTTCCGCCCTCAAACAACGGCGAGGTGAAGCCTGCCGCATCACCGACGAGAAGAATTCCTTCGTCAACGGTCGTGCTCCGGGGTCCCGATATCGGAATGGTGCCTCCAAAGGGGCGAACTTTGATCCCCTCTTCTCGCCATGGAGGGTTGGACGTGGGCTTCTTGGCCAAGTACGTGTTCTCAATGAAGGACTCAAGGTACTTGATGGCTCCCTTTTTGTCGGTCGTGACCAAACCAACGTTGGCGCGGCCACCTTCCTTTGGAATCATCCAAACATAGCCGTGAGGCGAGTATTTTGGCCAGAGATAAAAGTCCAAATATCCATCATTGGGGACGTCGTGCATTTCGTATTGAAAGCCTGCAATGACCTCCACTTCGCCGCCCATCCCAAGCAATTTGGCTGCTGCCCCTGTGACTCCCGAAGCATCGATGACGGCTCGGCACTCGAGCGGAAATTCATCGCCTCGACCGTCAATTCTCCAATTGGAAAATTGATTTTCTTCAGTGTAAATTCGCTCCATCTTTGTGACGCGATGATGGAGTTTCAATTCCGCTCCCTTTGCAACGGCCTCGTCCGCCAGCCAGCGCTCAAACAGATGTTTTTCGAGAACATAGCCTTCTTCGGTGAGCAACTTATCGGTTCCGTCGGGGAAAATCACGCGGATGCCTTTGACATCCAAGGCTTTCACGTGGTCGGGCAGCGTCAATCCGAGATTTTGCACGGCCAATTCGGAGAGGCACTCGCCGCAGTGGACGGGCGTGCCGATTTCCGGGTCGGCTTCCAGGATGAGGGTGGACAGCCCTGCGCGTGCTGCATGCAGCGCAGCCGATCCGCCGCCCGGTCCAGCACCGATGACCACAACGTCGTACACTTCTGTCCGCCTCCGGTCTCAACTGGATTGCGGTAGCCCATGAAGAACACGGTCAAACCGCATGCGCCTCCAGTCGCGGGACTTTGGCGGAGATACGGAGGTTCAAAGGCGAGAAGCCCCACGGGAGACCGTGGCTTGGAGGACGTTGAGGCGGTGGGTTGACCACCTGGAAGAGCGAGGAGAACTCCTTCGCATCGACCGGCCAGTCGACGTTGTCCATGAAGCCGGAGCCATCGCTGATTTGCTGGTGAAGAACGACGGTCCGGCCGTGCTGTTTGAACAACCTCGTTTGGCTGACGGAACCGTTTCTTCCATCCCGTTGCTCATGAACGCCTTCGGCAGTCACGACCGCACCTTGCGAGCACTCGGCGCCACCCACGAAACGGAAATCGGTGACCGCATGGTGGCGATGATGAAACCCGACATCGGCCTCTACATGCGAAAGCCGTGGAAGGGTTTGCCCTTGCTTCGAGACGCTCTTGCCATGCCGCCCAAAAAAGTCCGGAGGGGAAAAGGGCAGCGAGTTCGGTTGGACAACGACTTGACAAAACTCCCCATCCCCAAGACCTGGCCAATGGACGGCGGTCATTTCGTGACGCTCCCTCTTGTCGTGACCAAGGACGCTTCCGGTGAACACAACTTGGGAATGTACCGGGCCCAAGTTCACAACGAAACCGAACTCGGCCTGCACTGGCAGATTCACAAGCATGGCGCAGAGCATGCCGCCAAGGGCGAACGCATGCCCGTTGCTGTCTGCATCGGTGGTCCGCCCGAACTCATCTTTTCGGCCATTTCTCCACTGCCCGACAATCTCTCCGAATACCAGTTCGCTGGCATCCTCGGCCAGAAATCGCTCCCGATCACCAAAGCGCTTACACAGGATTTGTGGGTTCCTGCGGAAGCTGACATCATCATCGAAGGGTATTGCGACCCCACCGAAACCAAACTGGAAGGGCCCTTTGGCGACCACTACGGTTTCTACTCCCTGACCGGGCAATATCCTGTGCTCCACGTCACGGCCATCACCTGCAGAAAGGATGCGATTCTGCCAGCCACCATCGTCGGCCTTCCACCGATGGAGGACGGGTTCTTGGGCGAGGCCATTGGCCGCCAGTTTTCCCCGGTGCTCCAATTCCAGCACCGGGATGTCAAAAGCGTCCATTTACCGTTGGAAACTGGATTTCACAACCTGGCCATCGTCGCTTCGAAACAACGCTATCCGCGACAAGGGCGTAAAACGGCGTTGGGGCTGCTTGGAGCCGGACAGATGATGTTCCTGAAGGTCATCGTGGCCGTTGACCCTGAGCAGAATCCGAAGGACCTCGAAGCCTTCCTCGATGCGCTCAACGACAAGGTCGAAATCAGTGAAGATGTGGTGGTTTTGCCGGGCATGGTCGCCGATGCGCTTGAAGCTGCTTCACCGTTTGAGAACGTCCACGACAAACTTCTCATCGATGCCACGACAATCGTCCCAACCGACCCACGGTCACCCGACGAACCTCTGGAGGGTTCGTACAATCAACCCACGCCGGCTTGGCGACAGGGCATCGCATCTCCCGAACCCTTCCGTCACGTCGAGGCGGTTGGTGTTCTCCCGGGTGTTCGGCAGGCGAGGATGCTCCGGGACAACATGTTGGTGGTCTCAACCGCCGTGGAGGGGACGCCAAGTCCCTTAACGGGGGTTCACGAGGGCAACGACGAACTTGAAGAGGAGCGAATCCGGCATATTCTTCAATTGAGGAATTCAATTTGGCAACTGGACTCTGATAAAACACTTCGGTGGTTGTTCATCACGAACGACGATCTTGACATGACGCACACCAAGGCTCGGCGCCGCCTGCTCTGGCAACTCACAGCGCGATTCGATGTGGGCCGAGGTCTGACCTTTGACGAGGGTCGTGACCGTCTTTGTTGGGATGCCACCACGCCCATTCCTTCCGAGGAGCACGGCGTCCGCAGATGGCCTGCCGTCACCCTTCACGACGATGAAACACTGGCGAAGGTCGCCTCCCACCCCGAACTCAAGAAATACGAATGGCCGCCCCACCTTTCCTTTGGGGGCCCCGGGTGATGGACGTCAAGCAAGTCCTGTCCTTCATCAAAATTGAACACACGCTGTTCTCCCTTCCTTTTGTTTTGATGGGGTACATGATCGCCGTTCGCCAGTTTGGCGCCGGGAGCGGCATCGACCTCCTTTGGATTCTTTTGGCGGCAGTTGGAGCCCGTGGGCTTGCGATGGCGCTCAATCGTATCATTGACCGGGACATCGACGCCGCCAACCCTCGTACGCAGGGACGACACCTCGCCTCTGGCAGCATGAGCATGCGGACGGCTTGGGGCCTTGCGGCCGGCTTCTTGGCCATGTTGCTGCTGAGTGCCGGCATGCTGAACGTGGTGGCCCTGATGATGGCCTGGTTGCCCGTGCTCACCTTTGTCATCTATCCGTATATGAAGCGGTTTACGTGGGGGTGCCATTTCTGGCTCGGGTTGTGCCTCGGTCTCGCACCTGCCGGTGCTTGGGTGGCGATTGCGGCCGATGTCCACGGCTGGGGGGCCATCACCGGCCTGCTTCCCGGGCGAACCGAGTTCTTGTGGGCGCCGACCATCCTGCCGATTTCCATTGGGGTGGCGCTCTGGATTGCCGCCTTTGACATCAATTACGCCCGCATGGATGTGGAGAGCGACCGTGAGCAAGGCATCCATTCCTTTCCCTCAACATTCGGGGATGACGCAACAACCCGTACCACCGTTGTGCTGTCGTTGCTTTGGTTCGCCTGTTTTGCTGTCGCCAATCCGATGGACCCCATCTGGTTCCTCGTCGCCGCTGGCGTGATGGCGCTGGCAAACATCGTTGTCGTGCTGGGAATGGACCGATTTTCCGACTTTCAAATGGTGCTGTTTCGCGTCTCCATGCTCACCGGATGGGTGCTCCTCGCCTCCCTTTTTCTCGGCTTCTCCACGGAACTGGCGGGTTCAGCGCTCGATTGAACCCCTCTCCTCGAAGCGTAGGTCGAGCGGTGGAAGGTTCTTGAGCCGACTTGGGAAACCGTCATCATGAACCCCATCGTCGCTTCTCTGCTTGAATTCAACCGGGCCTTTGAGATCCCCAAACTTGACACGCCGGGGCTTGGCCCTGACGAACTGATCGAGCTTCGAATCAAACTCCTCACCGAAGAAGTGCAGGAATACGCCGAGGCAGCTCGTGCTGGGGATTTGGTTGAGGTGCTGGATGCCCTCGCCGACATCGGCTACATTCTGGCAGGGACCATCATCAACCACGGCATGCAGGACATTTACGACGATGCCTTCAACGAAGTTCACCGCTCCAACATGGCGAAACTGGTTGACGGGAAGGTCATCCGGCGAGATGACGGCAAGGTGCTCAAACCCGAGGGATGGCAACCTCCGCACTTAGCGCAATTCCTCCGAGATGAAGTGTGAATGCATTCACATGGTTTCATGAACAATGAAGACCACCCCGTTCCATGAGCCGTCCCGTAGCCCTTGTGACCGGTGGTGGACGCGGCATCGGTGCGGCCATTGCCGACCGGTTGGCCGCCGATGGGTACGATGTTCTGCTGACGTACCACCGCTCCTCAAAGCCGGCGGAGATGGTGGTCGACGCCATTCGTGAACGGGGAGATGATGCGCTTGCAGTCAAGGTGGACTGTGCAGACAGCGGAGAAGTTGGTCTTTTGGGCCAACACCCGTGGATGGAGCGGGGTGTGGACGTTTTGATACTCAATCACGGCGTTTACAACCGGGTTCAGGGCTCGGCGATGACGCTTGAAGACCTCACGGCGACGATGAAAACCAATTTTGAGGGCGCTGTTGCCGTTTGGAAGGCGGTTCAGCCGCATTTAACACAGAAAGCGAGAATGGTGGTCGTTGGTTCACAATTGGGCACCCGAGGTTCGCCACACGGTGCAGATTACGCAGCCTCCAAGGCCGCACTTTCAACGTGGGCTCGTTCACTCGCCCAGTCTGTGGGTCCCGAGGGGAAGCGCGTGAACATCCTTGCCCCCGGCTACGTCGATACCGATCTTCTCGCCGGTGATTCACCTGAAAAGCGGGCTCAACGAGAGAACGAAGTCCCCTTGCAACGGGTGGGGTCGCCCGAAGACATGGCCTCCACGGTTTCGTTCTTGGTGGGGCCCGATTCATCGTACATCACGGGGGCCATTCTCCATGTCAACGGGGGACTTTATCTCCCCTGAAGTTCAATGGATGTTGGTGACCTCATGGTGAACGAATGGGACGACGAAGGGACCTTTGAGGCCGCTGCCGACCAGGCCCTTCTCGAGGTTGATTTGAGCCTACGCAACCCGTTTGACCTGTCCAAGGCGTTGGAAGGCGCGGCTCTCGATTCCCTTCGCCCCGACGTGAAACGGTTTCGGCTTCATGCCGAGTTCGATCCGGCTGGAGACCAACCAAAAGCAATTGAAAAATTGATTTCCCAATTGGAAAATGGACAAGAACGGTGCGTTTTGCTCGGTGTGACGGGAAGCGGCAAGACCTTCGCCATGGCTCACGTTATCCAGCACCTCAACATCCCTACCCTCATCATGAGCCATAACAAGACCCTTGCACGCCAATTGCACCAGGAAATGGTGGGTTATTTTCCGCAAAATGCGGTGGAATATTTTGTGTCGCATTACGACTATTATCAGCCCGAGGCCTACCTCGCCAAGCGGGATTTGTACATCGACAAAGAATTGAGCATCAACGAACGCATTGAACAGGAGCGTTTTGCCGCCGTGGCATCGCTCGTTTCCCGTCCGGATTGCGTGGTCGTGTCCTCGGTTTCGTGCATTTACGGACTGAATCCTCCTGAAACCTTTCTCGAGTACCATTTGCGCTGCCATGTCGGGCAGGCCATTGAAACGAGCGATCTGCTCCGCGAACTCATTGAACTCCAGTACCGCCGCACAACCTCCGACCTGAAGCGAGGGGAATGCCGTGTCCGTGGTGAGGTGGTGGATGTTTGGATGCCGAGTCGAGACGACCCTTTGCGAATCGTGTTTGACTTTGACGGCATCATCAGCATACAGATCTGCGACCCCGTTTCTTGGGAGGCGCTCGATAACCTCGAAGAGGCATGGATTCATCCCAAAGAGTTCTTCATGACCAGTCCGGAGCGCTTTGAAGCTGCTTTGGAATCGATTGAAACCGAATTGAACGCCCGTTCAAAATGGTTTGCTCAACAGGGCAAGGAACTCGAGAGGTACCGTCTGGAACAGAAGACCGAATATGACTTGGAGATGCTTCGGGAAATCGGCCATTGTCAATCGGTGGAGAATTATTCCTTGCACTTTGACGGGCGCACGCCCGGCCAGCGGCCGTACTGCCTTCTGGATTTCTTCTCAGCCTGTGCCAACCAATTCCATGGCGATCCCTCAAAATTTCTCGTGATCATGGACGAATCCCACGTCAGCCTTCCCCAGGTCGGTGGTATGTATCACGGCGATAAAGCGAGAAAAGACAGCCTTATCGAGCACGGTTTCCGCTTGCCGACGGCTGCTGACAACCGTCCACTCAAACTCCCTGAATTCCAATCGCTGGTGCCTCAAATGGTCTATGTTTCAGCAACGCCCGGCGAACGGGAGTTGCGCCATCTGTGCGAGGTGACGGGTCAATCCATCCCCAACGGCCTCCTTCACGTGCCGGCGGGGGGTGGCGCTGGCTCGGCCGACCTCACGAAAAAGCACCCTGAGGCCGAATCGATGTACGATATGCTGCAAAGCATCCAAGGGATTGCCAAAATGGAATTGCGGCCCACAGGTTTGCTGGATCCTGAAATTGAGGTTCGGCCCACGGCCGGACAGGTCAATGACCTGCTCACGGAGATCAATGCCCGCGTCAAACGTCAGGAGCGGGTTTTGGTCACGGTCATGACCATCAAGTTCGCCGAAGAGGTTGCTGCTTATCTCAATCGAATGGGAGTCAAAGCACACCATCTTCACTCCGAAATCGACACCATTGAGCGTACGGAAATCATCAACGCTCTGCGTCACGGCCACATCGACGTTATTGTGGGCATCAATTTGCTCCGTGAGGGTCTTGACATTCCCGAGGTGAGCTTGGTGGCCATTTTTGATGCGGACCGCCAGGGTTTCCTTCGCAACGAACGAAGTCTCCTGCAAACGATGGGACGTGCTGCACGGAATGAACACGGTAAAGTCTTGCTTTACGCCGATGGCTTTTCACCGGCCATGGAAGCGGCCATCCGTCAGACCCTCGAGCGTCGTCAACGCCAGCAAGCCAATAACGAGGCTTTGGGCATCGTCCCCACAACCATCGTCAAGGCCTTGCCGGCCATGGGCGAGACCGAGGATGCGTTGATTTCAGGAACGACCACAACCGGGGATGGAAAACGCCGCCTCATCGCAAAGAAAGGCGGTCGTCGAGACGGCGATTGGGCCCAACGACTCCATTTGGGGGCGGGAGCCTGGGCATCAAGCGAGAAGAAACCAATTGAAGATTCAAAATCTCAATTGACATATGATGAACCCGACGACCTCGAGAGCACGTTATCGCCTGAAGAGCGGAGCGCGCTGATGGAAGAACTCCGCCAAGCGATGCAAGAAGCGGCGAAAGATCTTGATTTCGAGCAAGCCGCTCGTTTGAGGGACCGTTTGCATGAATTGGAACGCTGGAACGATTGAAGCCTCTGCAGGCACATCTTCATGAAGCAAGGCCCCGAGGTTGGGGCATGGCGGTGGACCCGAATGCCTTTGATGAGCCTGTGGTGGATTACGACTTCTCGAAAGCCACTTCGCCTCGGGCCCTCATTGACCAAATGAGCAGAGCTGGAGGTTTTACTGCGACCAAATTTGCCGAGGCACGGAGCATCCTCGCCGACATGAACGCCGCCATCCAAAACGTGGACGGCGATGTCACTCAAGTCGCCAACTGGTTGTCGTTCCCGGCCTGCCTTTGCGCAACGGGGACACGAGGTTTCTTTGTTGAAGCGCTCAAACGCCGCATGTTCAACGTCGTTTCCACCACCTGCGGAACGCTTGACCACGACATCGCCCGGGCGTACAAGAACTACTACCACGGGTCATTCGACTTGGACGATGTCGAACTTGGCGAGCATGCATTGATGCGTCTAGGCAACGTGATCGTGCCGAACGCTTCGTACGGGGAAATCCTCGAAGCGGTCCTCATGCCGGTGCTTGAGAACATCTACAAGGATCGACTCGCATCAACCGACAAAACGGGCGCAGATGCTTGGCTCGGCTTTGGGTCCATCCATCTTGTTTGGGAATTGGGGCGGCGGATTGGCACCCCTGACACCCTGATTTACTGGGCAGCAAAGCACAGGATTCCGGTCTGCATTCCCGGTATCACCGACGGCTCCATCGGGGCGCAGCTCTTCATGTTCCGTCAGAAGCATCGCGATTTCCACCTTGACACGCTTGCCGATGAACAGGTGATGAGCGATTTGACCTGGGACGTCGGTACGTCCAACGCCTTGATGGTCGGCGGTGGCATCTCAAAGCATCACGTCATTTGGTGGAACCAATATCGGGGAGGGCTGGACAGCGCGGTTTACATCACCACGGCACCCGAGCACGATGGCAGTCTTTCGGGGGCTCGTTTGCGAGAAGCCATCTCGTGGGGTAAGATGAGGCCTGAAGCACCTCATGTTTGCGTCGAAGGCGATGCAAGTCTGCTTTTGCCCCTGCTCGGTTCCGATCTTTTCAGCAATGCAGCTTAGTTCTCTTCCAGAAGTTCCGCCAAGACGAGCATCAGGCTTTGACGTAGCGGCATGATCGGGCGCCATCCTTCGCCGGTGTGCTTCTCCAAGAAACGGTGAAACGCACCGATTGGTGGTCGCTCGGGCCCTGGTGAAACGGTGCGGACATCAACGGCAGCCACCGGGAGGTCGTCAGGTTGAGCGAGGTGGTCCAACCTGAAATCGCCACTTTTTCCTGCTGTTGAACGCTGGGCCAGAGCCATGAACTCTCGATGCGTATCGTCCGCCGTCCAATACCTGCGCCCGGCGACATCAAATTCGCCCTCGGCGGCTTTCAAAAACGGTAACGCTCGAACAATCGCAGCAGCGACGTCGTGCAGACTGCACCAAAACCCACCCGCCTTCTGCAGTTCGGTCCCTTTGACCCATCCGTCAAACATGGCCCATCTTTTCGATGATCGTGCTGGTGGCAGAAAGTCATGGATCGTCACCTCACATCCGCTCTTACCGCTCTTCGGCGTGTCTGGGTCCAGATAAAAACGGACAATCGCCGCTCCCTCGGGGGCATCATGGTCGCGCTCATCCAAAAGCCAAACCGCATCAGGGGGGAGGTCGGACCACGGTTGAAGACCGTCTGGGCACGCCTTCAACGACGTTTCAAACCGGTCGTGGGCGGTTTCCTCCATGGTTCTGGGGACATGGAATCGATGGCCTGAGAGCATCCCTCGTTCAATGACGGCGCTCATGAGAGGGTTGAACGGATCAACCACGGCTGCATGTATGCCCATGCTGTCATGAGCACAGCCGCTCCCTCATGGTGTTTTGCTTGACCTGACCGAACGCCTGAAAAAAACCTCGAGAAGTTGATTCTACAATTGGAAAAAGAAGAAAATTGAAAATGAAGATGAAACCCGCCTCTCAAGCCTCGAGCGATTATGTTTCGCTTTGTTTCAACTGGTTATCCTTTTTTTGCTGGATGTATAATGCTGGTTATTTGTATTGAAAATTTCTACATTATGCGACATTGAAAAATAAATTATTTTCTATAATTCAATTGGTTGAGCATACAATTATGCGTCAAATGTAATTGGAAATGATATTTTTATTGGCGAAGAATATATTAGGTGCCGAGGAAGACCTGTCGATAAGCCGAATCAAAACGGCAAGGAGAGATGGGAAATGAAAAACACAGATTATGACATCCAAGAGTTGCTTCAGCGCGACGTGTATGTCAACGGAACGAAAGTAGGTACGATTGTGGGCGAACGGCACCACCCAAACGAAGCGCGTGTGAAATCCATGCGAATTCAAGTGGTACCAGACGTCGCTGACGAATTCATGCGCAAGCCCGCCGAACTGGCGCCGCTGCCCAAAGAACTCGTGCACAGCATCCAAGGCGACGGCACCGTCAAGTTGTCGAAATCCATGCGAGAACTGCAACGCCGCTGGCGTAACACCGTTCGCATTGATGAAAAGTTGTACGCGCCAGACGAAATGTTGGATCGGGCAGTCCTGGACAACCAAGGTGAGGAAATCGGTGTCATCACCGGCCTTTTCCGAGTGAAGCGGACCTACAAGGGCGTCGTTGTCTCGACCCGAATGCGCATTCAATCACAGTTTGGGGTCGAATCCGAAATTCGAATTCCCATCAGTGCGTTGGCGCGGACCCGTGAGCGACTGGACGAAGTTGTGCTGTCTCGAACCTTTGAGAAGGTCTTGCAGTTGCCCTCCTACATCACCGTGAACTGCATGGAAGAAGAGTGAGTGCGTCACCCCGGTGACGTGTCGCAAACTCCGTCATGCTTATGACGGGGGGTTTTGTCGGCCGGTTTACCCTTGCGCGGGTGGCTTAGTCGGTTAGAGCACCCGGCTGATAACCGGGAGGTCGCAGGTTCAAGTCCTGCCTCGCGCACCATTCGTGTCTCAAGCGGCTCGCAAAGAACATGAAGGTCCAGCCACCAGCCTCGGCCAAGGGGATGGCATGGTCGTTGTATCCGGAAGCAATTCGGGGCCACTGGCCAAACAACTTGCCGAGACGCTTGGTTGGGCGCACCACGACCTCGAAACCCGACGTTTCCCCGATACGGAGGGCTATATTCGAATTCCAAGCGAAGGCATTGAAGCAATCCGCTCGGAACCCGTGGTCTTGGTTTCCAACACCTTTCCCGATTCGGGCATCGTTGAAACCCTTCTCATGCTGGATGCCATTCGGGACGTCCGAAAAGGTGATTTGCAAAATTTGCGGAACATCGGCCCCAAGACCCTACCTGACACCGGAAAAGGCGTTATTTTGGCCGTCCCATATTTTGGTTATTCCCGGCAAGACAAGCGTTTCAAACCGGGGGAGTCGGTTTCTGCCCGTGCAATCGCGGAAATGTTGACTTCCCGTTGCGATGCGCTGGTGGTTCTCGACTTGCATGCGCCCGCCGTGCTCGAGCACCTGTCCGTTCCAGTGGCGTTCACTTCAGCCATGCCCGAGCTGGCCCGCCATCTGAAGGAAACCGTCAATCCCGACTTCATCCTCTCTCCTGACAAAGGAGCCATTGAGCGGGCATCCCAGGTTGCTCAACAAATTGGTTGCGAATTTTCGTATTTAGAAAAGACGCGGATCGATGCCCACACCATCGTTCACCAAGCCAAGGATTTGGACGTCGCTGGGAAATCGGTGGCAATCGTCGACGACATGATCGCAACGGGTGGCACCATCTGCAGAGCAGCCGACGCGCTCCGAAGTCAAGGCGCAGTCGAAGTCCATGCTGCATGTTGTCACGGCTTGTTTACCGGCGGGGCCATCGCTCGTCTCCTTCGTTACGTTGATGGTGTCCATGCAACGGGCTCGCTGGCCAATGCACGTGACGTCATTTCGGGGGGTCCGGCGTTGGCTCGAGGTGTTCACCACGTCCTGGAACAACTCTCACTATAAGGCGGAGAAAACGACGACTGCATAGCATCTGTCTGCTGAATCGCAGAGGAGCTGGTGCTGAAACCGTTCCGTTGCGTTTATATGCGCGTGGTCCTGCGGTTGCCTGCCCCTATCATGAGGAAGGAGAGATTCCAATGAGTGTACATGTGCAATTTGAAACCCCAGAAGACGTCGTGAACGAGATTTATGCCATGCTTGACCTGAACAAGAACGGTCGAGTCAAGAAAGGCAGCAACGAAGTGACCAAGGCCGCTGAGCGCGGTACGGCTCAGTTCATCATTCTCGCTGAAGACGTGAACCCTCCCGAACTTCTCGCTCACATCCCCTTGATCTGTGAAGAGAAAGGCATCCCCTACGGCTACGTGCCCAGCCAAGAGTTCCTCGCCCAAGGCGCAGGACTCCCAAAGGGCACCTCGGCCGCTTCGGTGGCCGTGATGGAAATCACCAAAGGCGCTCAAGAGAAATTCCACGATGTTGTTGAGGCCATCAAGGGCCTCAAGAAGTGAATCCGAGTTGATGAACAATGAGCGAAGAACTTGGTGGATGGCCAGCAGAAGTGGTCGAAATCGTCGGGCGAACCGGAATGACGGGCGAGGCCACACAGGTCAAGGTCCGTGTCAACGACGCTCCTAACCCCCGTGACGTTGGTCGAATCATCAGCCGAAACGTGGTCGGTCCCGTTCGAGTGGGTGATATTTTGATGCTCAAGGACACGGGTCGAGAAGCCCGCAAACTCAACGCACGGTGATGCCTTATGCCAGAACGACGTATTTGCAACTTCACAGGCGAAGAAATTGAACCCGGTACCGGCATGATGTTCGTGCGAAAAGACGGCAGCGTCTTGTGGTTCAAGAACAGCAAGGCTCGCAAGAACCAGCTCCAGCTCAAGCGAAATGCACGCAAGGTCAAGTGGACCCGTCATTACGTGAAGGGCGGCATTCGGTGAATTCGGTTCACGCCAAACACATAGCAACCCCCTTAAACGGGTCACTTTTGGGTCAACGTGGTGAACACCATGGAAACGACCTACGTGATGATTAAACCTGATGGCGTCCAACGAGGACTTGTAAGCGAAATTCTTGGCCGTTTTGAGCGAAAAGGCTTGAAATTGGTTGGCCTCAAATCCATGGTGCCCAGCGAAGAAATCGCCCGAGCACACTACGATGTTCACAAGGAACGACCCTTCTTCCCCGGCTTGATCAAATTCGTCACCTCCGGGCCCGTCGTTTGCATGGCTTGGGAGGGTGTTGAAGCGATTTCAGTTGCCCGAAAACTCATCGGCGCAACCAACGGACGTCAGGCAGAACCCGGTACCATCCGTGGCGATTTCGGCATGGACATGGGATTCAACATGATTCACGGCTCGGACGCACCCGAAACTGCAGAATTTGAACTCGGCCTCTGGTTCCCAGAGGGCTTGATGTCCTGGGAAAACACCTTGGGCGCGTGGGTGTACGAGTGAACTCTTCGCCACCTCGACCTTGAGGTGAAACCATGTCCGAAGAAGACCCCCTCCCGGCTGCTGATGAAGACAGCGAAGAGGCTGTTGCGCGGGGCCACAACCGGCAACCCATCGTCTCCGTGCTCGGGCACGTTGACCATGGAAAAACGAGTCTTCTCGATATGGTTCGCTCCATTGGGAGCCAACGTCAAGCCAGTGTCATGGACCGAGAAGCCGGTGGCATCACCCAACATATCGGCGCCACCGAGGTGCCAGCGGATGTACTCAACGAAACCTGTGCGGCCATGATGGGTGGGAAGCAATTCAAATCGCCAGGTCTGTTGTTTATCGATACGCCCGGTCACCATTCCTTCGCATCGCTGCGAAATCGAGGCGGTTCGGTGGCAGATATCGCCGTTCTTGTCATTGACATCATGGAGGGCTTGCAGCCGCAAACCGTTGAGTCGTTGAACATCCTCAAAGAAACCCGCACGCCCTTTGTCATCGCTGGAAACAAGGTCGACCGGCTTCACGGCTGGCGGTGCGAGCGAGGGCGCTCGTTCGTTGAATCGTTTCGCGAGCAGCGGGAAGACGTGCGTGCCTTGTTTGAGGACCGCTATTGGAAAATCATCGGCCAGTTTTCCGAGCACGGGTTCAACCTCGAACGCTACGACCAAATCCGTGACTTTCGTCAAAACGTAGCGCTGGTCCCCATGTCGGCCAAGGATGGCGAGGGTCTTCAGGACCTTCTTGCCGTCACCGTCGGTCTTGCGGAACGCTTCCTCGAAGACCGGTTGACCGACACCCTCGGTTCGGCTCAAGGAACGGTTCTCGAGATGCGGGATGAAGTTGGTATGGGGAAAACCGTTGACGTTATTCTGTACCGTGGCGAACTCAAAGTGGGCGACACCGTCATGCTCGCCGGTCAAGACGGTCCGTTTACGACCCACATCAAGGGGCTCAAGCGTCCGCAAGGCATGGCCGAAATGCGTGACGCCGGGAAGCGTTGGGTCAACTTCACCAATGTTGAGGCAGCATGTGGGGTCAAGGTCGTCGCACCCAACCTCGAGCAAACCATTGCCGGAACAACGTTGCACCTTGCCAACACCCCCGAAGAGGCCGCTGCTGCCGAGGAATCCATCCGCGAAGAATGGAGGGATATTTTCAACAGCATGCCCGTGATGTGTTCGTCTTGCAACGAGATCTTTGCTCGGTCCGCATTCCTTCAGCACACCGCTCAAGGGGCGTGCCGTGGGGCAGAAGAAGACCGGAACGGCGTGGTGATCAAGGCCGATACGGTCGGGGGACTGGAGGCGCTGGCCTTTGAGTTGCATCAGCGCAACATTCCCGTCCGGCAAGCCACCGTCGGACCCGTGAACAAAAAGGACCTCTTGATGGCGAGTACGGCCACGGATCCACTCCAGAAAGTCATCCTTGGTTTTTCCACCAAGGCCATCACCACCGATGTTGCTGAACGTTTGGATGACGATGACGCCGAGGTGAAATTCATCTCCGGGCCCATCATCTACCACATCATGGATGCCTTTGAGGCATGGCAGGAGGAAACCAAAGCGGCCATCGAAGAGGAGCAGCGTGAATCGTTGGTCTACCCCGGGCGCGTTCTCTACCTCAAAGACCACACGTTCAGAGCAAAAGGCCCTGCCATCGTGGGCATGCGCGTCCTCGGCGGGCGGGTCCATGTTGGCCAACGGCTGATGAAACTGGACGGGACGCCGGTTGGGCAGATCAAGAGCCTTCGAACTCGGGCGTCTGAAGACGTCAAGGAAGCCATGCAGGGCGACGAGGTGGCGGTGGCGGTCCAAGGCCCAACGGTCGGACGCCACATCGAAGAACTGGACGAATTCTATGTCGATGTTCCTGAGCGACATGTCAAGCGTCTTAGAAAACTCGACCTTTCACCGATCGAGGAAGAAATTCTCGACGATATCGTTGCTCTCCACCGAAAAGAAAACCATTTTTGGGGCCGATAATCGAGGCCCACAGTTCCTTTTCCATGAGCATTTCATGAAGGATGAAGCGCGCACATTGATATAAGAAAGGAAAAAGTCTTGATTTAAGAACGAGGGTTTGTCATGGAAGCAAGCATGCAAGGTGGAGCAGGGGGTGCCCGCACCCAAGATTTGATTGCGACCGTTTCTGCAATCTCCAACAGCCTCATGAACGAGGTGAGCAAAGTCATCATCGGGAAGAACGAGAACCTTCGCCGCGTGACGGTCGGGATTCTCTCGAACGGAAACATGTTGCTTGAGGATTTCCCTGGTTTGGCGAAGACCCTCCTTGCCAACACCTTCGCTCGGGCCTTGGGCTGCAAATTCAAGCGCGTCCAATTCACCCCAGACCTTCTGCCTTCAGACATCATGGGGACCTACATGTACGACCAAAAGTCAGGGGAGTTCAAGCTCCGTGCAGGTCCGTTGTTCTCCAACATTTTGCTCGCTGACGAGATCAACCGTGCCCCGCCCAAGACCCAAGCCGCTCTGCTTGAGGCCATGGAAGAAAAGCAGGTGACCATTGAAGGTATCACGCACAAACTTCCGGCTCCCTTCGTCGTTTTGGCCACGCAGAACCCTATCGAACAGGAAGGAACGTACCCGCTCCCCGAAGCACAAATGGACCGTTTCCTGATGAAAATGAGCATGGGCTATCCCGACCGTGCTGAGGAGAAGGCCATCTTGGCCCGTCGAAAGTTGCGGGGCCAAGATGAACACATCGTGGAACAAGTCACCTCTCCTAAGAAAGTCGTCGCCATGCAAAAAGCGCTTGAGACGGTTCATGTCGATCCTGCGATTCTTTCCTACATCATCGAAATCGTTCAGCGAACCCGGGAAGACCACCGCGTCATCAACGGGGCATCGCCTCGTGCCAGCCAGGCTTTGTTCAAGACCGGCCGAGCCGCCGCCGCCGTCGCCGGTCGAAATTACGTGATTCCAGACGACATCAAAGGCATCGCCTTGCAGATCATCTCCCACCGCATCAACATGAAGCCCGAAGCCAAGATTCGAGGCATCACGGGCATGCACATCGTCCGGAAAATCCTCTCTGAAGTTCCCGTTCCTGTGATTCAACCCGCCTGATGCCATGGCCCCCAAGGCTCGCATTGAAAGGGGAGGTCCTCCGTGGGCTGTATGCAGGGGGTGAACCAAGATGAATCCATACAAGATGGTCATCGCCGTCGCCAATCAAAAGGGCGGTTGTGCGAAAACGACAACGGCCGTCAACATGGCCGCTGCCCTCGCGAAAGGTTCGCGCCGACAAGGGCTGCCCCCGGCAAAGGTGTTGCTGGTGGACTTGGACCCGCAAGGAAACTGCGCCACATCGTTCGGTCTTGAGAAGAAAAAAATCAAAAAAACCGTGTACGATTTGCTCACAAACGATACCGGTGAAGACCTTCCGTTGATGGAGGAGTACCTCATCCCTCCCGAGGAGATCACGAAGGCCATGCAGGACGCTTGGAGCAATCGGAACGGAGGCAAGAAAGTTCCCGAATCCATTGACGCAGGCCACCTCTGGATTCTTCCTAGCGATATCCACCTCTCGGGTGCTGAGATTGAACTCAGCCATAAAATCGGGCGTGAAACCCGACTCCAAGAAGCGCTGATGCCCATTCTCGATGAATTTGACTACATCATCATCGATACGCCCCCTTCGTTGGGTTTGTTGTCCATCAATGCCATGTGTGCTGCAAATTGGGTGATGGTGCCCGTCCAAGCAGAATACTACGCCTTGGAAGGCTTCAGCATGCTGATGAACTCCATCAAGATGATTCAGCGACGCATCAACCGGAATTTGAAAATCTTCGGCATCGTCATGACCATGGTCGACGGGCGTTCGAAGTTGAGCACCTACGTGTGCGATCAGGTCAACAAGAAAATGCCGAACAAGTTGTTCAACACCACCGTCCGACGGTTGGCCAAGGTAGCCGAAGCACCCTGGAGCGGAGCACCCACGGTCCTTCTCAACAAGCCCACAAATTCAGGTGCAGGTGCGGGCAGTCTTGAATATTGGACCCTGGCGAAGGAAGTGCATCAGCGTGTTCAGGAGATTCGCAGGGAGTTCGGTGTTACCGAAGAGTCTCGTTTGCGCATGGAACGCAACATTCGCTGAACACCGCTTGGCCTTTTTTTTCACCTTCCAAAACCGCTCTACGAGAGCCCCTTCTGTTCGCATGGGTTAAGTATGGGCCCAATTCAAACGCTGACCGGGTAGAACCATGACCGCAGAAGGAATGACCTCCGTGAGCGTGAGTTACGAGATTCGCAGGCAATTGAACACCTTGCGAACAACAAGCGGGCACAAGTCCGTGAACGACCTGTTGGCCGAAATGGTACGCACGCACAAGATGCTCAAAATGAAGGGTGAAATCGACACGCTGCGTGAACGAATGAAGCTGGCCGTCGATGTGGATGTAGAACACCTTGCGGAACGCTTGAATCTCTCCCCCTTCCAGGTTTGATGCCCCATGATGTCGTGGCGACCACCCGGTTACCGTTTGAACGCCAAGGACCTGGTCAAGGCCTTGTGCAGCGATGAAACCGAGCAGGCCGTGCTCCTGTTGGCCGCTATCCAAGGCAAGGTCGAATTGTTCGCCGATGCCACCGCTTGGAACAGTTTTCTTTGGTTGGTCATGAACACCTGCAAAGTCGACGGTCAACCGCTCTACAGCGGCGTGGAGCTTGGAGCGCTCAAGGCAAGCCTCCCAATCGTTTGGGTCTAATTTTTCCCGTACTTGGCCAACCATTCGTGCCCGTACCAGCGCCACTGATCCATCGTCCAACCGTCAGGCAAGCCGCCTTCGGGCAACGGAGGTGCTTCGGCAGGCATGGCTTGAGATGGAGATTCTTCTCTCGCCTCCGTTGATTGAGCGGGTGTGGGCAAGCCTGCGATGGCTTCCATGCTCTCTTCCTCATAAGTTATGCTCGCGGTGTTCGTCACCTCGATTGTCGACTTGAGGTCCATGTCGGCGAAACCGTCCGCTTCGTTTTCCTCAAAGTTGAGTTGGGCGACATCGTCGTCCCATGAGGCGTCGGAGATGACGCCGCCGGCGGCTGATAACCCACCTCGCCCCTCGAGGGCTTCTTTTGAGGCGTTGGAGGAGAGGGCTGGGTTGATTCCACCGTATTCCTTTGAGGTGGTTGCTAATTTTCGCTTCTTGATGACCGAGGCGGCGACCAAAATCACCGCGGTGAGTCCGATGAAGGCCACCAAACCAACCGTCACCACCTGGCTCAAAACTTCGTCATCCATGTTCAAGGGCGTATCGCCGTTTGGAGCGTCTTGAAAAGAGGTGTTCCAAGTGAAGAAACCCAACACCGAATCGCCTTCATCAAGGGTCCTGAGGTAGGCTTGGTAGGCCGGGTTGTTCCAGCCGAGACAGGCTTCAGAGGTGTCGTCCTTATCGTTCAAACAATGGTCTTGTTCGGTTTGAATAAACGGACGAGTATCGTCATAATCTTCGTTTGAGCCGACGCCGTCCCCGTCGCCATCAAAATGTTCGTCGGGGTCAATGTCCATCAGCGGCGATTCGGTTCGATCGACCCATCCGTCGCCGTCATCATCTTTGCAGCCAAAGGAGGGCACGGCTACGTAACCCATGGTAGCGTTGGCGTCAATGCTCACGGCGAAACGCGATGTTCCAAACTCCCAAGGGCAGGCATCCGGTTCTTCGCCGTCAGCAGCGTCTCCAAACCCGTCGCCGTCCCCGTCCAACCATTGGGTTGGGTTCGAAGGCAACGCATCCGCTCCGTCCTCAACGGTCCAGTTTTCATCCGGGTTGGAATAACCGTCGAGGTCGCTGTCGGGGCAACCGTATCGGTCGGCGGTGGAGAAGGCGTTCACGGTTGGGCAAGCATCGGGCTTGTACCCGTCCGGATTGTCGCCGTAGCCGTCTCGGTCCGTATCGGACCATTGGCTGGACTCGGAAGGAAACACATCGCCGTCCTGGCCGTTGCTGTTGTCGCCGTAGCCGTCGCCGTCGGCATCGGACCACTGGTCTGGGTTGTTGGGAAACACATCGGGGTTGTTGCCAGCAACGTTGTCCCCGTACCCGTCCCCGTCGATGTCTTCCCATTGTGTTTCGTCGTTTGGGAAGGCGTCCGGCTGATTGCCGTCAGGGTTGTCTCCGTACCCGTCCCCGTCGGCGTCGGCATTTTGCGATGCGTCGTTGGGAAATGGATCGTTCCGGTCGTTGACAAGGTCCCCGTCGGAATCGAGGTCAAAGTAGGTGATTTTGGTGCTGGTAAGCGTGTTGCCAGCAGCGTAAAAGGGGCCGTTGAAAGCCATCGATAGGCCGACGATTTCGCCGGACGCCTCAAAATTGTCAACGACGCTGAAGTCGGTTTCATCGAGGAAGGTGACTTTCCCTTGCTTTGCCCCAACGATGTAGTACCCGTTGGCGTAGGCGAGGTGGGACGTTTGCTTGGTGTGCCCCAGCGATTGGGTAGCCACGCTCCACGATTCGGTGCTGTACTTGTAGGCCGTGCCTCCGGTCGTGCCGGCGAGCATGGTGGTGTTGTCGACCGAGAACAGGGTCGAGACAATGGCGGTTGGTTCCGTAAGGGTGTTGGTTAGGGTTCCGTCGGCGGCATGCACGTAGATTTTCTTGTCGTAGGAGGCGATGGCGATGCGCCCGTCGTGAAGGATTTCAAAAGCGGAGATGCCCGCCTGCACGGTGGTGGTGCTGATGCCCGTGAAACTGGCGGCATCGTAGCGGTCAGCACGACGTTTTCCGGCAGAATACATGAGCCAGAGGTATCCTTCTTGGTCGTAAACGGCGTCGTTGACGGGATCGGGTGTTGAGAGGTTGCGGTACACGGATTGTGTGGTCATCTGAATCACGACCACGCCGGTTTGGTGAGCGATCGTGACAAGTTCTTGTGCTCCGTCAATGCGAGCCTTGTTTGCTTCCACATCGAGCAAGACCGACCACTGAATGGAAAGGGTGCCGTTGTTGCTCAAGATGTTCTTGCTGACGTTTCCTTCGTCGGTGACCGTGAGAATGCTCCCGTCGTTTAATTTCTTCCAGAGCACCATGGGGGCGCCCAGTTCATCGGTTTGACCCGCATCCGTAAGGGTTGAGATGTCCGGTGTTGCTGAAACGGCCACCGTGACTTGCGCTGTGAGCAGGAAAACAACCGACAGCGTGAGAAGACGGTTCATGGGTACAGCGAGGTCTTCGGTAGATATGAAGAAGACGCTTTCCTGTGATGTCACTCGTCCTCGTCGCCTTCGTTTTCCGGCTTGAGCACTTTGGCTGCCGGCTTGGTCACGGGCGTGAGTTTTCCTCGGACGGGCCGCAAGGTGGCCGTGGCTGGCCGACCTGCCGTCGCTGGCGGCGGCGAGCCGCGTTCCGTGGCGGGCATGAGCATGTGGCCGACAGGTGTCAAGACGGCGGTTCGGACTTCCTCCTCCTCAACAAGCGGCTTCATGACGCCTCGAATGGGCTTGAGCAAGGCTGCGGGTCGTGCCATCGCTTTCGTTTCTGTCTCGCTTGGTTCAGCGTCCATTTCTTCAAGCACGGCTTCGGAGGCGAGTTCTTCCATCTCAAGGTCGAGATCCTCCGTTTCGGTTTCGAGCATCGTCTTTTGGACGGTTTCGGTGAGGTCTTCGGCCTCATCTTCAGAGGCTTGGATTTCGGTTTCCACGAGTTCCGGCTCGTCGAAGACTTGTGCTTCGAGGGTTTCGGAATCAAGGAGCGCCGAGGCCGACAGGTCGCTCGTTTCTTCCTCAACAGGGAGCTCTTCTTCAACAGCTTCCTCCATCGCTTGGTCTTCTTGAGGGACCAATCCTGGGGCACCGATGGGTTGCCGAACGGTCCGAACGGGTTCCGGCAAAACCGGTTGGGCCAGAGGTTGTCGAACGTTTCGCATTGGGGGCGCGACTGTTTGGTCGATGAGGGGCTTTGCTGTGGTCATCGGGGCTCGCATACCGGCGAGTCCGAGGCGCGGTTCCTCTTGCGCTTGTTGCCCCATCAAGCCACGTAGTGGGCGACCAGCAGCCGCTCCGAGCCCATCTGGCCGTGCACCAAGTGCTGTCGGGTCCATGGCGCCTGCACCAAAGGCTGCGGGGGTTTGACCGGAGATGGACTGCATCCACTTCTGACGCTTTTCGGCTCGGGTGTCGGTGGATTGAAGGGTCGAATACTCCTGTTCTCGTGCCCGCAATTCGCCTTCGTCGGCCTCGATTTCGCCTTGAATCTGTGAGGTGACGGCCTCGCGCATCTTTTCCTCGGCCATTTCCTTGAAGGATTCCATTTTTTCGGCGAGCCCCTTCAACCGGTCACGGATTTCAGCACGCTTCAGGCCAAGTTGGGCTTCGATTTCCGCCCGAATCTGGGCCTCTCGTTTGCGCACATCGATGAGCGCCTTGTTGCGCATGATCTCTTCTCGCTTGTCGAGTTGGCGCTCCAGTTGAGTCGCCACCTCGTTTTCCTTGCGAGTTTTGAATTCTTGGAGGCGTTCTTCCATCTCCACTTCGAGTTCAAGTGTTGTTTCTTCCTTGAGCAGATCGAGGTCGGTTTCGTGCGTGAGGCGTTCGTTTCGAAGTTGAGCATCAACCTCCGACATGATGGCTTTCCGTGCAGCGGCCTCGCGAGATTGGAACTCGAGGTCAAGGCGTTCACTCCAATCGGCTTTGTTGGCTGAATATTGGGTTTCGAGTTGCTCTCGCAATTCGGCCTCACGTTCGTAGCGGTAGCGGGAAAGGCGGTTCTGCATCTCGGCTTCCCTGGCATGACGGTACGCGTTGAAATCATGTTCCATCCGGTGCTCAAGCTCGGTTTCGATTTCCGCCTGCAGACTTCGCGAGATGTCGTCGATGGCCTTGTTGAACGTCAGGTCGTAACGCGCCTTCAAGCGTGCTTTTCGTTCGGCAAGCCGATCGGCCTGTTGTTCGTTGAGTTGCTGTTCAATTTGAATCCGGAGTTCATCCCTTCGCTTGGCGATGGCCAGTTCCACATCTTCCCGCATACGGTCTTCCATGTGGTCGGTTTCGCGTCGCAATTGAGATTCGATTTCCTCTTGCAACTGCTGAGCGATGTCCTCTTCAAGGCGAAGGCTACGACGTTCAAACTCCACCTTCAAGCGTGCTTCCCGTTGCTTGAGTCGCTGACGCAGTTGCTGTTCAAGACGGGTGCGGATGCCTCGGCGAAGTTGTTCCTCGCGCTCTGCCAACAAGGCTTCGTGGCCTTCCTCAAGGCGAGAAATTTCATGACGCTCCATTTCCTCAAATCGCTGCTCCATCTCCTGCTCGAGGTTTGCTTCAATGCTCCGGAGCCGTTCCTGGAGTTCCCGATTGTACTCCAGCCGCAAGCGTTCTTGCTGAATGGTGAGACGACGTTCGTATTCCTCGTGAAGTTGGGTCTCGATGGAGGCTTTGATTTCCTCCTTTCGTTCTTCGATCCGACGGTGTTGCTCAACGCCATGTTGTTCGTGAAGCGTCCTCACCTGGCGTTGCAGTCGAAGGTCCAGTTCGTGGCGAACCCGGTCTTCCTCCTGAGCGAGGGCGTCTCGTTCCATGGTTTCGAGTTCTGCTTCCATGGCGGTGCGCAAATCTCGTTCAAGGGCATCGAGCGTAAGTTCGTGCTGCGTCGCCAAATCCTTGGCGATGTTTGCTTTCATGGCGTTCACTCTTTCGGTGATGGCCTGCTGACGGAGCCGGCGTTCCCGCCTCAAATCGGCTCGGAGTCGCTCTTCCTGTCGGAATCGGGCTTGTGTTCCAACGGCCTCATCAAGCGTCGTCGTGCCGGCTGAGGTGAACTGAGAGCGTAGGGATGCCAAGGTCACCCTGTCGCCGATGTCCATACCCTCCCGGGGGGCATTTGGACCATCACCGTCATGGCTTTCGCTCGTGCTCATCGGAATTCCATCCACTTCTTCATGGGCTTCTCTTCATAGATAAGGAGCGCGACGAACAATCGGCCGAATCGGGCGCTTTTTCACCCTTCTCCGAGCCTCGGAACGGGTCAAAACCGAACCACGAATTCGGTTTCGCAAGCCGGACAGGTGATGTCCCTTTTTCCGGGTCGGCGCTTCATGCGAAGGTTGCGCTCGCACCCCGGGCAGGACAGTTCCACTCGAGGCGTTTGGGCTTCGAGCGTGAAAAAGCATTCACACATGCCGCACTTGAGTTGAGCGGGACGGTCGTCCACCCCAGCGACCAAAACCTTCGAACATGACGGACAGGAGAGCTTCTCCTCCTTCCATTTGCGGCGCGTGACAGGGTGATCAACGCGAACCCGAGCCTCGCAAAGCTGGCAGGTCAATTCGCCCAGGCCCAACGGGAGCATGCCCTGACATTTGGGACAGGACAGCACCGGCGGCGCAACTTTTGACTCCACAGACAACTCTTCCGTCATCGGGCATCACTTCTTTTTGGAATAGAGGACAAGTTGCTCGGGAATGAAATTCCAAGGCACGTCGAGCGTGAGTCCAAACTCCTCGGAAAGGCGTACGATGAGTTGCTTGGCGCTGACCTGGTCCCGTGAACCTTCGAGGTTCAGCACGATCACATCTCGTCCCTGCTCGTCAACCGCCAAGGTTGCAAGGGTTGCCGTCACGCTAGGCGAAGTGGCTTGTGGAGCGGGTCCTGGAGCAGGGTGATGCGTGGTGACGTTGAGCAGTTCGGGCAAATCAACCCGCTTGTTGACGCACCACCATCGGGCTCGCCCTTCATCACGGTGGTTTTCAACGAGCTCGAGCGAAGCGAGTTTCTTCAGATGGTGGTAGAGGTTGTACCGGTCGACACCCACCGCCTCTTGAAGTTGAACGGTGCTCATTTCCTCGGTACCCGACAAGGCGATGTAGGCTTTGCGTCGCGTCGGGTGGGCGAGTGCCGTGGTGATGGGGTCGCCTCGTACTCGTCCCATTCGCCCACCAATGTTGATGAGGGGTGCTTAGGGTTTGAAGATGTCCCTTTGTCCGAATTGTGGAGGCTCACGCCTTGGTCGGTAAATATCGTGCACGGAACGAAGCAAATGCGGTTCTTGTGTCACTGACCATCGTGCGAAGGGTTTCTTTCAAAAGCGAGATTGCTTGACCGTTTTGCGCCAATCTTGCTCCGTTCAGAATCACCAAGATGACCGATGCTTCATGAATCAGGACGCCGACCCAAAGTTGGTCGTACCATTGCTGGATGACGGCGATGACGAGCGAGACGGTGATCGCCACGGAGAAAAACAGATTTTGCATCAAGGTTCGCTGAGCCTGCCTTGCAAGGTCGATCATTTCGGTGAGCATTCTCGGGTCGTCGCCAGGAATCAAGATGTCGGCCGCTTCCAAGTTGACCGTTTCCCCTGTCCCAACAGCAACCCCAACGTCTGCAACGGCAAGGGCTGCAGCATCGTTGAACCCGTCCCCGACCATCATCGTGACGTGCGATGAAGAGCGTGCTTTAACCCACTTGACCTTGTCTTCAGGACTCAGACCTCCGTGGGCGGCGCTCTCTGCCAAGCCCACCGAGCGAGCGAATTCTGAGACCGCGTTTTGGTGGTCACCAGACAAGATTTCGACGTTGATGGAGCGTTGATTGAGGGATTGAATGAGCGCAGCAGAGCCGTCTCGTGTGTCGTCGTGGATGAAGGTGACAAGCGCCACCGCTTGCCCGTCTTTGGCCAAAAGGCTGGCGCCGTGACCTTCTTTGGTGGCGTGTGAAAACGCGTCCTGAAGTTTCTTTTCCACCTCGATGCCCATTGAGGCGGCTTTGTCTGGGCGGAGAAACGCCACATGACTTCCAGCGTGGGTGCCTTGAATCCCTGCATCGACGTCTTGGAGGTTGGTGATGCTCGAGGCGGTGAGGTTGTGATCAGCACAGTGGTCCATCACGGCCAAGGCGTATGGGTGAGAGGAACGGGCCTCAAGCCCCATCATCAGTTTGAGCGCAGCCTCCATTCGGCGGTTTTTCCCAAGAACGACTTCGCCCACCGTTGGCCGTCCAGATGTCAAGGTGCCGGTTTTGTCCAAGAGAACATGATTCACGCGGGCCATGCGCTCGAGAGCGTCACCTCCTCGAACGATAACACCGCGCTGTGCTGCGTTCGACAGGGCCGCTGCGTGAGGGACAGGGGTGGCTAAAAGAAGAGCGCAGGGGCACGAAACCACCCAGAGAAGGAGAATGATTTTCCAATTGTCGGGGAACATGAAATACCAAACGGCAAACGCTCCGAACAGCACCATTGGAACCCAAACCGCCGTGAATTTTTCAATGCCGCTGTGAAGGCGAGGCGGGGCCTCTCGGAAGGCGTGAACCGCGTCGATGAGGCCGGAGAGCCGGGTTGCATCGCCAACGGCCAAAACCTCGCAAATCACCGGGCCTCTGGCCAACACCAAACCCGCTTCGATGACATCGCCGGGCTGAACATCCACGGGTACAGATTCACCGGTGAGGGGGGCTTTGTTGAGCGCACCTTTCCCTTCGAGGATGCGCCCATCGGCGGGGATGAGTTCTCCGCTACGGATTTCAATTCGGTCCCCCGGGCGAATTAAATCGATGGGAACGGTTTCGGTTTCGGGTCCAGTTTGCACCGGCGAGGCCATCAGGAGGCCACCGGCCATGGGGAGTTTGATGCCCGATCCGGGCGTAGAAATCGTCATCTCGGGGGTAAGGCATTTCGCTTGAGGGTCGTTGATTTTCCTCGCAGTTCGGGGCAGGCGGTCAAGTCCGCCTTGCATCGCCTCTCGCGCTTTGAGCAGGGCGTCGCCTTCAAGGTGGGCGGTGAAAGCAACCAGAATGGTGACGATGAGGGCTTCTTCCCACATCCCCAAGATTCCAGCACCAAGGACGGCAAGACTGGTCAAGACTTGGAAGCCCATTTGCAGGTTTCGAAGCGAGGCGATCGCCTCTTTGAACATTTGAAGTCCACCGATCAAAACGCCGGGCAAAGCCAAAACCGGAATCAACCAACCGTGGTATCCGAGCAGTTCGGCGAGCATCACCAGCGCAAGCACGGGAAGGGCGATACCGCCTCCGATAAGCCGCCATTGGTCGGGACGGAGTCGATTCGAGGTCGCAGCAGCGAAGGACGGCTTTGATCCAATCATGTGCTCCAGTGCTCGGTTTCGTGCCTCAATCAGGTCTTGCTCTGAACTGGCGACCAACTGAACGAGAATACGGTCGTCGTCCGAAACTTCAGCATCGAGAACGCCGGGCTGCCTCCGAACGACCCGCTCCAACTGTGCAAGAGGTACCCCGTTTCGTTCGGCCACGGCTCTAGCGCGAACACCCACGAGTTCGTGATGCTCCACATCGGGCGCATGACCGAGGGAGCGAAGCACCGAAGAAACCTCGGAGAGGGGACCTTCTTCGAGATTTACTTCCAAACTCACTTCGGCCGATGTGGCCGATACGTTGGATGTTGTGACCTGTTTCATGTGCCGCAAAGCCCCCATGGCTTTGGAGGCACAATCGGGGCAATCCATGCCCAACAACGGCCAACTGACGTTGTAGGTGCCGGTAGGTTCGGTGAGGACGGTGGTGTCCACCCGTTCTGCCATGAAGACCTCGAGGGGCTCCTCTTCATTGAGGACCACAGGGGCGAGTGCAGGGGATGGCTCGTGTGCAGGGATGTCAACGATGACATCGTCTTCAAGGGAGAGGAAGAACTCGTCCTCATTGCCCCTTCCCATGCCTCGGGGTGATGTTGGGTCTTCATCAATCCTCGCACTGTATCGGTTCAATTCACCTGAAGGCGAATGTTCATCCTCGTCCGTCAACTCACCCGCGTTATGCAGTGGCTCCCCGATGGATGGACGCCCAAGGTGGTCGTCATCGACATTGACGGAACCGTAACCGACGGCAACAAGGTCCTCTCCCTCGCCGCGGTCGAGGCCTTGCGTTCCCTTGAAGCGCACGGGGTGCCGGTGGTTCTCGCTACCGGAAACGTGCGCCCGGTCGCCTACGGGCTGTGGCGCTTCATCGGTTTGAGCGGACCGATGTGTTGCGAAAACGGCGGGGTTCTCTGGCACCCCGAATGGAACGAGCCGGTGATTCGAGCATCTGGCCGGTCAGCCAAAGAAGCAGCGGAATGGCTGGCTTCGCGAATACCGGGACTTGACAGCTCGGGCATCGCCACCAATACGTGGAGAGAAAGCGAGTGGTGTTTGCACCCAGACGAAGACCTTCATGCCATTGAAAGCGAGCTTGCAACCAGCACATGGGTCGATTTGAGCGTTGTCCGGACCGGTTTTGCCATCCACCTCATGGACCCCTGTTTGAGCAAAGGGCTAGGGCTGGAGGCGTTGTTCGGACGCATGGGGTGGGCGCTCAGCGATGCCTTGGCTGTGGGCGATGCACCCAACGATCTTTCCATGTTCGCCTCGGTGGGTTGGTCCGTTGCGGTTGGGGGGGCGTTCGAGGAGGTACAGGCAGCAGCCGACGTCGTCTCCCCCCATCATCACGGTGAGACCTTTCCTCCGCTGGTGGAGGCCATTTTGCAGGCAATCGCCGCCAAGAGGTGATGCCGTGAAAGCGGTGGGGATTGACCTCGGCGGAAGCGGGTTCCGCGTCGGGGTGTACGACATCGCTACGGGACAGCGGACAGGTCCTCTTCGGTCCTTTCAACACCGTGCTTCCCTTCACCCTGACGATGTGCTTCTCCAGATCGGTGAAGCGCTGGAGGGCCTGGGTTGGAACGGGCCCATCGGTCTTGGATTTCCGGGTGCGGTTGTGAACAACCTCATCCAAACGGCCCCCAACCTCGGAAGGGCTTGGTGCGAGGTGGATGTGGAAGCGGCTCTTTCGCCGTTTCACGGCGGTCAGTTTTCCATGCTGAACGACGCCGACGCTGCCGCCGAGGGTGAGCGACGCTTTGGTGCAAGCCACGGCGATCATGCTTGCGTGTTGACCCTCACGGTGGGTACGGGGCTTGGAACCACCGTCCATCAGAACGGGGTTTTGGTGCCCAATTTAGAATACGGACGGCTGCCTCATCCCTCCCGTGAGGGGGTGCTCGAAGCGCATCTGTCCGGGCAAGTTCGTCAAGCCGAAAACCTCACGCTTCAGGCGTGGTCAAAACGCTTTCAGGAGGGACTTTCTTTCCTCGAGGGCCGAATTCGTCCCGACCTCGTTGTAGTCAGCGGAGGGATCACCGAACACTGGTCCACCCTCACTCCTCTGTTGACCAGCCAGGCCAAACTCGTGAGGGCCACGCTGGCGAACGATGCCGGGCCCCTCGGAGCCGCCCTTTGGGTGGCTTCAAACCATCTCGATTAGGGAGCCTCTTCTAGGGAGAAAGATGTGACCATTTGCATGGCCTCGCCGTACTTGATTTTCCCAATGTATTCCCTGCTGCGTCCGTGCGTGACGACGCGAAGACGGTAGGAGCAGGTTCGCTTCGTTCGTCCCTTTTTGTGATGTTTGTAGAAGTGGACGCCGATTTTGTATGGACCCAACGGGGCTTGTTCCTTCCAAACGACGTTTTCCACCGGCGTGTTCGAGACCGGTCGAACGTTCATATCAACATCCAAATCACCGCCGCAATCGCTTTTTTTGTTGTTGAAGTAGATGCGCTCACCCGATGGACAAAACACGTGCAAGTCCAAATCGTTGTAATCGTCCCATGCCAGCGAGATTTGAACCACCCCTGATGACCCGCCTTCACGCTCAAGGCGCTCGTCGATGTTCACCTCGAGTTCTTCATCGCTATTTTCTGCAACGACGACACCGCTGCCGAGTTGTTCTTCTGCGACCAAGGCAGCGTGTTGATTCATCGGCGGTTCGTTGGATTCGATCCAAGATGAACGCGCGTCCAGTTCCAAAAGGCGTTCCTCGTCGTTTGGCTCTTGGTCCTCCTCGTCGCCAGGTGCGTCGATTTCGGAAGCGGGGTGGATGAGATCAAGTTCCATGATGTTCCGGTTCCGTCGCTCTTCACGCTCTCGCCACGCAGTTTGCTCGTTCGTCGGTACTTCTCCTACCTGCGGCAAATTGACCAGCAGACGCATTCGACCTTGATGGGCGCCAATGCGTGTCTTGGTGCTGTATTTTTCAGCGAGTGCAAGAGCTCTTAGGCGGGTGTTCCGTCGTTTCCAATAACGCCCGAAAATGTACAAACCTGCGGAGCCGAGACCAACGCTGGTTGCTGTGGTCACGGGTTCAACCATACCTTTCCTTCTTGACCTGCTCCCCTATAAGGGGATGGTAAGAACCCCCATCAGGACAAAAATTCGGCATTCAAGGCGTCAAGAGAGGCTTGATTCGGACGCAAAACCTCATCGGGAACGTCGAGCAGAGCCTCGTCCACCAACCCCAGGTCTTCGACGAGCGATGGCTTTGAAGCGTCGAAATAAAGCAACCCGGTCACGTGCTTCCCGTCGGACTCTGCACCGTGGAGTGCGCTGAGGGCCGCCATGGCATCGCCCGGGTCGTGTTCTTCCGAGATGGTTTCGAGACGAATCGTAGACCCGTCGTGCAGCGTGATGTCCTTGAAGTGACCTTCAGGAACTTCGATTTCTTCGACCGGGTTGAAGTGGGGGATGTAATCTGCCATGTGCAAGGTGACCTCGTTTTCCTTGACATAACTGTAAGAACGCATGGATTCCTCGTTGTTGTTGAAGGTCACGCACGGTGAAATGACGTCGATCAGGGCGAAGCCTTTGTGCGACATCGCCGCTTTGATCAACGAGGTGAGTTGTTTCTTTGAACCCGAGAACGAGCGGGCGACAAAGGTGCATCCCAAGTTGATGGCCAACGCACAGAGATCGATGGGCTGGGTTTCGTTTGTAGGGCCCTTCTTTTTCTTCGAGCCGATGTCAGCGGTCGCCGAATACTGGCCCTTGGTCAACCCGTACACGCCGTTGTTTTCGATGATGTAGACCATGTCCACGTTTCGGCGGATGGCGTGAATCAATTGGCCGATGCCGATGGATGCTGAATCACCATCACCGGAAACTCCGAGGTAGAGGAGGTCCTTGTTCACGGCGTAGGCCCCGGTGGTGACGGAGGGCATTCGGCCGTGGACGGTGTTGAAACCGTGCGATTGCCCGAGGTAGTATGCCGGTGTTTTCGAAGAACACCCGATGCCCGACATCTTTGCAATGCGATGAGGCTCGATGCCGTTCTCCCAAGCAGCGTTGATGATGACGGTTGAAATCTGGTCGTGGCCGCAGCCAGGGCAGAGCGAGGATGGACCGCCGGTGTAACTGTCCTTTGGTTCGTTGATGACGTTGAGCTTGATGGCTCGAGCCGGCTTTTCACTCATTGTTTCACCTCCTCAAGGGTTGCCTTGATGCGTTCGGCGTAGATGCGAGCGCGAGGTGGCATACCGTCGGAGTACGCTACGGAATGAACCTTGGTAACCAAATCGTTGGGGAGCTCTCGGCGCAGAATGCCGTAGAGTTGTCCATCTCGGTTGATCTCAAGAACGATGACGGTATCATGACGGCGAATGAAGGATTCAACTTCTGAATGGAAGGGCAGAGCACGAACACGGCACTGGCTGACCTTCAAGCCGGTTTCTTCGAGGATGTCGTCGATTTCTTGGATGGAATTTTCCATGCTTCCCAAGAAGACGATGCCCACTTCGCATTCAGCCTCCTCACGCAATACCGGTGCGGGGAGGGCGTCACGAGCGCCGTCAATCTTCATTCGCAGGCGTTGCATGAGGTTGTAGTAGTCCTCTGGCTTTTCCGAATACACGCCCATGGGGTTGTGACCGGTACCTCGATAGAGAATCGGGGCCATGCCTGAACCCGGAAGGGTGCGGTATGGTATGCCATCGCCGTCCACGTCAAGGTAGCGTCCGAAGGTTTCGAAGGCATCAAACACGTCTTGTTCACGAACAACTTTCCCGCGATCCATGGGAACGTCCGGATAGGTGAAGCCGCCGCACGCCCAGCGGTTCATCCCCAAATCGAGGTCGCTCATGCCGAAAACGGGCGTTTGGAAGCGCTCAGCGTAGTCAAATGCACGCCAGCCGAATTCAAAGCACTCTTCAACCGTTCCTGGAATGAGCACGATGTGTTGGGTGTCGCCGTGACTGCCCTCGTAGAGCATGGCGATGTCGGATTGTTGGGTTCGGGTTGGTAGCCCCGTTGAGGGCCCGACCCGAGTCACATCCCAAAAGACCGAGGGGACTTCGGCGAAATACGCCAACCCGATGAATTCCTGCATCAGGGAGATGCCCGGCCCGGAGGTTGCGGTCATGCCGCGTCCGCCGGCCCAACCTGCACCGAGCACCATGCCGGCAGCAGCGAGTTCGTCCTCGGCTTGGATGACGGCCATCGTGGCCTTTCCATCATCGTCGGTTCGCAGGCGTGGAATGTAGTTGATGATGCCTTCAGCAAGCGAAGAGGAGGGCGTGATGGGGTACCAAGCCAAAAGTTGCACACCGCCGTAATGAGCGCCAAGAGCGGCTGCTTCATTGCCTTCGATGAAAAACTGAGGCTTCGTGACTTCCCTTGCTTCGACCGCATAGGGGTCCTCCTTGGTCAACTCCTCCCTGCAGTGTTCCCTTCCAAGACCGAGCGCCGTGATGTTGAGTTCAACGGCCGATGCCTTGCCTTTGAACTGCTTGGAGACCGCCTCCTCTAAACAGGTTTGGTCGATGCCGAGCAATTCAGCAAGAACACCCACGTAGATGATGTTGGTGACGAGTTTTGCGATTTTGGGGTTGATCTTCCGGGCCAAGGTGCTCATTGGAACCGGGTAGGACACAACATCGTCTCGTTCCACGGTCATCCCTTTCGTGTCGCTGTTCCAGATGACGACGGAACCCGGCTCAAGGGCTGCGAGGTCCTCGTCCCATGTTGCTGGATTGACGAGAACTTGGATGTGGGTTCGGTCGCCGGGTGCTTGGTAGCCTTTGTCCGAGAGGCGAACGATGTACCATGTTGGGAGGCCAGAAATGTTGGACGGAAAGAGGTTCTTCCCGCTCACGGGGACGCCCATTTCAAAGAGCGATTGCAAGAGAATGAGGTTGGCGGATTGCGACCCCGTTCCGTTCGCAGTAGCGATGTTGATGGTGAAGTCGTTGATGATGGTGCCCATACAAAACATCCTCTTTTCAGGAACGGTAGGTGCGTCCTTATCGGTTGGGGTTCGCATGCACCCTTTCAACATGTTGCCCCCCCATTCACTCCGCTTCGTTCTGCTGGTGCCTCCGGCTGAGGTTGGAAGGGTAGGGCTCAAAACCAAACTTTGCTTGGGCTTTTCATGGCGGACGACAAATTGTCAACGGCTTGGGACAAAGCCGAGAAGGCCATCGCCAAAGGAAAAGGCGATGCGGCGCTCAAGATTCTTCGAGAGACCGACCCCGATGGTTCGGAGGCTACCACGCTACGCTTGGCCGGTCATGCCACATGGGTTGAAGCAAAGAACGGACACAACCGAGGCACGTACAGAAAGGCCGCCTCCTTGCTTCGCGAAGCGACCAAAAAGAACCCTCGGGACAAAAAGGCGGGCAGCCTCTACAACGACCTGCTCAACGAGATGCAGGACAAGCGCATCAGCGAGACCACCTTCCCTCGTTTGCTCAACGATGGCACGCCAACGCCCGCCGGTATCGTCGCCATCTTCCTCGCTGGCATTTTAGTTCTCGCTGGCATCAACCTCGCCAACCAAACCGACACGACCACCGACATCGTGCAACTTGAGATGGCCTGGGGCAGCGGTTCAACGGGCGTCATCACCATTGAACTGTATCCTGACGACGCCCCCGTTCACGTTGAGAACTTCAAACTCCTCGTTGAACAGGGTCGTTACGACGGCACCATCTTTCACCGGGTCATCGATGACTTCATGATACAAGGCGGCGATTTCACCAATGGAGACGGGACCGGCGGCCATGCAGCCAAGTGGTTTGGCTACTGCAACGGGGACGACACGGATGCAGAAGCAGACTGCAGCACGGAATCCTACACGATTCCAGACGAAGCCGACAACGGCCTGCTTCACGAAGTGTGCACTATCTCCATGGCGAAAACCAGCGCCCCCAACACCGGTGGCAGCCAATTCTTCCTGATTCCAGAAGACAGCAACAACGGAAACGGTCCAAACTGGCTTGACGGTGTCCACACGGTGTTCGGCAAGGTGACCGAAGGCTGCGACCTCGTCACCGCCATCTCCAACACCGAAACCGGCGACGGCGACAAGCCGGTGCAGGACGTCAGGCTGGTGAAGGCCACCTTCGTGGGCTCCGAAACAACGCCTTGGTACCAATTCTGGTGAAGGTGAAGCGACTTCGCCCGGTTGGGGTGAAACGGCAAGGGGGTTTTCTTCATAGACGGGTGGGTTTTCCCACGAATCATGGCGACGCTGGACCCCTTTCATGCTCGACGCACCCTCGATGTTGGTGGCGACTATTTTGCGCTTGATGCTCTGGATGCCGCCGGCATACACATCGACCACCTCCCATACTCCGTTCGGATTTTGCTCGAGGGTGCGCTTCGGGGCAACGACGGCTTTCTGATCACCGAAGACGACATCAAACGGATTGCTGCGTGGACACCCGACGGCGAGCGCACCGAGATTCCTTTCCGCCCGTCTCGCGTGATTTTGCAAGACTTCACCGGTGTGCCTGCCGTGGTTGACTTGGCCGCTTTGAGGGACGCAATGGTGGAAATGGGTGGCGACCCTAAGAAGGTCAACCCCCAAGTGCCCGTCGATCTGGTCATTGACCACTCCGTTCAAGTCGACATTTCAGGAGCCCACATCGATGCGCTGGACATGAACCTCGATATTGAATACCATCGCAACATGGAGCGCTACACTTTCCTTAAGTGGGGCCAACAATCGCTTGCAAACTTCCAAGCCGTCCCTCCTTCACGCGGCATCGTCCACCAGGTGAACCTCGAATTTTTGGCCACCGTGGCGCGTCAAGAAGAAGGCGTCTGGCTCGCCGACACGCTGGTCGGAACCGATTCCCACACGACGATGGTCAACGGGTTGGGCGTGCTCGGCTGGGGGGTTGGTGGTATTGAGGCCGAAGCGGTCATGCTCGGTCAACCCATCTACATGCTGGCCCCTGATGTTGTTGGTGTCCGCTTGACAGGGGCCCTCAACCCCAGCGTTACGGCCACGGACATGACTTTGCGCATCGTTGAGATGCTGCGGCATCACGGTGTGGTCGGAAAATTCGTTGAATTCTTCGGACCCGGGATGAAGGCGTTGTCCCTTGCTGACCGTGCCACCATCGCCAACATGGCGCCGGAGTATGGCGCCACGTGTGGATTCTTCCCCGTCGATGAACGCACCGTTGAATACCTCAGGCTCACAGGGCGTGACGAAGGGGCGATTGCCGGTGTCGAGGCCTACGCCAAAGCCCAGGGACTCTGGTACGCTGAAGGAGCGGAAGAAAAAGCCTACACCACTGTCCTGGAGTTGAATCTCGACGATGTCGTTCCCGCCCTTGCAGGTCCGAAGCGACCGCAAGACCGCGTTGACCTTCACAACATGAAATCCCATTTTGTTGAGAGCCTCACGCACGAACTCGGCCACCATGGCCACGGGCTCGCAAAGGAGGACCTTTCCAAAGGCGCCATCGTCGAAATGAACGGGGAAATGTTTGATCTCAATCACGGCGATGTCGTCATCGCTGCCATCACCTCCTGCACAAACACCTCCAATCCCGGCGTGATGCTTACCGCAGGTTTGCTGGCTCGAAAGGCCCGCCAGCGTGGTCTGAAGGTCAAACCCTGGGTGCGCACCTCCCTCGCTCCGGGCAGCCGTGTGGTGACGGAATACTACGAAGCCACGGGTCTGCAAGATGACTTGAACGCCATGGGCTTCCATACGGTTGGTTACGGCTGCACAACGTGCATCGGGAACTCGGGCCCTCTTGATGCACCGATTGAAGCCGCCATCGACGAAGCTGGGCTTATCGTCGGCTCCGTTCTCTCAGGCAATCGGAACTTTGAGGGTCGCGTCCACGGGAAAGTCAAGGCATCGTACTTGGCGAGCCCTCCTCTGGTGGTCGCTTACGCCATCGCCGGCAATCTCGACATGGATTTGACCTCAGAGCCTTTGGGCCATGACAGCGAAGGCCAGCCCGTCATGCTCGCCGATGTGTGGCCAACGGATGAGGAGCTTCATGAGGCCATGCAAGTGATCACGCCTGACATGTTCCGGCAACGTTACGCAGACGCCATGAATGAACCTCGATGGAACAGCATCCCTGCAGAAGCCTCTCCGCTATATCCTTGGGACGAAGCCTCCACCTACATCCGCTTGCCTACTTTCTTTTCGGGATTGTCTGCCCAACCCGCTCCCATCCAAGCCATTGAGGGCGCTAAAGTCTTGTTGAAACTCGGCGATTCCATCACCACCGACCACATCTCGCCTGCTGGGTCTTTCCCTGCCGACGGGCCTGCGGGTGGATGGCTTACCGAGCGGGGCGTCCAGCCCGGTGACTTCAACTCCTTTGGGAGTCGTCGTGGGAATCACGAAATCATGATGCGAGGAACGTTCGCCAACGTCCGTATTCGAAATCAAATGGCGCCGGGAACGGAGGGTGGTTTTGCCCTGAACCACGAGTCCGGCGAGGTGATGTCCGTATACGATGCAGCCCAAATCAAAGCACCGAAGATCGTTCTCGCAGGAAGCCAATACGGCACGGGATCGTCGCGGGACTGGGCCGCGAAAGGCACCTATCTCTTGGGTGTGAAAGCCGTCATCGCGACCTCGTTTGAACGCATTCACCGCTCCAACCTCGTCGGCATGGGCGTGCTGCCCTTAACGTTCAAGGAGGGCACAACTCATGAAACGCTTGGCCTGTCCGGAAGCGAATCCTTCAGCATCCCGCTCTCCGACGGGGTCAAGCCGCTTGAGTGGTTAACCGTGACCGCAACCGCACCCGACGGAACGGAGACCACCTTTGAGGCTCAAGTCAGGTTGGACACGCCGGTCGAGGTTGAATACTATCGAAACGGAGGCATTCTCCACACCGTTCTCCGTGAACTTGCCAAGCCCGTCGCATGATGCCAGCAGATTCAAGTCCATGTGTTCTGCCGAGAGACTGATGGCGGAGTTCCGTGGAAAGGTACGTTACCGATTCCGCTCGGACGACCATGACCTCAACGTTGTCATCGAAGGCGAGGCATCTTGGGTTGAAGAGCACATCTCCGAACTCGGTCTCTCCGGCGTTGGATGGACCATGCCTGTGGGAACTGAAGTCAAGGCAACCAACCTCTCGAGCGTGACCCGGAAGCGCCAGAAAGAGGTGCCGGGGCCCCAAGAGGACGATGCCCCAGAATCTTCCAAACCGCTTGATATGGGTCCAGAGCCGGACCCCGGACGAATTCCTGTCGTCCGCCGCCCCATCGGGGAACTGGATTTGAAAGTCAAACTGGCGGAGGTCGGGCTTGAACCAGCTGAACGACCTGATGCGGTTGAACTCATGGCCATGCTCGAAGATATCGAACCCCCACAACCCGTCTCAAGCGCAACCAGCGTTGATCCGCTTGCTGAGGCCTGGTTGAGGGAACTTCTCCAACTTGTGGTTCGCGACCACGGAATGAGCGGGCTCAGCACCGAAGATATCGAAGAAATCGCCAGCAGTAAACTGGGTGGCCGGGAGGGCACATCGCTTGAGGTCTGGCTTCAGTCCCTTTTTGCTGCTGGGAAGCTTGTGAAAATCCATGGCGGCGATGCCGTTGGATGGGGACCTGCTCCAAAATGGCTCGTTGGACGATTCTGAACCTGGGGTTCAATTTGGGCGAAAAACGCCTCCCTTTTATTCCAAAAAACGGGACGCTGGATGCCAAATCATGAACTGCTTTGCAAAGGCATTATATTGCAACAAGTCCTCGCCAAGACAAGTGATGTCTATGCTTGCCCAAAACGACCTCTCTAAAGCCCGAATGCGCAGTCTTTTCCTCACCGTCTTGATGGTGCTCAGCACCACGGCTGCGCTCGCAACCACCGCAAGCGCCTCCGTCGCACGAACATACACCACCAACCGCGACCCCATGGACGTCGCTATCGGCGATTTTGATTGCGATGGGCACAACGACATGGCTGTTGCTACCGACGGAACCCACAGCATGACCATCCTGTACAACGACGGCCTGGGCAATTTCAACGACCGTCAAGACATTTGGGTGGCAGGCAACCAAAGCCGCAACGCAGACTGGGATGAGTTTGCCAACGTTGAATTCGTGGAAGTCGGTGAATTCACCGGCGACAATGCGGTCGACATCGTCATCTACCAGAAAAATAACCCCTTCAAAACCAACGACCAGGGGCAACCCGCTGGCGAACCCGGCAACGTCACGATTCTCGAGAACGGTGGATGTTCAAACCGTGACTGGTCCATCGGAGCACGATTCACTCATTTTTGGGTCTGGGACCTCGCTGTCGGCGATGCAGACCAAGACGGAGACGACGACGTGTATGTCCTTGATTTGCTCGCTGACCTTACCACCCAGCGAGTGGTGACCTACAAGGGCCCCATCTCCTCCTCCACGCAAGGTTTCATCACGAACCTTGGCTCGGCACAACAAAACACCTACCGAAGCATCGAAGTCGGTGATTGGGGAGAAACCAACCCTGCCTTTGGGTGCAACGGGGCTGCATCAACAACCGACGACGATATCTTCCTTCTGCGAAGCGAAGGTCTGGATTATGCCACCGGCCAAGTCACCAACCCCGGTAACGACGACAACATCACGATCATTGAATTCGACTGCCTCACCCAAAACTACCCAGCAACGTACGCCTACGGAACCAACCAAGCCAACACGCACGTGGTCAACATGGGCGTCCCCTCCACCGAGGATTTCGCCATTGCCGATGTTGGCTCAAGCGGCTACATCGACACCATCGCTGTGATGGACAGCAACCTCGAAAACGTGTCGTACAAGCAAACTACGGCTCAGGGGGCCTTTGGAAATGCCAAGAGGGCCTATTTCGGCCCCTACATTTCGTGGGCCATTGAGGTTGAAGATCTCAACGGCGACGGCGAGCCCGACTTCGTGAACCCCACCATTGCTTACCAACTCAACACCACCGACTCCGCCGGTGGAAGCACCTCGAGCTTCTTCCTCTCTTTCCCAACCACCGTTCAGGTGACCCTTTCCGACGGCAACGGAAACCACGTGAGTCCGCTTTCTTATCCAGCTGGCCGACGTCCGTCAGCCGTGGCGATTGGACAGCTCCAAGGCGGTCCGTCCTCAGCTCCAGATTTGGTCGTGGGCCACACGAACTACGCCTTTGGCGGATGGCGAGACAACTTCGGCTGGGCGGGTCAATACGACACCCTCACCGTGGTCGAAATGGACAACAAAGATTTGGCCGTGACGGATTTGGAGCTCAGCCCCACCGACCGATTCTTTGGTGTCGTCGGTGAAGGAACCCGTACCGTCAACGTGACGGTCACCAACACCGGAATGGACACGCTCAACGGACAAACGGCCGACCTTGACGTCGTTTTGAAAATCGTAGACGAAGCCAATTCCACGAACACCACGGTGTACGCCAACGACTGGGATTCTCCCGAAGTGAAGACCGGTTGCGGAACCGGCTGTTCATGGGCCTACGAAGAATACGTTGACGGACTCACCAAGTGGCACCTCCAAACCAACCAATCCGTGGGGGCTTCGACCGGAAACAACGACCCAAACGTTTCAGCCAATTACATCAACCCAACCGACTTCATGTGGGCCGGTGAAACCAAGACCAACGGCAGCGGTGATACTTGGACGGGTTACGGCAAAAACTGGGACGATGCCATGGTGCTCACCGATGTTGACCTCACGGGTGCCGACCGCGCCTTCATGAGCGTCGAACTCTTCCGTCATCTGGGACTTGGTGCCCTCGGAAGCTCCGACGGAACCGGCTTTATTGTCGGCGATGTCTGGGACGATCTTGCCATCATCGAGGTCGGAAGCGACGAAACAGGCTGGAGCCTCATCGGCTGTCCGCAACTCGCTGCCGTGCAGGGCGCATGTGCCTCGGGCGCATCGATGTGGGGCGGGTTTGACAACGACCGCATGTTCAAGATCAACTCTTGGGGGGCTGCTCCAGAGAACATCGTCTACTACGGTCTCTTCTCCTCCGGCACCTACTACGGCTGGGACAACTTCACCGAGGAGGATCTTGGTGCGTTTGACCTCTCGCCATGGGCCGACCAGACCGTTGACATCCGCTTCCGCTTCCGAACCGGCTTTGAGGGTTCAACCGCCAACGACAACGAGAGTCGTTGGAGCGGACGTGACGGATTTGCTGTGGACAACTTGACCATCTGGAAGCAAAACACGGCCTTCTTCCCCAACCCTCAAACCCAAACCACCACCATCGGCCCGCTGAGTAACCTTCAGCCCGGCCAGGAATACACCACCTCAATCACGGCAAACCTGCTGAACGACACCACCTACCGAATTTCCGCCACCATCTCCAACAATGCTTGGGACCAACAGGTCATCAACGACGACGCCGTTGGTTATGTGACACCGTTCAATCTCTATGACCCGACGGTTGAATCGATTGAGTTCTTCAAGCCCGGCGGCCTTTACGCCGAGGGCATCTTTGATATCGGCGTGACCACCAACAATTTCGGCAACACCCCCGTTGACTTTGACATTGAAGCGACGGTGTACTCCGCTACGCCCTCCGACGTGTACTGCGGAACGCCTTCCGCCATCTGCGTGGAGAGTTTTGAGGGTGGTACGCAGGGTTACCGATACGAAGAAAACCAGCAACCAAAGGGTGCTATTTACAACGAAAACTCGTGTTCGACCAAGATCTTCAACAACAACGCCTACTGGTTCGGCCACCCCTGTGATACCGGCACCAACGGATACGACGACGCTTGGGCAAACGAGACCCTCACCATCCCCAACATCGACCTGACGAACATGGGCGGTGACTTCGTCTCCCTGAACTTCGAGTACTACGCTGACACCTTCTACACCATTGACCAGAACGGGAACATTGACCCCAGCGACTACGCTGTCATGACCGTTGATTACGACAAAGACGGCACGAACTACACCGGTCTTGTCTACGCCCAATGGAACGACTACAATGAAGACGGAACCTGCCAGAACGACGACGACGGCAACGGTATCGTGAACGCCACCGAATCCATTGACCAAACCGAATTGCAATTTATTGGCGATCCTGCCAACACCGACGGCTCGGGCAACTACAACGTCTTCTTCAACTCTGAAGAATTGGTTAAGACCACGAGCATTGACCTCACGCACCTGTACGTCCTCAACCGCTCGTCCTCCGACTCCACGCAGTGGCGTGCAGAATGCATGTCTCTGCAAGGCTCGATGGTTGATGTTCACTTTGAATTCCAATCCGACGATGACGGACGCAACGGCATCAACGATGGATTCAAGGGTGTTGGCTTCAACAACATCTCACTCCAAGAATACACCTTCGTCCAGGACGCCACCTACTCCACTTCTCGAACGAACGTTGACGCCGAGGAAGCAGCCTTGACCACCATCGCCAGCCACGAGTTCGTCTCAGGTGTCTATCGATTGGACATCAAGACGGTCTTCGATAACACCACGGTAGGAAAGCCTTGGTTTAACGACAACGAATTGTCCACAGCAAACAACATTGAGCGCGTGATCTTCAACGTCGAATCCGTTGACATCTCCATTGGGAAACCGAACACCTTGACCTGCCACTCCGACCAAACGCTGGAGTGCGTCTTGCCCATTGACGCCGCCTTGACCCACTCGTGGGACATCCAGGCGACAAACGGTGTGCTGGGAGGTGACTACATCTTCTACATGGAAGTCACCGACATGGCCGATGGCAGCCAAGCCCACTTGGTTGACTCCGGACCAGCGGTGTCCCTTCAGAGCCAAGAGCGCACCGACGTGACCTTCACTCCCTGGAACGGCTGGCTTGACGGACACACCTACAACATCAGCTTCTACGGCCGTCTTTCCGACGGCAGTGAAACGGGCAACGTTCGCTACTTCCACGCTTCCTTCGCCGATCGCGTTGACGTCGCTATCCTTTCGGACACCTCTTCGCGAACCTCGGCCATCAAAGAAGACCTGGCCATTCTCAACATGACCTACACCCAGTACGAAATCAACGACTGGAGCACCTACTTTGACGCAGGATGGTTCACCCACTACGACAAGATCGTCCTTCCTTGGCAGGAACAACTCGTCGCCAAGGACACGCAATTTGGCGGTGACGGATACTACCAGTATCTTGGCGAACCTGCCCGACGAACGGTTCTCGAGAACTTCATGTCCGCTGGAGGCACGGTTCAGGCTCACCTCGGCCCACTTGGAAGCCAAATCTACGGACTTGACCAAGGCCTCTCCGGCCGTCTGCCCTTTGGCTTGGACGTCCAAAGCCGAGACACGGCAGAGACTCAGGTGACGTACTCGACCATGGACTTGGCCGACCCGTACCACCCCGTCATGGACAACATCGATGTCAACGCCTTCCAGGGCTTTGATGCGAGTTCCGGTGTCGCACAGGCCGTCTTGAACACGAAATCCGTGAGCACCAACAACGTCCCTGAGACCTGCGACGGTTACATGGAAGACGGCGGTTACTTCCAGCGTCTCATCCGTTCTTCAGAAGACATCCAAGACACGGTTCTTGGAGTGTGCAGTTACTTCTCCGGCGGCATGATCATCTCCACCATCGACGTCGCTACGCACTCTGAGCGCGCTGACAGCACGACCTTCCCGCTGCTGGGCAACCTGCTTCAGCACCAAGTCACGCCGTACCCTGACGGTTTCGGCACCTTGGGCAACGGGCTTGACCTCACCATCAACGGTGAATTGCCCAGCATTGACCCGAGTACCGGTAACTACGCATTGCGCTACATGAAGAGCGATGCTACGCTTGAGTTCGGTTTCACCACGACGACCACCGAAACCCTCCACACGGATTGGATCATCGACGGTCCGACCAACTGGGACGGCTCCAGTCTCGCTAACGGTGTGACCGGTCACAGCACCGATGCAGCACCAAGCATGACCTTCTGTAAGGCGGATTTGGCTTCTCAGACCGGCTGTGCTCAAGGTGAACAGTGGGATATCACGCTGATGCTCCATGACGATGCTGGCCATGCTCGTATCATCGACGTGACCGTTGAGACCAACGATGTCTACGCCGATGAGTTCCGTCCTGAGGCCGACGCCACGATAGACATCCGTACGGATTACGAAGAAAACGTTGAGTTCACCGGCACGAAGACGGTGTCGAACGCCGAATGGGACGTTTACCAAATCACCTTACAGGGTGAAGGCGAGGACGCAGAATTGGTCATCCACTTTGACGCCAGCAATTCCTCCGACGCTGATGCACTTGACGGCAACGGCATCGAGACCTATGAGTGGAAGGTTCTGTTCGACGCTCCCTACGGCGACGACACCTTCGACCTCGACGGGCACACCTTCACCCAAAGTGCTGCGAGCGGCGGCTTGTGGTCGTACAAGTTCCAGAACGTGACCGTGGATTCAACGGGCACCACCAAGAACCAAATCCGTATGGAATTGGTCGTTTACGACAGCGCCGGTAAGTTCTCGGAAAAACACCGGATGTACTTCGTGGTTGTTCCCGAGGGCTTCGGAGATGAGGAACCTGTCATCCAGTGGGACACCGCAGTGAACGAGTCCAAGTACGACCAGGACACCATCACCATCGCTGGAACGGTCCTCTCCGGTGCAGAAACGAGTGAAGTGTATGTGGAAGCAGCCTTCTTTGAGGAGGATTTCTCCGCTTCCCCGGTCATGAAGTTTAACATGAGCACCCGAGGATTGTACGGGAAGAGCGACGCCATGGGCGACAACGACCGCTTTGAGATCACACTGAACATCGAAGGCTTCTATACGAACAAGTCCACAACACAGCGTGTGTACATCAAGTACTACGAAGGATCCTCCCCCAACGAACGCTGGGTGACAATCAAGTGGATCGAGTTGAATTTGCCTGCTTGTCAAGGCCTTGAACCAAACCCAGAAGCGGAAGCTGCCGGAGGCGAGTTCATCCTCGATGAAAACGGCGACTGCCAGTGGAGCGGTGCGTGGGAATACGACCCCGTCACCGGCGAATGGAAGGACAACACCAAGACGAACGATGGTGGAGACGCAACGGAATCCGGCCTTGACCCGATGATTCTCATCGGCGGCATCGTCCTCCTGCTCGTGATTATCGGTGGATCGGTGATGTTCATGCGAAAGGGCGGTGAAAAGGAAGACGTCTTCTCCGGCATGGAAGGTGCCTTCGGCGCTGACGCCCTTGATCCGACCGAACAATACGTCCAGCAACTGATTGCACAGGGTTACCCCGAAGAAACGGCTCGTGCGTTCGCCGCACAGTACGTCGGCCAAGCCGCAGCACAACCAGCCGCAGCACAACCAGCCGCAGCACAACCAGCCGCAGCACAACCAGCCGCTGGTTACGATCAAGCGGTTTACGAGCAATACTACAACCAGTTTGTGGGGCAGGGTTACGATGCTGCAACGGCAGCGGCTTATGCGCAGCAATATGCGATTCAGTACGCGCAATCCCTGCAATAGGACCGGTCGAGAAGGGTTTGACCCTGAACGCCCCCGGGCGACCGCGTAGCGTGCACATGTTGTATGGTTGCCTGACGACGTTGCTTCGCACCAAGCCTCGGTGGATGGTCACCGGAGGAGAACCTTGGATGTTTGCGCGACGCAGCGAGCGTCGGCCTCGCAGCAAAGGGGCGGGGTCTGAAGACCCAGCGTATCCTTCCTCTGCCTCTGACCGCCTTGTACCATCAGTTTCAACAGATGGCTCCCGTTCATTGGGGAAGGCCCATCGATGTTGGAAAGGACCCAAGAACAACGGTTCACTCTTCTTCTAACCAGAAGGTTTCGTGGTTTGCTGTTTCACCGTCGTCCCCGTCAAGATGCGAGGTGAAATCGGGCATGCGAAGTCGCCAATTGTTGGGCAGCGGCTTCCCTTTGTCAATGATTTTGAGCATGCGTTCCTGCCATGAACGAGGTTTTCTTTGCATGATGTACATGTAAAGCACCGATGTTCGGATGTCTTCGTCCATCACCACAAAGCCCGTGGCGGCCTCGAAATTCATGGCCCTTAACAGATTAAATGCGGGTCGGTTGAACACTTGGAACCAACGCTTGGCGTTTCGCATGAGCACCATGATGACGATCAGAATGACGAGCGTGTTCAAACAGACGGCCGACCAAGTCGGTGCGCTGTAACGGCCCAAGAGGAGAACGAGCAAAAGAAGCACGGGAACGGCCGTAACGAGGAAAATGAAGGACTCCGAAAGCGGTGGTTTCCGCATTTTGAGCCGAATAGCGGCCCATCCGTCGTGATGCTTCTCGTAGGGGCGGAAGATTTCGGTTCGGTCCTGAGTTGCAGCCGTTTTGACCAGCTGGAGCAGGCCGTTAATTTTTCGAAATTGGGTGATGCCGACATCCATGTTGTCGTTGAGGATGGCTTGCAGGCGCTCTTGAGCCAGAGCGTATTCTCCCATATCGGCGAGAATGGAAGCCATTTCAACCACCGGCGTCACCTCATCGGGGAGATGGTCTCGGCATCGCTGCCACCAATGAAGTGCGTCGTGAAGCATTCCTAAATCATCAGCGAGCAGACGCCCCCCACGCATCCACATGTCAAGACGACTGGGGTCTGCAGCGACGATGCGTTTGGTTCCGGAGAGGGCGCTTGCTGCCTCGTTCATCGTCGGGGAGACGCCACCTGGTGGTAGGCAAGCCTCAACGTAGACCGACCACGCTTCAAGGTGGTCTTCATCGAGTTGTGTTGCTTTTTTTGCCTCGGCTTTTGCTTGAACACGGTCGCCGTTTTCCAAAGCCTCGAGAGCGTTGAGGTAATGCGACTCCGCAGTCATGGTATCGCCTCATTCGTCTGTTTTTCGCTCATATCTCCGTGGTGGGGGGCCGTCCCGGAAGTCACGGGGAGGTTGGTTGTGTGTGTGGCCAGAGCGTTTTCCTCTTGATCGCCGGTAAGCCCCGTCGGAAGACGAGCGTCGGTCGTCTCGGCGTTGGAAGCCACCACCTCGGTCGTTTCTTCGCTGTGGCCGGTCTTCACCACCGTTGGAACGGTCGTCTCGGCGTTGGAAGCCACCACCTCGGTCGTTTCTTCGCTGTGGCCGGTCACCACCGCCGTTG
>Ga0181597_10000217_pt1 | contig 62062 bp, 66 predicted proteins | sample 041ome_5_FD_148647 | JGI IMG/M metagenome (GOLD analysis project Ga0181597, IMG submission 148647) | Coastal salt marsh microbial communities from the Groves Creek Marsh, Skidaway Island, Georgia - 041403US metaG (spades assembly) | ecosystem: Environmental > Aquatic > Marine > Intertidal zone... | reverse complement strand
GTCGACAGCGTTATCATTGCCACAGAGGCCTTTATTGCGGCGGATCTTTTGAAGGCGCATGTGTCGGAAGATGCCTACCACCGGCTCATGAGCACGCATTATACCGAATATGCCCATGTTGCCCTGGGGTATGACGATGACCCGTGGCCCGATTATCCAACAGATATTGTGTTGCCCGTTGGCGAAGGTGGCGTTCGCAATGTTGGGGCTATGGTTTTGCATGGTCGGCGCCTGCCCGCATCCGTTCCGAAAGGGGCGCAAATGGTTGGGGTCTATTTCAACACGCCGCCACTTAAAGATATGAGCGATGACGACATAAAAGAGGAAGCGGTCAAACAGGTAAATGCTGCTTTTGGCCAGGCGCAAAAGCCAAGCTTTGTTCATTTGTTCCGTTACGAAAAGGGGCTGACCATAGCAAAGCCAGGTCACTACAAAATACTGGATAAGGTGCATTCCTTACTACCGGGCGCCATAGAACTGGCGGGGGATTATTTCTCCCAAGCCGGGGTAGAGGCCGCTGTTCATAGCGGCGAAAGGGCGGCAAAGAATTTGCTCCGATATCGGGCGCGGGAATTTTAGACAATCACCATTCTTACTGAGGGAGGAAAAAATGAGTGAAACAACCAGCAACATATTGGCGCAAGATAGCCTGTCGAGGAAATCCTTGGCATTTTGCGGCTACACCGGATATGCGGCGATTATCTTATTTATTATAGGTGGCGTTTGGCTTGGGGGCATGTTGCCGCCAATACCCAATGCCAATGATGCACCTGCCGAACTTGTCGCGAAGGTTAATGATAACCTTCTCAACTTCAGAATAGGTTCAATTTTCATGATTGCCTCTTTTGCCCTTTTCGGCACATTCGGGGCGGGCATGGCAGCGCAAACCCGACGCTTCGAGACAAGCCCGGTGTTTTCTTACACCCAACTTGTATTTGCCGCAGCCGGCACCACCATAGCTTTGCTGGTGGCATTCGCCTGGTCGCTGATGGTTTTCCGTCCGGATACCTACGAGCCATCAATATTGCTTATGTGGGCTGATTTTGCCTATTTTTTGGCGCTTTTCTCTGTGCCCCTGTTTGGCGGCTGGTGCGTGTTAATCGCCCTGCCGATCTTTTTCTCCGAGCCGGGAAGAGAGCCATTTCCGCGCTGGGTAGCTTATGTCAACTTATGGGCGGCTTTGCTCTTTGCACCGGGCCAAATGGTCATATTTTTCAAGGATGGGCCGTTTTCTTGGCACGGCATTGTTGCCATGTACCTGCCCTTCATCGCTTTCTTTGTATGGATAGCCATTATGTCCTGGGTGATGATCAAGATCGCCCATGACGAAAATAGCTAGAGCTTATAAAGGCTGTTTATCCTGTGCGCGAGAAAAGCCAAACACAAAGCCGGATACCGGGGGAACCCGGTATCTGGGCCTTTGTAACAGGGGACTTGCTGGTCTTTTCCCTGTTTTTCATCCTGATTGCCATTGGCAATCAGGAACAGGGAGGCGTGTTTTCAAGTGCGCGCAGCACGCTTGATTTGAGGTTCGGCCTTGCCAATACACTGCTTCTGCTCACCGGCTCTTTTTTCGTGGCGATCGGTGTTGAACGTTTTCGATTAGACGATGGCCGGGATAATCGCATTTGGTTCCGGCTGGCGATTTTGTCCGGTGTTATATTTCTCATAAACAAAGTCTTTGAGTGGAATGCCAAGGTCTCTGACGGGCTGACCCCGATGACCAATGATTTTTTTATGTATTACTTCGTGTTCACGGCCATTCACGCAATTCATGTGTTTGTCGGCGTGGTCATACTCAGCTTTCTGCACAAGAAATCACAAGCCCCGTTCACCCCGGAAACACAACGCGGGCTGGAAAGCGGGGCCATTTTTTGGCACTTGGTCGATTTGTTGTGGATCATGCTGTTTGCCCTGTTCTATTTGGTGTGATTTCTATGAGCCATTCAAAGCAAATTATTGGATTAAGTTTGATGACATGGGCATGGTTCGTGCTGGTTGCGGTAACCATGTTGGCCTGGTGGCTCGCCGAGGGTGAGCAGAAAATGGCCGACGCCACCACCACGGCAATTTTTCTAACGGCCGGTGTTAAAATTTGGGTTATCGGCTATCAGTTTATGGAACTGAAACTTGCTCCCGCCTTTTTGCGATATGGCTTTCTGTTATGGCTAATAGCCATCTCATGCATTTTAGTTTTTTTGATTCCATAATCGCATTTTGGTCTGCCATCTGGTCTACCATAGAAACCATGATCTCATCTCCTCAAACAAATATGCTTGAAGATCAATGGCTTGGACCGTGACACACGGTGCTTGAAACTTGAAAATGGTGCCCAGGAGAAGACTCGAACTTCCACGTCCATAAGGACACTAGCACCTGAAGCTAGCGCGTCTACCAATTCCGCCACCTGGGCCTTAGAGAAGTCTCGTTTAGGCGGCGGCTCGCTAAAAGTCAAGCAGGCATGCAGCCCATCAAAGGCAAATCGCCAGCCAAATCGCCAGTCAATAAGAGCGACGAAAAATCGTCGCGCTCGGCTTCTTTTTCCTTCACCCATGCCGACACATATATTAAGTAACGAGCAGATGAGCCGCCGTTTCAAGCAAAGGTAAAGCGCCATGCCCTCCGCCATACCCTCCGCCATACCGACCACCAACCCGCTTCGTGAGAATGCCCTGATTACCGTTTTCGGCGGCACCGGATTTCTCGGTCGCCATATTGTGCGCCGCCTGTCAAAGGACGGCTATCGTCTGCGCATCGCCACGAGGCGGCCCAATGAGGCGTTGTTTTTGAAAACCAATGGCAAGCCGGGGCAGGTGGAAATCGTGCAGGCCAATATTCGCGACGCCGCCAGTGTTGCAGCGGCGCTCGAAGGGGCCGATGCGGTGGTCAATGCGGTCGGTATATTGTTTGAAAGCGGCAAGCAAAAATTCGAAGCCGTGCAGGCGCGCGGCGCTGCGTTGATCGCCGATGCCGCCGCCCAAGCCGGTATCGCCCATATGGTGCATATTTCAGCCATCGGAGCCGATGCCGCATCGGCCTCAGCCTATGCGCAAAGCAAAGCGATTGGCGAGGCTGCGGTGCAGGAATTGGTGCCGAACGCGCATATTTTGCGCCCCTCCATCGTCATCGGGCCGGAGGATGATTTCTTCAACCGCTTCGCCGCCATGTCGATGTTGGCACCGGCGCTGCCGCTTATTGGCGGCGGCGAGACGCGCTATCAGCCGGTATCGGTGTTTGATGTCGCCGAGGCTGTGGCCGCTTGTCTGGGGCGCGCGGCGCCCGGTATTTACGAGCTTGGCGGGCCGGATATTTTGAGCTTCAAGCAATTAATGGAGATGCTCAATGCCGAGACCGGACGCAATCGCTATTTGGTGCCGCTGCCGTTTTTTGCCGCCGCTTTGATTGCTTCAGTGGCGCAATTCTCGACCCTTATCGGCATGCAACCGCTGTTGACACCCGACCAAGTTATTCTGCTGAAAAGCGACAATATTGTCGGCGCGGATTTTGCCGATAGGGATTTGGCGGCGTTGGGCATTGACGCCAAGCCGATTGCCGGCCAGCTCGATTATTTGGCGCGCTATCGCCCGCACGGCAAAAAGCCCGCTTAAAGCCCCCGCCTAGATAATTGCCAATATCGCCAGCCCGAGGCCGATGCGATAAAGCACAAATGGCAGCAGCGACAGCCGCCGCGTCATTTTCAAAAACCCATCAATCGTCGCGAAAGCAAACAACGCTGCTAGCGCCGCGCCGATAAGCGCTGTGCCCAGCCCCTCCATATTGTTCTCGGCGATCAACTCGCCAAGCCCGAAAAGGGCAAACGCCAATATCACCGGCATAGCCATGGCCATGGAATAACGCGCCGCCGCCTCGCGCGAAAAGCCAAGCGCGCGGCCCGCCATAATCGTCACCCCGGCGCGGCTGGCACCCGGAATAAGCGCCAGCATTTGCGCCAATCCCAAAAGCACAGCCGGACGCGGCTTCATATGCGCGGCGGTTTTATCGGTCGCGCCATAACGGTCGGCGAGATAAAGCGGTATGGCAAAAATAATGCTGGCCCAAGCCACCACGGCCGGGCTGCGCAACGCCTCCAACAGACCAAGGCCCAAAAGCACCACTGCGGCGAGCAACACCGGCACTGTGGCGATGGTCATATTGAGCGCGGCATCGCGCGCCGGGCCTTTTTTATGGCGCAGCACATCCAGCGCGCCCAAGGCCAGTTCGCCGACATCGCGGCGGAAATACAACATCACCGCCAGCAAGGTGCCCAAATGCAGCGCCACATCAAGCACGGCGCGCGACAGCGTCTCGCCGTCTTCCGCCCCAGAGAGCGCATGCGCCAGCACCAAATGACCGGATGAGGAGACCGGAATGAATTCGGTAATGCCCTGAATGGCGGCGAGGATAAGCAATTGGTCAAAAGCCATGTGCCAAATTAGCCTGCGCCGCGGCTTATCAGCAAGCTGGTTTCGCTTGCTCCTGTTCCCCGAAACGCAGTAATTTCAATTCATGGCAACGCTTTTCCATCAACCAATCTGTCCGTTCTCGCGCAAAATCCGCCTCATTCTGGCTGAGAAAAAATTTGCCGTCGAATATGTCGAGGAACGACCATGGGAACGGCGGCTCGATTTTTTAATGCTCAACCCATCCGGCGAAGTGCCGGTACTGGTCGGCGAGGCGGGCACAGTGTCGGGCCATTATGCGATTGCCGAATGGCTGGAAGAAAAAGGCGGCGCGACGCCGCTTTTGCCGACCTCCGGTTTGGCGCGCGCCGAGGTGCGCCGCCTATCGGCCTGGTTCGATGATAAGTTTTACGCCGAGGTCGGCAAGCTCATCACCTATGAAAAAATCGACCGCCGCTTCATGGGGGCCGATGATGGTGGCGGCGGCCCCGATATGGCGACCGTGCGGGTCGGCCTGCACAATCTGGAACTGCATTTGGAATATCTGACCTATTTGCTGCAGACCCGCGACTGGCTGGCCGGTGGCCAATTGAGCTTGGCCGATTTCACCGCCGCGGCGCATTTTTCGTGTCTCGATTATACCGGCGATGTGCCGTGGAAATTATGGCCGGTGGCGCGCGACTGGTATGCGCGGATTAAATCGCGCCCGTCTTTTCGGCCGCTCTTGGCCGACCATGTCGCCGGCATGCGCCCGCCGCCCTATTACGCCGATTTGGATTTTTGAGCTTGGCCGCCAGCGACACTTTAAAAGAAAATATCATCGCCGAAGCGGCCGCGCAGGGTTTTGATTTGTGTCGCTTTGTCAGCGCCGATAGCGCCGCCGCCGCCACGGCCGCCGCAACCAATGCGGAAGGCCTGCGGGCCTTTGTCGAAGCCGGGCATCACGGGCAAATGAGCTGGATGGAAATCCGCATGGAGGCGCGCGCCGCGCCCACGGCGCTGTGGGGCGAAGCCAAAAGCGTCATCATGCTGGGGGTCAATTACGGGCCTGAGAGCGACCCGTTAGCCGCGCTCGAAGAAGATGATAAAGGCGTCATCTCGGTCTATGCGCAACGGCGCGATTATCACGATGTCATCAAAAAGAAATTGAAAGCGCTGGCGCGCTGGCTGGTCGCGCAATCGGGCGCGCAGGTGAAAGTGTTTGTCGATACAGCGCCGGTAATGGAAAAGCCACTGGCCATGCGCGCCGGACTTGGCTGGCAGGGCAAGCACACCAATTTAGTGTCGCGCGATTTCGGCTCTTGGTTGTTCTTAGGCTCGGTGTTCACCGATATCGAACTGCCCGCCGATGAGGCCGAGCATGACCATTGCGGTGCCTGCACGGCGTGTCTCGATGTGTGCCCGACCAATGCTTTTCCAGCACCTTATAAAATCGATGCGCGGCGCTGCATTTCCTATTTGACGATTGAGCATAAAGGGATGATCGAGCGCGCTTTGCGGCCGCTCATGGGCAATCATATTTATGGCTGCGATGATTGTCTGGCGGTATGCCCGTGGAATAAATTTGCGCAAGTCGCGGCCGACACCAAGCTGGCCCTGCAAGAGACCTATGACCGCCCCGATCTCATCGCTTTAAGTCGCCTCGATGATGCGGCGTTTCGCGACTTTTTCAAAGGCACGCCGATAAAGCGCACCGGCCGCGACAGTTTCATCCGCAATGTGCTGGTCGCGCTGGGTAATGTGCGAGCGCCGACACAAGCGCATATTGAGGCGGTGAAAGCGCGGCTGCACGACGACGCGGAAGCGGTGCGCGCCAGTGCGGTATGGGCGCTGGCGCAAATCGCGCCGCACGAGCTTGAGAAAATGCGCCCACAACTTCGCGGCGATGATAGCGCGCTCGTAGCAGAAGAGCTGAACGCAATTGATAGGGGGGCGTGAGGGGATATGGCGAAAGGCATGCTTTTTTTCGGCTTTGGGTTTTGCGCGGCGCATCTGGCACCGGCGTTGACCGCCGCCGGCTGGCGGCTGAAAGCAACTTGTCGCGACGCCGCCAAAGGCGCGGCGCTTAAAGCCCAAGGCATTGAACCGTTGCGGGTCGATGGCACGCCGCTCGCGGCGGGCGCGCTTGAGGGTGTCGACCATATTCTCCTATCGGCCCCGCCGAGCGCGCATGGCGATCCGGCACTGCCACTGCTCGAAGACGCTTTGGCGGCGCGCGCCGGGCAGTTGAAATGGCTCGGTTATTTGTCCACCACCGGTGTCTATGGCGACCATGGCGGCGCGTGGATTGATGAGGAGACACCGCCCGGGCCGCTATCGGCGCGCGGCCAACGTCGTGTCGATGCGGAGGGTGCTTGGGGGGCTTTGGCCGCCGCGCATGACCTGCCGCTGCATTATTTTCGCCTGGCCGGGATTTATGGGCCGGGGCGCAATCAACTGGCTTCGCTAAAAACCGGTACGGCGCGGCGCATCGACAAGCCGGGGCAAGTGTTTTCGCGCATTCATGTCGATGATATTGCGCAAATCCTGCGCGCTTCTATGGCGGCACCCAATGCGGGGCGCGCTTATAGCGTGTGCGATGATGAGGCAGCGCCGCCGCAAGATGTGGTGGCTTTTGCGGCCGCGTTAATGGGGGTCGAAGAGCCGCCGTGTGTCGCTTTTGAGGAGGCTGAGATGTCGGAGATGGCGCGCAGTTTTTACGGCGAAAACAAGCGCATCAAAAACCAGCGCATCAAACAAGAGCTCGGCGTCAGCCTTATCTACCCGACTTATCGCGAAGGGCTGACGGCGCTTTATGAGAGCGGCGCGTTTTAGGCGTCAAATGTCAAGCGCCTCGATAAGCTCGATAAGGCGGGCTATCTCATGCGGCTCCGATAGGCGGTGGTCGCCGTTTTTCATCAGGTGCAATTCGACATCCGGTGTCGCCAATTGGTCACTCAGCTCAAGCGAGAGCTGCCACGGCACGGCGTCGTCTTGTTGGCCGTGCAGAATACGCACCGGCACATTGATATCGATAGGGCTGTCGAGCATGAGATGCGTGCGCCCGTCTTCGATCAGCGCTTTGGTGATGGGATAGCCCTCAGGGTCATATTGCGACGGGTCGTAAATCAACCCCTCATCCATAAGCTTGGCGCGCGCTTTGTCTGAAAACCGCGCCCACATCAGGCGCTCGGTCATATCAATGGCGGGCGCGATGAGCACCAGAGCGGCGACTTTTTCTGGTCGGTCGAGCGTCGCCATTAACGACAACCAGCCGCCAAAGCTGGAGCCGACCAGCACTTGGCGGTCATCGCATAAATTATCGAGAATGCTGGGAATGTCGCCGCGCCAATGGCTCATTGTGCCGTCGGTAAAATCGCCCGATGACGCGCCATGGCCGAAATAGTCAAAGCGCGTAAAAGGGCGGTTATTGGCTTTCGCCCAATCGGCCAGTGCGGTTGCTTTGGTGCCGCTCATATCGGAGCGAAAGCCGCCGCAAAACACCACGCCGCAGCCTTGTCCGGATTGCTGGTCATAGGCAAGTTTTTGCGGGCCTAAGTTGGTGTCGGGGCGGTCAAGAAATTTCATCATGTCTCAGGCGGGTCCGGATTTGGGAAATGGGGCAAATGGCTTTAATACTCTTGGAACAGATAATGCCAAAGGATGAAGCGCATGTCGAACCGCTTTCAAATGCCGTCAACCGACGCGGTCAATCTGACCGGGCGCACGATTTTGCAAGTGGTGCCGGAGCTGGAAACCGGCGGCGCGGAAATAACCACCATGGAAATGGCGCAAGCCATCGTCAAAGCCGGAGGCCGCGCTTTGGTGGCCAGTGAGGGCGGGTCCTTGGAGGCACCGATAAAGGCGGCGGGCGGTGAGATTGTGCACCTGCCGGTGGCGTCAAAAAACCCCGTCACCGTCTGGCGCAATGGTCGCCTATTGGCCGATTTGGTGAAGCGCGAGGGGGTTGACCTTATTCATACGCGCTCGCGCGCCCCCGGCTGGTCGGGCTTGCGGGCCGGTCGGCTGGCCAAAGTGCCTTTCATGACCACCTATCATTCGAGCGTGCATCAAAAGCCGCGCGCCAAAGTGTTTTACAATTCGGTGCTGGTGCGTGGCGCGGTGGCGATTGCCAATTCACATTTCACGGCGCAGCAGATTGCCAGCGTCTATCCGCATGTGCGCGATAAAATAAGGGTGGTGCCGCGCGGCTGCGATGTCGATGCGCTGAACGGCGCGCGGTTTACGCCCGCCGACCGCGCCGCCAAACGAGCCCAATGGGGGGTGCCCGAAGACTCTTTTGTGATTATTTGTCCGGCACGGGTGACGCCGTTTAAAGGTCAAGATTTGCTGGTCGAAGCGCTGGGTCGAGTGGCCGGTGATATTGCGCCGTATCTGGTGCTGGTCGGCAGCGCGCAAGGCCGCGATGAGTATGTCGGCGACCTAAAGGCGCTGGCTCATAGTATCGGTCTCGGCGACCGCTTGGTGCTGGCCGGATTGGAAACCGATATGCCCGCCGCTTATGCAGCGGCCAATTTGGCCGTTGTGCCGAGCGCGCGTCCCGAACCATTTGGCCGCACCATTATCGAGGCGCAAGCAGCGGCTCTGCCGGTCATCGCCTCCGATGCCGGTGGCTTTCGTGAAACCGTGATTGCCAAACCGGCCGGTGAAGGCGGCACCGGTTGGCTGGCCGAAATGGGCGCGGTCGATGCGCTGGCTGATGCGCTTGAAGCGGCGTTGGCCATGCCCGCCGCGACGCTGTTTGAGATGGGCGAAAACGGCCGCGCCAATGTGCTGGGAAATTATACCCGCACCGCCATGTGCAATCGCACTTTGCAGGTTTATCAGGAATTGCTGGCGTGACCCGTCCCGTTAGGGAGCCGGGTGGTGTGTTGCTGGTGGCGCTGGGTCTCTCGGCGGCCGAGCTGCGATTGGCCATTGACGCGCTTTACCCCGAAGCCGCTTCGCTGACCATATTGGTCGATGAGGACAATGCCGCCCTCGTCAAAACCGAGACGCTGCGTGCCGATGAAATATGGGTTTATGCACCGCTTGGTGTGCGCGGCTTTATGGCATTGCTGCGGCGCATTGCATGGCGGCGTTTTGATGCGGTTTACCAACCGCGCGCACAGCCGCGTTGGCTTAAATATTTGGTCCGGCCGCGCCCGCCTTGGCATCTCACAAAGCCCGCCCCGCAAGACCGCTAACCGATTGTCGGTTGACAGCGCCGCATTTGCGCCTAAACCTACCTCTACGGGCGCTTTAGGGTCCTAATGGCAATTATTAAAGGAGCGAAGCCATAGCACGTAGACCACACGCCGCGCAGCCTCCGCGACAGCAGGGCCCGCGCGTCAATCGTATGATTACCTCACCGAAAGTTTTGCTTATCGGTGCCGCGGGAGAAAAAATGGGCACGGTCGACACGGATTCGGCGCTGGCCATGGCAGAAGAAGAAGGGCTCGATTTGGTTGAAGTATCACCCAATGCCGACCCACCGGTTTGTAAAATACTCGACTATGGCAAGCTCAAATATCAAGAACAGAAAAAAGCTAGCGAGGCGCGTAAACGTCAAAAAACCGTTGACGTGAAAGAGATTAAAATGCGCCCCAATATCGACACGCATGATTATGACGTGAAGATGCGCAATGTGGTGAAATTCCTCGAAGGCGGCGACAAGGTGAAAGTCACCATGCGTTTTCGTGGCCGCGAAATGGCGCACCAAGAGCTCGGCATGGATGTGCTGAACCGGGTGCGCGATGATGTCGGTGAATTGTCCAAAGTCGAGGCGATGCCGAAAATGGAAGGCCGCCAGATGATTATGGTCTTGGCTCCTAAATAAGCCTCACAGCTTTTTTAGAATATCCGGCCTATCGGTGATGATGGCCTCGACGCCCAGCGCGGCTAGGCGGCGCATCTCGGCTGCCTCATTCACCGTCCAAGCCGATACGCTAAGACCCAATTCACGCGCCAGCGCCATATTTTCCGGCGTGATGTCGTGCCGGTTGGCGAACCAGCCTTTGCCGCCACCGGCCGCAATGGCACGTAAAACGCGCTCGCCATGGCTTTGCCCGTCCATATCGCGCCAATCCATGCCACCCCAAAAAGCCGCGCCATCGCGCGAAGCGGCGCGCAGACGCGCCCCCAGACTGTCTGGTTTGTCGGCGTCGGCCAGCTTAGGGTCGGTATCGCTAAAGCGCGACGTGGTATAGGCGTGCGGCATATCGGGAAACGCTTGGCGCACAGCGTTGATGGTGCGCCAGTCAAACGACACCACAATATGGCGCGCCGCCGCCGGGGAGTTGTCGAGCGCCGCGATATAAGCGGCGGCCAGCGTCTCGGCTTGATCGGCATCGACCATATCGGTTTTAAGTTCGCTATAGGCGCGAAAATCGGCATCGGTTTCGGCAATCATCGCGTCAAATGCCGCCAGTGTCGGGATTGCCGCTTCCTCTTGCAGCCGCGCGGCGCGTTTTTGCGCATAAGGTGAGCCGGCTTTTAAATGGCCGACATCATAAGTTTGCAGGTCTTTAAAGCCAAGCGCGCCAATGCGCGGGGTCGGTTTCTCCAAAAATGCGCCATTGAGCTTTGTCGCCTCGGCTTTCAGGCGACCATCATGGTAGATAACCAAATGCCCGTCAGCGCTCAATTGTAGGTCGAGCTCAATGCCATCGACGCCCAGCTCTATGGCGCGCTTGAACGCCCCAAGCGTGTTCTCCGGCCATAAATCGGCGCCGCCGCGATGCGCGATATTCAACGATTTCGCCAAATCCCCATTCCTTCCAAATCCCTTACGCCAAGGCTTGCATTTTGCCGCTTATCGCGTATAACACCGGCTGCTCGGGGCGCATAGGCGTTTTCGAGCCGACCGGCTGGCCGATAAGGGCTGCCAAGGCGGTCGTTGACGAGCCTACCGGATTTGGCCCGCAATTTGGGCAAAACCGGCTTTTGAAAGGAAGACGAAATGCCCAAAATGAAGACCAAATCAGGGGCCAAAAAGCGCTTTAAGCTGACGGCATCCGGTAAGGTGCGCGCAGGTCAAGCAGGCAAACGCCATGGCATGATCAAGCGCACAAACAAGCAGATTCGCAACCAACGCGGCACCACCATATTGTCGCCGCAGGATGCGAAATCCGTGCGCAAATTCCTGCCCAACGGTTAAGGAGGAGAAGATATGTCTCGTGTGAAACGCGGCGTGACTTCCCATGCACGCCATAAAAAAGTTCTTTCCAAGGCCAAGGGTTATTATGGCCGCCGCAAAAACACCATTCGGGTGGCCAAGCAGGCGGTAACCAAAGCCGGACAATATGCCTATCGCGATCGCAAGGCCAGAAAGCGCAATTTCCGCGCTTTGTGGATCCAGCGCATCAATGCGGCTTCCCGCGCCCATGGGCTGGCCTATGGTCAGTTTATCAACGGGCTGGGAAAAGCCGGAATTGAGGTTGACCGCAAAGTGCTGGCCGATTTGGCAGTGCACGAACCGGCCGCTTTTGAAGCGCTGGTGGGCCAAGCCCGCGCCGCCCTCAACTAGGCAAAACCGATTGACGGGGTCAACGCACCCCTGCAACATATTCCCCGCCCGCATCCTCATCAGGTGTGCCTTAAAAGCGCCATGCCTGAAACGGTGCGGGCGGGGTTTTTTTAATTAGCGAGCGTGACACATAATGAGTGCCGAGGCCGACAAACTGAAAACCGATATTCTGGCTGCCATTGCGGCGGCTGAGGACGCTGCGGCGTTGGAGGCGGTGCGCGTCGGCGCGCTCGGTAAAAAAGGCACGGTCTCGGCGCTGTTGAAAACGCTGGGCGGCATGAGCGCCGAAGAACGCCAAACCAATGGCCCGCTATTCAATGCGCTGCGCGATGCGGTGAGCGAGGCGATTGCTGAGAAGAAAACCACCATCGATGCGGCGGCGTTGAACGCCCGCCTTGCCGAAGAGACACTGGATATGACCCTGCCGGTCGCGACCGACCCGCAATTTGAAGGCCGCATCCATCCGGTCAGTCAGGTGATGGAAGAAATAGCGGCGATTTTCGCTGATATGGGCTTCGATGTCGCCGAAGGGCCGGATATTGAAAGCGGCTTTTATAATTTCACCGCGCTCAATATCCCCGAGGCGCATCCGGCGCGCCAAATGCACGATACGTTTTATCTGAATGCCGAGGAAGACGGGGAAGCGCTGCTGTTGCGCACTCATACCTCGCCGGTACAAGTGCGGACAATGCAAAACGGCCAAGCAGACAATAGCGGCCCGCCTTTCCGCTTCATCGCGCCGGGGCGCACATATCGGTGCGATAGCGACCAGACACATACACCGATGTTTCATCAGGTCGAAGGGCTGGTGGTCGATGAGACGACCCATATGGGGCATTTGAAATATACGCTGGAAGCGTTTTTGGCGGCGTTTTTTGAAGTTTCGGATATTTCCATCCGCTTCCGCCCCAGCTATTTCCCGTTCACCGAGCCGAGCATGGAAATCGATATGCCGTGCCGCCGCGATGGCGACCGGCTGATTGTCGGCGAGGGCGATGATTGGATGGAGATTGGCGGCTCGGGCATGGTCAATCCGCATGTGCTGCGCCATGCCGGCATCGACGCTGACAAATATCAGGGTTTCGCTTTCGGTATGGGCATTGACCGATTGGCCATGTTGAAATATGGCGCGCCCGATTTGCGGGCTTTCTTCGAGGCCGATTTGCGCTGGCTGAAACATTACGGCTTCTTGCCGATCGACGTGCCGGGGCTGGCCGGTGGCTTGTCGAATAAATCTCTGGCCGGCAAACCCGGTGCAGGCCAATAGGAGAGGCACGATGAAATTTACCCTCTCCTGGTTGCACGACCATCTCGACACCCAAGCCGCGCTCGAGGAAATTGTCGAGCGGTTGACGCTTATCGGTCTTGAGGTCGAAGCGCTGAGTGATCCGGCTGAGACTTTTGCCAATTTCGAAGTGGCGGAAATCATTGCCACCGAACCGCATCCCGAAGCTGACCGGCTGCAAATTTGCACCGTCAAAAGCGGCGGTGGCGAGCAAAAGCTGGTCTGCGGCGCGCCGAATGCGCGTGCCGGTCTCATCGGCATATTGGCGCAACAAGGCGCGGTTATTCCGTCCAATGGCATGGTGCTGGGCAAAGCCAAAATCCGCGGCGTGACGAGCAATGGCATGATGTGTTCGGGCGCTGAGCTGGGTTTGAGCGATGACCATGACGGCATTATCGAATTGCAAGATGCGCCCAAAATCGGCACACCAGCGGCTGAAGCGCTGGGTCTCGCCGACCCGATGATCGAAATCGGCATCACCCCCAATCGTCCCGATTGTCTGGGCGTGCGCGGCATTGCGCGCGACCTCGCGGCCAGCGGTCTGGGCACGTTGAAAGATGATAAAGCGGCACCGATTAAAGCCGATAAAAAAGCCGGGCCGGCAATCGCGGTCGACAGCGACGCCTGTCCGGTATTTGCCGGTTGCTATATTGAAGGCGTCACCAATGCGCCAAGCCCGGCATGGTTGCAGGCGCGGCTGAAAGCCATTGGCCTCAACCCCATCAATGCGCTGGTCGATATCACCAATTATATTTCCTATGACCGCGGTCGCCCTTTGCACGTTTATGACGCCGATAAGCTGAGCGGCACGGTGCGCGCGCGGGCCGCCGAAAAAGGCGAAAGTTTCGTCGCGCTGGATGACGCGACTTACGAGCTGACGCCGAACGATTGTGTGATTGCCGATGATAAAGGCGTATTGGGTCTGGGCGGCATTATGGGCGGTCTGGCCTCCGGCTCGACGCTGGACACCAAAAATGTGCTGGTCGAAAGCGCTTGGTTCGACCCCGTATCGATTGCCCTGTCGGGGCGTCATCACAATATTGAGAGCGATGCGCGCTATCGGTTTGAGCGCGGCGTTGACCCGGCCTCGGTCGAGGGCGGTCTCAATCTTGCTGTGCAGATGATTGTCGAAATTTGCGGCGGCACGGCGCACGCACCGCAAATCGGTGGGGCAGTGCCCGAGAGCGATAAAATAGTGTCTTTTGCGCCGGCGCGGGTGCAGCAATTGACGGGTCTGGACATTGCCGAAAGCGAGATGCAGGCGGTGCTGGAAAAATTGGGATTTGGCGTCACGACCGGAAAAAGCTGGCGCATCTCGGTGCCGAGTTGGCGGCCCGATATCGATGCCGATACCAATGGCGCTGATATTGTTGAAGAGATTGTCCGCATCCATGGTCTGGATGAAGTGCCGGCGACGCCGCTGCCGCAGCGCGATGGTGTTGCCAAGCCGACCCTGACCTTGGCCCAACGTCGGGCCGCTCTGATGCGCCGCGCCTTGGCAGCGCGCGGTCTTATCGAGGCCGTCACTTGGTCGTTCATCTCGGCCGCGCAAGCCAAAGCGTTTCACGTCGCCGAAGGCCTGCAATTGGCCAATCCGATATCGTCTGAATTGAGCCATATGCGCCCCTCGCTACTGCCCGGGCTGATGGCGGCGGCGGCGCGCAATCGCGACCGCGGCGCGCAAAGCATTAATCTGTTCGAGCTGGGCCATGAGTTTAAAGCCGCGACGCCGGGGGCGCAGCGTTTTGCGGCGGCCGGTCTACGCGCCGGTTTGGCGGCTCCCAAAAACTGGCGCGGCGCAGCCCACAACGTTGACGCTTATCAAGCGCGCGCCGATGCCGAGGCAGCTTTGGCGGCGTGCGGCGTGGTCACGGATGGTCTGCAAGTGCTACCGATCCCCGAAGATAGCGGTATTGACTGGTATCACCCCGGGCGGTCCGGCGTATTGGCACGCAACCCGCGCGAGCCAATGGCGGTGTTTGGCGAGTTGCATCCGGCGCTGCTCAAGCAATTTGATATTGATGTGGCGGCGGCGGCTTTCGAGGTTTGGCCCGACGCTGTGCCGGCACCGAAAGACAATAGCGCCATTGCGCGCCCCGCTTTGGCGTTGTCTAACTTGCAAAGCCTGTCGCGCGATTTCGCTTTCGAGGTGGCGGGCGATACCAAAGCCGCCGATATGGTGCGCGCTGCGCAAGCGGCCGATAAAAAGCTTATCAGCCAAGTGCGCGTGTTTGATGTGTTTGCGGGCGGCAACCTGCCCGACGGTATGAAATCCGTCGCGCTGGAAGTGACCTTGCAACCGCGCGACAAAACCCTGACAGATGCCGAGATCGAGGCAGTGGCCGAAAAAGTGACGGCCAATGTCGAAAAAGCCACCGGCGGCAAGCTTCGCGGCTAGCCAAATATTGGCATAATTGACGCATTGGAGATGCGCGCGCGCGGTGCTATATCGCTTCTCATGAGCACAACGCGCAAAGACCATATTCGTAATTTTTCGATTATTGCCCATATCGACCACGGCAAGTCGACGCTGGCCGACCGGCTGATTCAGCTGACCGGCGGCTTGAGCGAGCGCGAAATGTCCGAGCAAGTGCTGGATAATATGGATATCGAGCGCGAGCGCGGTATCACCATTAAAGCGCAGACCGTGCGGCTGGATTATCAAGCCGCCAATGGCGAGACCTATCAGCTCAACCTCATCGACACGCCGGGGCATGTCGATTTCGCCTATGAGGTGAGCCGCTCGCTGGCCGCATGCGAAGGTTCGCTGCTGGTGGTCGATGCCAGCCAAGGCGTCGAGGCGCAGACGCTGGCTAATGTCTATCAGGCGATCGATGTCGATCACGAAATTGTGCCGGTGCTGAATAAGGTTGACCTGCCGGCCGCCGAGCCGGAGCGGGTCAAGACCCAGATCGAGGATGTCATCGGGCTGGATACGGCGCAAAGCGTCGATATTTCGGCCAAGACCGGTCTTGGCATTAATGAGGTGCTGGAGGCCATTGTGACGCAATTGCCGCCGCCCGAAGGCGACGCGCAGGCGCCCTTGAAAGCCATGCTGGTCGATAGCTGGTACGACGCCTATTTGGGGGTTGTGGTGCTGGTGCGGGTGATTGACGGCACGCTGAAAAAAGGCATGAAAATTCGCATGATGTCGACCGGGGCGACGCATCCGGTGGACCAAGTCGGCGTCTTCCGCCCCAAGCGCGACACGGTGGACGCGCTGAGTGCCGGCGAAATCGGTTATTTCACGGCGGCCATCAAAGAGGTGGCCGACACCCGCGTCGGCGACACGGTGACCGAGGATAAAAAACCCTGCACCGATATGCTTGAAGGCTTCAAACCGGCGCAACCGGTGGTGTTTTGTGGTCTTTTTCCGACCGACAGTTCGCAATTTGAAGACCTGCGCGAGGCCATGGCCAAGCTGCGGCTCAATGATGCAAGCTTTGACTTTGAGATGGAGACCTCGGCTGCTTTGGGTTTCGGGTTCCGCTGCGGCTTTTTGGGGCTGCTGCATCTGGAGATTATTCGCGAGCGCATTGAGCGCGAGTTCGATATCGACCTCATCACCACCGCGCCCAGCGTGGTCTATCAATTGCATATGAACGATGGCGAAATGCAGGAGCTGCACAATCCGGCCGATATGCCCGATATCGTCAAGATTGACCATATTGACGAGCCGTGGATTCGCGCCTCGATTTTGGTGCCCGATGAATATATGGGCGCTGTGCTGAAGCTGTGCGAAGACCGGCGCGGGCGACAGATTAATCTGTCTTACGCCGGTTCGCGCGCCATGCTGGAATATGAACTGCCGCTCAATGAAGTGGTGTTCGATTTTTACGACCGGCTGAAAAGCGTGACGCGCGGCTATGCAAGCTTTGATTATCAAATGGCCGATTATCGCACCGGCGATTTGGTGAAAATGTCGATATTGGTCAATGCCGAGCCGGTCGATGCGCTATCGACCATTGTCCACCGCGACAATGCCGAGGCGCGCGGCCGCGCCATGTGCGAGCGGTTGAAAGGGCTTATCCCGCGCCATCTTTTCAAAATCCCCATTCAAGCGGCTTTGGGTGGCAAAATCATCGCGCGCGAAACCATTGCGGCGCTTAGAAAAGACGTGACGGCGAAATGCTATGGCGGTGACGCCACGCGTAAACGCAAGCTGTTGGACAAACAAAAAGAAGGCAAAAAGAAAATGCGGCAATTCGGCAAGGTCGATATCCCGCAAGACGCGTTCATCCAAGCCCTGAAGATGGATGACTAGACGCCCAGCCGCCATTCCACATTGCAAAAGTTGAAGCTCGTCGTGGTGGTTTCGAGGCCGGCAGCTTTGGCGCGCGCCAGTATAGCGGCGGGTGTATCCGTGCCGGCGCGCAAGGTGACGGCGGCGATATACGGGTCACAGCCGGTTTCTTGGACGAAATCGATATGCGCGCCATCGAACTGAAGGCGGTTGCCTTTTAACGCAAGCTGCAAGTTTTCGGCCCAGTTTTGCGCCAATTGGTCGGCGTTGGGCGCGCGCAACTCCAGCGCCGCCACACTGCCGCTCGGTGTTTCTTCCGCTTTCGGTTGCGCCGCATCGGGCCAGCGCGCCCAAAACCAATGCGCGTTGGGGGCGCGCCAATCATCATCATCACCACCAGAAGGCGGCATGGAGTCGATGGAAACAATGGCCGGGCCAAAATCGCGCGGGTGGAAATGCGTCGCCACCAGCGCGTCTTTGTCATAGGCCCAAACCGGACGCAGGCCTTTTTCGGCCAAGCGGTCAATGGTCGGGCGCGCATCGGCGCATTGGAAAATCATCATATAGAAGCTGTCGCCGCGCCGTGCGATATGGCGTCCGGCGGCGGTGTCGTTTTGGCCTTTGAGCGGGCTGACGATTTCGATAAAATCGCCGCCCGAGACAAACAAGCCGTTTTCCAGCCCAAACTCGGCGACGCCGGGGTCGCGAAACACCACCGGCCCGTTCAGCACTTGGCCCAACGTGTCGAGCGTTGGGGCCAGTTGGTCGGCGGCGAGGACGATTTGTCTGATGCGCATGGGCTCTCTCCCTTTTTCAAAAAAGGCTAGGCAGACAAGCCGCATCGGTCAAGGGGCGAGACGCTTGAACTGGGCGGGTTTTCCCGCTAACTACACGGGGCACGAATGAGTTCGGATGGACAGGTGGCCGACGCTAAAAGCACTTATCGAGCGACAGCGAGATTTAGTGCGCCTTGCGCTGGCCCCCTTAGAACGGATGGACAGGTGGCCGAGTGGCTGAAGGCGCACGCTTGGAAAGCGTGTAGGCGTTTATAGCGTCTCGAGGGTTCGAATCCCTCTCTGTCCGCCGTGCTAACAGCACCCACGCCCCCTAAATAATTGCCCCGACATAATTTAAGCCGCAAAAACCCGTGCAAGCGGCGCGCCTATCGCTTAAGTTTAAAAAAAACAATAATGAAGGGCCGGCCCGATGCAGCTGATTACCGATATTCTTTTATTCATGGCGGCTTTATTCATCACCACCATTGGTGCCGGCGCGGCGGCCTTTTTTGGACAACATAAACGACCTTTAAGGGCTCTTTTTCTTGTGTTCTTTGTTCACTGAAGCATTGAGCCGCGCCACAAAAGACTATAGTTTGCGGGAAATTTTGATTGTAAAGAGCTGGAGAAGCCGATGACCGAACGCGTGAGCCTTGCCGGATTGCAAATTGACAAACAGCTGGCCGATTTTGTCGCCAATGAGGCTGTTAAAGGGCTGGAAATCAGCGCTGAGACTTTTTGGCAGGCCTGTGCCGATGTTTTGAACGCCCATCGCGACACCAATAAGGCGCTGCTGCAAAAGCGCGCCACCCTGCAAGCGCAAATCGATGCGTGGCACAAAAAACGGCAGGGCCAGCCGCACGACGTGTCGGAATATAAAAGCTTTTTGACCGAGATCGGTTATCTGGTGCCGGAAGGGCCCGATTTCACCATCGAGACGGCCAATGTCGATGACGAGATTGCCAAAATCTCCGGCCCGCAATTGGTGGTGCCGATTAAAAATGCGCGCTTTGCGGTTAATGCCGCCAATGCGCGATGGGGCTCGCTTTATGATGCGTTTTACGGCACTGATGCGATTGACCGGTCGGGCGATTTGGCCCCGGCGGGCGCGTATAATCCGGTGCGCGGGGCGGAAGTCATTCGCCGCGCCAAAGCATTGCTCGACGAGATTGCGCCGCTGGATGGCGCAGCGCATGGCGATGTCACAAAATATAAAGTCGTCAATGGCGCGCTTAAGGCCGAACATGCGGGCGGTGAAGCCGGACTTCAAGAGCCCGAAAAATTCGTCGGCTATCGCGGTGCACAAGACGCGCCCGACGCCCTTTTGGTGAAAAATAACGGCCTGCATGCCGAAATTTGGGTCGATGCGAGCCATAATATCGGCGCCGATGATGCGGCCCATGTCGCCGATATTTTCATGGAAAGCGCCATCACCACGATTATGGATTGCGAGGATTCGGTCGCCGCTGTTGATGGCGAGGACAAAGTCGAGGCTTATCGCAATCTTTTGGGTCTGATGCGCCGCGACTTGTCGGTCGCCATGCAAAAAGGCGGTAAGACAATGACCCGCGCTTTGGCTGATAACCGCGCCTACACGACGCCCAATGGCGGCACGCTGATGCTGTCCGGCTTGTCGCTCATGTTGGTGCGTAATGTCGGCCATTTGATGACCAATCCGGCCATTCTCGATGACCGCGGCGATGAGATACCCGAAGGCATTATGGATGCGTTGATGACCGGTTTATTGGCGCAGCACGATTTCGTCAAAACCGATGCGGCGCAGAAAAACTCGAAAGCCGGCTCGGTCTATATTGTGAAGCCGAAAATGCACGGCCCCGAAGAAGTGGCTTTTGCCGACACACTGTTCGGCGCTGTTGAAAAGGCGTTGGGTCTGCCGCCGCTATGCATGAAAATGGGCATTATGGATGAGGAACGCCGCACCACGGTGAATTTGAAAGAATGTATTCGCGCCGCAAAAGCGCGGGTGATTTTCATCAATACCGGCTTTTTGGACCGCACCGGCGATGAGATTCATACCTCAATGGAAATGGGGCCGATGATCCGCAAAGCCGATATGAAAGCCAGCGGTTGGCTCAATGCTTATGAGAATTGGAATGTCGATATCGGTTTGGCGTGCGGTTTTCAGGGGCGCGCGCAAATCGGTAAAGGCATGTGGGCGATGCCCGATATGATGGCCGATATGCTGGAGCAGAAAATCGGCCAACCTAAAGCCGGTGCCGATTGCGCTTGGGCCCCGTCACCGACGGCGGCGACCTTGCACGCCATTCATTACCATCAGGTTGATGTCGACGCGGTGCAGGACGGGCTGAAGACGCGCCCGCGCGCGGCGCTGAATACGATATTGGCCATGCCGGTCGAACCGCATCCGCAATGGTCGCCGGACGATGTTCAAGAAGAGCTCGACAATAATGCGCAAGGCATTTTGGGCTATGTGGTGCGCTGGATCGACCAAGGTATCGGCTGCTCGAAAGTGCCGGATATTCACAATGTCGGGCTGATGGAAGACCGCGCCACATTGCGCATTTCGAGCCAACATATCGCCAATTGGCTGCATCACGGCATTTGCACCGAAGCGCAGGTGATGGAAACCATGCAGCGCATGGCAGCTATTGTCGATGAGCAAAACGCTAATGATGCGGCCTATATTCCGATGGCCGGTAATTTCGATAAGTCGATTGCTTTCGCCGCTGCTTGCGACCTGATTTTTAAAGGCCGCGTGCAACCGTCCGGCTATACTGAGCCGCTGTTGCATCAGCGTCGTCTGGAATTTAAGTCCGCCGAATAGGTCAGGCGGGGCGGTTGAGGCGGGCTCTCAAGACCGAAAAAGCGTAGCCCGATAGCGCCCCGACCAGACACAGGCTCAAAAACCCGTCCCATTCGCGGGCCGCGCCAATGGCGGTGATGCCGAAAGCCGCTTTCAGCGTAAATAAAGTAACGCCCATAGCCGCAAAGCCGCTCAGCACGAACACCAAATCGGGCAGGATTTTGACCCAGCGGGCGATGAAATGTCCGGTAATCATGGCGATAAGAAAACCGCTACCGAAAATCAGCCCGAAGAGCGGCTGCAAACTGACAATGTCTTGCAATGTGGTGGCCAGGCGCGTGCTGAACGGCACGTCAATGCCCAAGGCCAGCAAATGGCCGAGATTGAACTGCGTCTGCACCGCCGCGCCGACAATGTTCAATATGATGAAGGCGGTCAAAAAACCCAGCATGGCTGCACGCCGCTGCATGAAAAAAGTCATTTTTGTTTCCCCCAAGCTGGCTCCGTTATAAACACGGACACGGCCATATTGCAACTGTCGAAAAAGCGAATATAGTGCGCTGCATGAGAATGATAACAGCAACAAGCACCCTGTTTTTGGCTCTTTTGATGACGATCGGGGTGGTCGGTTCAGCCGCGGCACAAAACCGCGCCGGCTATAATTTGGAAACTTTGGTGAGCGGTCTCGACAGTCCTTGGGGCCTTGCGCTTTTGCCCAATGGCGACATGCTGGTGACGCAATTAACCGGCGATTTGCGGCTTATCCGCAATGGCAAGCTGGTGGCGCAACCGGTCAGCGGCGTGCCGGAAAGCCTTTATGGCGGCCAAGGTGGACTGATGGATATTGTGCTGCATCCGAATTATGCCGACAACCAGCTGGTCTATTTATCGCTTTCGGTCGGCACGGCGCAGTCCAATGCGCTGCGCGTGGTGCGTGGTCGTTTTACCGGCAGCGCTTTAGAGGATGTCAGCACGGTTTTTGAGGCGGCACCGCGTAAACACACAAAAGTCCATTATGGCGCGCGCATGGCGTTTTTGCCCGATAACACGCTGCTGATAAATAGTGGCGACGGCTTTGACTTGCGCGAGCAGGCGCAAAACCTGTCCAATCATTTTGGCAAAGCGCTGCGCGTCACCGATGATGGTAAAGTGCCGGACGATAATCCGTTTGTTGATGTCGCCGGCGCGCAGCCGGAGATTTACACCTACGGTCACCGCAACCAGCAATCGATTGTCGTGGAGCGCTCCAGCGGCCGCATTTATCAGACCGAGCACGGCCCGCGCGGCGGTGACGAGCTCAACCTCATTGAGGCGGGTAAAAATTATGGCTGGCCGGTTGCCACTTACGGCATTGATTATTCGGGCGCGCGCATCAGCCCCTATACCGAATATGAGGGCACGCAGCAGCCCCTGATACATTGGACACCCTCAATCGGGCCGGCCGGTATGACGATTTATGAGGGCAGTCAGTTTCCCGATTGGCGCGGCGATATTTTTGTCACCTCGCTGATTTGCAATAAAATCATCCATATCGAGATGGCCAACGGCGAACCGCAGCGTCAAAGCGACATTTTTGCCGAGATTGACGAGCGTATCCGCGATATCCGCACCGGTCCCGATGGGGCGCTTTATATTCTGTCAGAGGGTACTGACGGCAAATTATGGCGCGTCAGCCGACCCTAGACCGCCCTAGACGGCCCGAAGAAGCCTTATCAAACCCCCGATTTGGCCTTTACGGCTGCGGGCTTATGGCGTATAAACCGCCAATTCCCGAAAGGGTTATGAGTAATTCAGGAGACGCAAAATGGCTGTTCCGAAGCGAAAAGTAAGCCCCTCACGCCGCGGCAAACGCCGCGCCGCTGATGCGTTGGCCAAACCGACTTACATTGAAAACCCCGATAGCGGTGAGCTGCACCGTCCGCACCATGTGGATCTGAAAAGCGGCATGTATCGCGGTCGGCAGGTTCTCGAGCCGCGCGATTAAGCGCTAAAATTTGTCGAATTCAGGCAGGGCTTCGTTTAAGGCGAGGGCCTGCTTTTTTTGCGCCTCAGTGGCCGCAATGTACGCGGCGGCGGCGATGCCGTTAAGGCTATTGGTAATGAATATTGCCGGACTGGCGTGCAAGGTCGCCATTTCGATAGCGGCCTCTTCAATCCGCATACCGTCAATTTCGTTAACGTCCAAAAGCGCGGCGCGGATAATGCCCGGCAATGCCCCCTCGCTGACCGGCGGGGTAATGAGCGTGTCGCCTTGGGCGACAAACAGATTGCCCGCCGCAGCACAGGCAATGCGCCCGTGCTGGTTCATCATCACCGCCTCATCGGCACCGGCTTTCAGCGCCTGTCGGCGGGCCATAATATTGTCGATATAAGTGCCGGTTTTATGCGCCGTGCTGTCCGCTCCGGCCATGCGCCGCACCGTGCAATCGGCCAGTTGCAAGGCGGGCTTATGCGGCGGCGCTTCGCTGATTTGCATAATGACGTTTGGCCCGGCGGCTTGGCCCGCCACCAGCCCGCGCCCGCCCGCACCGCCGGTAATGGTGATGCGCAATAAGCCGCGCCGCGGTATCGTCTGCGCTGCCAGCAAAGCTAAAACGCCGTCGCGCAACCCCGCCGCATTATAAGGGCAAGCCAGCTCAAAGGCTTTGCAGGCGGCTTGAAGGCGGGCCAGATGCGCCGCCCAGAATTGCGGCACTTGGTTTTTCACCAATATGGTTTCAAAGACACTTTCACCGAGCAAAAGACCGCGATCATGCACTGATATTGCCGCGTCGGCGGCGCGCAAGTCGCCGTTCAGCCAGATCGTCGGACAAGTCGATACGGCGCTCATGCGGCCCTCACGCGGCGTCTTTGTGGCGCGCGCCAAGCGCCAGAAAATTCTCAATAAGGCGGCGGCCTTGCGGTGTCAAAATGCTCTCAGGGTGAAACTGAACCCCGTAAAGCGGCAGGCTTTTATGCTTGAAAGCCATATTTTCACCGCGCGCGCTGATTGCGAGAGAAATACAGCATTGCGGCACTTGCTCGACAATCAGCGCGTGATAGCGCCCGGCTTCAAACGGATTGTCGAGCCCGTCAAACAGCGCGTCGCCGCTATGCGCGATCGGTGAAGCTTTGCCGTGCAGCGGTTCTTGCGCCCGCGCCACCGTGCCGCCTAAATGCTGCGCCAGCGCCTGATGACCAAGACAAATGCCCAATACCGGTATGGTGGCGGGCAATCGCGCCAATAAGGGCAGCGTCAGGCCGGTGGTCTCCGGCCGGCCCGGGCCGGGCGATAAAATCACCGCTTTTGGGTCAAGTGCCAGCACCGCTTCCGGTGAAGCGTCCTGTCTTATGACGCGGGTCTGGTGTCCCGTTTCGCGCACATAGCGCGCCAGCGTTTCGACAAAACTGTCAAAATGGTCAATCACGACAATCATCAGGCGACCGCCTCATCTTGTGCCGCCAGGGCATCGACATCGACGCCCAGTGCCGCCATCAGTCCGCGCGCTTTGTTCAGCGTTTCGATATATTCAGCTTCCGGTCGGCTATCAGCGACAATGCCGCCGCCGACGTGGAAACTGACATCGCGACCGATAATTTCGGCGGTGCGAATAATGATGCTGGTGTCCATACGGCCATCGAAACCGATATAGCCGATACTGCCATAGCTGGCACCGCGCGGGGCTTTCTCGGTCTCGCCGATAAGTTGCATGGCGCGGATTTTCGGCGCACCGGTAATCGAGCCACCGGGAAAACAATCGGCCAGCGCCGCCAGTGGCGGCACATGCGGGGCCAGTTCGCCGCGCACGGTCGAAACCAGATGGTGCACATTGGCAAAACTTTCCAGCGCGCAAAGCTGCGGCACGGCGATGGAACCGAGGCGGCAATTTTTCGCCAAATCATTGCGCAGGAGGTCGACAATCATCACATTCTCGGCGCGATCTTTGGCGCTGGCCGTTAATGCTGCGGCAATGGCGGCGTCTTCTGCGGCGTCGTGCCCGCGCTTTTGGGTGCCTTTAATCGGCCGCGTTTCGACCCGTCCTTTATCGACCGATAAAAACCGCTCCGGTGAGGCCGAGGCCAGCGCGCGCGCGCCAAGCTGCAGGAAAGCCGAAAACGGCGCCGGGCCGGCACGCCGCAAACGCCGATAATAAGCCAGCGCCGTGTCGTCTGCGCCCAGTCGAGCGTCATAGCATTGCGCCAAATTGGCCTGAAATATATCGCCGTCCAGAATATGCTCGACCAAATCGGCGACCGCCTGACAATAGGCGACTTTGGAAAAATTGCTGTGCGGCTGCGCGGCCAGAGCCGGTGCTGCCGGTGGTGGCGGCAAGGTCTGATGGGGGACACCGGTCAGGCGTTGCTGCCACATTGAAATTTCTTGCCGTGCCGCATCGGCCCTAGCGGCGGCGCTGTCATGCGGCAAGCCGGTGGCGATAATGAAGCAGCGTCGGTCGTGATGGTCGAAAGCCAGAACGGTTGCGTAAAGCCCGATGGCCAGCGCGTCGCTTTCATCTATCGGTGGTGCTTTTGCGGCAAATGCGTTTTCAAGTCCAAGCCCCAAATCATAGGCGAACAGCCCCGCCGCGCCGCCGCGAAAGGGCGGCACTTGCGCGTCTATGGCGGGCGGCAACGCGCCCCATAAAGCGCGGTGCGCATCGAGCTCGCTTTGCACGGCGGCGACACCGGCTTTAGCGTTGCCGGCCTTAAAACTCAGTTTTTTATATGGGTCGAGAGCGATGAAACTATAGCGCGCCGCCTCATGCGTCGGGTCAGAACTGTCGAGCCAAAGGCTGGCATCACGCGCTGCATGGGGCAGAAACGCAGCTTCAGGGTCAACCCAGCCTATCTCCTCAACCAGCGCTCCGGATGGGGCGACATAACGCAATAAATCACCGCGCGCGGCAGCGCTATCAACCATTAAAAATTATCCTTGCGCTGGCGAATTTCGGCGAATACATCGGCCGCCGCCGCGCCGCTCATATTGAGATGCGCTTGCACGGCAGCGTCTGTGGCGCGCAGGAAAGGATTGGTAGCGCGCTCCAATGTAATCTCGGTCGGCACGGTGGGTTTATCGGCGGCGCGCAAGGCAGTGATTTCTCTCACGCGGGCCCTCAGCGCCGCATTGTCAGGGTCGATGGTGACGGCGAAAGCGGCATTGCCGGCGGTATATTCATGGGCGCAATAAATCTGTGTGCCATCGGGCAGGGCGGCGAGCTTTTGCAGGCTGTCCCACATTTGCTCCATAGTGCCTTCAAACACCCGCCCGCAACCCAGCGCGAACAGACTGTCGCCGACAAAAGCATGGCCGTCCATGTGATAGGCAATATGGCCCAATGTGTGGCCGCCGACATTTAGGATACGCGCTTCATGCGCCCCCAGCATCACTGTGTCGCCATCATCGACGGCGCGGTCAATGGCCGGAATTTTATCGGCCTCGCCGGCCGGGCCGGTAATGGTGCAGCCGGTGGCGCGTTTAATCTCTTCATTATTACCGGCGTGGTCGTAATGATGATGGGTGTTCCAAATCTGCGTCAGCTGCCAGCCTTTTTGTTCCAGCGCCGCCAATATTGGCGCGGTTTCCGGCGTATCGATGCACGCGGTCTCGCCGCTTTCATTATCGTGAACCAAAAAGCCGTAATTATCGCTGAGACAAGGAAACTGCAAAATCTCCAGCGCGCTGCTTTTGTTATGTGACATGGGTTCGCTCCCGTTTTCATTTTGTCTGACTGCACTATAGTGTGAAAGCGCAGACGAGGGAAAGAAATGGCTGTCGATATTGTCGATTTGACGCGCTTTTATGACGGGCCTTTGGGCGCGCATGTGGCATCGCGCCTGACGCAGCATATTATGCGCATCTGGCCCGAGGCCGCGGCCGCCAATGAATCGGTGCTGGCTTATGGCTATGGTCTACCTTTGCGGCATGGCTTATGGCCCGACGCGGCTTGGCATTTCTTAATGCCGGCGCAACAGGGCGCGCTGGCACCGCAGGCCGGTGACCCGCCATTGGTGCTGGGCGATGAGGGGCAATGGCCGCTGCGCGCTGAAAGCGTCAATCGGCTGATTATGCTGCACGGATTGGAGGCGGCCAATCATCTCGATGGGCTGATGCAGGAGACTTGGCGGGTTTTGGTGCCGAATGGCCGCGCCCTGTTCATTGTCGCCAATCGGCGCGGGCTGTGGGCGCGGCGCGATGCGACGCCTTTCGGCACCGGACGGCCTTTTTCGTCGGGGCAAATGCTTCGCCTGATGCGGCGTACCGGTTTTGTGCCGGGGCGCAGCCGACCGGCGCTGTTATTGCCGCCTTTTGTGCCGCAGCGGCTTTTGACCTCTTTGGCTTGGCTCGACCATGCTGGCGCTTTTGTGCTGCCGCAACTGGGCGGGGTGTGGTTGATGGAGGCGATCAAAAAAGTACCGGCCCCGACCGGCTCTAAAATGGCGCTGCGTTATCGCCAAGCCGCCGTGGTGCGTCCGGCGCTTTCGGCGACGCGGTTTCCGCTTACCGGCTCCGGTGAAAAAGCCTAGCTGCGCGTTAGGACAAACACGCCTTGCTCAGCGAGTAAATTGGCGCGCCGCGTGGTGCGGCCCGGCAGCGCCTTGGCTTTGCCGCGCGATAATGTGGTGCAACTTTCCACCGACAGCCCCAGCACATCGCATAATTGGGTGAAGTCGGTGAGGGTGCATAAATGGATATTGGCGGTCTCATACCAGCTCGCATTGAGCGTGCCGGTGACCGGCATGCGGCCTTTCACCAACAAGTCGAGACGCACCCGCCAATGGCCGAAATTGGGGATGGAGACAATCAGCCGTTTGCCGATGCGCGCCATTTCGCGCAACACATCATGCGGGCGCAGCGTCGCCTGCAGCGTCTGGCTCAAAATAACCGTGTCGAAACCATTATCCGGATAATAAGACAGATCGGTATCGGCATTGCCCTGCACGACGGAAAGCCCGCGCGCCACGCAATTATTGACGCCGCTCTGGCTCAATTCGAGACCGCGCGCATCGACCCCGTGTTGCTTGACCAACAATTCCAAAAGTGTGCCGTCGCCGCAGCCAATATCCAGCACCTTGCTGCCCGGCGCCACCATATCGGCGATCAGTTGCAGGTCGATGCGGTCGGCGGCAAGATTGCCGGCGGCATTGGCTTTCGGGTCAATCATCACGGCCACCATTTTCCAGCCCGCGGGCTTGCGCGGCGGCTTGCAAAAAGCCGCTCAATGTGGCGTGCATTTCCGGCTCGTCGAGCAGAAACGCGTCATGGCCTTTATCGCTTTCGATTTCGACAAAGCTGACATTGGCCCCGGCCGCATTGAGCGCGCGCACCAGATTGACGCTTTCGGGCGTCGGGAACAGCCAGTCGCTGGTGAACGACATGACGCAAAAGCGTGTCGCCGTGCCGTTGAAGGCGGCGGCCAGATTGCCGCCATTTTCCGCCGCAATATCGAAATAATCCATGGCGCGGGTGATGTAGAGATAGCTATTGGCGTCAAAGCGCTCGACAAACGTCATGCCTTGGTGGCGCAAATAGCTCTCGATTTGGAAATCCGCGTCAAACCCATAAGAAATCGCCTCGCGGTCTTGCAGATTACGACCGAATTTGCGCTGCAATGCGGCCTCCGACAAATAGGTAATATGCGCCGCCATGCGCGCCACGGCGAGGCCTTTGCGCGGATGCGCATCGGTTGCGTAATAAGCACCGCCATGCCATTCCGGATCGGCGAGGATGGCTTGCCGTCCTACCTCGTGAAAGGCGATATTTTGCGAGCTATGGCGCGCCGATGTGGCAATCGGCACAGCCGAAAAGACGCGGTCGCTATGCGCTGCCGCCCATTGCAGCACCTGCATGCCGCCCATGGAGCCGCCAATGACACAAAACAGGCTTTCAATGCCTAAATGGTCAATCAGCAGATTTTGCGCGCGCACCATGTCGGCAATGGTGATGACCGGAAAATCCAGCCCATAAGGTTTGCCGGTTTCGGGGTTCCCGCTTTGTGGGCCGGTGGAGCCGCCGCAACCGCCCAGCACATTGGAGCAAATGACAAAATATTTATCTGTATCGATAATGCCGCCGGGGCCGACCACTTGCGTCCACCAGCCGGGTTTGCCGGTCAGCGGGTTATCGCCCGCGGGATGCTGGTCGCCGGTCAGCGCGTGACAGATGAGAATGGCATTGCTTTTGTCTTTGTTGAGCGTGCCGTAAGTGCGATAGGCCAGTTCCAGCGTCTCCAACGTCACGCCGCAGTCGAGTTTCAACGCAGCGCCGTCAAACAGCACTGTTTCGCCGTCCTCGTTCTGTGTTTGCGTGGCGTTCATAACATCCCCATTGCAAGCCAGCCATTCAGCCGCCTCTCATGCAGGAGCAGCAGTAAAAAGTCAATCTTTCCTTTGATTTACACCCTCTCACGGCGTATGACTAGGCGCGTATGCAAGAGATTGCGCCGCGGTTTTGGCCGCGGTTTGTTGGATATGGGAAGCGATATGCCTGCTGCCTTGGACACTATTCGCGCCGAGATCGACGCGCTGGACGCTGAATTGCGTGACCGGCTGCTTCGTCGCGCGCAATTGGTCGCCGAAGTGGCTGCCGCCAAAACCGCCAATGGTAGCGCCGGCGCGCCGTTACGGCCAATGCGTGAAATGCAACAAATGCAGGCCCTTTTGGCGTGGCAGAAAGCCGAAGCGCCAAGCCTCAGCGCTGCCGGTCTGGTGGCGATTTGGCGCGAAATTATCGGCATGGCCTTGGCGCAACAAGGCGGTGTCACCATTTGCGCCTCCGATGCTGCGATGGCGTCGGCGCGGACACATTTCGGTGTCAGTCTGGATTATCAAACAGTGTCGCCGGAACTCGATGAGCTGGCGAAAAACCCGCGCCTTATTGCGGTGCTGACGCTCGATGAAGCGGTCGCGCCGCCCGACGGCGTGGCGGTTTTTGCGCGCCTGCCCCTCATCGGCCAAGCGCAAGCGCTATGCTATGGCGCGTTGGACGCGGAAACGGGTGAGGGCAACGATGCCGACGGAGCGGTGGCTCTGGTGCGTCGTGCGGCGGCCCAAGCCGGTGACGATATTGTGTTTACCGGCGCTGATTATGTGTTGGTCGAAACCTGCGCGCCTGAGGGAGACGCGGTGTGGGGGCGTTACCTGACTTTAGCACCCGATGCCGGGCTGACAAAAAAACAGGAGACAGGGGCATGAGCGGGCCGCAACCCAAAGACGGGGTGCTCGACATGCCGGCCTATGTCGGCGGGCGCGAAGCGGTGGAAGGGGTAAAAGACCCCTACAAACTCTCGGCCAATGAAAACCCCTTAGGGGCCAGCCCGAAAGCGCTGGCCGCGCTCAAAGATTTGGGCGACCCGTCTATCTATCCCGATGGCGGTGCGCTGGCTTTGCGCGAAAAATTGGCCGCCCTCAATGGCCTTGATGCGGCGCGCATTGTCTGCGGCAATGGCTCTGACGATATTCTGACGCTGCTGGCGCAAGCCTATTTGGGGCCGGGCGATGAGATGGTGCACACGGCGCATGCGTTTTTGATTTACAAGCTGGCCAGTCGCGCCACCGGTGCCATGCCGGTCGAGGTGGCGGAGACCGATTTGACCGCCAATGTCGATGCGCTGCTGGCGGCGGTGACCGATAAGACCAAAATCGTCTTTTTGGCCAATCCAAATAACCCAACCGGCACCATGCTGGACCGCGACGCGATTGCGCGCCTGCATGCGGGCCTGCCCGATAATGTGCTGCTGGTGCTCGACGGCGCTTACGCCGAATATGTCGATCCTGCTGTCTATCCGGCCGCTTTCGATATGGTGGAAGCGCACGCCAATGTGGTCACCACAAGAACATTTTCCAAAGCCTATGGGTTGGCGGCACTGCGTCTTGGTTGGGGCTATTGCCCGCTGCCCGTTGCCGATGCGCTCAATCGCCTGCGCGGGCCGTTTAATATTAATGTGGCGGCCATGCGCGCCGGTTTGGCGGCACTGGACGACCAGACGCATATCGAAACAAGCCGCGCCCATAATGCGCACTGGCGCGATTGGCTGGTCCAGCAAATCGGCGGCCTGGGGATTAGCGTGCGTAGCACGCAAGCCAATTTCATTTTGCTGCAATTTGCCGATGCGGCCCAAGCGGCGCGGGTCGAGGCGGCCATGGGTGCGGCCGGGGTCATTCCGCGCGGCCTTAGGGCTTATGGTCTGTCCGATATGCTGAGGCTCAGTGTCGGCACGCAGGACGCCAATCGCGCTGCCCTCGCCGCATTGGAAAATATCGTCAAAGGAGAGGGTGCGTGAGCAAACCCAATATCGCGCTTATCGGGCTTGGCCTTATCGGGTCGTCGCTCGGCCATGCGCTGAAGAAAAATCGGCTGGCGGCGCATGTGTCGGGTTATGCACGCTCGGCCGAAACGCGCGCCAAAGCGCTCGAGCTTGGCTTCGTCGATAGCGTCCATGACACGCCCGAGCAAGCCGTCATCGACGCCGATGTGGTGTTCTTCAACACGCCGCTCGGCGTCATTAAAGAACTGGCCGAGCGGGTTGTGCCGGGCCTCAAAGACAATGCCATATTGACCGATGTCGGTTCGGTGAAAGCCGGGGTGTTAAAAGAGCTGACGCCGCTTCTCGAAGACCGCATTCATTTCGTGCCCGGTCATCCGATTGCCGGCACTGAGCAATCGGGCCCCGAAGCGGGCTTTGCCGAATTGTTTGAAGAACGCTGGTGTATTTTAACACCGGATGCAAACACCAGCCTTATCGCGGTTGAAGAAGTGACAAAACTATGGCGTGGCATGGGCTCGGAAGTGGCCTTTATGGATGCCAACCATCATGATTTGGTGCTCGCCATTACCAGCCATTTGCCGCACCTCATCGCCTATAATATTGTCGGCACGGCGGCGCAATTGGAGAACGATACGCGCTCCGAGGTAATTAAATATTCAGCGTCGGGGTTTCGCGATTTCACCCGTATCGCATCGTCCGACCCGATTATGTGGCGCGATATTTTCCTCTCTAATAAAGATGCGGTGCTGGAGGTGCTGGGACGTTTCTCCGAGGATTTGACGGCGCTGCAAGCCGCCATAAGGCGCGGCGATGGCCGCCATTTGGAGGATGTGTTTACCCGCACACGCGGCATTCGCCAGTCGATAATCGAGGCCGGACAGGATACGGACAGCCCCAATTTCGGGCGGGATAAATAGCTGTTTCAGCTGTTTTAATTCAGCTTCTATTTCCAGCGGGGCGCGGCCCCGAGCTCCAGATCGCCGAGATATAATCTTTTATTCTGAAACCGCAGCGGTAGCGATAGACGGTCGGGCGTGTCGCCGCCAAACGCAGCGCCCAAACCGCCGAGCAGCAGGAGCTTTCTTCGGTCGCGCCGCTTGATGAGGTCGAACTCGATGAGGGCGTCGATAAACGGTTCCAGGCCAACAATATCGAGGTCGAGCATGCCATCCATATAGCCATTGGCGCGTAGCTTCACCTGACCTTTGCCGATAAACGTCAATTGTTGTCGCTCCAAAGTCACGCGGTCGAGCACAATGAAATCGCCGGCCCCAAGCGGGCGCTCAAAAGCGGCGGCGGGCACAGTACCTGCGGCGTCCAAACGGGTCAGCGCCAATGTGCCGTTGTCTTGCTTCAATGTGAGGTTCTTGGCGAGCAGCGCAACGTCATAGCGCGCCTCATTTGCGGTTGGCGCGCGGCGGGCATGCAAGCCCAATTCCGCGGCGCGGGCGCTGAGGTCGAGGTCGAGCCAAGTGCCATTGACACTGGGTTGGTGCGCTTCAAACGAGGCGCGATTGAGACCGTCGAAATCGACAATCGCGCTCATCAGATTGCCCTGATGCGCCATGCGCAAATCGCCGCCGTCAAAACCCAAATGGTGGTCGCCTTTGAAATCGATAATCGCATGGCCGCCGTCAAACGGCATGACGGTGAGGGTGAGGCCCTGATTTTGCCAGACCAGAGAACTGCCCGGTGTCGTATCGCGCCAGCGCGGCTTGTCAATTTCCAGGGTGATACGGGCCGGGAAACCGGCGCGCGCCAAACCCTCCCAAGACAGACCGCGCGCTGTCAATTCATCGGCAATGCGCCCACTGGCGCCCACCCAAAGGCCGAAAGCGACCAGCGTCAAAAATACCAAGCCGATAAAAGGCGCAAACAGAGCCAGTCTTTTATTCGAGAAAAAACGCTGCATCACAAATCCTAGTTAAAGCTGGGCAAGCCGCTCAATACATAAAGATAGCGCATATATTCGCCCAACAGCAGCGCCATTGTGCCGGGGTAAGCATACCAATAATCAAGTCGCACATTGGGCGGCACCACGCCATAGGCCGACAGACTGGCGCGCGGCATGGTGCGGCGCAGCTCCAAAAACGCCCGCGGCATATGCTGGCTGCTGGTCACCACAATTAGGCGGGAGAAGCCGTGAATATCGGCCCATAGGGCGGTCTCTTGCGTATTGCCGACCGTATTGGTGGCGCGATAATCGAGGTCGATACAACAACGAAGACGCTCACCATCGGCACCGGCCATGGCCAAAATCGTGTCGAAACTCTGGTGTTCGTAGACCCCGCTGACCAGAAGACGCTGGCCTTTGCCGGCCGCCAGCAGTTTGAAACCGGTCTCAATGCGCACCGGACTGGTGCCGGTAAACACGACAATGGCATCGGCTGCGGGCACATTATCGGGCGGGCCTTTCAGGCTTTGTGCAAAAATCACAAAGAACAGCAAAAACAGCGCCACCGCGCCGACCAGCAAACCGCCCAGCGTGGTCAGCATTTGTTGTCGGCTGCGTTTTTCTTCTTCTCCAAAGCGCGACATGGTTTCCCTTAAAGTTCTTGTTTCAGACGCCGCAAAACATAACGCCGCGTCACTTGCCAGCTCAGCACGATAGCGGCAATCGGCATAGGCAGCAGCAGCACCAGAAAATCGGCACTGCGCGCCTCGGCCACCAGACCGCCCAGCGTGTAGAAAAATATAAACGCTGCCGCCAGACCGGCCGTCGCAGCCAGCGCCGTGCGGCGAATGAAATGGGCTTCAAAGCGGCGCGAAATATAACCATCTTGCGCGCCGATTTGGTGCAGCACGTGGATAATCTCTTCATTGGCCAACAGGCCGGCGCGGGTCGCGAAAAGAATGACCATCGCCGTCGCCAAGGTCACCATGGTCAGCACCAAAGCGGCGAAAAGCTGTAACGCATTGGCCGTGCTCTCCAGCGTCTCGCGCCAGCGACCATGCGTGTCGAGCCGTGCGCCCGGGGCAACGGCGCGAATTTGTGCCGCCAGCGCATTGGTGGCGGGCGGGTTGTCGGCATTGGGCGTCACTTCGATAAGCAATGGCAACGGCATATCCTCGCCAATATTACCGGTGCCGAGCCATGGCTCCAACAGCGCCACCAAATCATCGCGCGTCAGCACACGAATGGCGTCAATGCCCGGCGCGGCTTCCAATTCGCGCAACACATTCGGTAATTGCTCCTCGGCGGTTAAAGTGCCGGTCTCGACGATTTGCACCGACAGGGCGCTGGTGGCGCGCTGCAACCAGCGATCGGCGGCGCGGTCGGCCAGCAGACTGCAGCCCAAAGCGAGGCAGGCGAGAAACGTCATCACCATGGTGACGGCACTCAAGGCCGGGCCGGCCAGATTTTCAGGCGGCAGAATGGTTATTTTGGAGGCGTTTTTCATATCTTGCCCCGCACCAGATCGATTTGCCCGTCAGCCAAATGCAAACGTGGGAAATCAAAGCCTTCCCATAATTGCCGGTCATGGGTGGCGATGACGATGGTGGTGCCCATTTTGTTGAGCTCGATGAGCAGCCGCAGCAGCCGCTCACCAATTTCCGGATCGACATTGCCGGTCGGCTCGTCGGCGATGATGATGCGCGGGCGGGTGATGACGGCGCGCGCAATGGCAGCGCGCTGCTGTTCGCCGCCCGACAGGGTTTCGGGCAGCGCCGCCAATCGTTCGCCAAGGCCGACCCAATTCAATAATTCGATGGCGTTTTCGTGCCAGAAGCTCTGCTTGTGACCGGCAATGCGCAGCGGCAGGGTGACATTGTCATAGACCGATAAATGGTCGATGAGGCGAAAATCTTGAAACACCACGCCGATTTGTCGCCGCATCAGCGCTCGCGCTTTGCGCGATTGGTCGCCGGTATCTTGACCCATCACAAACACCCGGCCTTGGCTGGGCGCATGGGCGAGAAATATCAATTTCAAAAGTGAGGTCTTGCCCGCCCCTGACGGGCCGGTGAGAAAACGAAAGGCACCTTGCGGGATATCGAGATTGATATTGCGCAGCACTTCCGGCCCCTGCTGATAACGCAGTGTCACATTTTCTAGACGGATCATGGCGCTTGCCCTGTTTCAATAATGACTGCGATTTTAAGGGTTTTTCGGCCCCCAAAGCAAACCGCTTTCGCGCCTCGAATTAGAGCCAATCGGGAATCGCTTCGCCGGCCAGCAATGCCTCATAATCGGGGCGCGCGCGCACCACCGCCCATTTTGTGCCATCGACCAAAACTTCCGGCGCGGGCAGGCGAGTATTATAGGCCGAGCCGAGCACCGCGCCGTATGCGCCGGCGGCAAAGATTGCCAGCAGGTCGCCCGGTGCTTGCGGCGGCAGCGCGCGGTCGAGGCCTAGATAATCGCCGGTCTCGCAAACCGGCCCGACAATATCCCAAGTTTCAACCGCTGCATCGCTGGCCGTAACCGGCGCGATATGGTGATGCGCGTCATACAGTGTCGGGCGCATCAGTTCGGTCATCGCCGCATCGACAATCATGAAATTCTTGGCACCTTTTTGGGCGGCGGTTTTGGAGCGGATGACCGAGGTGACCAGCACACCGGCATTGGCCGCAATCAGGCGGCCCGGCTCCAACATAATGGTGCAACCGCTGGCGCCCAATGTTTCGGCGATGATGCGCGCATAAGCGTCAGGCGCGGCGATATCGGAAGCCGACGGGTCACCGTCGCGGCCATAAGGTACGCCAAGCCCGCCGCCCAAATCGAGGCGGGTGATGTTATGTCCGTCGGCGCGTAAAGCCGCCAGCAGGTCGGCGATTTTCAAAAACGCACTGCGAAACGGGGCCAGCTCGGTGATTTGACTGCCAATATGAATATCAATGCCGACCGGCTCGACGCCATCTAGTGCCCGCGCATGGGCGAAACCGGCTTCGGCATCCTCCCAGGCAATGCCGAATTTGGTCTCGGCCGAGCCGGTGGAGATTTTCTCGTGACCGCCCGCTTCGATATCCGGATTGACGCGCAGCGCAATCGCCGCCGTCTTGCCCATTTCGCTGGCCGTCGCCGCCAGCAGGTCAATTTCCGACAGGCTTTCGACATTGAATTGCAAAATGCCGACACTCAGCGCGGCGCGCATTTCATCTGCGGTTTTGCCGACGCCGGAGAAAACAATCTTTTCGGCCGGCACACCGGCTTTTAAAGCGCGGCGCAATTCGCCCTGCGAGACAATATCCGCCCCGGCACCCATTTGCGCCAAGGTGGCGATAACGGCGAGGTTGGAATTGGCTTTCACCGAATAGCAAATCAGCCGCTCGTCCAAACCGGCTTCGGCAAGCGCCGTGTCGAGGACGTTATAATGATGGCGCAGCGTCGCTGCCGAATAGCAATAAAACGGCGTGCCGACAGCACTCGCCAACTCGCTGATCGGCAATTGTTCGGCGTGCAGCGCGCCATTTACATAAGTGAACTCATCCATGGCGCGCCTCCGTTGTCGGGGCCGCCGCGCTCGGCAAAGACAGCTCGCCGCGCTTACCGCAGGCGGTGAGGCCAAAGGTAAACACGCACATAAGCATAAAAACTGAGAGGCGATGCGTCATTGCGGGGCGTTTTCTTTCAGCCAGTTTTGCCAATGGGCGAGGCGTGCGCGCACAGCTTCGGGCGCGGTGCCGCCAAACACATTGCGCGAGGCGACCGAGTTCTCGACGCTCAGCACCGAAAATACATCATCGCTGATCGCGGCCTCGACCTGTTGCATATCGGCCAGCGATAATGCGTCGAGCCCGCAGTTTTTTTCTTCGGCCAGAGCGACCAATTGACCGGTGACGTGATGCGCTTCGCGAAACGGCAAGCCCGCTTCGCGCACCAGCCAATCGGCCAAATCAGTGGCGGTGGAAAAGCCGCTTCCGGCGGCGGCGCGCATGGCCTCGGCATTGACCTCCAGCGCCTCCATCATGCCGCCCATCGCGGCGAGGCATAAAGACAGGCTGTCCAGCGCGTTGAACACGCCTTCTTTGTCTTCCTGCATGTCTTTGGAATAAGCCAAAGGCAGGCCTTTCATCACCACCAGCAAACCGCCTAGCGCGCCGATAATGCGGCCGGCTTTAGCGCGCACCAATTCGGCGGCGTCGGGATTGCGCTTTTGCGGCATGATGGAAGAGCCGGTGGAAAACGCATCGGGCAGGATAAAAAAGCCGTAAGCGGGGCCGGAAAAAATCACTATCTCCTCGGCCAGCCGCGATAAATGCGTGGCGCAAATGGCGCAGGCCGATAGTGTCTCGAGCGCGAAATCGCGCGCTGACACCGCGTCCATGCTATTGCCCATGGGCGCGTCGAACCCCAGAGCCGCCGCCGTCATGGCGCGGTCGATGGGGAAACCGGTGCCGGCCAGTGCGGCGGCACCGAGCGGGCTTTCATTCATTCTTTGGCGCGCATCGGTAAACCGTCCGGCATCGCGCGACAGCATTTCGACATAAGCCAAAAGATGGTGCCCGAAGGTCACCGGCTGCGCCGGTTGCAAATGCGTGAAGCCGGGCATAATGGTCTCGGCATGGGCGCCGGCTTTGGCTGTCAAAACCCCCATCAGAGCGTGGATTTGCGCGCTCATATGGTCGAGCGCATCGCGCACATAAAGCCGGAAATCGGTCGCTACTTGGTCATTGCGCGAGCGCGCCGTATGCAGCCGCCCCGCCGCCGCGCCGATAATTTCGCCCAGCCGCGCTTCGATATTCATATGAATATCTTCCAGCGCGCGCGAAAAGGTGAAATCCCCGGCGTTTATTTCCGCCTCGATTTGCTCTAGACCTTGGGCGATGGCTTTGCCGTCTTCGGCAGAAATAATGCCTTGTTTGACAAGCATTTGCGCATGCGCCAGTGAACCGCGAATGTCTTGTGCAAACAAACGCTGGTCAAAGCTTATGGAAGCATTAATTTCTTCCATTATATCATCGGGGCCGCCACCAAACCGGCCGCCCCACATGCGGTTACTCATCGTCAACTCCATGAGGAGGTTTTAATGTCATCCGGTTCTACTGTCTCACAATTTGCCCGATTCGTCCGCCGCCATGCGGTGGTGGTCGGACTGATTTTCGTGGTAACAGCCACCGGCGTCGTGTCCCTATACAGGAAACCGACAGAGCAAAGCAAGCCGATGACGGCTAAAATTGAAATCGATAATGACGCGCCGCAATTGGCCAAATTCGTCACCCATCCGGCACCGAAACCAGTGGCGGCTTTGGATGTCATCACCGCCGATGGCGCGGCGGCGTCTTTGGAAGCGATGGCGGGCGAGCTGCTGGTGGTCAATTTTTGGGCTACATGGTGTGCGCCGTGCCGCAAGGAGATGCCGCAATTGGACGCGTTGGCAGCGCGCTATGGCGGGCGTGGGGTGACAGTGGTGGCGCTCTCGCTTGATCGTTCGGGGGCGGCCAAAGGCGAGAAATTCCTCAATGAGTTGGGCGTTACCAATCTCGTGCGGCTTTACGATCCGAGCTATAAATCAGCCCGCGCGGTCGGGCTTATCGGCCTGCCCACAACGCTGCTTGTAGATGGCGCGGGTCGCGAAATCGGCCGTCTCGCCGGAGAGGCTGATTGGGACGCGCCGGAGGTGCATGCGCTGCTGGATTATTATTTGCAGAATTAGCGGGCTCTAGTTTGGCCCTTCTCGCTTTAGCGCGTTGGTGCGGGCGTCTCGCCGCTATAATCGTAAAAGCCCTTACCGCTTTTTCGGCCCAGCCAACCGGCTTCGACATATTTCGCCAATAGCGGGCAGGGGCGATATTTATCGTCGCCCAGCCCTTCGTGCAGCACTTGCATAATCGACAGGCAAGTATCGAGACCGATAAAATCGGCCAGTTGCAGCGGCCCCATGCGGTGATTGGCCCCCAGCCGCATGGCTTCGTCAATGCTCTCAATCGAGCCGACCCCTTCATAAAGCGCAAACACCGCTTCATTGATCATCGGCAGCAGGATACGGTTGACGATAAAGGCCGGATAGTCTTGCGAGACGGCCGCCGTTTTGCCCAGCCTATCGACCAAAGCCTGTGCCGTCTCGAAGGTCGCATCGCTGGTCGCCATGCCGCGAATAAGCTCGACCAATTGCATTACCGGCACCGGATTCATGAAATGCATGCCGATGAAGTTCTCAGGCTTCGGCGTCGCTGCGGCGAGGCGGGTAATGGAAATCGACGAGGTGTTGGAAGCGATGAGCGTGGTGTCGGAGACCACCGCGCAAACAGCTTTTAAGATATCGATTTTGACCGCTTCCTTTTCGCTGGCCGCCTCAATAACCAAATCGGCTGTGGCCAGCGCCGTCAATGCGGGGGCCGCTTGAATGCGCGCCATGGCCGCTTCAGCATCGCTTTGGCTGATGCGCTCTCCGGCGCGCTGTCGGTCGATATTTTTCTGGATGGAGGCGATACCGGCGTCGATTTGCGCCTCGCCAATATCGTTCAAAAGCACGTCATAGCCGGACAGCGCAAATATATGCGCGATGCCGCAGCCCATTTGCCCGGCCCCGATAATCGCGACGGTTTTGATGTCAGCCATGATAGGCGATGGGGGCGAAAGGCCGGATTATAATCCGGCCTTGCCCAGTTCTTCTTCCAGTTCCGGCACGGCGGTGAACAGATCGGCCACCAGCCCGTAATCGGCAACTTGGAAAATCGGTGCTTCTTCGTCTTTGTTAATGGCGACGATGACTTTGGAGTCCTTCATGCCCGCCAAATGCTGAATGGCCCCTGAAATACCAACGGCGATATAAAGCTCAGGCGCGACCACTTTACCGGTCTGGCCGACTTGATAATCATTGGGCACAAAACCGGCATCCACAGCGGCGCGCGAGGCCCCGACAGCAGCGCCCAGCTTATCGGCAATTTTTTCCAGCATCGGGAAATTATCGCCCGATTGCATGCCGCGACCGCCGGAGACGACGATTTTCGCCGAAGTCAGTTCGGGACGGTCGGATTTGGTCAGCTCTTCATTGACGAATTCTGAGAGGCCCGGATTGTCGGCCGCACCCAGCGCCTCAACGGCTGCACTGCCGCCATCGCCGGCAGCGGCAAAAGCGGTGGAGCGGATGGTGACGGTTTTCTTCGCCTCATTGACCTTGACGGTCTGGATGGCGTTACCGGCATAAATCGGGCGCTCAAATGTATTGGCGTCGATAACCGCGGTGATGTCCGAGACCTGGCTGCAATCGAGCAGCGCGGCAATGCGCGGCATGAAGTTTTTACCATTGGTCGAGGCGGGCGACGCAATAGTCGCATAACCATCGGCTATGGCGACCACCAAAGCCGCCATCGGCTCGGCCAGTTGCTTTTCATATTGCGGGTCATCGGCCAGCAGCACTTTGGCGACACCGTCCAATTTGGCAGCCGCTTCGGCGACACCGGCGCAGCCGCTCCCGGCGACCAGCACATGGCACTCACCGCCCATTTGGGCAGCGGCGGTGGCAGATTTGACCGTCGCATCGGCCAGGCTTTGATTATTGTGTTCAGCGATTAGCAGCGTATTCATTACAAAACTCCTGCTTCATTTTTCAGCTTGTCGACCAGTTCGCCGACGGTTTCCACTTTGACACCGGCTTCGCGTTCGGCCGGTTCACTCACTTTGACAATTTCCAGCCGCGGCGCCGCATCGACGCCATAATCGGCCAGTTCTTTTTCATCAATCGGCTTTTTCTTGGCTTTCATAATATTCGGCAGCGATGCATAGCGCGGCTCGTTCAAGCGCAAATCCGTGGTGATGATGGCCGGCATGGACAGTTTGACGCTTTGCAGACCGCCATCGATTTCGCGGGTGACATTCACCTTATCGCCCTCAATGCCCAGCTCGGAAGCGAATGTGCCTTGGCTCCAGCCCAACAGCGCGGCCAGCATTTGACCGGTCTGATTATTGTCGCCGTCAATCGCTTGCTTGCCGAGGATAACCAAATCAGGATTTTCCGCCTCGACCACTGCTTTCAGCACTTTGGCAATGCCCAAAGGCTCCATTTCGTCATCGGTTTTGACCAAAATACCGCGATCGGCACCCATGGCCAAAGCGGTCCGAATGGTTTCTTGCGCTTGTGTCGGCCCGACTGAAACAACGATAATTTCCGTGGCCGTGCCGGCTTCTTGCAGGCGCACCGCCTCTTCGACGGCGATCTCGCAAAACGGGTTCATCGACATTTTGACATTGGCCAAATCGACGCCCGTTTGGTCCGGTTTGACGCGAATTTTGACATTGTAGTCAACCACGCGCTTTACGGGGACAAGGATTTTCATGTTTGCTCTCCAATTATGCGTCCGCGCCATCAATACGCGGCAAGTCTTGGGAATTCTTTACGCATTTGCCCGAAATAAGTCAATTGACGAGCGGTTGTGCGCCTGCGTCAAAATGCGCCTCACCGATTGGCTTAGCGGTTTTGCCCGGGCACCCATTTGACGTCGTTCTTGCCGTCATTATTGGCGATGCGCGCGGCGACAAATAACAGGTCGGAAGCGCGATTGATAAACTGCCGCGCCGCTTCTGAAAAACTCTCGCCTGCCTCCATGGCGGCGCTCAACCGCCGCTCGGCGCGGCGCATTAGTGTGCGCGCCAAATGCAGATGCGCCGCTGCTGCCGAACCGCCGGGCAGGACAAAACTGTCGAGCGGCGCCAGTTTTTCGTTCAGCTCATCGATCTCGGTCTCCAGCCGCGCCACTTGCTGCGGCGTCACCCGCAAAGGCTCGAAATCCTCGGTATCAGGGGTCGCCAAATCGGCCCCCAAATCAAACAGGTCGTTTTGCAAGCGCGCCAGCACGGCGTCCAGCGTCGGCTGCTGTTTGGTGTGAAGGCGAGCCATGCCCAAAGCGGCATTGGTCTCGTCAACCGCGCCATAGGCGGCAATGCGCGCATCGTGCTTGGCACGACGCGTACCGTCGGCCAAAGCCGTCGAGCCGTCATCGCCACTGCGCGTGTAGATTTTCGTCAGCTTAACCATTTAGCGCCCCGAAAAATAAAACCCCAACATCACCAATATGACTGTGGCAAATTGCAAGCCGACGCGCCAGCGCATAAGTTTTTGCGATAGGGAGGCTTGCCCGCCGCGCAGCATATTGGCCAGACCCGCCAGCAGCACCAAGCTCACGGCAATCAGCCCGACGGGTATCAGATAATTTATAAAGCTCATAATCTCCTCCGAGGGATGCGGGCGTTTCAGCCCAATCGCCAAATGCCTTAACGTCTCAATGTCTCAGTGCCTCAGTGCCCTAAAGGCTTACGCCTGTTGCGGCAGACGACGCGCAATAATATCGGCTTGAATTTCCGCCGCCCCTTCAAAAATATTCAAAATGCGGGCATCGCACAGCACCCGACTGACCGGATATTCCATGGCGAAACCATTGCCGCCATGCACTTGCAGCGCATTATCCGCCGCCGCCCAAGCGACCCGCGCGGCGAGCAATTTCGCCATGCCCGCTTCGAGGTCGCAGCGCTTGCCGTCATCTTTTGTGCGCGCCGCGAAATAAGCCAATTGGCGCGCCGCCAGAATTTCCGCCGCCATCATCACCAGCTTGCCGGCGACGCGTTCAAAGCCGTAAATCGATTTGCCGAATTGGTTGCGGTCGCGGGCATAGTTAAAGCCCAGCTCCAAGGCGTTTTGCGCAACGCCAATGGCGCGCGCCGCGGTTTGGATGCGGGCGCTTTCAAAAGTCTGCATTAATTGTTTGAAGCCCTTGCCGGTCTCGCCGCCCAGCACCGCGTCCTCCGGCACACTAAAACCGTCAAAAGCAATGTCATATTCTTTCATGCCGCGATAGCCCAGCACGCCTATTTCGCCGCCCTGCATGCCGTCGGCGGGAAACGGCGTGGCGTCATCGCCGCGCGGCTTTTCGGCCAAAAACATGGTCAGCCCGCCATGCCCTTTATCCTCGGGGTTGGTGCGCGCCAGCAGCGTCATCACATCAGCGCGCGCGCCATGCGTTATCCATGTTTTGGCACCGATGATTTGATAGCCATGCGCGGTCTTTTCGGCACGGGTGGCCAGACTGGCGAGGTCGGAGCCGGTATTGGGCTCGGTGAAAACGGCGGTCGGCAGCATGGAGCCATCGGCAATCACCGGCAGATATTTCTGTTTTTGCGCCTCGGTGCCGTTTTGCAAGATAAGCTCGGCAGCAATATCAGTGCGCGTGCCCAGCGAGCCGACGCCGATATAGCCGCGCGATAATTCTTCTGAGACCACGCACATGGCTTGTTTGCCAAGCCCCATGCCGCCAAACGTTTCCGGCACGGTGAGGCCGAACACGCCGAGCGCCGCCAGCTCTTCGATCAGCGGCAGCGGTATCAATTCATCGTTCAAATGCCAGTCATGCGCAAAGGGCGCGACTTTATCATCGGTGAAACGGCGAAACTGGTCGCGGATGAGGCTGTGCGTTTCATCGAGACCGGCATCGGCTTCCAGCGTGCCGCTCTCTGCCATCAGCGCGGCCACTTGGCGACGGCGCGAGGCGGTGTTGCCTTCCGCCATCAGATCGATAATTGCCGCATGGTCGAAACCCGGCAATGTGTCAAAGCCCATATCGGCCGGGCGTACTATCTCACCTTGGCTCATCGGCAAACCGCCGTGTAATTGGCGCAAATATTCGCCGCTGACAATCAGCGTTAAATGTTGCTCCAGCGGGCCAAAGCGACCGGCCTGTTGCATGGTGTCGGCATAGCGCACCATTTGCTCGAGCGTTTCTACATAAGTGGCCGCCCAAGCGCGGCCATGGGCGCAAAACTGATCGCTCTCGGCCGGCAGGGGCGCGACCAAAGCGGCGCGTAAATCGCTCAAAAGAGGCGGTAAAGCGGCCAGTTGCGCCAGTAGCGCGTCGGTCTCGCCGGTCGGAATTTGTTCTACAGCACTCATGCGCCAGAGATTATCGTTTTTTGGGGCAATGGCAAGCCGAGCTAAGGCGCGCGGGGGGTGTGAAAGCGCCGCAGGCATAATGTGCGCCGCAGGCATAATGAGCGCCGCAGGTCTAATTGTCTCCAAAAGGCGGCGGCAATAACGCCAGCACCTCTTCAAGGCGCATACCCTGCTGGCGCAGCTCGCGAAAACCATTATCGCCGGCCTGTTTCGACAATCGACGCCCGCTTGTGTCGCGCACCAATGCGTGGTGGAGATAATCGGGTTGCGGCAGGTCGAGCAGTTTTTGCAAAACGGCGTGGACGGCCGTCGCGGCTTTCAAATCCTGCCCGCGCGTTACTTGCGTCACCCCTTGCGCCGCATCATCGACCACCACGGCGAGGTGATAGCTGGTCGGCACGTCTTTGCGCGCCAGCACCACATCGCCAAATGCGGCCGGGTCGAGCGGCAGGGTCTCGGCGTGTCCGGCACCGTGTTCTGTGTAAGTCAAAGGCGTATCGATAAGCGCCAGCGCTTTTGCCATATCGAGCCGCCAGCAAAACGCACCGCCCTCCCACATCAGTTTTTTGCGTTTGGTTTCGGGCAGATGGCGATAAAGACCCGGATAAAGCGGCGCGCCGTCGGGGTCGCGAGGCCAATCTTCGCCGCGCTTGGTTTTGTCTTCAATGGCGGCAAGAATTTCGCGCCGCGTCGCCCAGCACGGATAGACAAGCCCCTCATCGCGCAGCTTATCGAGAGCCGATTGATAGGCGTCAAAACGTGTCGATTGCACCATCACCGGCGCGGGCCATTCGAGCCCCAGCCATTCGAGGTCCTGGTAAATCCCCTCGACAAAATGCGGCCGCGCCCGCCCGATATCGATATCCTCAATACGCAACAGAAAACGGCCACCGGCTTGTTGCGCGGCGCGCGCGGCGGTGAGCGCCGAATAAGCATGGCCCAAATGCAGCCAGCCATTGGGGCTGGGGGCAAAGCGCGTGATAAATTTTTGCGTGGCTTCCATCGGCTTCATTGATGCGTCATAGTGGCTTGTCATGCAAATATATAAAAGCCAAAAAGACCTTACCAGCGCGCTGGAAATTCTGGCGTCTCAAGACAAAAAACTCGGTGCCGCGTTCGAGGAATATGGCACGCCGCCTTTGCGCAAACGCAGTGGCGGGTTTCCCGGCTTGGCGCAGCTTCTCATCAGCCAACAAGTCTCCACCGCCGCGGCGAGCACCATTCATGGGCGCTTTGTTGAGCTTATCGGCGAAGTGCGACCGGAAAATATGCTGGCGCTGTCGGAAGCGGAGTTGAGCGGTTGTGGCATTTCGCGGCCCAAGCAACGCTATTTGCGCATTCTGGCTGAGGCGGTGGTGTCGGACGGGCTTGATTTCAAAAAACTCGACAAGGCCGATAATGAGACGGTTTATAAAACGCTGGTGTCGATGACCGGCATCGGGCCGTGGACGGCGGAGTGTTATTTGCTGTTTATATTGCGCCGCGCCGATATGTTTCCGGCCGGCGATTTGGCGCTGCAGCATGGTGTGCGCATAATGTATGGCTTTGACGACAAGCCGGATGCCGAGAGGCTGGCCGATTTTGCTACGCGCTGGTCGCCCCATCGCGGTGCTGCGGCGCGGCTTTTATGGTCTTATTACAATGGCGAACAGGCCAAAAAACGATAGTTTTCTGACTTTTTTGATTTGTTGCATGGGGTAGGCCGTCATGTCACATTTCCGTCAACGAGCCAATTTAGGCATAATAAAAATACGCGAAACTGATTCGTAGAATAGTTAAGTGCGTGCGCGTAATTCGAAGAGGTTAATCGGAGATTACAAATGCATAGAACCGGTTCAGAGGTGATAGAATTTGTGAAGGCCGCGCCGCCGGATTTCAGAAATCCGGCCTCGTGTCCGGCGCTGGTTCTGAACGCCGATTTCCGCCCTTTAAGCTATTACCCGCTTTCACTGTGGTCGTGGCAGGACACGCTGAAAGCCGTGGTGCTGGACCGCGTCAACATCGTCTCGCATTACGACACGGTAGTGCATTCGCCCTCGACCGAATTCGTCTTGCCCAGCGTGGTCAGTCTCAAAACCTATGTGAAGCCGCCCAAGCATCCGGCCTTTACGCGCTTTAACGTATTCTTGCGCGACGGCTTTTCTTGCCAATATTGCGGCGCGCCGAGCGACCTGACTTTTGACCATGTGATACCGCGTCGCGCCGGTGGTCGCACCACTTGGGAAAATGTTGTGGCGGCGTGCAGCCCGTGCAATTTGCGCAAAGGCGGCCGTATGCCGAAACAAGCGGGCATGGTGCCGCGCCAGTCGCCGCACCAACCAACAGTCTATGAATTGCACGAAAACGGGCGAAAATTCCCGCCCAATTACTGCCATAAAAGCTGGCAGGATTATCTCTATTGGGATACCGAGTTGGAGCCGTAGAGCGCCGGTCGAGCAAAAGCTCTATATTTTTTCAGAAGCGCGAATGGCGACGCGGCAGCCCATCCGAATAAGGCGGCTCATAAGCGCATAACCCGGCATTTCCTCAGCGCCGTTCTCCAAGGCTGTATGCTTGTGCTCGGCTTCATCGGCGCGAAACTTCTCAATCTTTTTGGCCAGCGCTTTATCGGCTTTGTCATCGCTATCGGACAACGCTTCAAGCTGGGCGGCGTAATGCGCGTCGATCTCGGTTTCCACCGCCGCGGTGCAAGCCATGGCGGCTTTTTCACCGATCAGCGCGGTGACTGCGCCGAGGGTAAAACCGGCGGCATCCCAAAGCGGCCCCAGCGCGGTTGGGCGAATATCGCGCTCGACAATCAGCGCGTCGAAATAATCCAAATGTTCTTTTTCTTGCGCCGCCATTTCGCCGACCAGCGCGGCGGTTGTCTCTTTGCCTTTAATCTTGTCGAAAACGGCTTTCTGGCCGTCATAAATGCGCACCGCACCGTGCTCACCGGCATGGTCAACGCGTATCATCTCGGCCAGTCTTTGCGTGCTCATTTTAAGCCTCTTTATCGTGTTGCGGATAACCCGCCAGCGCGGCCAAGCCGAGACAAGTGATAACATTATAACCGGCCATTGAAATGCCGAACAGGGTAAAGGCTGGGGCATCACAGCGCACCATGGCGTTGGACTTTAAAGCTTCCAAGAGCGCGTTAGTGTCGAGCGCTTGTGCACCGCCGCCGCCGCATGAGGCCGGGCCCAGCCACCAGCCATATTCAATACCGGCATGGTAAAACCCCAATCCGGCATTGGCGAGAAACAAAACCCCGATGGTGACCAAAAGCCCGCGCATGGCGCGCGGCGCTTTTTCGGCATAGAGATACGCCAAGGCCAGCAGCGGCAGGGCGACATAAAACGCCACGCGCTGTTTGAGACACAGCGCACAAGGCAGCAGCCCGCCCCAATATTCCGACAATAGCGCGGCGGTGATGACCGCCAGCGCGATGATGAAAACCAGAGCAAGGCGCGCGCGCAGCGGCATGAAACGGGCAAAGACGGCCATTACACGGCTCCCAATAATAAAAAGCCGAGCAATAGAACCGCGATAAAGGTCAAGGACAAGACATTGAAATAGCGGTCGATAAAACGACGAATGCCGGGGCCGAAATAATACACCAGCGCGGCGACGGCAAAAAAGCGGATGCCGCGGCCGATGAGGCTGGTGATGAGAAACGGTGCCAAAGCCAGACCACTGACGCCGCTGGCAATGGTGGCGATTTTGAAAGGCAGAAAGCTGATGGCGGCGGCCAGCACAATCCAAATGCCCCAAATGTCATAAAATTCGGTGAACCGCACAAAAGCGGCATCGGCATTGTAAAAGCCGACAATCGGTTGGCCTATCGCCTCCCAAAACACATAGCCGATGGCATAGCCCAAAAGCGCCCCCACCACAGAGGCCATGGTGCACAAAAACGCATAGCGCCAGGCTTTGGCGCGGTCGGCCAGCACCATGGGGATGAGCATCACATCGGGCGGTATGGGAAAAAACGAGCTTTCGATAAACGACACGCCGGCCAGCGCCCATCCGGCGTGGCGATGGCTCGAAAGATGCAATGTGCGGTCGTAAAGGGCGCGTAACATGGAGCGCACCCTAAACCCGTCATGTCGGGCTGAAAAGATGTTTTTGTGCTGTCGAATCCAAAGTAGCATCGCCTAATGATACAGCGGCTACACCAAGCAATGGCGCGATTAGGGCAGGTTTTTGCGGGCCTCCTCGTGCAGGCGCTGGGCAGTGCGGCGGCGGAGATGTGGGCGAGCTTGCGGCGCGGTCTGATGATCGTCGCCATCAGCATTATTATTGGTGTGGTTGTCGCTTATGCGGCTTTGGCCTCTTTCGGCATGGTGGAGCTTTTGCTGGCGCAATGGCGGCCCGAGGACGGCTATCTGCATGTCGGCTGGCACGGCTTCAATGTTAATTGGGTGCTGATACCGGCGCTGGCCGGTCTGGCCATTGGCGCTCTGTTGAGCTGGCTGGCACCGCAGCCGCCGGTCGAACTGGCCGATGTTATTCATGCCGCGCATAAGCCCGACCCGCAAGTGTCGCGCACCGGCGGTTATGTATCGCTGGTGAAATCAGTGCTGGCATTGGGCGGCGGCTCGCCGACCGGTCTTTACGGGCCGTTAATCGTGCTGGGCGCGAGCCTCGCCGCCAGTATGAAACGCTTTACCCGCTTGTCGCCGCATTTCGGCGAAATGGCTTTGGGGGCGGGCGTCGCGGCGGCCATCTCGGCGGCGTTCGCGGCCCCTTTGGCGGGTATTTTATTTGCCCATGAAGTGGTGCTGCGGCATTACTCGCTGCGCTTTTTCGCGCCCATCACCATGGCCTCGGCGGCGGCTTATGTGTTTTCAGGTGCGGTGTTGAACCAGCATATTGTGATGCTGCCCATTTTGCCGACGCGCTCGGCCGGGCCGGTCGATATTGTGCTGCTGCTGTTGCTCGGCGTGGCCGCCGGTCTGCTGGCGGTGGTGTTGATGCGCGGGCTCGACCGTCTGCGCGGGCGCATGGCGGAACTGCCGTTGCCGCTATGGGCGCGACCGCTGCTGGCCGGTCTGGCGGTCGGCCTATTGGCGCATGTCGCGCCGGGCATTTTGGGGCCCGGGCTCGATGTTATCTCGACCATGTTGCAAGGCGATATATCGGGCAGCGGATTGCTCATTCTTTTGCTTTTAAAAGCATTGGCGGCTGGGCTGTGTCTGACTTTGTATTTCCACGGCGGCGTTGTAGCCCCGGCATTGTTTATCGGCGCTGCTTTGGGCGGGCTGGCGGCGGCGAGCTTTAGCGTGCTGACACCGTTGACCGGTTATGCGCCCGATAGCGGTCTGTTTGTGTTGGCCGGTATGGCGGCAATGGCGTCGTCTATGCTGGGGGCACCGCTGGCGGTTATTTTGTTGGGTTTTGAATTGTCGCAAAACTACGCCGCCACCACGGCGATTATGGTGACCATTGTCACCGCCAATTTGTTGACTTCGCGGCTTTATGCGCGCTCGGTGTTTGAGCCGCAATTGCTGGCGCGCGGGGTCGATTTATCGCTGGGGCGCGAAAATCTGGCGCTGCAGGCGATACCCGTTACCCATTTGACGGCGACCGATTATGTGGCGCTGAACGACACCGTCACTGTCGGCGCGGCGATCGATAATATGGCGCGGGCGCGCTGCGCCGAGGCGCATTTGGAAGACGCCGATGGCAAATGGGTCGGCAAGCTGTGCCTCTATGCGCTGGTTGGCCGCGATGCACAAGCGCGCGCCAAAGACTTTATCGAGACCGCGCCCTTGGTGCTCGAGGCCACACAAACGGCGCTGGCGGCGCAGCTTGCGATGGAAGATTTTATCGGCGAGGCGGTGCCGGTGCTGGATGACGGCAAGCTGGTTGGCATTATCCACGAAGCCGATTTATTTGCCCATGCGCGCATGGTGACGCGCAGCATCTGGCAACACGACCATGATGATGATGTGCGCAACCGCGCGGCTTTTGATTTCTTCGACACGCAAAAAAAATAGACGCCTGAAATTTGCTGCTAACCGCGTCAGGTGATTGACGCGCTGTCTATAATCAGGCAAATGAGGGGGGCTGGTTGGCCCTTGTGGCGGAATTGGTAGACGCGACGGATTCAAAATCCGTTTCCTTCACGGGAGTGGCGGTTCGAGTCCGCCCAAGGGCACCAGCTTCTGACCGCCATAAAAACACTGTATTTTGGCGTCTCATTGACTAGAATATCAGGCAGTTTCAGCTAAGAGGTTTCCCATGGGAAAAATCGCAACCATTCGCACCGCGATCAAAAATCTGATTGCCGATAAAGAAGACACCAAACAGGTGTTCATTATTTTAGAAGCGCTGTCGGGCAATTCCGGCTTGCGGGCGTTTAAGCGGTTCAAGAAAACCCCCTATGCGCAAAATATCCTGGCTGCTGAAAAGCCGTTGGTCGAGTATTTGAAAGACCGCGCTTGGTTGGAAAGCTTGCCCGAGGGCACGCTGGGCCGCACCTATGCGCGCTTCACTGAGGTTGAGCAAATCTCTGCCGATGGTCTGACCGAAGCCTCGGTGGAAGGGCGTCAGGAAGAACGCGACTTGAGCCCAGCGCAGATTAAATTTCACGAGCGGATGCGCGATGCGCATGATTTGTGGCATGTCTCGACCGGCTATGGCCGCGACGGGCTGGGCGAATTGTGCTTGCTGGCCGTCACTTATCGCCAGCTCGGCAATCCGGGCATTCTGGTCATTATCCTGTTCGGCTATCTGGTCTCGCGCAAGGAAGCGCCGGGTCTGAGTATCGGCAAAGCCATTATGGAAGGCTTCCGTCTCGGTCGTCTGGCCAAAGGTTTGCCGGGCGCGCAATGGGAGCGTTTGTTGACCATGCCGTTGGAGGATGTGCGCAAAGAGTTGGGCATTGGCACACCGAAACGCTATCGCGCCATTGTCGATGCCACGCCCGACCTGCAAACCGCCGGTTACGCCGCGGCTGAATAGCCGTTTTTTGGTCGCGCCATTATGTCTCTTACGCTTTACGGCATTGCCAATTGCGACACGGTGAAGAAAGCCCGCACATGGCTGGCCGATAAAGGTCGCGATTTTACCTTTCACGATTTCAGAAAAGATGGCCTGAGCCAAGACATGGTCGAGCGCTGGTTGGTCGAAGCGCCGATGGAAAAACTGCTGAACAAACGCGGCACCAGTTGGCGCAAGCTCCCCGACGCCGATAAAGCCAATGAAGATGAAGCGCATCTCATCGCGCTGATGATTGAGAACCCGACCCTTATCAAACGTCCGGTGATTGAGCAGGGTGGCCGCGTGACGGTCGGCTTCACCGATGACGTCAAGGATGTTTGGGGCTAGCGCCGCCGCTCAGGCTTTTTCAATCTCGAATATCAGCAAGGTCTCGCCGCCCCCGATTTGCGGCTTGGCGGCGGTGTTTTGTTTTACCTCTTGCGATAAAAGCGTGTGGCCCTGTTCGGCGCAAAAATGCGGCACGTCGATAGCGGCCATGCCATCTGTGGCCAATAGCGTCACCCGCGCGCCGCTATCGAGCGCGCGCAAGGCTTTTTGCAGCCGTAGAACCGGCATCGGGCATTTAAGACTGGTGGCGTCTATCTCGGTCATTTATTTATACGGCAGCTTTTTCCTGCGGGCGGGCGTTTGCATACTCGGTCATTTATTTATACGGCAGCTTTTTCCTGCGGGCGGGCGTTTGCATATTCCGCCATGCCAGCAAACAACTCGGTAATCTCGGGTTTTTCCTGCGCGCCGAATTCGTGGAACATGGTGGCGCAATTGACGATGATGCGCTCGCGGTCGCCCCAATCATCAAACACACCAAGCGCGATATCAAAGGCGGCTTCTTTGTAATTCATACCGGCTTCGTAGCGCGCGCGCGCCTCGTGCCGCATGGTGACCAAATAATGCCGCACTTCCTCGACCCCGGTTTTGGTGGTGATGGGGCCATGACCCGGAATAATCGTCTCGACATCCATGGCGATAATGCGGTCGCACGCATCGATCCAATTCTGCACCGGCCCTTCCCATAATATCGGGTGTCCGCCAATAAAAAGAATATCGCCCGTATAGACCGTGCGGTCAGCCGGCACATGCACCAGCGTGTCGCCCGGTGTGTGGGCCGGGCCGACCGGGATGAGATGCACATCTTTGTCGCCGACTTTAATAGTGGTCTCTTCTTCGATCAGCGTGTCGGGTAGTTTTTGCGTCACCGACTTAAAATCAAACGGGCCGAAACAAGAGGTGAAATAAGCCCCCATCTCGCCAAGCTCGGGCGCAGCTTCCAAAAAGCCGACCATCATTTCCGGCGGTTCTGACGCCATATGTTCGGCGGTCAATTTATGAGCGATGATTTTGGCGTCAGGGCAGCAGCAATTGCCGTTGCAATGGTCGCCATTATGGTGCGTGTTGACGATGGTGTTGACTTGCTCGGCGGCTTTTTCTGCGTCGCGATAGGCGGCCAGCATGGTTTGCGTCAATGGCACGTCAAACAACGTATCGACCAATAGCGATTGGTCGCCATCGACAACCAAACCGGCATTTGACCAGCCCCAGCCGCCATCGGGTTGCAGCCACGCATAAGCGCCGTCACCGATTTGGTGCAGGCCTTTTTCATAAGCAAATTTCGGGTGCGCCAAACTCATAACCCATTCTCCCAAGTGGTTTTCAAAAAACAGGCTAACGCAAAATCTTCCCCTTTACATCGTTTTTTGCACAGCTAAACTTTTTCGAAATCAGGGAGTTAGCAATGAGTGATTTTATTCTTATCGACGCGATCGAAGCGCAAGCCGTCAAACAGGGCGACAAAACCGCCTTGGTATTTAAAGGTCGCGAAACCAGCTACAATGAGTTAAGTCACACGTCCAATCAGGTGGCGCAGGCGCTGTTGGCCGAAGGCATTGAACCGCATGCGCGCATCGGTTTCATGGGGGCCAATTCCGACCTTTATTTCCAGCTTCTTTTCGGCGTGCAGAAAACCCGCTCCGTGCTGGTCGGTGTCAATTCGCGCCTTGCCGAACCCGAGGTGGCTTATGTGCTGAATGATGCAAAAGCCGAAATGGTTTTTGTCGGCAAGGATTTCGTACCGTTAATCGAGACGATTTTGGCCGATTGCCCGACCGTCAAGCGGGTCATCGCCATGGATGGCGGTCACGCTGAATGGGCTGCATTTGAGGACTGGCGCGATACCGCCGCACCGGCGCATCCGCAGCTCGACTATCAATCGGATGATGATTTCATCCAGCTTTATACCTCCGGCACCACCGGTCACCCGAAAGGCGTGCAACTGACCAATGCAAATATGCAGAGCGCGCTGGCGCAAGCCGAGGAATGGGCCGGCTGGAACGACAATGAGCATGTGCTTTTGTGCATGCCGCTATTTCATATTGCCGGCGTCAATGTCGGTCTCATCGGGCTTTACGAAGGGGCCAAGGTGACGGTGCTGCCGGAAGTCGATCCGGCGGAAATTCTACGCCTGGTCGAACAAGAAAAAGTCTCCGTCCTGTTCATGGTACCGGCGGTTATTTTGTTCGTTATGCAAATGCCGAATATTGCCGAGGCCGATGTCTCGAGCGTCCGCCAAGTGATTTACGGGGCCTCGCCGATTGCCGAAGAATTGCTGGTGCAGGCAGCTGCCAAATTCAAATGCGATTTCGTGCAGGTCTATGGCCTGACCGAGACCACTGGCTGCGGCACAAATCTCAGCCCCGGCGACCACGACCCGGCGCGCAATAAATTGCGCTCCTGCGGCAAAGCCAACAAAGGCGTCGAGATTCGCATTGTCGATGAGGACGGCAAAGATGTGCCGCAAGGCGAGGTCGGCGAGATTGTCATGCGCGCCGCATCCAATATGAAAGGCTATTGGGCCAAACCCGACGCCACGGCTGAAGCGGTGAGGGGTGGCTGGTTTTATTCAGGCGATGCCGGTTTCCTCGATGCGGAGGGCTATGTGTTCATCCATGACCGCGTGAAGGATATGATTGTTTCGGGCGGCGAGAACGTCTATCCGGCCGAGGTCGAGAACGCCTTATTCGCGCACCCACAAATTGCCGATGTTGCGGTTATCGGCGTGCCGGATGAAAAATGGGGCGAGGCGGTGAAAGCTTGCGTGGTGCCCGAGCCCGGTGCCGAGCTGAGCCCGGATGAAATTATCGCTTTCGCGCGCGAGCGCATTGCCGGTTATAAACTGCCGAAATCGGTGGATTTTGTGGAAGCCCTGCCGCGCAACCCGTCGGGTAAAATCCTGCGCCGCGAATTGCGCGACCCGTATTGGGAAGGCCATGATCGTCGCGTAGGGTAAGCGCGCCGCGTAGGGTAAAGCGCGCCGCCTAGGGTAGATAAAGCCGATTATTAGCTGCCTGTTTTAGGCGCTCTTTTTGATGCGGTCTTTCCTGCTGTCTTTCCCGGCACGGCCAGCTTGGCGTCAAGCGCGCTTCTTTGCTGTTTCATCTGGGCATCGCTATAGCCCATCCGCCCTTGCAGCCAATCCGCAATGACGGTGATTTGCGCTTCTCTGAGCGCGCCGATTTGCCCCTCGATCAGGCGACGCAGCACAATATCCTCAAGCGTCATCGCCATTTCATCTGAGACCGCAAAAGCAATGCGCGCCGCCAGCAAATTGTCTTTGAGGGCGTCCAGCCCGGCAATGTCGCCGGCCATCATTTGCGGCAGTAGCCGCCCATAGAGACGGCTCATCAGATCGATACTGGCCGTATCATTATCTGGAAACATGGCGCGCATGGTATCCATGAAGCGTCCCAAATCATCACGCGGCGCGCATTCGAGCGCCGTCACCTGACTGCGGCAGGCAATGGGTTTGGCACCGAGCTTTTGCATCGCCGTATCGACCACTTGTTCGGCCAATCGCCGCGCCGTCGTCCATTTGCCGCCTAGCGCCGAGATAAGCCCTTCGCTGCCGCCCTCTTGCCCGTGGTCGTAAATCTCACTGCCACGGCTCAAACCATAAGTGGCGTTGGCTTTGTCATTAATATCGGTCACCAATGGGCGCAGGCCGACATAGGCGTAAACCACATCCTTGGGGGTCAGCTTGGCCTCGGGCAGGGCCCGATTGGTCTTGTCGAGCAGCGCCGCAATATCCTCTTTGGTAACGCATGCTTTGTCGGGCGCGTCGTCGAATTTTGTATCGGTCGTGGCCAATAAGCTCATGCCCATATAGGGGGTGATAAAAAGATGCTCGTCATCGATCGGCATGGCCAGTGCCGCACCGCGCGTCAGATTGCGGGTGACGATGTGAATGCCTTTGGAGCGCACCAGCGTTTTTCGCAAAACCCCCGCATCGGCGGCGCGCATGAGTTCATCGGCCCATGGGCCGCCGGCATTGACCGTCAGCGCGGCGTGCAGCTTGGCGGTCTTGCGCGATAAGCGGTCTTTGACCTCGACGCCGATAATCCGCTCGCCTTCGTAAATAAAGTCGCGCACCTCGGCATAATTGACCGCCACCGCACCGGCCTGCATGGCGCTGCGAATGAGCGCCAGACACAAACGCTCCGGCGATAGCATTTGCCCGTCATGGTAAAGCAGTCCGGCGCTCAAGCGTGACACTTTTTGGGCGGCCGGCGCGTTTGCTTCACCCGCATCCGAGCCCGCATCTGAAAGGGTCTCAGGGGCTTGTTTGGGGAGGCCGGGCACCAGTCCCAGTGTTTGCGATGCGGTCATCGACCGATAGCCGGGCATTTTTTGCATCGGGTCAACGCCGCGATTGCGGTCAAAAGCCAGCATGTCATAAAGCGCGAGACCCAGCCCAAGCGTCAATCGTGACGGGTTTTGATGGCTGTAGCTCGGTATCACAAAAGGCAAAGGATGCACCAAATGTTTGGCCATGCGGCTCCAATAGCGGCGTTCGCGCAAACCCTCGCGCACCTGCCGAAACTCGCCATTGGCCAGATAGCGCAAGCCCCCATGCATCAGCTTGGTAGAGCCGGCCGATGTCGCGCCGCCGAAATCACCTTTGTCAATAAGCGCCACGCGCAGCCCGCGCAGAGAAGCATCAAACGCAATGGCCGCGCCGGTCGCGCCGCCGCCAATAATGGCGAGGTCGAAAGCGGGCGCGTCATCGCCTGCGGTTTTCGGGGTGAGGGCGTCAAAATTCCGTTGCATATCGCGTCCGAGCGGGGCTTGTCCTAAAGGCAAATCTGCGCTCAGTATAAAGCAATAAAGAGTAAACGGCGATGAAAAGGGAGGCGAAAATGGCGATTGCTAATATTGACGGGCTGGCACTGTGCTACGCGGTTTTTCCCGCAACCCCGAAAGACGGCGAGAAGAGCGGCGAAACGCTCATACTCATTCGCGGCCTGGGCACGCAGATGATCCAATGGCCGCAGCCTTTTATCGATTATTTCACCGCCGCCGGCTTCGATGTCGTTATTTTTGACAATCGCGATGTCGGCGAAAGCGGCAAGCTGGATGCCGCCGGTGTGCCCGATATTATGGCGGTGGCGGCGGGTGCCGAGGCGGGAGCAGCTTTCCCGGTGCCGTATGGCCTAGACGATATGGCGCGCGACGTTATCGGGCTGATGGACGCGCTGGGCATCGACAGGGCGCATATTTTCGGCATATCATTGGGGGGCATGGTGGCGCAGCATTTGGCGTTTTCGCACGCCGCTCGCATGGCCAAGGTGGTTTGCGTCATGTCGAGCTCGGGTCATCCGTCTTTGCCGCGTCCTGCGGTCAGCCGGTTAGCGCCGCCCGATAATGACGATGCGGGTGAGCTTATCGACTATTTGGCAGAAAGCCTGTCGGAGCATGCCAGCCCGGCTTTTGCGACGCCCGACGCCGCTTATCGGGCGATGGCCGAAAAAATAGTCAAGCGCTGCTGGCACCCGCAAGGGGTGATACGCCAAATGGCGGCAGCGATTGCCGATGGCGACCGCACGGCGCGGCTGAAAGACATCACCGTGCCATTTATGGTGGTGCATGGCGATGCCGATATGCTGGTTGATATCAGCTGCGGGCGTCATATTGCCGAAAACGTCCCCAATGCGATTTGGCGTCCGGTGGCTGGTATGGGGCACGATATCGGGCCCGGCCTTGAGGATGAAATAGGCCCGGATGTGCTGGCTTTTCTAAAAGGCTGACGGCGCGCCAGCCGCACAAGCCAGCCACACAAACTTGACAAAACAAGTGCGGCTGAGAATAGTAGCTCAAATTTTCAGGAGAGAAACATGTCTGTATGCATTATCGGCTGGGGCCACACCAAATTCGGCAAGCTGGAAGATCAAGGGCTGGAAGCGCTGCTGGTTTCGGCCGCCAATGAAGCGTTGAACGATGCCGGTGTCGGCGCGGAAGAAATCGACGCGATTTATGTCGCCACTTTCAATGCCGGCATGTCGGAGCAGGATTTCATCTCCTCGCTGGCCCTGCAGGTCGATGAGGCGTTTCGCTTCACCCCGTCAACGCGGGTAGAAAATGCCTGCGGGTCGGGTTCGGCGGCGGTGTTTCAAGCGGCCAATATGATCGAAAGCGGTCGCGCGCGTCGCGTGCTGGCGATCGGCGTTGAGAAAATGACGCATTTGTCGAGCGCTGATGTCGGCCGCTGCCTGTCGCGCGCCTCTTATATGCCTGAAGAGGGTGATGAGGGGCTGACCTTCCCGGGAATTTTCGGCGTCATTGCCGGTAAATATTTCCAACAATATGGCGACCATTCCGATGCGTTGGCGCAGATTGCCGCCAAGAACCATAAAAACGGCTCGGTCAATCCGTTGGCCCATATGCAAAAAGATTTCGGCTATGATTTCTGCCGCGCTGAGAGCGACAAAAACCCGATTGTGGCGGGGCCGCTCAAGCGCACCGATTGCTCAATGATTTCTGACGGCGCGGCCGCCATTGTGATGGCCGATGAGGAGACGGCGCAAGGTTATGACAAAGCCATTGCTTTCCGCGCCCGCACCCAAGCCAATGATTATCTGCCTATGAGCAAGCGCGATGTGACGGCTTTTGAAGGGCCGGCGACGGCTTGGGCCAAAGGCCTCGACGAAGCCGGTGTGACGCTTGATGATTTGTCGCTGGTCGAGACGCATGATTGCTTCACCATTGCCGAGCTTATTCAATACGAAGCCATGGGGCTGACCGAGGCCGGCAAAGGTGCTGAGGCGCTGAAAGAAGGCACGGTCCATAAGGAAGGCAAATTACCGGTCAATCCGTCGGGCGGTCTCAAAGCCAAAGGTCATCCGGTCGGGGCGACCGGTGTGTCCATGCATGTGATGGCAGCGCGCCAATTGATGGGCGAGGCCGATGAGATGCAGGTTAAAGACGCCAAGCTGGCCGGTATTTTCAATATGGGCGGGGCCGCCGTGGCCAATTATCTGTCGATCCTCGAGCGGGTGAAATAGACTTTTATTTCGCCGCTTGTTTCAGATACGCGATGACGTTGACGCGGTCTTTCTCTTTACGCAGACCGGCAAATGCCATGCGCCCGCCCTTGACCACTTTGCGTGGGCTTTCCAGATAGGCGTCGAGGGCTTCTTCTGACCAGACTTTTTGGGTCTCGGCATAAGCCACCATGGCTTTGGAATATTTGTAATCGGCAACCGCACCGATTTCTCGGCCGACAATATTGTTGAGTTGCGGGCCGACGCGATTTTTCGCGCCGTCGCCAATCATGTGGCAGGAAACGCATTTCTTATAAACTTTGGCGCCTTTGTCGATATCGGGCACAATTTCTTGGGCCGTTGCCGGCAGGGCGAAAAGTGAAGCAGCAAAAATCGTAAGTGTTAGTGCGCGCATGGGGCATCTCCTTTTGATAGCTTGGATATAGGGATTTTGTCGGCATCTGCCAAGCGGCAAGCGGTCGCACAAACTTATGGGACCAGCCAGCTTTGGGTGTCGGCCTCGAAATCAAACAGCGCGCGACGGTGGCCTTTGGCGGCCAAATAAAGCCATTCCATGCGTAACACATGCACCACCACCGGCACGAAGTGGTCTTCGCCATCTTTTGTCGCCTGCGGGTCGAAAGTGACGCTATAAGGGTCGTCAATCTGGCTGCCCGGACTTTGCATGACTTGATAACATTCGCGGCTCATCGGGCGCGTCGCGGCCCAAGCAGCGTCATAGGCATCGCCGTCAAGGCAAGCGAGCCGCACGGCGAGACGCAGTTGAACCTTAGCGCCCGCATCGTAAAAATGCATCGCGGCCATCGGGTTTTGTTTAAACTCGGCGATTTTGCCCGAGCGCTTATCGGTGTGAAAACGCAAGCTCTTGGCGGTACTATCGCAGCTGCGCAAAACTACGGTGCGAATGGTCGGGCTGCCATCGGAGGTGATGGTCGCTACGCTGGGTGTATGAAAGGCGCTTTTGCGGTCTTTGACGCCGCGTTCCAACATCGACCACCCATAGGCGCAACTACCCGCCAAATCGTCATAGCAAGACAATATGGGAGGGCCGCGCCGCGCATCCTTTTGTGGCTTTCGGTCAAATTCTGTATCGCTCATGAGGTTTCATATAGACCATGCGCGCCGTCAGACAAAATTGCTGCTTTGCATCTGGTGTTTTAAGCGGCAAAGGCGCAAAATCGGTGAAACGAATCATTTTGAGGAGAAGAAATATGCGCACTCTATTTTTGATTTTAGCGGTTGCTTTTGTGCCGTTTTTGCCGGCACAGGCGCAAAACTATGTTGGTATTGATGACGGCAATGAGGACGGCTTCATTTATGGCATCGGGGCTGATTTCAGTCTCAATTATAACTCATCGCTGCGCCTCGAATATGTCGAGAGCGACCTGGATGGTGCAGAAAGCGACCGCTTGAGCTTCGGCACGATTTATAGGTTTTAGCCGCCATGCCGATGGTCAATTTCAAATTGACGCCGGAGGGTTTGACGGCGGAGAAAAAACGTATCCTCATCGAAAAGGTGACGGATTTATTGGCCACCGAATTGGGCAAAAACCCTGAGACCACAATCGTCATTATCGACGAGGTGGAAACCGATAATTGGGGGATTGCCGGCCAGAGCGTCACAGAGCGCCGAAAAAAGTAGCGCCTGAATGAAAAATGATCCCGGCAGGATTTGAACCTGCGACCCCCGGATTAGGAATCCGGTGCTCTATCCTGCTGAGCTACGGGACCATGCCCCGAAACTAGCCGCGCCGCCCCCATTCGTCCAGCATCTTGCCGCTCATCTGCCATTGATTTGACACACTCTTGACCTAACGATGGGAAAAGGGTCACTTATGGTTATGGTGAAACGCGTTCGACATATCATTGTGCTCATTATGGCGTTGGCGGTGACAGCGTGCGGCGGCGCGACCCTCATGAGCGAAGCCGATGAAGCCAAAATCGGTGCCGAGCAACACCCCAAAATCATCCGCGAATATGGCGGGGTTTATGACAACCCCAAAATCACCGCTTATGTTGAAGCGGTGATGGCGCGCATCGGACAATATTCCGACCGCCCCGATATGGATTATCGCATCACCGTGCTGGACACGCCGACCGTCAACGCTTTCGCGCTGCCCGGCGGGTATACTTATGTAACGCGTGGGCTTTTGGCGCTGGCCGATAATGAAGCCGAGCTGGCCGGGGTCATCGGTCATGAAATTGCTCATGTGACGGCGCGCCATAGCGCTAAACGCCACACCGCCGCGGTCGGTACAGCCGCGGTGGCGAGCGTGTTGGGAGCGGTGTTGAACGCCCGCACCGGCATTGACAGCCGCGCCACCAGCGATCTGTTGAATGTAGGCAGCTCGGCCATATTGGCGGGCTATAGCCGCGAAAATGAATATGAAGCGGACAATCTCGGCATTAAATCGATGGCGCGGGCCGGTTATGACCCGCAAGCGCAGGCTGAATTATTGCAATCGCTGGCGGCTTTTTCTGCGTATAAAAGCGGCGGCAAAAAACCCAATGCCAATTGGTTCTCAACCCACCCGAATGACAAAGCGCGCATCGCCAAGGCCCATGAGAAAGCCGATGCCGCAGCAAGGGGGATGTCGTCACTTGGACAAATCGGCACTGACCGACATTTGCAAATGATCGACGGTATGGTTTATGGCGATAGCGCGCTTCAGGGCATTATCCGCGGGCGGCGCTTTGAGCATCCGACGTTGGCTTTGCGGTTCGATGTGCCGCGCGGCTTCACCCTTAAAAACGGTGCCAAGCGCGTCACCGCCACGCATGAAAACCAAATGCAGATTATCTTCGACCTCGATGCGCGCACTGCTCTTGAAGCGCCGGAGGCTTATCTGCGGAGCAGTTGGGCCACGGGGCAAAAAATTAACGGCATTCAAAACCTCAAAGTCGATGGGCGCGCCGCCGCATTGGGCACGGTGAAAACCCAAAACGGCATCGCCGTTTTGCTGGCCATTGATGGCGGTGAAAAACAGATATTGCGGTTTGGTGTGCTGGCCCCGCGGGGGCGTAATAGCGATGCCGAAGCGGCGATGGCGTCGTTGCGGCGCAGTATTGATTTTCTGACCGCTTCGCAAGCGGCGCGTATCAAGCCGTATCGTCTTCGCGTGGTGACGGTGAAAGAGGACGAAAGCGTTGCTGCGTTGGCGCGCAGAATGCGCGGCCATGAGGGGGATAAAGAAAAACTGTTTCGGGTGCTGAATGGGCTGGGCCCTGACGACGGGCTGGCCGCCGGTTCCCGCGTCAAACTGGTGACTGATTAGACAGTCGGTTTAGAGGAGGCCGGCCTGACGCGGGTCACCATCGGTTTTGGCCATCAGGACACCGCGCAATTTGCCCAGCGCTTCGTGCTCGATTTGGCGCACCCGTTCTTTTGAAATACCCAGTTCTTTGCCAAGGCTCTCCAGCGTCACGGTTTCTTCGGCCAGACGCCTAGCGCGGATAATGGTCATTTCGCGTTCGCTCAATTCGGTCATCGCTTCGGCAATCCAGCGAACCTTTTGGCGGCTATCGAGGCGATTGGCCACCGTTGCGTCGGGCAGGTCGCGCTCGCAGACCAGAAAATCTTGCCACTCGGTCACACCGCCATCGCCTGAGCGGTCGGAGATGGTGGCGTTGAGCGACCGGTCATTGGCCTCCATGCGACCTTCCATCGCTTCGACATCCTC
>Ga0181597_10000205_pt1 | contig 63282 bp, 64 predicted proteins | sample 041ome_5_FD_148647 | JGI IMG/M metagenome (GOLD analysis project Ga0181597, IMG submission 148647) | Coastal salt marsh microbial communities from the Groves Creek Marsh, Skidaway Island, Georgia - 041403US metaG (spades assembly) | ecosystem: Environmental > Aquatic > Marine > Intertidal zone... | reverse complement strand
CTCGCCAAGTACGGCTTGCACCGCGCCTTCGGGCACCGCATCGGCCTGCGCAACATCAGACAGCCGCGCCAATCGTTTCAACACCGCATCGGTGTGGCTGAGACGGCCTTTCGTGGCCTCTCCCGCGCCGACAACAACCAGCGGCACTTGCGCGCCGGCCGGCACATTCATCTCGGCGCGCACCGAGCGGATTTCAGAAATTGCCTCGATAAGCCAATTGACCTCGGCGTCAGCCTCGGCGTTGATGAGGTCTTTCGATAACATCGGCCATGCATCCAGCATCAGATGATTTTCGCGTTGGGCGGTCTTGGCCCAAACCTCTTCGGTGACGAACGGCATGAACGGGTGCAGAAGTTTGAGGGCTTGGTCGAGCGCCCATTTGGTCGCCGCCTGCACTTCGGCTTTTCCGGCTGCGTCCTCGCCCTGGCCGTCTGATTGCAGTGATGGCTTGGCCAGCTCGACATACCAATCGCAAAAACTGTTCCAGATAAATTGATAGACCGCATTGGACGCATCATTGAAGCGATAAGCCTCGAGCGCTTGCGTCACCGCGTCTTGCGCGCGCACCACCTCACCGACCAACCATTGTGTCAGCGGTTGGCTGGCTTTGGTGGGGTCGAAATCCCCGGCTTCAAAGCAGCCGTTCAATTCGCAAAAGCGCGCCGCATTCCAAAGTTTGGTGGCGAAATTGCGATAGCCTTCGACCCGCGCCTCGGCCAGTTTGATATCGCGCCCCATTGCCGCCATGGCTGACAGAGTGAAGCGCAGCGCATCAGCGCCGTATTTGTCCATCAGCTCCAGCGGGTCAACCACATTGCCTTTCGATTTGGACATTTTCTGACCTTTTTCGTCGCGCACCAGCGCGTGCACATAGACGGTATGGAACGGCACCTCATCCATGAAATGCAAGCCGCTCATCATCATGCGCGCTACCCAGAAAAAGATAATGTCGAAACCGGTGACCAGCACATCGGTTTTGTAATGGCGGGCAAGCTCCGGCGTTTCATCGGGCCAGCCCAGCGTCGAGAACGGCCATAACGCCGAGGAGAACCACGTATCCAGCACATCTTCATCGCGCGTCAGCGCCACGCCATCGCCAGCTTTGGCTTGCGCGGCGGCTTCGCTTTCGGCGACATAAACATTGCCGTCTTCATCATACCAAGCCGGAATTTGATGCCCCCACCAAAGCTGGCGCGAGATACACCAAGGCTGGATATTGTTCATCCACTCAAAATACGTCTTGTCCCAATTCGGCGGCACGAATTTGGTCGCGCCCCCTTTCACCGCTTCAATGGCCGGCTTGGCCATGGTCTCGGCATCGACGTACCACTGGTCGGTCAGCCACGGCTCGATGACCGCGTTAGAGCGGTCGCCATACGGCACCATATGCGTGTCGGGTTCGATTTTATCGACCAGCCCCAGCGCTTCCAAAGCGGCGACGATTTTTTCACGCGCCGCGTAGCGGTCGAGGCCGTGCCATTCTTCCTTGCCGTCCATAGCGGCAAAAGCTTCGTCGGAGAGGTCGATCGCCGCGTGTTGGTCGAGCATATTGATAGCGGCCAGACCGCAGCGTTTGCCGACTTCGAAATCGTTAAAGTCATGCGCCGGGGTGATTTTCACCGCGCCCGAGCCTTTCTCGGGGTCGGCATATTCATCGACAACAATCGGTATCAGGCGACCGACAATCGGCAATACAACATTTTTGCCGATAAGGTCCTTATGACGCTCATCCTCAGGATGCACGGCGACGCCGGTATCACCCAGCATGGTTTCCGGCCTGGTGGTGGCGACGGTGATATGACCGCTGCCATCCTCAAGCGGATAATTAAAATGCCACAAGTGGCTATTGGTTTCGCGTTGTTCGACCTCGAGGTCGGAGACAGCGGTTAACAGTCCCGGGTCCCAATTGACCAGACGCTTATCTTTGTAAATCAGCCCCTGCTCATAAAGACCGACAAACACTTTCAGCACCGCTTTGGACAAGCCGTCATCCATGGTGAAACGTTCGCGGCTCCAATCACAACTAGCACCAAGGCGGCGCAGCTGGCGGGTGATAATCGAGCCGCTTTCCTCTTTCCATTGCCAAACGCGCTCGAGAAATTTATCGCGGCCCATTTCGCGGCGGCTCTCATTGCCCTGCTCGGATAGCTGGCGCTCCACCACCATTTGCGTCGCGATACCGGCATGGTCCGTGCCCGGCTGCCACAATACATCGCGGCCGCGCATGCGCTCAAAGCGGCACAGAATATCCTGCAGCGTATTGTTCAGCGCGTGCCCCATATGCAGGCTGCCCGTAACATTGGGCGGCGGAATGACAATCGTATACGGCTCGGCTTCGGGAACACGCCCAGCTTTGAAACAGCCGCTCTCTTCCCAGTCCTTATAAAGGCGGGATTCAATCGTGGTCGGATCAAAATATTTGTCGAGCTTATTACTGCTGGCCATTATCACTCACATGCTTGTCTGCCCGTGAGTTACACCAAGCCGCAGATTTCATCAAGTCACGCCACCCAAGGATTACGTCCGGATTTTGCCATCGGGGTCTTTTGCAAACACCGGCTCATCGCGGGCGGCTTCGACGAGACCGCGAATTTCCTCCCGCATCAGCCGCTCGGCAAGCGGCGGCATATTGCGGTCAATCCAATCGTGCAACAGCGGCTCAAGCCGCTCCAATATCAAGGCTTCCAACGCGGTCGGCGGATTGTCCTCGCCGCCGCTCAGCCTGTCGAGTGCGGCAAAAATCCGGTCGCGAGCTTGCTTGGAAAACGCGGTGCTACTTGACATATCACTTGACGTATCACTTGGCGTATCGCCCAACGTCTCGTCATAATCCGACATAATGCGCCGAATGGCCCCAATGATTTCATCCGTATTGTCGCCATCGGCGAGCGTTGATTCATCCATGGCTGTCTCCGTTCCAAAAAACGCCAACAGCCCGATGGGCACTCAACTCAAAAAATCATAATTATTCGGTGTCGCCGGCCGACCCGGTCAAAGACGCCGGTTCGATACGCAAGCGGCGCGCCGTCAACCGACCCGTCGTTGCCAGCAAATTATACGCCGCGACATACTGATTGCGTTCAGCTTGCACCAAATCGACGCGGGCATCGAGCAATAATTGCTCGGCGTTCAGCACATCCAAATTGGTACGCGTGCCCAATATGTTTTCTTGCTTCACCCCGTCCAACGCCAATTCCGAAGCGGTGATTTGCTCCTTGGTCGCAGCGATGGCCGATTGCGTTGCTTGCACATCATTCCAAGCAACTATCACTTGCCGCTCCACCGTATTGGAGGCGACATGCACATTTTGTTGCAGCGCATTACTGACATCGCGCGAGGCGGCGATGGCAGCAATCGATTTACCGCCCAAAAATAACGGCACGGCAACCCGCACTTCCACCCTGGTCACTTCCGTTTCATGTCCAACCAAAGAGCCCGACGGGTCTTCGTTCCTTGAATAAGTACCGGTCAGATTAACCGAGGGCAGCACCGATCCGACCGCGCTATAGCTGGAATATTTACCGCTTCTGGACATTTCCTGCGCGTTTTTCAAATCAGGATTTTCACTTCGCGCCGTGCTGATGGCTTTGTCGAGGGTGCGCGGCAAGCGCGGCAGCTTGAGCGGGTTCGCAAGCGCCCCCGGCTCTACCCCCACCACTTCGCGATACACCGCTTCGGCACCACGCAAAGAGGCGGCAGCAACCAGCTGCGCCGATTTTGCGCCCGCAACAGCAGCGCGCGATTGCGCCACATCGGTACGCGTCACCACGCCAACCGAAAAACGGTCTTCAACCGCTTCCAATTGTTTTTCCAAAACGCGCAAATTTTTCTCACGCAGATCAAACACCGAGCGCGCCTCAATGACGTCCAAATGGGCCGCGATTGCGGCGAGCAGGATTTGCTGCTCAGTGCTTACCAGCTTGGCTTGCTCGGCTTTCACCTCAGCGCGCTTACTGCGAAACGCATTAAGATTTTTACCGCTGGTAAAAAGCTGCTGCGTCAGCTGCACACCATAGCTATCGGTGTTGTAATCGCTGCTCATGGCGGGTTTGTAAACACCCTCATTGGTCTTGGTATTGGTGTCGTTATGCGTCTCGCTGGCGAAAGCCGTCACTTGCGGCAGCATGTCAGAAAGGGTGACGAATTGCTCGTTATAGCGCGCATCATAGGTTGAACTGGCCGCCGCTAGCGCTGGATTTCGGGCTAGCGTTTCCGCCATCGTTTGCTCCAAAGACACTGCATGAGCGCTAAAGGTGGCAAAAGCCATCAGCGAAAGACTCGCCAAACCGGTTTTTATTGTTTTCATAAACACATCCCGCCTGATTCTGATTGGCGTATCAAGCAGTGCCTAAAACTCAAACGTCGGCACCGGGTCGAAAACTGCCAAATCCGGTGCTGCATTATCAAACGCAATATGCGTCGACAATCTGTCACCGATACGGCGATAAATATGTGCTTTTTCGGTTCCGTCAACTTTTCGCACACACACCAGCCGCCCGCCTTCGGCCAATTGCGCAAGCAGCGCGCTCGGCTCGCTGGCGAGACAGCCATTGATAAAAATGACATCAAACGGCCCTTGCTTGGCTTGCCCTTCGGTCAGCGGGCCGCATACGGCGACCGCATTATCGATACCCAATTGCTGCCAAATGGCGCCTGCTTTTTCGCCAAACCCTTCATGGTCTTCCAAGGCAATGACGGTGGAGGCAAGACCGGCCAGCACAGCCGCCGCATAACCCGTGCCACCGGCGATATCGAGCACCGCATCCTCGACCTGCACCTCTGCCAATTCGATAAGCCGCGCCAGCGCGGTAGGGGTCAACATCGTGCGACCGGCTTCGCCGCTATTGCATTCGAGTTCTAAATCCGCATAAGCGAGGTCGCGCGCCGTGCCGCCGATAAATGCTTCGCGCGGGATGCAGCCCATTTGACGCGTCACGCGATAATCGCGAATACCGCCCGGCTTGAGCTGGCATTCGACCATGTTGAAGCGATATTCCGCCGTCGCAGCTTCGTTCATTTGAGGAGAAGACATTTTAAATCCTGTAGCACCAATAAGGTTGGCTTTATATACGGCGCATTGGTTTTTTTGACAATATAGGTGGGCCGTAAAAACAGGTTGCGCTGATGGCTGGGGGATTTATAAACGGGCGACCACAGCGATTGCACAACTTTTGTTGGGCGATCGGCAACGGCCACGTGGCGGAGTGGTGACGCAGCGGCCTGCAAAGCCGTGTACCCCGGTTCGATTCCGGGCGTGGCCTCCACCCTTTTACGGGTGCCGGTTTTTCATCTTGGCGCAAACGGCAAGCTCTGGTATATCGGCAGACTCGAAAGAGTAATCCTCGGTAGCTCAGTGGTAGAGCAGTTGGCTGTTAACCAATTGGTCGCTGGTTCGAATCCGGCCCGGGGAGCCACTCTTTTTTCTCCCCCCCAAGTCTTTCTTTTCAAACCCATTCGACCTTTGGGCAGTTAACGCTTCCAAGCGCGGGCGCATATTGTTAGCCTTCCGTAACGTTTTACGGGAGGAACCATGATTGACTTTGAAATTCCGGAAGAAACCAAAATTGTGCGCGAGAAAGTGCGCAAATTTGTCCATGAAGTATGCATTCCGGCGGAGGAAAATTTGAGCGTCGAGACTTTTGAGGATATCCTCGCCGACCTCAGAACAAAAGCCCGCGCCGAGGGGTTGTGGTGTCCGTTCTTCCCCACCGAATGGGGCGGCATGGGGCTGAAGCCGCTGGCCAATGCGCTGGTACAAATGGAATTGGGCGAAGCCATTTTGGGTGCGCTGGCGTTGAATACGCAAGGTCCGGATGACGCAACCATGATGACGCTGCTGCATCACGGCACCGAATATCAGCATGAGAAATTCCTGAAACCGCTGGTCAATGGCGAAAAGCGCGTCTGCTATGCGATGACCGAAAAAGGTGGCGGCGCCGATGCCACCGGCATGCAAACCAGCGCCGTCGAGGACGGCGACAATTACGTTCTCAATGGCGATAAATGGTATATTTCCTCGGCCAATGTCGCCGATATAGCGGTGGTGATGGCCAAGACCGACCCCGATGCGCCGCGCCACCAGCAATTCTCAACCTTTATCGTCGAACTGCCCAATCCGGGCTTCAACATTCTACGCAATATCAACACTATGCACCGCCACACGCCTTTGGGGGAGCGTTTGGGGGCAGCGCATTGCGAGATTGAGATTAAAAATCTCGTCGTGCCGAAAGACAACCTGCTTGGCGGACGCGGCCATGGTTTCAACATGGGGCAACACCGGCTCGGCTATGGCCGTCTGCGCCATGGTATGCACAATGTCGCCAAAGCACAGCGCGCGCTGGATATGGCGGCAAAACATGTGCTGCAGCGCGAAACATTCGGCAAAAAACTGGCCGACCGACAAAGCGTGCAATTCATGCTGGCCGATTGCGCGGCGGAAATTTACAAAGCCCGGCTGATGCTGATGCACATTGCCTATAAGGCCGAAAACGGCAAAGACATGACGCAGGAAAACTCTATCGCCAAAATCTTCCTCGCCAATATGGTGCAGCAAGTGGTCGATACCGCGTTGCAATTGCATGGCTCGCTGGGTTATTCGCACGATACGCCATTGGCCGATTGGTATACCTCCATTCGCAGCCAGCGTCTGGTTGATGGGCCGGATGAGGTGCATCGCTGGAAAATCGGCAAGAATGTGCTGCGCGCTTATGAACGCGACGGCACCACCGCCATGGCCGCCGGCGGCGATTTGCTTTAGCAGTGCTTTAGTATTGCGTGGCAAATCGGCACTATTATCGCGCCCATTACTGGCGACACATCCAAAATGCCCTAACTCACGTATCAAGTATGAGTATGGGAGTAGGACGTGTCACAGCACATCATTGTGTGGTTTCGTCAGGATTTACGCTTAGACGACAATCTAGCGCTGGAAAGCGCCGTTAGTAGCGCGTCCGCTATTATTCCGATTTATATCGATGATGAGACTTGTGGTCGCCAGCCCGGCACAATGGGGCGGTGGTGGCGCGATGCGTCGCTCCGCAAACTGGACGCCGCGCTCAAGGCGCGCGGCAGTCGGCTGATTTATCGCACCGGTAAAGCCGAGCAAATCTTACCCGAACTGGCGCAAGAGGTCGGGGCAAAAGCGGTGGTTTGGAACCGGCAATACGAAGCCGATATCGTCGCCCGCGACACCGATATTAAAAAATCCCTGAAAGATAGCGGCATCGACGCCGAAAGCTTTAACGGCGCGCTGCTGTTCGAGCCTTGGGAAGTGACCTCCAAGTCGACCGGCGGGCCGTTCAAAGTTTTCACCCCGTTTTGGCGCGCCTGCCGCACCCTTGGTCTGAAGCGTGCATTGTGGGATGCGCCTGCGAAACTGCCGGCGCCGGATAGCTGGCCCGATAGCGCGCCCCTGCCCGCTACTAACGCGCCGTCGCATATGGACCGATTGGGCGGATGGCAGCCGGGCGAAGACGGCGCGCGCGCTGCCTTATCGCTGTTTTTGACGCAAAATATTGGCGGCTATGCCGAGCGGCGCAACCTGCCCGCTGAACCGGCAACCTCGCGCCTCAGCCCGCATTTGCGCTGGGGCGAAATAAGCCCGGCGCGCATAGTGTCCGAGACACAAAACGCCGACATCGCGGCCGATGATGGCGACAGGTTTCTGGCCGAGCTGGGGTGGCGCGAGTTTTCTTATCAATTGCTGTATCACAATCCGGCGCTGCGCGAGACTTGTCTGCAAGAGAAGTTTGAAGCCTTTCCGTGGCGCAATGACCCGCATGAGTTGGAAGCTTGGAAACGCGGCGAGACCGGCTATCCGATTGTCGATGCCGGCATGCGCGAACTGCGGCGCACCGGCTATATGCACAACCGCGTGCGAATGATTGCCGCTTCCTTTCTCATCAAGCATTTGCTGGTCGATTGGCGCGAAGGCGAAAAATGGTTCTGGGAATGTCTGGTCGATGCCGACCCGGCCAATAATAGTGCCAGTTGGCAATGGGTGGCCGGTTGCGGTGCCGATGCCGCGCCCTATTTCCGCATCTTCAACCCGATATTGCAGGGCCCGAAATTCGATGCTGACGGCGTTTATACCAAAACCTATGTGCCGGAATTAAACGCGCTTTCCGGCAAGACCTTATATGCGCCGTGGACGGCGAAATCAGACATGCTGGATGGCGGTCAGATTGCGCTCGGCGAGACCTATCCAAATCCCATTGTTAACCATGAAGCGGCCCGCGCGCGGGCCTTGGAGAGCTTTAAGTCATTGTAGTTGCTTAGGAGTAAATTATGAAAATCGCGATTATCGGCAGCGGCATATCGGGCAATGTCGCGGCGCACATCTTGTCCAAATCGCACGATGTAACCATCTATGAAAAGCGCGACCGCGCCGGCGGTCACAGCGCCACCAAAGATATCGACTATACGGGCAACGGCGATTGGATGAGCGTCGATACCGGCTTCATTGTCTATAATGACCTCAATTATCCCGGGCTCATCAACCTGTTCAAGGAATTGAAAGTCGAGACCGAGGCCAGCGATATGAGCTTCGGCTTCTCGGCCAATCGTGGTGCCTTTGAATGGTCGGGGCAATCCATCGCTTCGGTATTCGCCCAGAAAGGCAATTGGGTTAATCCGCTATTCTGGCTTATGCTGCGCGACATTTCCAACTTCAACCGCCTCGCCAAGCAAGACCATGAGGGCGGCAAGCTAGGTGATGAAAGTCTCGGCAAATGGCTGCGCCGCAATCGCCTGAGCCGTATATTCATCAATCGCTATTTACTGCCCATGGGCGCCGCCATCTGGTCCACCCCGGCCGATGAAATCCTTAATTTTCCGGCCGCCAGCTTTCTGCAATTCTTCTACAATCACCGCCTGATCAATAAAGACCGGCCGCAATGGCGCACCGTCACAGGCGGTAGCCGCGAATATGTCAACAAAATTACCGCCGGTTATAAAAGCTGTCTGCGCTTGTCTGCCGAGGTGACCGGCATCACCCGTCACGCATTTGGCGTCGAGGTAACCGCAAATGGCGAGACCGAAACCTATGACGAGATTGTTATGGCGGCGCATAGCGACCAAAGCCTCGCAATGTTGAACGATGCAACGCCCGAAGAGCAGGCAATCCTCTCGGCCATTCGCTATTTGCCCAATGATGTTTATCTGCATCGCGACCTGCGGCTGATGCCAAAGCGGCAATCAGTGTGGTCGGCTTGGAATTATATCAGCCAGAACACAAGCGGAAACGATCCGATTATGTCGGTCAGCTATTGGATGAACCGGCTGCAAAATCTCGATTACAGCAAGCCGGTTTTTGTCACGCTGAATCCGGCAGTGCCGCCCGATGCAGATAAGACTTTCGGTCATTATAGCTACGACCACCCGCAATTTGATGCCGCCGCCATTGACGCACAAAGCAAGCTGCCGACCATTCAAGGGGCCAATCGCACCTGGTTTTGCGGCGCTTGGTGCGGCTTTGGCTTTCACGAGGACGGGCTGCAATCGGCCTTACGGATTTGCAAGCAAATAAAAGCACTGCCTGAACCGCATCTGGTTGCGCGCTCCCGCGAGCAAGCCGCGGCGGAATAAGCATGCCAGCAGGTGATAATGCGCTTTATGTCGGCGAGGTGCGTCACGCGCGCTACCGCCCGCGCGCGCATCGTTTCACCTATCGCGTATTTTCCGCGTTTGTCGATATTGACGACCTCGATGCCAACGCCTTGGGCCTGAAGCTGCTCTCGGTCGATAAGTTCAATCTGTTCAGCATTCGCCGCCGCGACCATGGCGCGAAAGATGGCAGCGCACTGCGCCCGTTTATTGAAAGCCTGCTGGCCGAGGTCGGGCTTGGCGCGCCCGAACGCATTCATATTTTATGTTATCCGCGTATGCTCGGTTTCGCTTTCAACCCCCTCACCGTCTATTACTGTCGCAGCAATAACAAGCTGACAGCGATGGTTTATGAGGTGCGCAATACATTTGGCGACGACCATATTTATGTGGTGCCGTTCCGTGGCGACCATAAGGATAAGCCGCTGCTTCATGTGCGCGATAAGCTGATGCATGTGTCGCCGTTTATCGGCATGCAGGCGACGTATCATTTTTCAGCCGAAGCGCCCGATAAGCAGTTGCGATTGGTTATCCGCGAAACACAAGACAACGCACCGCTGCTGGTGGCCAGTTTTGTAGGCGCGCGCCGCGCCCTCACCGATGCGACGCTGTTCAAGGCCTTCCTCCGCCATCCGCTAATGACGGTTAAGGTTTTGGTTGCAATTCATTATGAAGCTGGCAAACTCTTTATTAAAGGTGTTCCATTTATAAAACGTCCCGAACCGCCTCAAAGCCGGCACAGTGTATAGTGGCAGGAGGGAGATATGAGCAATACGAAGCCCGGCCAACGGGCCATTGAAAATGTTAGTAAAAAATCCGCGGGGCCACGTCCTGCCGGTTTGAGAATTCTCTCGCTATTATTGCGAAATCTCCAACACGGCGAATTGCAGCTCGCTTTGCCCGACGGTGAGGTGCTGACATTCGGCACCCCGACACGCGACGGCGCGGCTGTTTTGCGGGTGCATGATAACGCATTTTTCACCCGCACAATGCGCCATGGCGCGATGGGCTTTGCCGAGAGTTACATGGATGGCGACTGGTCGTCGCCCGACCTCGCCAAGCTGCTCATTCTGTTCAATTCCAATATGACCATGCTGCAGGAAAAAATTGGCCGCAATCGCCTGACCCATTGGCTCAACCGCGTCATCCATTTGTTGCGCCCCAATACACGCAAAGGTGCGAAGCGCAATATCCACGCTCATTACGACCTCGGCAATGAATTCTATGCGCTTTGGCTCGACACCACCATGACCTATAGCTCGGCCCTGTTCAGCGACAGCCAGAAGAGCCTGCGCGACGCGCAAAACGATAAATATCGCGCGCTGGCCGCCAGCACCGATATCAGACCCGGCGATCATGTGCTGGAAATCGGCTGCGGCTGGGGCGGGTTTGCCGAGTTTGCGGCGCGCGAACTCGACTGCAAAGTCACCGGCATCACCATTTCCAACGAGCAATTGACCTTCGCCAAAAACCGTATCGCCAAGGCCGGCCTAGAAGACAAAGTGGATTTGCGCTTTTGCGACTATCGCGACCTCGACAGTAAATATGACCGCGTCGTCTCCATTGAGATGTTTGAGGCGGTCGGTGAGAGTTATTGGCCGACTTATTTCAGCAAGCTGCACGATTGTCTGAAACCGGGCGGGCGCGCCGGATTGCAAATCATCACCATCGCCAAGGAACGTTTCGAGGCGTATCGCAAAAAGACCGACTTCATCCAGCGCTACATTTTCCCAGGCGGCATGTTGCCCTCGCCTGAACGCCTCGATACGGAGTTTGCCGCCGCCGATTTGCAACTGCTGGCGCGCGAGGATTTCGCTGCCGACTATGCCCGCACGCTAGCCGAATGGCGGCTCCGCTTCCTCGACGTTTGGCCGGAAGTGCAAGCGCTGGGGTTCGACACACGCTTTCGCAATATGTGGGAATATTATCTGGCCTATTGCGAAGCCGGCTTCGCAACCAACTCTATCGATGTGTCGCATTTCACGCTGACCAGAGACTAAGCCGCCCTTCGGGAGAACCTAAGCCGCCTTAGCGGTTCATTGCTTTGCCGGCCAGTCGGACATAAAGCCCGCGCGGCAGCATGGCAAACACCCGCAACATCCACGCAAATCGCCGCGGAAAAGCGATATGGGTTTGGTTTTTAGCCAAGCCATTGGCGATGCGCCGCGCCGCATCATCAGCCTCGATAATGAACGGCATGGGGAACGGGTTAACGTCGGTGGCGGGCGTTTTAACGAAGCCCGGCGCTACCATGGAGACATGCACGCCGCTGGGCTTTAAGTCCATGGCCAGCGATTCACCCATATTAAACAACGCTGCTTTCGACGCGCCGTAAGCCGCCGAGGTCACCAGACCACCATATCCGGCGACCGAGGAGATGAGCGAGATGTGCCCTTCGCCGCGCCCCACCATTTGCGGCACTAAAGCGGCCAGCCCGTTTATCGTGCCGCCAAGATTGACCTCAAAGGTGCGGTCGAACAGCGTCGGGTCAAAATCGGGCAAAGCGGTCGGCAGATAAATTCCGGCATTCATCACCGCCAATGCGATGGGGCCGAGTGCCATTTCGATACCGGCAACCGTTTGCGCCATGGCGGCGCGGTCGGTCACATCGCATGCGAAAGCGTGGATATTGACGTTGGTGTCGGCGACCGCCCTGAGGTCAGCTTCGCGGCGCGCCGAGATGGCAACCTGCCAGCCGCGCCCGGCCAATTCTTGAGCCAGCGCCGCGCCAATACCTGAGGACGCGCCGGTAATCCACGCACAGCCATGCTGAGGCGTCATGATTTTCATATTCAGTCTCCCAAAAAGGGGTTACGGGTGTTTCCACTGTTTACGCGGCGGAATGGCGCTCGGATTAATCTGTCGCACAGCCAGCTTATTGCCGCTACGCACAAATTCGGTTTTCACCCAACGGCCGCTATCCGTGTACCAAATATCGCTGCGCAATTTGCCGTGTAGGCGAAAGCGCGTGGCCTGCACCGGCGCGTTTTCGATGCTCAGTGTCTCAACCCCAATGCGCTCGACTTCGGCTGTCAGCAGCCGCGCATCCTGCGACGAGATGAAAGCCGACTGGCGGATGAAATTCGGGTTGAAATAGCTGGTCGACAAAAGCGGCGCTTCGAGATTGTTCTCAAACTTTCTGCCACTGCCGACATAGCGCCCATTCTCCAGACGCAACGCCACAGTTTCATCTTCGCCATTATTGTCAGTCTTGGAATTAAGCGACAACAATGTGCCGTCGCGCCAGACTTCGCGGCTGTCATGGCGATAACGGAAAAGCGGTATCGGTCCGATTTTGAAATCAATTTCTATATGAATATCAACAAAGAGCTCGCCCGCATCAGAGCGGCTGAAGTCCAGCACCTGAAAACCAAGCGGCTTGTCCTTGCGAACAATCTCATAGGCCAAACGACCGCTCTCAGGAACCCCGCCCAGCCAGTCGCGCGACACTGTATCGGCGATGGCTGTGGCCGGTACCAGAAACAATAATGTCAGAAAAAGCGTTGCCCTAGCGCGCGAAGAAATCCCGCGCAATGCGTCCAATATTATCCGTAAATCGAAGCGCGCCATCGGTCACCGCCAAGCAAATACAATCTTCGTTTCCTTCAGCGCGCGGACGGTGCTGGATATGCATGTCGGCCAGAGCCAACTGCCCGCGCTCATAAAGTCGGTTACCATCACGAAACGCCCCGCGCAAGACAAGAGTGGCCTCGATACCGCTATGGGTGTGTCGTGGAGCCGCTTTGCCCGGCTTGATTTTCAGCAATTTGACGCTCTCGCCATTATCACCAAACGGCAATTTGACCTGTTTGACGCCGGGATAGGCAAAACGCCAATCGGCGTTTTCAATCGGCTGATCAAGCAAACTGCGCAGCGCTGCCGGCAGGTCTTGGTTTTGAGCCACTTCCGTTTTTTCTTCTTCGGCTTTCGGCTCGTCGAGGCGCGCCATCACGGCGTCCAGCGTGTCGGCTTTGACCTCGCAAGTCTCGGCTTCGTCGAGCAACAAACCATTGAGCTGCTCAAGCGCTTTATATTGATCGCGCGCGGCCGGAGAAAGAGTGATAAAGCTGGCCATCAGCACCGACATGCCATACCCCAAATCACCGGCGGCATATTGAGCTACCAGCGATTCCAAACTTGGGCTTAAAGGGATATGAGCGTTCAACACGAGACCTCATTAGTGCTTCTAAGAAATAAAATAATCGTTATAAATTACGATGTAAACCTCCCATCGGATTAGGCAAATTGAAATTTTATCGGGTTTACAGGAGAAAAAAGTGCAATTTCACGAAGATATGATCGCCGCCATAGGCAATACCCCTCTGATAAAGCTCAAAAAAGCCTCGGCAGAGAGCGGCTGCACCATTCTCGGCAAAGCCGAGTTCATGAACCCCGGCCAATCGGTGAAAGACCGCGCGGCGCTGTACATCATCAAAGACGCTGTCGAAAAGGGCCAATTACAGCCCGGCGGCACAATTGTTGAAGGCACTGCCGGCAATACCGGCATCGGCATCGCTCTGGTGGCCAATGCGCTGGGTTATAAATCGGTAATCGTCATTCCCGAAACGCAAAGCGATGAGAAAAAGGACATGCTGCGTCTGGCCGGTGCCGAGCTTATCGAAGTGCCCGCCGTGCCCTATGCCGATGACAATAATTACATCAAATATTCCGGACGTCTGGCGGCCGAGCTCAATGCGAAAAATGACAAAGGCGCGGTTTGGGCCAATCAATTTGACAATGTTGCCAATCGGCAAGCCCATATTGAAACCACAGGGCCGGAAATCTGGCGTCAGACCGACGGCAAAGTAGATGGCTTCACCTGCGCTATCGGCTCCGGCGGCACGCTGGCCGGTGTCGGCATGTATCTGAAACAGCAAAACAGCGCTATCCGCATCGCCGCCGCCGACCCGATGGGTGCCAATATGTATCACTGGATCAAGCACGGCGAATTGCGCTCCGAAGGCACGTCGATAACCGAGGGCATCGGCCAAGGGCGCGTGACGGCAAACATCGAAGGCGCGCCGTTTGACGACGCCTATCAAATCGAGGACGCCGAAGCGCTGCCCATCGTCTTTGACCTGCTGAAAGAAGAAGGCCTGTGCCTTGGCGGCTCCAGCGGCATTAACATCGCCGGTGCTATGCGTATGGCCGCCGATCTCGGCCCCGGCCACACCATCGTCACCATTTTATGCGATTACGGCACGCGCTATCATTCGAAAATGTTTAACCCGACTTTCCTGAAAGAAAAGGGCCTGCCCTATCCCGATTGGCTGGCATGACCAAGCTGCAAACCATCGTCACCCACCTCGCCATGGATGCGCCTTTGGCCGTGTACTCGGGTGAGATTGTGTGGCCGGCGGGGGTCAGTTTTCGGCCGGAAGCCGGCATGGCGCTGGACGCGTATCGCGCGCTTTACGATATGGTCGGGCGCAAATGGCATTGGGTCAATCGACGCCATCTCGACGACCGCCAATTGGCGGCGCTTATCCACCATCCGGCGACCGAGATTTTTGTGCTGCGCCGCGACGCCGCGCCCATCGGTTATATCGAATTGAACTACAAACTTTTTCCGCAGGTCGAGATTGTTTTCCTCGGTCTGGTGGAGGCCGAAATCGGCAATGGTCTGGGGCCGCTGATGATGAAGCGCGCCATGCAAATCATCAAAGCGCGCGAACCCAATCGGGTGATTATCCAGACATGCACGCTCGACCATCCGGCGGCGCTGCGGCTTTATCAAAGCGTCGGCTTTTCACCCTATCGGCGCAAACAAGTTGAGATTATCGACAATTAATCTGCTTAATAGCGGTAAAAGGTCGCGCTAGCCCAAACTTTAGCTTCCATTTCTAACCGCCGATTGTAGGAGGCCCATAAACGAGGTTCTTAATCTCCGTCTCAAAATAGGTATCAACCAGCAATTTGCAGATAACGGTTTTGCCATCATCCTGCACCAATTCCATTTCGCCGGATGATGGCGTGGTATCCCATGAAAAGTTTTCGGTCAGCCAATCAAGCAGCCGCGCTTTATATTCCGTATCGTGATTGCCTTCGAGTTGAGCGCCCTTGCTTTCCAGGATGACAAGCCGTGCGTTTGGTTCATCGTCAAACGAACAGAAAATAAAATCAGGATACACTTTGTGGCGTTGCCAACCCCGAATGCCGTAGTGTCGCCTTGCCCCTTTAGAGGCGGGCCTTCTTAATGGCTCTTTTTAATGCGGGAGCACTTGGCTGAGGAATAGCTTGGTGCGCTCGTTTTCAGGATTGGAGAAAAACGCCTCGGGCGCGTTTTCTTCAACAATCTCGCCCTCATCCATGAAAATCACCCGGTCGGCGACCTGACGGGCAAACCCCATCTCATGCGTCACGCACAGCATGGTCATGCCTTCATTGGCCAGTTCGACCATCACATCCAGCACTTCTTTAATCATCTCGGGGTCGAGCGCCGAGGTCGGCTCATCAAACAACATGATGCGCGGGTTCATGCACAGGGCGCGGGCGATGGCCACGCGCTGCTGCTGCCCGCCTGATAATTGCTCCGGATATTTTTCCGCTTGGTCGGGAATACGCACACGCTCCAGCAGCTCGCGCGCCAGCTTCTCAGCTTCGGCTTGCGATTTGCCCTGCACCCAAATCGGCGACAGGGTGCAATTTTCCAGCACCGTCATATGCGGAAACAAGTTGAATTGCTGGAACACCATTCCGACATTGGAGCCAATTTCTTCAAGATTTTTGAGCGAGCCGTCCAGCGTCATACCCTCGACCACAATCTCGCCTTGCTGGTGTATTTCCAACCGATTGATGCAGCGAATGAGAGTGGACTTGCCGCTGCCCGACGGCCCGCAAATGACAATTTTTTCGCCCGCCGCAACATCCAAATCGATATCGCGCAGCACGTGAAAATTGCCGAACCATTTATTCATTTTGCTGATGCGGATGACCGGGTCACTCATGAGCTTGTCCTGTCGGTTGAGAGGTGATTTTCCATAAAGATTGAATAACGCGACATGGCGAAGCAGAAAAGCCAGAACACCCCAGCCGCAAACACATAGCCGGTGATATGGGTTTCCGGCGTCGCCCAACTGGCGTCGGTGAAGTGCAATTGCACGATGCCCAAAAGGTCAAACAGGCCGACAATCAGCACCAATGTGGTGTCTTTGAAAAGGCCGATAAACGTGTTCACAATGCCCGGAATAACCAGTTTCAGCGCTTGCGGAAGCACAATCAGGCGGGTTGTCTTCCAATATCCGAGACCAAGCGCCGCCGCCGCCTCGTATTGCCCTTTCGGGATGGCCTGCAAACCGCCGCGCACCACCTCGGCCATATAGGCCGATGAGAACAGCGCTACGCCGATGAGGCAGCGCACCAGCTTGTCGAAATTAACCCCATCGGGCAGAAATAGAGGCAGCATGACGCTGGCCATAAACAGCACGGTAATCAGCGGCACACCGCGGAAAATCTCGATAAAACCGATGCACAGCGCGCGCACTATCGGCAATTCTGAGCGCCGCCCAAGGGCCAGCAGAATGCCGAGCGGCAGCGATGCGACAATGCCCGTCACCGCCACCACCAGCGTCACCAGCAAGCCGCCCCAGTCGGTTGTGTCCACCGCTTCCAGACCCAGCACGCCGCCGGTCAGCATGATGAAAGCAAATATCGGATAAAAACCCAGCAAGAAAAACAGATTGGCGCGCTTATGCCCGACACTCGGCATCAGCATCGGTATCAAACCGACGAGGCCGGAGAGAAACACCAAATCCACCCGCCAGCGTTCGGCTTCGGGATAGCGGCCATAAATAAATTGGCCGAATTTGGCCTCAATGAATGGCCAGCACGCCCCCTGCACCGGTTTCAAACAGGCCGTGCGGTCGTCGCCCGAAAAACTCGCGTTCAATATCGCCCATCCAAAAACCACTTCGGTGATATAGAGGATGATACCGATGGCGAAAACCGTCAGCAGCGTGTCGAGCTTGGTGGCGAACAGGTTTTCGCGCGCCCAGCCGACAAAGCCGACCGTATTGGCCGGTGCCGGTCGCGGCGGGGTTGGTGTCCAACTGGTCATTTACCCTGCCTCATGTGTTTTGCCCCACCAAGGCGATGCGCGCATTGTAGCGGTTCATGGCAAAGGAGGTGAGCAGACTGAGGCTCAGGTAAATCATCATGGTGATGAAGATAATCTCGACCGCTTGCCCGACTTGCGTCAGCGTCGTACCGGCGAACACTGAAACGATATCGGGATAGGCAATGGCCACAGCGAGCGATGAGTTTTTGGTCAGGTTGAGATATTGGCTGGTCAGCGGCGGAATAATGACGCGCAGGGCTTGCGGAATAACCACCAGCCTAAGAGCGGTATTGTCGGGCAGACCCAATGCCGCCGCCGCTTCGCGTTGGCCTTTCGACACTGACTTGATACCGGCGCGGACAATCTCGGCAATAAAAGCGGCCGTGTAGAGGCTGAGCGCCAAAAGAAGCGCCACGAATTCCGGAACAATGGTGATGCCGCCGCGAAAGTTAAATCCTTTGAGCGCCGGTACATCGAGGCTGAAAGGCATACCCGCCATCAGCGCGGCGCCGCCAAAGACGACCACAGTCAGCATCGCCAGCGGGCGCCATACCGGCAAAACCAAGCCGTCGTTCAAACGCGCCACCCGCGCACGACGACCCAACCAGAAATACGCCGAAACACTGATAGCCAAAGCCGCGCCGTACCACCAAGCGGCCACGCCGGCCTCGATAGCGGGCAGCACAATGCCGCGATTGCTGAGAAACATTGTTTCGCCAATCGACACCGCCTGACGCGGCGTCGGCAGATTACGCAGCACGCCAAAATACCAGAACATAATCTGCAAAAGCAGCGGCACATTGCGGAAAATCTCGACATAAACCATTGCGGTTTTGTTGATCAGCCAGTTGCGCGACAGCCTGGCCACGCCCAGAACAAAGCCCAAAAACGTGGCGAAACCGATCCCCAATACCGAGACCAGCAATGTATTGAACAGCCCGACCATCAGCACGCGGCCAAAATTGCTGTCCTCGGAATACTCAATCAGTGTCTGGTTAATGCCAAAACCGGCGCGCTCTGACAAAAACCCGAAACCGGAATTAATGTTCTGGCGTTCCAGATTGCTCTGCACATTGGCGACCAGCCACACCATAGCCAGCACCAAAGCGCCCAGCACCGCCGCCTGCAAAAGCACATCGCGGCGCAGCAGTTTCGATTTCAGCGTATCGATCGGTCAGCTCCTAAAATGGGCTAGCGAATGGGTGGTGCGTACTGCAGGCCGCCATCCGTCCACAAAGCATTAAGGCCGCGCTTGATGCCAAGCGGCGTATTTATGCCGACATTGCGCTCAAAAATCTCGCCATAATTGCCTACCTGTTTGACCGCCTGCAGCGCCCAATCGTCGGGGATGCCAAGATTATCGCCAAATGTGCCGTCTTTGCCCAGCAGACGCCGCACCGACGGGTTTTGGGAATTGCCCATGGCGGCGATATTTTCCGAGGTCACGCCCAGCTCTTCGGCGGCCACTGTGGCGTAATGCACCCAAGCGACAATATCGCCCCAATTATTATCGCCCTGCCGCACCGCCGGCCCGAGCGGCTCTTTGGAGATAATCTCCGGCAGCACGATATGCGCTTTCGGGTCGGTAAGCTTCAAGCGTTGCGCGTAAAGCGCCGAATGGTCAGTCGTATAAGCATCGCAGCGGCCCGAATTGTAAGCCGCCACGGCTTCATCGGCTTTTTCGAAAGCGACAATCTCATATTGCATGTTTTGCGCGCGGAAATAGTCAGCCGCGTTGAGTTCTGTCGTCGTGCCTTGGTTGGTGCACAAGGTTGCGCCGTCAAGCTCGGTGGTGCTGGTGACGCCCAAATCGCTCCGCACCATAAAGCCCTGCCCGTCATAATAATTGACGGCGCGGAAATCGACGCCGAGCGCCGTGTCGCGGTGCATCGACCAAGTGGTGTTACGGGCGATGATGTCAACCTCTCCGGACTGGATGGCGGTGAAGCGTTCCTTGGCCGAGAGCGGCGTGAATTTGACTTTTTTGGCATCGCCGAAAACCGCCGCCGCTACGGCTTTGCACAAATCGACATCGATGCCCGTCCAATTGCCTTTGTCATCCGGATTGGAAAATCCGGGCAGACCTTGCGACACACCGCATTGAAGAAACCCACGTTTTTTGACGACTTCGAGCGTCGAACCGGCGGCTTTCGCGGCAAGCGGCGGCAAAGCCAAAACCAGCGACAAGACCGACATAAAAGCCAGGCGTTTGATTTGCATATCCAACCTCATTAGCGAATAATGTCGGAACTCTAACACTTCTGGCCAGAAAGAAAACACGGGAAACAAATAAGATGAAGGACGAAACCAAGATTGTCGTGACCGGGCGCGATCCGAAAGCGCATGCTGGTGCCGTCAACACCCCCGTTTATCATGCTTCGACGATTATTTATCCGTCGCTGGCCGCCATTCGTGGTACTGAAAAAATTCCTTACACTTATGGGCGGCGCGGCACGCCAACAACGACAGCGCTGCAGAATGCGATGAACGCGTTGGAGGGGGCCGACGGCACCATGCTGACCGCTTCGGGCGCTTCGGCGGTGTCGCTAGCCATATTGAGCGCTGTTGAAGCGGGCACGCATCTTTTGATGGTCGATAGCGTCTATCAACCGACGCGTAAGCTGTGCGACCAATTGCTGGCCGGCCTCGGTGTCGAGACCGAATATTACGACCCGCTGATCGGCGGCGATATTGCGGCGCTTATTCGCGACAATACGTCGATGATTTTTATGGAAAGCCCCGGCTCGCAGACATTTGAAATACAAGACGTGCCGGCCATTGTCGCGGCGGCGCAAAAGGCCGGTGTCAAAACCGCCATCGACAATACATGGGCGACGCCCCTGCATTTCCGCCCACTCGACCATGGTGTCGATTTCTCAGTGCTGGCGGCGACCAAATATGTTGTTGGTCACGCCGACGCCCTACTCGGCACAGTAGCCGCTAAAGGCGAGAATTTCACCAAGCTGCAAAGCGTCCACGGCCTTATTGGTCATAGCGTCGGCCCCGATGATGTGTTTCTTGCGCTGCGCGGTTTACGCACCATGCCGACGCGGATGAAGCAACACCAGACCGTAGCGTTGCAAATAGCCGAATGGCTGCAAGGGCTGAGCTTTGTTCGCAAAGTGCTGTATCCGGCTTTGCCCGGCGCACCCGGCCACGCGCTATGGCAACGCGATTTTTCCGGTGCCGGCGGTCTGTTCACGGTGGAGCTTGACCCGTGCAGCGAAGCACAACTGGCCGCCATGTTGGATAATATGCGGCTGTTTGCGATGGGCTATAGCTGGGGCGGTTTTGAAAGTCTTATTGTGCCGTGCAAAATCGCCCGCACGGTAACGCCCTATGAAACGGATGGGCAAATGCTGCGCCTCAATATCGGCCTTGAGCATATTGATGACTTAAAGGATGATTTGAGCGACGGCTTCGCCCGTGCCGGTTACAAAATCTAGATTTCAGCTAGTACGAATTGGGCACAAAATTATCGGCCAAATCTTCGGCTTTGACGATTTGCTCGACCGACATATTGGCCGCCATTTCTTCCAGTGCTTTATTGGCGAAAGGCGCAAAACCCAAATCGCGCGATAGCAGATAGAATTTATAGGCCTCGACTTTGTTCATGGCGATGCCGTCGCCGGTTTCCAGCATGGAAGCGACATTGAACATAGCGGCCGGCATGCCCATTTTGGCTGCTCGCAGATATAACTCTGCGGCTTTTTTGCGGTCTTTTTTGACGCCGGTGCCGTAATCGTAGAATGAGGCAAGGTCGGTCAGCGCGCGCGCATCATTGCCGTCGGCCGCTTGCTGCAAATATTTGAACGCTACTTTCAAATCGCGTTTGACGATTTTGGCGTCAAAATATTCCTCGCTGAGACGGTAAGCTGCGCCGGTATCACCAGCGGCGGCGGCTTTTTTCCAATACTCAATGGCTTCCAAATAATGACCGCGCTGGTAAATATCGAGGCCTTCGCGCTCGCTATAGGCGCTGGCCGTGAAGCCTGCACCAATTGTGACGACGGCAAGCATGGCGAGTAGGTTTTTAATCTTGGTCATGAGCTCATTCAGCCTATAAAATTTGGCAAAAGTTAGACAGTTAACTATATCCTTCATATCCACTAAATAAAAGTTAGTAAATCGCGGGAAAGGACAAAGCGTGCTTCTAGGCGTTATCTGCAATCGAAAAAAGCATCTGGTCGATGAACTGCAATCGGTGACCCATATGTATCTCGAAGGGGTCGCGCGTTATATGAGCGTTCAACCGGTGCTCATTCCGTCGCCGATGAACAATGGCGGTTATCAGCCCGACCTTATCCTCGACCGGGTCGACGGCATATTAATGCCCGGCAGCACCTCGAATGTGCACCCGTCGCGCTATGGCATGGAAGAGACCCAAGCGCATCACCCTTTCGACCCGGCGCGCGACGAAGTGGCGCTCACCACCCTCACCAAAGCCCTGGCGCGCGACCTGCCCGTGCTGGCCATCTGCCGTGGTTTTCAAGAATTGAATGTTGCTTGCGGCGGCACGCTGAACCCGACCGTGCATGAAGTCGATGGGCGTCTTGACCACCGCATGCCGGAAAGCGACGAGACGGATGTGAAATTTGGTGTGCAGCACCGCGTCAGCTTTCCCAAAGACGGCTATTTTCACAGCTTGCTGGGTGCGCAGGAAACCGCAGTCAACTCGTTGCATTGGCAGGCCGTGGAACGCCTTGGCGACAATCTTTCGGTCGAGGCCGAAGCCGAAGACGGAACCATTGAAGCGGTGCGGCACACAAAAGCCAGCTATTGCGTCGGCGTGCAGTGGCACCCGGAATACCAGGCCGGTGAAAATATTATTTCGGCGCCGCTATTCGCCGATTTCGAGCGCGCCATGAGGGCCTATGCCGATGGCTGAGTTGATTATCGCAGTCGGCAGCAGGGCGCTGGCGCATATTCGCAAAAACGGTTTATCACCAGACGACATCAGCACCATTTTCGGGGCGTCGGGGGCGGCCAAATGGCTGGCTATTGCCGGTCTCGACCAAAAAGTTTTCGCTCAATTCATGACGCAACGTACCGAAAAGACAGCGGTCGATCTGTTCGGCACCTCGGTCGGCGCTTTCAAACTGGCGGGCGCGGCGCGCAAAGATGCCGAAGCCACGCTTCAGGTCATGGCTGAGGCCTATATCGACCAAAGCTATGAAGGCGAATTTGATTTCTCGGCCATCGATACCCAGACCGATATCGTGCTGCGTAAATCCATGGGTTTTGGGCATGACGGCGATATCAGCAAAGGCTTTGGCGAAGTGCTTGCCAATCAGGCCTATCACCTGCATATCGGCACAGTGCGCTGCCATGGTGGGCTGAACGCCAAGCTGGGTCGACAAGGCTTGGCATTAGCGCGCGCTGCCCTGCTGTCCACTGTCACCGAACGGCACCTTATCGGCCTTGCGGAGCGCGCGGTGTTCTCCGACCCGCGCAGCGACATCGAATTTAGCGCCCGCGACGGTTTTCCGGTGCGCCACGCCTTGCTGACGCCGGAGAATTTCGCCGCCGCACTGCGCGCCTCGGGGGCCATCCCTGTGTATATGGCGCCGGTGCGCCTAGCCGAAGACCCGGGGCATATTTACCATGATGGCGGCATGCTGGATTACCATCCGGTACCGCACAGTTTCTGGCCGCGAAGCAATAACGCCACAGGTTTTATCCTCTATCCGCATTTCTACGACCATTTCAAATTGCGATGGTTTGATAAGTTCTATCCATGGCGGCGCGTGGCGGCGCGGCATTTGCAGGATGTCATTATGCTGGCCCCGCACCCCGATTGGGTAAAAGCGCTGCCCGACGGCAAAATACCCTCGCGGCAGGATTTTCCGAAATACCGCAAAAATGAAGCCGCGCGGTTTGAGAAATGGCGCGAAGTGGTGCGCCGCAGTCACACATTGGGCGAAATTTTCATCGACGCTTGCGAGAGCGGCAGGATTAGCGACATGGTCGTGCCGCTTTAAGTTTACGGTTTCAGTCGAGCTCGCGCACAGCCCCGCGATCGGCGCTGGTGGCGAAGGCGGCATAGGCCTTCAACGCTTTCGAGACAGCGCGTTCGCGCTTCTCGACCGGTTGCCAGCCTTTTTCATCTTGCGCGGCACGGCGCTCGGCCAACACGTCTTCTGCGACGGCCAGATGGATGGAGCGCTCGGGGATGGAGATTTCAATCACATCGCCATCCTCGACCAAACCGATAAGCCCGCCATTGGCGGCTTCTGGCGAAACATGTCCGATGGACAGCCCCGACGTGCCGCCCGAAAAGCGACCATCGGTGACCAGCGCGCAAACTTTATCGAGCTGCTTGGATTTCAAATAGCTGGTCGGATAGAGCATTTCCTGCATGCCCGGCCCGCCTTTCGGCCCCTCATAGCGGATGATGACGACATCACCGGCTTTGATATTATCATTGGCCATAATGGCTGAAACCGCGGCGTCCTGGCTTTCAAACACCCGCGCCGTGCCGGTAAACTCGTAACATTCCTCGGCCACCGCGGCGGTTTTCACAATGCAGCCATTCTCGGCCAGATTGCCATAAAGCACCGCCAGACCGCCATCCTTGCTGAAGGCGTTCTCGGCATCGCGGATGACGCCGTTTTTGCGGTCATCATCGACATCGTCAAAGCGGCGCGCCTGACTGAAAGCGGTTTGCGTCGGCACACCACCCGGCGCAGCGCGATAAAATTCTAGAACCTCGGCGTCAACATTGCCGGCAATATCGTATTTGGCAATCGCCTCACCAAGGGTTTTTGTATGCACGGTCGGCTGGTCATCATGCAGCAGACCGGCGCGCGACAGTGACCCGAGCAGACCCATAATGCCGCCGGCGCGATGCACGTCTTCCATATGCACGTTCGGCACGGCGGGCGCGACTTTGCTCAACACCGGCACTTTGCGCGACATGCGGTCAATGTCTTTCATGGTGAAATCGACCTCGGCCTCATGCGCGGCGGCCAGCAAGTGCAGCACCGTATTGGTGGAACCGCCCATGGCGATATCCAGCGCGATGGCGTTTTCAAAACCTTTGAAATTGGCCATGGAGCGCGGCAACACGCTTTCGTCTTCGCCTTCGTAATAGCGTTGGCACAGCTCGACCACCAGCGCGCCCGCGCGCTTGAACAAAGCCTCGCGGTCGGCATGGGTGGCCAGCACCGAGCCATTGCCGGGCAAAGACAAACCAATCGCCTCGGTCAGGCAATTCATCGAATTGGCCGTGAACATGCCCGAACACGAGCCGCAAGTCGGGCATGCCGAGCGTTCGATAACGTCAACTTGCTCATCGCTATAGCTGTCATCGGCGGCGGCAACCATGGCGTCGACCAAATCGACGGCGCGGGTTTCATCGTCCCACGTCACCTTGCCCGCTTCCATCGGCCCGCCCGAAACAAAAACGGCAGGGATATTGAGGCGCAACGCGCCCATCAGCATGCCGGGGGTAATCTTGTCGCAATTCGAGATGCAGACCAGCGCATCGGCGCAATGGGCATTGGCCATATATTCGACGCTATCGGCAATAATCTCGCGCGACGGCAGCGAATACAGCATGCCGTCATGGCCCATGGCGATGCCATCATCCACCGCAATGGTGTTGAACTCTTTGGCGACGCCGCCGGCCGCTTCAATCTCGCGCGCGACAAGCTGGCCGAGGTCTTTCAGATGCACGTGACCCGGCACAAACTGCGTAAAGCTGTTGACCACAGCGATAATCGGTTTGCCAAAATCGTCATCGCCCATGCCGGTGGCGCGCCATAGCCCGCGTGCGCCGGCCATATTGCGCCCATGCGTTGATGTTCTCGATCTCAGTTTCGGCATTTCATCACCTAAAAATCTATCGTCGCTCGCGGCAGTCTTACCGCGTTTGCTCATTAAGAGCAATTAGCCCCTTAAACGGGCACGGCCTTTGCGGCGGTTAAAAATAATGTAAGCTAAATAAAAGCAATAAGAAGGATTATCTCATGCAAGATTACGCAAATCTCGGCGAAGCCATTTTAGCCACGCAACCAACATGGCTGCTGGTTTATCTATTCATTTTGGTGACCGTCAATTTGGGCGCGATATTCTTTGTGGCCAAAAAGACCCCACAAGGTTGGCTGCCGAGCTATTAGGCGATTGCCATTGTCGCCGCGTTTTTGCTGGCCGGCGAGTTTATGGATTATCTGTATCTGCAATATGACTATGTGCGGCTTTTGGGTTTGGCGCATATCGTTTTCTGGACACCTGTCTATGCGTGGATATTGGTGCACCGAAAAGATTATGCCGCAGCGCCCTATTTTTCCAAATTTGTCGTCTTTTATCTGGTGATGGCGGGCCTATCGCTGTTTATCGACGTTATCGATGTGGCGCGCTATTTGTTCGGCGAAACCGGTTCGATAATCTAATAGCGCCGTGTGCGACCCCGCATATTTTTGTCAAACTGTAAAATGGAAAAAGCTATCATAGGCGCATGAAAGCGCGCCGCCTCATTCTATGGCGCCATGCCAAATCAGATTGGCACGGCAATTATAACTCCGACCATGACCGCCCGCTAAACGCGCGCGGCCAAGCGGCGCGGCACATTATGGCCGCGCATATCGACGCCACTTTCAGCCCCGATATGATTGTCTGCTCCACCGCGCAACGCACGCGCCAAACGCTGGCCGCGCTGGAAACATCGGCGCCGATTTCATTCGACGAAGCGCTTTACCACGCCATGCCGGCCACCATTTCGGCTCTGGCGCGCAAATATGGCGGCGACCACAAAACACTATTGATGGTCGGGCATAATCCGGGATTGGAAATGCTGGCCGCAGCGGCGGGCAAAACCGAGGCCGTGCTTACCGCAAAAATGAGTGAAAAATTCCCAACTTGCGCCGTCGCCTGCCTGAAGTTTTATGGCAGCTGGCGCGACTTCAACACCGCCAAAGCGGCCGTCATATCTTTCGACACACCAAAATCCTGCGCACCCGACAATGAGGCGGTTTAGAGAACACTGGCGACCCCGGTAGGACTTGAACCTACAACCTCAAGATTAGAAGTCTCGCGCTCTATCCAGTTGAGCTACGGGGCCGTTAGGCGACAAGATAAAAGGCTTTGGCCTTCATGTCACCGATAAGGGCATTGGTTTTTCTATTTTGAAAGCGATGCGTGCGTGCTGAAATGAGCCGAGCTTAGCCTCTTACCTGCTGATATAGCGCCTCTTCGAAAGACGCAAACACCGCTTTCGACGCTTCATTATAGCAGGGCAGCATTTGCATCATCACCGTGCCGCCGACACCTTGCGCCGGATCGATAAAGAAATAAGTGCAGTACAATCCCGACCAAGCGCAGCTATTGGCGCTACGGCGGGTGCCTGTGTCTTCTTCATTAATCAGCAGCCCATAGCTCCAGCGCTTTGGGTTGCCGGGGAACCATTCATTGTCATCGACCAATAGTGCGTTGGTCGAAGGCTGCGAGGTCACGCTCAGCTCACCAATTTGATTGCTCAGCATCATATCGGCATAACTCTCGCCCAGCAGGCGGCCGTTCGGCCCCATGCCGCGATTGAGCAGCAGGCGCATGAATTTAAGATAGTCATCGACATTGGAATAAATGCCGCCACCGCCAAGATAAGGCGGTTTGGTGACCGGCGGCATCAGCTCGCTGGCATCGGTCAGACTGCCATCGGCACCGCGAATATTCAGCGGCACGATATTTTCAACGCCCATAGCGGCGGCATTGAAACTGCTGTTTTGCATGCCCAAAGGCGCGAACACATTGTCGGTGACATAGGCGTTCAGATCTTGACCGGTAATCGCTTCAACGGCCTTGCCGGCCCAGTCAATGCCGACGCCATATTCCCACGCCGTGCCCGGCTCGAAAACCAGCGGCGCTTCGGTGATGAAGGCATCATTATCCGAAGCGATGGGCGGCAGCTTGCCCTCAGCTTCCATTTCCGCCAGCAGTGCGACGTGAAAGCTATAGCCAAAGCCCGCCGTATGCGTCAGCAAGTGGTGCATGGTGATATCGGTTTCGGGCGCGCTATAGTCAACCGCATCGCCATTGCGGCGGGCGATTTTGACCTCGCCCAATTGCGGCAGAATTTCTTTCAGCGGCGCGTCAAGCGCCAGCTTGCCGGTCTCCACCAATTGCAACACGGCGACAGTAACAATCGGCTTGGTCATGGAGGCGATACGGAAAATATGCCCGCCCGTCAGCTCCCGGCCATTAAAACCACCCACCTGCCCTTCGGCCAGCGTGGCGGTTAAATCGGTCGCGCCAAAAGAAACGAATGGCACATTATTGGCTTCGGCGCTTTGCGCCACGGCTTGTTTGAGACTGTCTAACATAGGCCCCCGCTATATTTTTTCGACGCGATCGTAACGAAAATTATCCGAATAGGATTTCGACAAACGCTTGCGCTTTTGCGGTTTATCGACCCGTGCCGCCAGCCCTTGCGCCGCTGCATAGGCCTGCGCTTCTTCCAGCGTGTTGAATTTCAGCTTCACCTGATTGGCGGTACCGTCAATGGAATTCCAGCCGGTGAAAGCGTCCTTATGGCGGGCGCTTTCGGCAGAAAACTCCAGCACCCAAAATTGCGTATTGGCCATGCCGGACGACATGGCGGATTTGGCGGGTTGGTAAATACGTGCACTCATGAGTTTAGTTTTAGCTGTTTCGTCCCCCTCTTTTCAAGCGGAACCATGCAGGCATTTGCGCGCACCGCATGGACAGCCTTAGTCATTTTGTCTATTGATTGTCGCAGAATTTATGTGGGGTTTCCGCTCGCTATGGAACGACAGGATTTATGCAGCTGACCTATTTCATTCAGGCCCAAATCGCCAAATTTTTCCTCGGCATTTACCGATTGGTCGGTCTGCGCGCCGGGTCGTGGCTCGGCAGTCTGCTCGGCGCCGTCCTCGGCAAACTCGCCAAAGAGCGCCATATCGCCGCCGATAATTTGCGCCAAGCCATGCCGCACCTCTCCAATGCGGAACGCAAAACAATATTGTCGAATTGCTGGCGACGCATTGGCCGCGTGGTCGGCGAGATGGCGCATACGGCACAGATTGTTCGCGAGAGCGAGACCCGCCTTCTGACTGAGGGCGAGGCGCATGTGCGCGCCGCCCTGCCCAATGGCGGGCCGGCGATTTTTGTCTCGGCGCATTATTCCAATTGGGAAATGGTGATGCTGGGCGTGCGGCGCGTAGCCGGGGAAACCGCCGCCATTTATCGCCACGCCAACAACCCCTATATGGAAAAATGGATTTCCGAGCAGCGCGGTAATTCGATGCCGATACAAATCAAGAAAGGCTCAAGCGGCGCGCGCGAGATGATAAAGGCGCTCCAAAATGACATTTCCATCGCCGCGCTGATAGACCAAAGGCTTTCAACCGGTGACCCGATTGAGTTTTTTGGTCGCCCGACCAAAGCTCCCTCAGGCGTCATCAAACTGGCGCGCCGGTTCGGTGTGCCGGTTATTCCGACCGTCGTGCGTCGCCGCGATGACGGGCCGGATATGACGCATTTTGTGCAGACTTTCTATCCCGCCATCGATGTACCGAAGACCGACAATATGCAAGGCGATATCGATATCGCCATGCGGCAAATTTATGATTATTTAGAGCAATGGATAAGCGAGCGGCCGGAAGAATGGTTCTGGCAACATAATCGCTGGAAATGATTTTTAGCGGATTTAACGCCGACGCTGCATGCTTTTGCGACGAATGGCATCGGGCTCGCGGCTCAGCGAATCCCAGCACAAGCCGCTTGTGGTAATGCCTTCAATCTCCAGTGCCGGCTCGACATTGAACGTGTATGTGCCTTTATCATCGATATTCAGCACCGCCTCGCGCAATGGCTGGCCTTCAACTTCAAGGCTCAGAATATATTTATTCTCGAGACTTTGAAAAATATCGCCCGAGACCTGACGCGCCGAGAAATGCCCTTTCATCTTAATCCACGCATTGTCGAAAAAACGTTTTTCGAAACTCGGATGCGGGATGCCGAGAAAGCTGACCAAAAAAGTGTCGTCTTCGCGCGACAGCAGCACAAAATCATACAGCGATTGACCGCTATACCAGTCAAATTCGCCATCGGAGCAAAAGGTGACTTTATCGGCGTCAAACACACTGGCTTGCGCCTGCGCTTTCGGGGCCACAAAAGCTGACAGCACCAGCAATGCGGCGACGGGGAGAATAGTTCTGAAAATCATCGGCGGAAATTAGCAGAATTGCTCAGCAAATCAATGCGGCAATTGAATGACGGGGCAATAGTTTTGGCTTGTGGTTTTTGGGCAAAATGCCATTGTTGTTCGGATTTAATGCCAATGTTCAGGAGGATTATCAAATGACGGTTATGGTCAGTGTCGAATTCAAATTCAAACCCGAAGCTGCCGACGCCATGCTGGAAGCTTTTAAAAGCTCCCTACCCGACACCCGCGCCTATGAGGGCTGCCTTGAAGTAAAGAGCTATTACGAGGCCGAAACCAACTCATTGCTGCTGGTGGAAATCTGGGAAAGCGCCGCCAACCAACAAGCCTATCTGGGCTGGCGCGTTGAAACCGGTATGCTCGACCAGATTGGCGACGGCCTTGCCGATGCGCCGGTGTTCCGGACTTTTGATATCCGCGACGATATTTAAGTCGGCTTTACCTTAATCTGATTGGCGCGCGCTGGCCGCTTCTGCCAGCCGCAACAGACGCAGCAGGTTGCCCGACCAGATTTTCTCTATCGTCTGGTCGGCTACCGCCGCGTCTTGCAATGCTGCAGTGATTTTCGGCAAGTCGGAGACGTCTTGCAGACCGTTAACCCCGCCGCCGCCATCCCAATCGAGACCGATGCCGACATGGTCGGGGCCCATCACTTCGAGCGCGTAAAAAATATGCGCCATCACGTCTGAAAAATCGGCGTAATCGGGCGGGTATTTCGCATCCAGCGCGCGGCGCTCGGCAATAAACGCTTGGTGATTTTCACGCATACCGCCGGGCATGTTCTGATATTTGCGATACAGGCCAATAAATTCCGGCAGGCGCGCCGCATCGGTGTCGAGGTCGCGCAGATAGCCCGACAGCGAATTGATTTGAATGACGCCGCCTGATTGCGCCAGCTTTTGAAGCAGCGCATCGGGAACATTGCGCGGATGGTCGTAAAGATGCGCCGCCCCCGAATGCGACAGAATAATCGGCGTGGTGGAAAGCGCCATTGCCTGCTCCAGCGCTTCATCATGCGCGTGGCTCATATCGACAATTATGCCAAGCTCATTGGCGCGGCGAATAAGCTGGCGACCAAGCGGCGACAGCCCGCCCCATTTCTGCCCCGCCTTATCGGTGGAACTGTCTGCGAACTGGTTATTGGTCATATGCACCAGCCCGACCATGCGCACACCGGCGGCGTAAAACTCATCCAGCTGGTCGATATCGGTGCCGAGCGGATAGGCATTTTCAATGCTTTTATACACCACACGCTTGCCCACAGCGACGATGCGCGCCGCATCCTCGGCGCGGGTTGCCGGGGCGAAGTCGCTGCCCAGCTTGGCCACCATCTCGTCAATCACCTGATTGCGTTGACGCGCATGGGCCAGCGCTTTGGTGTAACCGTCATCGGTCAACGGCCCTTGCGCCGTGTAAATCACCCAGAAGCCGCCATCCAAGCCGCCCTCTTTCATGCGCGGAAAATCCACTTGCGCGTAATCGGTGCGCCAATCATGGCGTTGGCTGATGTCAAAACCTTGGCGGTCAAGCACCAGCGGTGTATCGAGATGGCTGTCCAGCGTCAACAGCTTCTCATGATCTGAATCTTCGCCGCAGCCGGTGAGCGCGAACGCCGTCGCACAAAAAATGATGGATTTTCGCATTTTTGTTTTACCCCGCTTCTGTTGCGTTTCAGTCTATTGTCGCTTGGCAGGTCACGCAAGCTGTGGCATGGCAAGAGCCGGAGGGTGTTCATGAGCGCGCAGCAGCATAGGCTCGGCTGGGGCCAAAAGATTGGCTATGGCAGTGGCGATTTCGCCATCAATCTGTATTGGCAAGGCATCAGCCTGTATCTTTTCTATTTCTATACCGATGTAATGGGCCTGCCCAATGCCATGGCGGGTATTATTTACGCCATAGGGTCGTTATGGGATGCCGGTACCGACCCGATAATGGGATATCTGGCCGACCGCACGCGCAGCCGCTGGGGGCGTTATCGCCCTTATCTCTTATTCGTACCCATCCCCATGGCGTTCGCTTACGGCTTGCTGTTCTGGCACCCGGGCGATATGTCGGCGACCTCGCTGGGCATTTTGGCCTTGGTCGCACAGCTGATATTCCGCCTGCTCTTCACCATGGCCTCGACCCCCTATTCATCCTTAATGGCGCGGATGACCAGCAATTCGGAAGACCGCACGGGCATGGCCGGAGCGCGCATGTTATTTGCCTATCTTGGCGCTTTTGCAGTGGTCGCGCTGGCCGGCACATTGCTCGATAATGCTGAGAATGATCAACAGGCATTCATATCATTGGCGGTGATATCGGGCTTCATCGCCACGGCTGTTTTATGGATGTGTTTCGCCATTTGCCGCGAGCCGCAAGAGGACACAGGAGAAGCCGCGCACTTATCGGTTCGACTGACTTTTGCCGCGCTGTTTCAAAACACGCCGTTTATGATTGTCTTCGCCGGCGTGGTGCTGATGACCACCGGCACAACGGTTATCGGCAAGACCATTATCTATTTCTTTGAATATCAAATGGGCGACCGCAGCGGCGCACAAGTGGCGCTGCTGGCGTTTGGCCTGACCGGATTATTCGTCATCCCGTTTTGGACTTTTGTGACCCTCAAGACCTCAAAGCGTTTCGTTTGGATGCTCGGCAGTTTCTTTTTATCGCTGGCGCTGCTGGCGTTTCTTTTCAATCCGGCCAGCTCGCAAAATATGGTCATCCTCAATTATGTCGCCATGAGTTTCGGCTCCGGCGCTTTTGCCATCACCTTTTGGGGCATGCTGCCCGACACGGTAGAATATGGCCAGTGGAAGACCGGCCACCGCGTCGAGTCTATGGTTTTCGGCTTTGCAACTTTCGCGCAAAAATCGGCGGTAGCGCTGAGCGCGATTATTCTCGGCGTGTTGCTGGATGTTATCGGCTATAGAGCGGGCGCGGTGCAAAGCGCCGAAACGCTGAGCGGCTTGCGCATGATTATCGTCTTTGTTCCCCTCACCGGTGTTGTCGCCTCGGTGGCGTGTATTTATTTCTATCCGCTATCGCCACAGCGCCACCGCGATATTGTTATTGAATTGGGCGAGCGCGCTTAACTCAACTCAACTCAATTTTGTTCGGTTGGTTGGCGCGCGGTGAAACCGGCCAGCATCAAACAGCCGGCAAGGATACCGAGATTTTTGACAAAATTCTGCATTTCATGCGCGCCTTCAATGCCGCTGAAATTCCAAAAATCATGCAAACTTAAATTAATCACCAAAATATACAACGCGCAGCCATAGGCCGCGAGACGGACATGACGATTGGCCAACAGCAAACCGCCGAGCACCAAATTGGCGACACCGGCAATCAGCAGCAACGGGCCAGCGAGCGGGATATTGTGCCGCTGCATCAGCTCAATATGGGTTTGCCAGTCAATGAATTTGGCCAAGCCGGGCAGCACAAAATAGAGGCCGAGCAGCACGCGTCCGGCGACCAAGGCCACCGCATCCGCTTTGTGCAACGTCATATGTTAAGAGCGCGTGGCTTTTGCCGCCGCCTCCAAAGCCCCGTTACCGCCGAGCGACGAAGCCAATCGGCGATGGCCTGCTTATCAGCATTCGCCGACAAATGTTTCGCTTCAGGCATGTTTGCCTCCCTTTTTAGAATTACGGCTAAAAGATGAACGGCAGAAAACGGGTTTTGACGCGTTGTGTGTAATCGCTATAGCCGGGCAATTCGGCGCGCAGTGTCGCCTCCTCAACGCCGATGCGATAAATCGTGCTGGCCACCAGCATCACCACCGCCAAAACGGTCGCCGCATAGCTGGCCAGCCACAGCGTTGTGCCGGCGGTGAACAGCAGAAAACCGGTATACATGGGGTGGCGCAAATAGGCGTAAATGTCGCCATCAGCCAGCACATGCGCCTCACCTTGCTGAATATGCACGGTCGGCGCGGCAAACTCATTATGCATCATAGCCGATATCACCAGAGCAAAACCGACAAGGAATATCGCCATGCCGACGCTTTGCACCACCGCCCCGAGGGGTGGCAATAATTGCCATGAGAACACGTCCAATGCGGCGGCGATAATCGGCACCATCATTGACGCCACCATCAGGCTTAACGCCAATCGGTCGGCCTGGGTTTGCGCGTCTCGTCCGGCCCGCATACGCGCCTCGACCGCGCCGGGCCGCGAGACAACGAGATAAATGCCGCTGACAATGGCGATAAAGGCGTAGACCTGCAGCCACACAAAGGCCTCGGCCCAATCGAACGAACAAATGGGCACAAACATCAGCGCCGAAAAAAACGCCAATTGGAAGGCGATGCCGACCAGAGTTTTAACAAGCAAAAGCATGAAAAAAATTCTAGGCTTGCCGTTTTGGGTTTTCAACCGGTTTTCAAGACGCCCGATTTCGCGACGATACCGACCGCGCAAACCACCATCTGAGGGATGGTCTTAGGCCACATGATTTTGCTAAGCTTGGGCGAAACGAGGAGGCCTTTAATGAGTAAAAAACCCATGCGCTTGCGCCGTTCGCAACTGGCCGTGCCGGGCAGCAGCGAAAAAATGTTGACCAAGGCCGCCGCTTCTGCCGCCGACCATGTGTTCTGCGATCTCGAAGACGCCGTTGCCCCCTCCGCCAAGCCGGATGCGCGCGGCACCATTGCCGATGCGCTCAACGAGCTCGACTGGGGGCAAAAAACCCGCTGCGTGCGCGTCAATGATATCGGCACTGAATGGTGCCACGAAGACATCATCACCATTGTCGAAAAAGCCGGTGCCAATCTCGACACCATCATGCTGCCGAAACCGCTCAACGCATCGGATGTCCAATTCGCCGACAAATTGCTGACCCAGCTCGAGATGAAATTGGGGCTGCCGCACAAAATCGGCCTTGAAGTGCTGATTGAGGAAGTCGAAGCCATGCAGAATGTGGCGGAGATTGCCAATAGTTGCGAGCGCCTTGAATGCATGATTTTCGGCATGGGCGATTACGCCGCCAGTCAAGGACTGGTAATGGAGAATATCGGCCTGTCGGAAGGCTATCCGGGCGATATTTTTCACTACCCGCGCTATCACATGACCATTGCCGCGCGCGCCGCCGGTCTTGAAGCGGTTGACGGGCCGTTTGTCGATTTCAAAAATGATGCGGTCTATCGGGTCGAATGCCAACGCGCGCTGACCTTGGGCATGGTCGGCAAATGGGCCATTCACCCATCGCAAATCGAACCGGCACTCGAGGTCTTCTCGCCCAGCCAAGACGATGTCGATTTCGCCCGCGAAGTGATTGCAGTGTATGAAAAAGCCGCCGCCGAAGGCCTCGGCTCGGTCGGCCATAAAGGCGTCATGGTTGACGCCGCCTCGGCGCGCCTGTTTCAGAACACCGTCAATCGCGCCGATTTGATCGGCATGTAAGAAACGCCCGCCAAATCGAAACTGGTCGGGGATGCAAGATGCCAACTTAATTCCCCTCCCAATAAGGTTTACGCAATTCGCGTTTCAGTACTTTACCAGCCCCCGATAGCGGCAGCGCATCGGCACGAATGGTCATGCTACGCGGCAGCTTATATTTGGCGATAAGTGGTCGGCAATGCTCAAGAATGGCGTCTTCGGAGAGCATCTCGCCCTGCTTCGGCACAATAATCGCGTGCACCGCCTCCCCCCATTTTTCATCTGGCACACCGATGACAGCGACCTCGCTGACACCGCCGTGACTCAAAATGGCACTTTCCACCTCGACAGGAAAAATATTCTCGCCGCCGCTAATGATCATGTCTTTCAGGCGGTCGCAAACAAACAAAAAGCCATCAATGTCTAGATAACCAATATCGCCACTATGGAACCAGCCTTCGCTATCAATCGCCGCCGCCGTCTCATCGGGACGGTTCCAATAACCGCGCATCACATTCGGCCCTTTGATGCAAATCTCGCCCTGCTCACCCGCTTCGACCGGTCGATTATTCTCATCAACAATTCGCACCGAGGTAAAGCTTAAACCATTGCCGACCGAACCCAATTTGCTAAGGGCAAACTCGGCACCTAGAACGCTGACATAGGGCGCGGTTTCAGTCAGCCCATAGCCCTGCTCCATCTCAATGCCTCGCGCTTGATAGATTTTCAACAAAGACAAAGGCACCGGTGCCGAGCCGACATTGAAAGAGATAATGCTGCTCAAATCGGCATCGGCGAAATTTTCGTGCCGCGCCAACATCAAGAACATAGTCGGCGCGCCAAACATCGTCGAGACTCTGTATTTTTCGATATCGGCCAGCACCGCGCCAGCATCAAAACTCTCGTGCAACACCACGCTTACACCAAACGACAGAGAAATATGCGTCGTCACATTCAGCCCACCAATGTGAAACAGCGGCGCACAGGTTAATGTCGCTCCGCTCATGCGCAAGCCCATAAAGGCCACATTCAAGGCGTTCCAGAAAATATTTCCATGCGTCAGCATGGCGCCCTTGGGCAGTCCCGTTGTGCCCGACGTATACATAATCAGCGCCACATCATCGGGCTGCATCTGCTCAGCCATTTGCAACGGCTCCGCTGAGCCGACCAGCGCCTGATAGGACTGCCAATTATCGGGGGCCGTTTGCGTGGCGATAAAATCTGCGCAATCTAGCTGCCAGCGCTCGGCTTCGATGAGCGGCAGGCAGGCGTCGTCAGCAAATATCACTTTCGCGCCTGCATTTTTTACAATGGAAGCCACTTCGGCCGAAGCCAGACGGAAATTGAGCGGCACAAAAATGGCCCCGAGACACGAGCAGGCGTAGAGGATTTCTAGAAAATGGGGATGGTTGAGCGCGATCAGGCTCACGCGGTCGCCGCGGCTGACACCTTTCTCGCGCAGCAGACCCGCAACGCGTCGAATACGCTCAGCAAAGGCGGCAAAATCAGTTTTTTGCCCATTGTAAATCAACGCGGTACTGGTCGGGTTCAGCCGGGCCCGCTCGAGAATAATTTGCCCCATCCCATAATCGACTTGAAAACCACTCATGTGCATCGCCTCCCCTGCGTGAGCCCCCGAATGTCCCGAATTCTATCGGAAAACCGGCACTGAGGACTTTTTAACAATTTATTCTGTCTTTTTAACACCTTTTACATATCATATTATGGTAATGATAAAGCTTCTTTATCATACTGTTTTCAGTCTGAGGGGGAAGGTCGGGAAAGGCCAAAGAGGAGAGTAATTCATGAGCTACTTGAAGCGCGAAAATGGTAATAAAATTTACTACGAGGACACCGGTTCGGGCGATACCGCCGTTGTCTTAATCCATGGTTGGGGCGCCAATTTGCGGGCCTGGGACAAAACCGTACCGGCGCTGACCGAGGCCGGTTACCGCGTTGTGGCGCTCGACCATCGCGCTTGCGGACAATCGGATGCCGCGTTTGAAGAAATAAGCGCGGCCAGCATTGCATCTGATGTGGTTGCGCTAACGCACTATCTCGGATTGAAAAAAGTCGTCCTAAACGGCTGGTCCTTGGGCGGCGCCGTGGCCGTCATAGCAGCGGCAGAGCTAAAGAATGTTTGCACCGGTCTGGTACTTACCTGCGCGGCCTCGCCCGCCTTTGTAAAACAAGACGGCTATCCCCACGGGGGTGACATGGAGGATTTAGAAAATATTGTCGGCGCTTTGCAGGCGGACCGAGCCTCCACACTGCCCAATCTGGCGGTTGGTTGCTTTGCCGAAACCCCACCGCAAGAGCAAGTCGAAGCGATGACCGAATTGTTCCGCCAGTCGGACCCGGCCTGCAATGCGTCACTGATAGCGTTGGGCGAGCTTGACCAACGCGACGCCCTCGGCGCATTAAGCCAGCCAATTCTTGTAATTGTCGGCGCAAAAGACACCCTGGTGGACCCGAATGTACCTCGTTCTGTGCAGGAATTTCATGCCAATACGACAACGGTTGAGTTTGAGGCATCCGGCCACACGCCTTTTTGGGAAGAAACTAACAAATACAATGCCGAAATCGTCGGTTTTGCCAACGCCCAATTGTCGGCCTAACGGCACCCCGTCACCATTTCTGGCACGCTCTTTGCAGCCGTCTTGAAGCGCAGAGCTGGGGTATCCCTCTTTCTTGGTTATCAATTCGTACCATTGATAAGCCGAAAGCGAATAGATATGGTAATTGGGTGTCGGTGAGAGGGTCATAAAACTGTGTCCAAAAAATACACAATTGCCAGTGTTGATATTGTGCCCTGCGACAGGAATGAAGCAGCATCTACCCTGCTGAACCTGTTTTTTCGCATTCACTTCGTCGTCGGCATGAAGGTCAATGATACACTGCGGACATTCGACACCCTCAATCGGCATCAAGTGGCGGTTCTCTGGACCATTCGCTCGGAAGGAGTAAATGGCCGGTCGATGCGGCGTAAATATATCGAAAATGTGATGACCGGCTGGTACGACATCAGCAGCAGCGCCATTTCCAACGCCATTCGAGGCATCGCTAAACCGCCGCTCGGACTGATAACGATCGAAGAGCATCCGAAATCGGCGCGCGAGAAGCTGGTAACACTGACAGCGCGCGGTGAAGAATTTGTCCACGCGATGGTTCAAAACGGCTCGTCCATGTGCGCTTGGTTCCTCGATAACATGTCGCGCTGGGACGGCGAGCCGGATGTCTCTTTATATATTTATTCGAAAATCAATGCCCTGTTCAGCCGCGTCATCGATGCTGAGCGTCGCGACCGCGGCGAGTTGATGCAGGAGAGCAATTCGCCAGACACCTTTTTGCAGCATCCATTGGCCGAAAAATTTCTCGACAGGCATTATGGTTGGGACCAACTACCCCATGTGCCGCGCGAGTACTCGGCGCTTATGCAGTTAAATATCTTTTTCCCAATCCATTACAAAGCCGGCAACCGGGTGGAGGCAGCGCTGCGAAAGGGCGCGTCATTGAACCGGCAGCAGGTGATCATCCTCTGGACGATATCGGCGCAAGGCGTGGATGGCGAGCAAATGTCTCGCAAAATGATTGAGCGCACATTGAAAAACTGGCTGGAGATTACGAGTTCATCGGTTTCCAAAGCCGTTCGCTCTCTGACCGATGCGCCGCTCAATCTTTTAACGATAACCGAGCACCCTGACTCGGGGCGCGAAAAAATTATCAAACTGACGCGCAAAGGCAAAGCGGTTGTCAAAGAAATGCTCAGCAATGGTGAGGTTTTCTTGGAACAAATCATTGAGGATTTGAGCCAAGAAGAGCTGGATATGATGGTCTATATGTTTAAGCGCACCCATGAAATCTTCAAAAAATATCCGGGGCCATTCCGCAACACCGAGCCTTTCGACATGGTAAAAAACTAGGCGCGGCTTTGCGTTTTAATACCCTTCTTCCGGCGCAATAGTGACAGTCAAATCGCCCATTTCGTCCCGCAGCACAATCTGGCAGGCCAAACGACTGTCCGATTGTGTTTGGGTGATAAATTCCAGCATATCAACTTCAGCGGACTCGGCCTCGGGTAGCTTGTCCCAAGATTCTGCTGCAACAAAAACGTGACAGGTCGCGCATGAACATGAACCGCTACACGTAGCTTCCACCAAATCGGCGGCATGCAACGGCATCATCATTGTCTCACCGGCTTTACCTTCAACAACCTCTTGAGTGCCGTCGCGTTTGGTAACATTGATTTTCATTTATGATATCTCCAAAGTTATGTGGTGCCTGTTTCGTTGGCAGGCGTCTGATTTTTAAAACACTCTCGCAGCAACCAGAGGGTTTCGTATAGACCATAAGTCAGTTCCTCGCCGCCAAAGCCGGCTGCGCGACCGACTGCGATGATCTAATTTCAATATCTTTCATGTCAACTTCCTATTTTCGGTGCCAAGGCGGACCAACTAGGCGACATTGAAAGCTTTGAGGCCGTCAAACGCCGCGTCACACTGCTCGCGGTACATTGGGAAGCCTCCCAGGAAAAACACTGGCTGGCGCGGCTTACCAGGAATATTATCGCCCATATAGTAGTTATTGGTTTTCGGGAACAAGGTCATATTCCCAATCTGATTGGTCAAATCACACCAGGCTTGTTCGTTTTTAGCTGTCGCTTCCAATGTTTTTTTGCCGTCCGCTTCCATCTGCGTAAGAGCATCAAAAATCAGGTCGCACTGATATTCAGCCAACAAAATTGGATTGTAGAATTGACTGTGCGGCCCATTGATCCAGAATAAATTTGGGAAGCCGGTAGTCATCAAGCCGAGATAGCTGGTCAGCCCTTCTTTCCAACGACTTTTCAGAGACACATCATCCCGGCCGCGAATATCAATGCGATCCATTGCGCCGGTCATGACATCAAAGCCGGTTGCAAAGATAATGATATCCAGCTGGATTTCATCGCCACCTACAATGATACCACTATCGGTGAAGCGATTGATTGGCCGCTCATTAATGTCAACCAATTCCACATTGTCCCGATTAAACGCCTCGAGGAAATTGGTCTCCGGCGACAAGCGGCGTGTAAGAATATGGTAATCGGGCGACAGCTTTTCAGCCAATACCGGATCTTTGACGCGTTCACGAATTTTTTCGCGCGCAAAGTCGGCCATAGTCGTATTGCTTTCCTCGTCCGTCAGGGTGTCTGTGAACGCGTAATAAGGTGACAGACCACCAGACTCCCAGCGATTTTCATACTCCGCACGGCGTTCTTCTTCGCTCACCTCCAAGGCCGACTTTGACGGCAGCGGCGACAAGTCGGAATGGAGCAGGGTGAAACCACCGAAACTCTCTTTTTCCAGCGCCCGCAATTCGCCGTATTTACTTTTAACCTTCTCGGCTTGGCCGTTTTCCAGCTTGTGATTTTGCAGCGGAATGACATAAGATGGTGTTCGCTGGAATACGAACAGCTCGCCGACCTTGTCAGCCAGTTCGGAGATCACCTGAATACCACTGGAGCCAGTGCCAATGACACCAACGCGCTTGTCGGCAAATTGGATTTTCCCTTTGGGCCAGCGACTGGTCATGATCTGCTGCCCTTTGAAACTGTCAAGACCTTCAAAACTTGGGTCGACAGGGGCCGAAATCAGGCCCGTCGCCATGAAGCAAAACTTAGCTGAGATGTGATCACCGCGATTAGTCTTGACAACCCAGCGCTGCGTTTCTTCATCAAAAAGGGCCGATTCAACGCGTGTCTCGAACTGCATATGCTCACGCAGATTGTATTTATCGGCGACGAATTTGGCATAGCTGAGGATTTCATCCTGCCCAGCATAGCGCTCCGTCCATTCCCATTCTTGCTGCAAAGCTTCATCAAACGAATAAGAATATTCGAGGCACTCGATATCCACGCGAGCACCCGGGTAACGGTTCCAATACCATGTGCCGCCGACTTCTGTTCCGGCTTCGAAGCATTTTACACTGCGATTGTCTTTACCGGCACGATACACCGCATACATGCCCGCAAAACCGGCACCAACAACGACAACATCCAAATGTTCGATTGAATTATCGCTCATATCCAACAATCCTCTTCAATCTTTTGTGAGGCCTTAAGCCGGCACAAAGTTTACAGGTACGGTAGAGGGGCCATAATTAATGAAATTACGGTCCTGGAAAATCACTTCGCCATCACCCGGCTCAACCGCTTTATACCGGTCCAAAATACCGTTCATCATCGCTGCCGCTTCATTGCGCGCAACAAGAGCGGCGATGCAGTGGTGAATGCCGTGACCGAAAGTCAGGTTCTTGCCGACATTCGGACGGTCCATGATGAACTCGGACGGATTTTCAAACATGCTGGGATCGTGATTGCCCGAGCCGTTAAACACGCACACCCACTCACCCTCTTTGATTTCCTGATCACCGATCATGGTGTCTTCTAAACACTCACGGAACAGGCGCTGGATGGGCCCCGTGCGGCGAATGTTTTCTTCGAGGAAAGGCCGGATCAAAGAGCGGTCTTCGCGCATTTTTTGATACAGTTCAGGCATTTCCAAAAATGACACAACTTGGTTGCCAAGCAGGAACACACTTGACTCAGCGCCGCCAGCGACCATCGTGATGCAAAACTTTTTCACTTCTTCCGGTGTCAGTTTTTTACCGTCGTCATCTTCGGCGACAATAAATCCTGTCATCAAATTATCTTCGGCCGTCCCAGCTTCAATTTGCTTGTAACGCTCGTTAACGTGGTAGGTGAAATAATCATTAAATTCGATACTGGTAGCTAGTTTTTCTTCCGTCGTCTGGGTTGAAGTTCCCATATAGGCATCGGCAAACTGACGGATTTTCCGATATTCATCTGCCGGCGTACCAAGTAGCTTCGCAATAAAGCGTGCGGGCAGGTCGGCGGCCAGATTGGTCATGAAATCAACATTGCCGGGCCCTTCCTTTTCCAACATGTGGTCACAAATTTCGGCCAACCAAGGCGCCACATCTTGGTCGACGCGTTTTGGTGAAAAGGCCTGACGGGCCACATTGCGCAAAAACGTGTGCTCGGGTTGGTCATGGTTCACAAGCATCATGGAAGGTGCTTCTGACGCCTCCTGCATGCGATCCTCCGAGGAGAAAATCTTGTGATTGGCATAAACATGCTTCACATCGTCATAACGAAAAATGCCCCATGCAGGTATCGGTTCATCAACACCCTGCACGGTTCCGGGCGGATAGCCGCGCACGCCAAATTGAATCGGTTTGTCACGCATCAAGTCGTAATACGGAAACGGATTGCGAATAACCGCCGGCTGCTCGATATCGCATGCCGAAAATTCGTCGCCCTGGATTACCAAATCGTCATCCGGAATAAATTCTTTGCCATTGATTTCTAACATTGCTTTTCTCCTTCCAGTCTTTCGATTTTATGTTGCGTAGAAGCCGCCATCGATAACCAATTCGGCACCGGTTACGTATCGGCTGGCATCTGAAATCAGATAAATAATACCGTCAGCGACATCGGTAAGACGACCAGACTCGGCCATTGGCACGCCGGCCAAAAAGCCGGCTTCCGCTGCAGCCATATCTGGCGCGATACCCAAATCGACCAACTGTTCTAGAAACGAGTCGCCCATTTCGCTTTCGATAATACCCGGGTGAACCGAATTGCAGCGAATGCCAGTCTTCAGCATGGCGCATTCGGCGGCAACCGATTTGCTTAACAAACGCACAGCGCCTTTTGACGTGTTATACGAGGCAAGCGCAATGGTGCCCGCCAGTCCCATGACTGAGGAAATATTAATCATCGAGCCACCCTGGCCCGCCGGGCCATCAGGGCGCATCGCGCGCAGGCCGTGCTTGCAGCCGAGCATTGACCCGACGACATTAACATTTTGCACTTGCTTAAATTGCTCGACATCGAGGTCGGCAAGATTTTGCATGGGCACAATCGCTGCATTATTTACTAGGCCGTTGAGCCCGCCCATTTTTTCAATAGCGAAAGAAATAGCGGCTTCCCACTGGCTCTCATCGGTCACATCGTGCTCGATAAAGTGTGCGTCTGCGCCGTTAGCGGTAAGTTCTTCAATCAGTGCGTGGCCTTTGTCGGACAGAATATCGGTGGCTACGACGCTGGCCCCCATTGCCGTCAATCCACGGCACATTTCCGCCCCAAGATTTCCGCCCGCTCCGGTAATCAGGACTTTTTTGCCGTCCAGCGAATGCGCACTCTTATAATCGTAACTCATCTGAAAATCCCTCCCGAGATACAACCTTTCGGTCTATTGCGACAGGTTATAAACCGACCAATTTACTGTCAATAGCAAATAATATTTTTTTGACACCTTATCCATATAATAATGTCGAACAAGTACCCCTTTGAAACTCGGTTAACCGCCTCGCCTCGCCCCCCCCTTTGATGCAGCCTTACCCAAACATCACCAGAGAAGACGGCTAGAAAAACCGTCGGAAGCCAACGCATATTTGCAAGAGACAAGCTCCGTAGTTCACGTTCAGAGAATGTTTTTGGGATAACGCGTAGCTAATTAGATAGTGGAATGTATAAGCCATTGTTTTTAATTAATAATTGTGGTCGGGGCTGCAAGATTCAAACTTAACTTCTTCGTTGGCCAAACGAGAAAAACCTATTTGCGTCATGCCCTCCCCCAACGAAGGCAGGGGGCACAGCTTCTAAACGTGTCTGTTACAGCCCAAATAGTCCTGATGCACAGGCACCTAATTCAAACACTTTTACTTTAATTATAGGCAGATGTTTATCCCCACGGATTGCTCGGCGATCTGTGGGGATAACTCTAATTACTGACAGTCAAAGCCACTTGGAATGGGTCTGCACCATTTTTTACCGCATGATAGGCATTGGTGTCTTGATTCTGTGCCAAATCCACACTTACAGATTTGGTCAATGTGAAAGCCAGATTAAACCTGCTGGTTGGTGTAACGGTTATCGATTGTGGTAAGGATACCAAAATACGCGCTCCATTGTTGGCATCTGTGGCCGTCGACACATTATCGCTTTGCAAAATTCTTGCTAGACCTTCTTCTTCGCTAACATCACACGTTTGTAGTTCCAGCGCCAGACTGGGGTCAAAATCATCAAAGCAATCAAAGATTTCTGTACTATAGGCCGGCACGGCTGTCGCACCACAATCCATGCCTGGATCTTCTATTGAGCCGTTCGTAAAATTACCAACACTGCGTTTTCCCGAGAATAGTGTGCGCGACTCAATTGTCCAGCAGGTTGTACCGGTGCCGGTTTTTCCAACGAGATTGCTAGAAAAACTCTCTGTATGTTTGATGCTCAGCTCATTTTTGAGCAGCATGACCATAAAGCCGTATGCGCCGGCTTTGACGGGCTGGTCGGCTGTAGAAGTATCAAGCACAACATCATTCCCAATCCCTTCGAGCTCAAGGTTCACACCAGCGTCAGAGTTCAGGAGAAATGTACAAGACGACAAGTCATTGCTGTTATTGGCTAAAGGATTTGCCGTGCAAAAGCCCAACCGATAAAACGTGACTTTGTAAAAGTCCGGAATTTCCTTGCAGCTATCGCCTGTGTTGTTGTCAGTGTCTGTCACAAAATTGCTCGGAGAAGGGCCCGTAATGATAATGGCGCCATTTGCGTCTCTTTTACAGGCATTGTCAGTTTCAGCTGAAGCGGATGAAACGCTTGCGGCAAAAACTAGAAAAACAAAACGTAAAGTTGAAATGATATAAATCGATTTCATGATTTTAAACTCCAGTAACTATAACAACAGCCGAACCACCAACTTCTTTGGTAATGATGTTGGAACGACGAACTTTTTCAAAACGACGATCTTCAATAGGATCCAGTTGATAGGCGGAGTCAGAAACCAAATTGGGTTTTGCGCCATCATCACCAAAGGTCGCATTATACGACAGGCTGAAAAAGTCATGCTCAGGCGTTGCATCGTCATAAGACGTTGTGCCCGCCTCAAAGGTGAAGCCGAAAGGAAGTGCCGAGCGCAGACTAAGGGTTTCACCTTTAATTTGTTTGACTGAGTCATTCCCGTCATATTTAAAGGTTTTGGCATGCACCTTGGTCAGCGGCAAATAAGGCAATGGCAGCGCAAGTTCGACGTCATAACCATCTAATGCACGTTCGGCCACACCATTTTTCCCGCTTTGTAAGTCACTCAGCGCCCAATATTGGTTAAAACGGATATCGCCTACGCTGGAAAGAAGCTCAAGTCCCGCTGATGCACGCTCGTGTTTATGGGTCCACTCATTGTCATAAAATCCATTCAAACCGACAATAATTTTTCGATCGGCGACTAATTTACGGTAACCCAGTCCAACATTGGCCGTATTTCTATCAGCCGTCCGGTTGGCGCTGAGTTGCAAAAACACAACTGTCCCGTCGGCTTGATTGTCAACCAATGGCTGAATTTTTACGATATTATAGGCCGGTTTTGCGTTTTCCAAGCCAGTAATGGTTACTTCAAGATTATCAACCAGACTTTCTAATTTGTTGGCGACATCGGATTGCACTTTAGCCGCGACGTTGTTTTTAATAAAGCTGGCTGCCGCATCGCTGCCTCCATCCTGAGCCAGTGCTGGCATCAATGCCATTGCACCGCCGCAGATTATCAAGACTCTATGTAGCCTCATGACTTACTCCCAAAATTGTATGACATTTGTCTTTTAATAATTCATAATCACATCAGATAGTTCAGGTGAACATTTTCAGAAATGAATTTAATTGGCGCAGAAGTTTCTTGTGTTAGGTATTTAGATGAGCAAAAAGCCAAATGAGACATATTCCGAAGAGCTCACCGGTATTTTCCGTAAAATTGGAAAATTTATACGGCTTAAAGACGGTGAACCTCTTTATGAAGAATATTCCAAATCGGCTAGCATCTGCTTTGTTTTATCAGGAGCCGTACAGCTCGAGAAAACCTCCAGAGACGGTCACAAAGTATCTTTCGGCCAAGTGAAAGCCGGGCAGGTTTTTGGCCATGGGTCGGTTTTTATTGACGGAATGCGCATATTTGATAGTTGTGCCGCCGGTGAAACAGAAATTTTAGAGATTTCCAAAGAAGACACGATTAATCTATTCACCACCAACAAGGAATTTGCCTTAGTGATTGTTAGAAAATTGTCTAAATCTGTCGAAATTAACCTCAAACGCATCATGTCGCGTGTTGAATATTCGCCACAAAAACGGCTCATCAAAGTGTTATCAGAAAATGCACGCAAAAATAGGGCCATAATTCGAATGTCGCAATCCTCAATTGCTCGCGAGGCGGGCCTATCGCGGCTCAAAACCCATAGGATGCTGAAAGAAATGGCAAATAACGGCATTCTAACCTTAGCCTATCGGCAAATAACTATCATCGACATGAAAAAATTAGCTAAATTAGAAGCCGATATTGGTTAAGCACGCGCTGTGACTTCACATGATTATCAGAATGAAGAAAATATTTGTACGTAAAGTATTGCCATTGGTTCCTTAATTATAGTTCTCCCGCGCTTCTCTCCCGTACGGGGTTTTTAACTCCGGGCTTGCGCAAATGACCAACTGCAGAAAATTAGTTTTTATTCTGTTTGGGCTGGGCAAACCAAAATCTGCATTTTTGGGAGCCTATTTCTGAATCTTTGTGGCGAATAAGTGGCTAATTAAACGGTTTAATTTATAAGTTATTGTTTTTATGTAATAAATATGGTCGGGGCTGCAAGATTCGAACTTGCGACCCCCTGGTCCCAAACCAGGTGCGCTACCAGACTGCGCCAAGCCCCGACTGAGATGTGCTTAGACTAATTGGACGCGGGTTTCAAGGTCGAGTATGAAGCCTAGCGCGCGCCCAGCAAGCGGAACACGGCGGCGCTTCTGAACACCAGATTATCCATCGGAATGTCAGCCCCCTCGCCCACCCAAGCCACGGCATCGACAAAAGCCGTTTTACCGGTGGCGCGGGTGACATAGGCCGTGCCTTGCAGCCATTCGCCACTTTTGGCCGAGCGCAGGAATTCAGTGTTCAGCTTAATGGTGACAGATGACCGTTTGACCTCGCGAAACACCGCCGTCGCTGCCAGCCCGTCGGCAAAGCTGCTCAAAAAACCGCCATGCACAATCTCGCGACTATTGCAGTGGCGCTCAACCAAACGGACGCCTTGGCGCCAGTCTTTTTCTTCGGCCCAATGAAACCACGGGCCGTTATGAAGCGTGAACGGGCCGCGCCGGAGACTGAGCCGAAACGGCTCAGGCGGCGCCAGCGCCGCTATTTCAGCTTCATCGATATCGGTCGGTTGCCTCATGCCCCCTACCTGCCATAGGCGGGGCAACGGCGCAAGCGTACCTATTTATCAGTCGGCATCGTGTTCATCTGCGGACGACATATCCGAAGGGACATCCTCTGCAGGCGGCATTGTTTGCGCCTCTTCCTGTAAATAATGGTCATCATCGATGCCGCGAAGCGCCATGCCACTGTAGATGCGTTTCACATCAGTAGCCATGAGGCCTTTCGGCCCGGAGCCAAAGCGCACCAGAACATATTGCCCCGGCACCAAAGCCTCGATACCGGCTTTTCGCAAGATTTCCATATGCACGAAAATATCCTGTCCATCCGGCTCAATATTAACGAAGCCGAAACTGCGGACGCGGTTAAACCATTTAACCTCGGCCTGCTGGAAGTCGGAAACATCGGTGATGTCCGACAATATGGACGTGGGACGCGGATTGCTGGTCGGAATGACCGCCTCGCTATTATCGACAGCTATAATTTTATCGGCCTGAAAGCCTTGCTGCCACTGTAATACTCTAATGGCGCACGCGACGATGGAGATAAGCCGCCGCTTTTCTTTTAACTATCAAGTCTTAGAAGATTTTGCAGAGTCGGCGTTATTTCTTCGTTAATGACCAAAGAGGCCCTGTCATCAATCTCGGTCGGCTCGCGGTTGATGATGACCAGACGAGCACCATTATGGCGCGCCAGCACCGGAAAACCGGCGGCGGGGAAAACTTGCAGCGACGACCCGATGGCGATGAAAAGGTCGCAAGTCAGCGTCGCCACTTCAGCCCGCCTCATCTGGTCTTCGGGCATCGACTGGCCGAATGAAACCGTCGCCGACTTCACCATGCCACCGCAATTCTGACACCCCGGCGCGGCGCTCATCTGGCCGCCCTCGAAAGCCTTTCTAATGGCCTCAAGCTCGTGGCGCAAATTGCAATCGAGGCAGACGGCGTATGAGCCATTGCCATGCAGCTCGATGATTTTGTCTTCGGGGATGCCGCTGTCCTGATGCAGGTTGTCGATATTTTGGGTGATAACGGCGGAGACTTTGCCACTGGCCACCAATTGCGCCACGGCTTTGTGGCCGTCATTTGGCGTTGGCGTGCCCAACTCGTCCGACATGGCGAATTTACGACGCCACGCCTCGATGCGGTTTTCTTCGCTGGCGATGAAGTCCTGAAACATAATCGGAGCCATGCGCGTCCAGACGCCGCCGGGGCTGCGAAAGTCGGGGATGCCGCTATCAGTGCTCATACCGGCACCGGTGAAAATAACTACATTCTCGGCCTCATCGACCCATTGCCGCAACGTCACACTCATCAGTTCAGATGCTCCTTGAAAAAGCCGATTGCTTCATTAATGCCCTTGGCGCGCGCTGGCGTATCTTGCAACATGGTGAAATGTTCCGCCTTGTAGCGCGATAATCTGGCCAACGGCCCGCAACGGCGTACGAAATTGTGGATTGCCTCATTAGACACACAGCGATCGCCTTCGCCCAACTGGATGAGCATGGGCGTCGTCAGGTCGTCTGTCAGCAGCGACGGGTTATTGTCCATCAGCTTGCCGGTGATGAAACTGTCAGGGTGTAATTCATTGCGCCAACTCGGGCCGCCCAGCTTCGGATAAACCGCCGCTTCTTTGGCGGCCAGAACAGCAACATCCGTCGCATAGCTGCGGCGACTGCGCGGCGCGATAAGCAGCATTTCAGCTTTCCTGAAGGACCATCGCCACTTCATCCGCGCGGTGATTTTGTCGATGAGGATTTGGGTTTTCTCAGGCCCGCGATCGAAAGTGCCGATATTCAGACTGAGCACCGGGTCGATCGACGGCACTTGCGACACCACAGCGCCAATGCGCGTATCCTCATGCGCCAGATGAATAACATGACCGCCGGAAAACGACATGCCCCACAGGCCGATGCGGTCGGCATCGACATTGGTATGCCTGCGAAGCCGGGTGATGGCGGCGCGCCAGTCCTGGCGCTGGCGCGGCACCGAAACATATTGCCGCGGCGTGCCGTCGCTCAGGCCAAACCCGCGATAATCAAATACCAATGCGTGAAAACCGGCCTCGGCAAATGCCTCAGCATACGGAAACAGCCCTGCATCCATAGTGCCGCAGATGCCGTGCGCCAGCACAATTCCGGCACCATTGCGGGTCGCCTTGGTCGGTTCGTAAAGGCGGCCGCGGCAATCAGCGCGGTGGGACTTGAATGAGATTTCCGTAAACATCCGACGCATTAAAGAATAGCGACGAAAAGAAAACCACATTTTTGTGCGCTGTTTGCTAAAATAAACCCGACTGGTCAAACCGAGTTGGAGGAAACCGATGAAATATCTTCACACCATGATCCGCGTCACCGATCTGGACGCGTCGCTGCGTTTTTATTGTGACCATTTGGGGCTGGAAAATGTCGGCCGTTACGATATCGAAGAAGGCCGCTTCACTTTGGTGTTTCTCGCCCCGCCCGACCAGCCCGAAGCGCAGATTGAGCTGACCCATAATTGGGACGAAAAAGAAGTCGATGAAGGACGCAATTTCGGCCACCTCGCCTATGAGGTCGAGGATATTTACGCCACTTGCGAGAAATTGTCCGAAGCCGGAATTACCATTAATCGGCCGCCGCGCGATGGGCGTATGGCCTTTATCCGCTCGCCGGATAATGTGTCGATTGAATTGCTGCAAGCCGGCGGTGGCATGGAGCCGAAAGAGCCGTGGGCGTCGATGGAGAATATCGGCCATTGGTAGGCATTCGCTCCTTTGTTGTGTGCTTGCTGATTGCGGGTTTGACTGTGCCACCAGCACTGGCGCAAAGACGCATCGAGACGCCGCGCGAGAATGTGGAGCGGCGTCAAGCCGAGGCGGCGCGCGCCAATAATCCTTATTGGGATGGCTTCATCCTTAAACATCAGGGCAATTGCACCGAGGCGATAACCAAGCTGGAACCGCTGGCACGCCGCGGTTTTGGGTTTGAGGACGCGCAAACGGCGCTCGGCGAATGCTATATGCAACTGGCAGGTCTCGACATGAGCAGCAGCAACGCGTCGGACCGCGAGGCCTTGCTGGCCAAAAAAGAATTCGACACCGCGTTGCTCTGGATAGGCCGCGCCGCGCAGGCCGGTCATTTTCAAGCGCAAGCCGTGATGGTGTCGCTTTACGCCGCCGGGCTCGGCCCCAATGAAGATCTGATTGAAGGCTCGAAATGGGCGCATCTTTATCTGACCAATCCAAGCCGCCTCAATCTGGGAGCGCCGATATCGGCCATCGTCTCCATCGACCAATTGAAAGAGCAGATGAACAATAATGACTGGCTGCTGGGCAAGCAACGCGCCCGCGACTGGGTGCCGACTTATGCCGATAAAGCGCCGCAATTACCCGACCTTGAAATAAGCCGGCAATAGGCGACAAGAAATAGCCATAATCGCCTGTTAGGAAGAAAGCTAATAAGAAAGGGTCTGCCCATGAAACAGCTGATAGCAACGTTCATCTTCGCGCTGACACTCTTTCTCGCGCCCTCCGCACCCGCCGCCGCGGCACAGAAAATCGCCTATTTCGCCGGTGGCTGCTTTTGGTGCACGGAAGCGGATTTTGAAAAAATTGACGGCGTCGGGGATGTTATTTCCGGCTTTATGGGGGGCGAGAAAGCCAACCCATCTTACGAAGACGTCGCCTATGGCCGCACCACCCACCGCGAGACCGTGAAAGTGCCCTATGACGACACAAAAGTCAGCTACCAGCAATTATTGAGCGCTTTTTGGCGGATGCACGACCCGACCGACGGCAAAGGCAGTTTCGTTGACCGCGGGCGGCATTATTCCAGCGCCATTTACTATGTCGACGAGAACCAAAAACGCCTCGCCGAAGGGGCCGTTGCGGCGCTCGAAGCGGCGGGCAAATTCACCCGCTCGATAACCACCGAAGTGGCCGAAGCGAAAGGCTTTTACGCCGCCGAAGACTATCATCAGGATTATTACAAGAAATCGGCGACGCGCTACAAATACTACCGCTTTCGCTCGGGCCGCGACCAATTCATCAAGGCGGTATGGCGCGATGACGTCACTGTCTATCAGCTGGCAGCTACTCAACAATAAGGTGAAAAAGCCGAGCATGGCACGCCCTAGGGGAATCGAACCCCTCTTTCCAGGTTGAAAACCTGGCGTCCTAACCGATAGACGAAGGGCGCTCCATTTGCTCGGTGGATGATGATATATCCCTAAACGTTCAGCTTTTCAAGCCTCGCAGACGTCTGTTAAACGGGTGCGGCATCATGCACCATGAACTGCACATCGCGGCGTCCATTCCAGTCATCGGCGCGCAAATAGCCCGCCATATGTAGCGGCGCATTGGTCGTCTGGATAAGCATCCGCACTTCTTCAGGCACTGAGGCAAAAGCCATAGCTTTCAGGCTGCCACCGCCCTCCCCGGCCAAAATGCAGCGCACATGGCCATCGCCGACAACCGCCGGTTTGACGATACCCACAGCCGGCAGCACCAGTCGCGGCTCAGGGTTACCGGCCCCGAACGGGCCGACTTGCTGCATCATCTCCCACAGCTCGCGCGTCGCCGCTTTGGGGGTGAGGCTGGCATCGAGGCGCAGGCGGCGCGGTTTGTCGAGCGCCATACTGCCCAAAGCATCGCTGAGATAGGCTTCGAAATCGGCCAGTTGCGCGCGCTGCAAAGTGACACCGGCGGCCATCGCATGACCGCCGCCGCCATCGATAATCTTTTCATCGACCGCGCCCGCCACCAATCGCCCAACATCGACCGAGCTGATAGAGCGGGCCGAGCCTTTGCCGAGGCCGTTCTCATCAAACGTAATGACAAAGCATGGACGCTGATATTTGTCCTTAAGACGCCCTGCCACAATGCCGATAACACCGGCGTGCCAGCCATCTCCGGTCTGCAAAATATAGGGCGGCAAAGCATTGCTGGTCTCCAGCAGCGCCTCGACATTGCGTGTAACGGCATCCTGCACGGCGCTTTCAATGGCGCGGCGCTGGGCGTTGAAATCATCAAGCCGCGCGGCAAAGCCGGCCGCCTCTTCAGGGCTCTCGGTGCTCAATAGACGGGTGCCGATTTCGGCCTCACCGACGCGGCCACCGGCATTGACGCGCGGCCCCAGTTGAAAACCCAATTGATACGTGCCCCATATGCCTTCAGCGCGGGCCACTTTACCGAGCGCCTGCACACCCGCATTGCGCCCCTGCTGCATGACGGTGAGACCTTGGCGCACAAAGGCGCGATTAATGCCCTCCAGTGGCACTACATCGCAAACCGTGCCGAGCGCTACCAAATCCAGAAGATGCGTCAAATCGGGCTCCTCCCGATCGTTGAAATAGCCCTGCTGGCGCAAAGCTCGATTGAGACCGACCAGTAACATGAAAGTAACGCCGACCGCCGCCAAATGCCCAAGACCGCTTTCATCATCGGGGCGGCGCGGGTTGATAAGCGCGAAACAATCGGGCAAACCGCCGCCTGTCTGATGGTGATCGGCGACAATCACTTGTTGCCCGCGGGCTTTGGCGTTGGCCAGCACATCATGGGCCATGGTTCCGCAATCAACCGTCACCAGCAGTTTATAGCCCTCATCGTGTAGCTTTTGAAAAGCCGCCTCATTGGGGCCATAGCCCTCTTTGGTGCGGTCGGGAATGTAGAAATGCATGGCACGGCCACAAGCGCGCCAATAACGAATCAGCAGCGAAGACGAGGTCGCGCCATCGACATCGTAATCACCAAATACGGCAATCTTTTCATCGTCGATAATCGCCTGCGCCAGACGCGCGCTGGCTTTGTCCATATCCGTCAGGCGCGACGGATCGATTAACAAATCGCGCAGTTTCGGGTCGAGATAGCCGGGCGCATGTTCGGCATCTATGCCGCGCGCCGCCAACATACGGCACAATAAATCGGGCAGCCCGAGGCGCTGCGACAGCGCCAGCACTTGCCGATCATCGTTCTCCTGCATCAGCCAAAACTGCCCTGCCGCCGATCGGGTAACGCCCAGAGCGGCCCCTTCTAGCGCGGCAGTCTTGGCCGGTGCATCAGTCATCGAGGTGGAATTTGTCCATATTGGCATGGCGCGCTTTAATCCAGCGCATGGTCTTGGTGGACGAGCGCATCAGCAGCGTATCAGTCCATACTTCGCCGCCGCTTCGGTGAATGCCCGACAGCATCGAGCCCGAGGTCACGCCGGTCACTGACAGCACAACATCGCCGCTGGCCATTTCATGCATTTCGTATTTTTTGCCGAAATCCTTAATGCCCATTTTTGCAGCGCGCTCTTTCTGGCCCTCATCATTGGTCACCAGACGGCCTTGCATTTGCCCGCCCGTGCAGCGCAGACCGGCAGCAGCCAGCACACCTTCCGGCGCGCCTCCGGTGCCGAGATACATATCGATACCGGTTGAGGGGTCGGTGCAATGGATAACGCCGGCAATATCGCCATCGGTAATCAGCGTCACCCGCGCCCCTGCTTCGCGCACTTTGGAGATAATCTCGGCATGGCGTGGACGGTCAAGAATACACACATTAATCAGCTCAACGCCGACACCTTTGGCTTTGGCCAAAGCTTTGACGTTCTCGGCCGGGTCGGCATCCAAATCGACAATGCCCTCAGGGTAGCCGCCGCCAATGGCGATTTTTTCCATATAAACATCGGGCGCATTGAGCAATGTGCCGCCCTCAGCCATGGCGACAACGGCGAGCGCGTTTTGCATGCCCTTGGCGGTCAGTGTGGTGCCTTCCAGCGGGTCGAGTGCTATGTCAACTTTCGGGCCTTTGCCGGTGCCGACTTTCTCACCGATATACAGCATCGGCGCTTCGTCGCGTTCGCCTTCGCCAATCACCACTTCGCCGTCAATGGCCAGCGTGTTCAATTCGCGGCGCATCGCATCCACCGCCGCCTGATCGGCAGCTTTTTCATCGCCACGCCCGATAAGGGTCGAAGCGGCAACGGCGGCACGCTCGGTCACACGTGCCAGTTCCATGGTCAATACGCGGTCGATTTTCTTGGCTGCCATTTATATCTCCTACATTTCTTCCGCAAATACCGGTAGCGCCAGCACTGCATTACAAATTTCCGACTGAGCAGCCAGCGCGGCCAGAGCCGCATCGAGAGATGCTTTTTCGGTTTGATGGGTAATAAAAACCACTGGCAAATAACTGTCACCCGCTTCTGACGACCTTTGCACAACTTCTTCGATGGAAACGCCGTTTTCAGCCAAAATCTGTGTCGCTTTGGCCATGCTGCCGGGCTTATCGGCAAGCGCCAGACGGATGTAAAACTCACTCGCCGGTGCATTTTGCGTAGCTGATTCTGTCATCGCCGAGACCGCCACATCGAACAGGGGACGCCCAAAACCGCGCGCGATATCAGCAATATCGGCCAGCACGGCCGACGCTGTGGCACCGCCGCCCGCGCCGGGGCCCTGCAGCATCACACTGCCCAAAGGCGCGGCAGTAATCGAAACGGCGTTCAATTCGTTCAGCACTTGTGCCAGCGCTTGCGATTTTTTGACCAACATCGGCTCGACACTGTGATAGACGCCATTGCCCTCATGCGCCGCCGTACCGACCAGACGAATGACGCTGTCAAACTCGGTGGCAAAAGCGATATCGGCGGCGGTGATGGCCTCGATACCGGTCACGGCGATATTGTCCATTGCGGGCGCAACACCAAACGCCAGCGCAGACAAAATAGCCAGCTTCTGACCGGCATCCATGCCGCTAATATCAAGCGTCGGGTCGGCCTCGGCGAAACCTTTTTCCTGCGCTTCTTGCAACGCCGCCTCGAAAGACAACCCCGCCGCTTCCATGCGCGTTAGAATATAATTGCACGTGCCGTTGAGAATGCCGCAAAGCCGCGCAATGTCATTGCCCGCCAGACCTTCGCGCAGCGTTTTAATGACCGGAATACCACCGGCCACCGCCGCTTCAAACGCCAGTGGCACATTGCCGCCGACCGATAAATCGGATAGCGGTGCGGCATGCGCGGCCAGCATGGCTTTATTGGCGGTAACAACCGGCTTGCCCGCTTCAAGCGCCGCACTGACCAAAGCCAGAGCCGAGCCATCCGCGCCGCCAATAAGCTCGACCACCACATCGACCCCCTGATGGGCGATTAATTCTTGCGGGTCGGCAACAAAATCGACGCCGCTGAGGTCAACGCCGCGGTTTTTTTTGGCATCGCGCGCCGATACCGCCACCAATTGCGCGCGCGGTACTGCGCCTTGCAACAATCGTGCAGCCACGGTCGCACCGACCGTTCCGAGACCGGCCAAACCGATACGGATTTTGTCGCTCATGCGGATTTCTTCTTTTCGATATGCTCGTCCATGAAACGCTTCAGACTGCGCCCGGCCTGACGAATGCGCTGCTCGTTCTCAACCAAAGCGAGGCGCACATAATCATCTCCATACTCGCCAAAACCAATGCCCGGCGACACGGCGATATCGGCCTCCTTCAACAATAATTCGCTGAATTCCAGAGACTTCATGTCGGCAAACGGGGCTGGAATACGCGCCCAAGCAAACATTGTAGCGGCTGGAGACGGCACGTTCCAACCGGCGCGGTGAAACGCGTCAATCAGCACATCGCGGCGCTCTTTATAGACGGCACGGATATCACGGATAATCTCTTCCGGACTGTCGAGCGCCGCTGCAGCAGCGACCTGAATGGGCGTAAACGCACCATAATCGAGATAGGATTTGATGCGCGTCAGCGCGCCGATAAGGCGTTCATTGCCGACCGCAAATCCCATGCGCCAACCGGGCATGGAGAAAGTCTTGGATAGCGAGGTGAACTCGACCGCAATGTCTTTTGCGCCCTCGACCTGCAAGATAGAGGGCGGCGGATTGTCCTCGTCGAAATAAATCTCGGCATAGGCGAGGTCGGACAAAAGCATAATCTCGTGCTTTTTGGCATAGGCGACGATTTCTTTGTAGAATTCGACATCCACCACCTCAGCCGTCGGATTGCCCGGATAATTGAGCACCAGCGCTTTCGGTTTCGGGTGGCTGGTCGCTACCGCTTGGTCGAGCACGGTGAAAAAATCATCGCTCTCCTGCATCGGCAGATGCTGGATGGTGGCTCCGGAAATAATAAAACCGAAAGCGTGGATCGGATAAGTCGGGTTGGGCACAAGAATTACATCACCCGGATCGGTAATGGCCTGCGCCATATTGGCAAACCCCTCTTTTGAACCGAGTGTCGCAATGACCTCCGTATCGGGATTGAGCTTGACGCCAAAGCGGCGCTCATAATAGCGCGCCTGCGCTTTACGCAGCCCCGGAATACCCTTGGACGCCGAATAACGATGGGTGCGCGGATTGCGTACCGTCTCGACCAGTTTTTCGACAATATGCTTCGGTGTCGGCAGGTCGGGATTGCCCATGCCGAAATCGATAATGTCCTTGCCCTCGGCCCGCGCCTGCGCTTTCAACTTATTGACGCGCTCGAACACGTAAGGGGGCAATCTCTGGATGCGATGAAATTCCTGCGTCATCTTTTTTCCGCTCACTTAAATTGGTCTTCTACATCTCGCCATTTGCATGATGGCTGTTTCTGGCCTGCAAATAAGGCAATAGCATGACTTTCGCTTACCGATAAAGCGCTTATGGATAAAGCGGCTGCTGCTGCAAGCCCGCCGTTTCGTCAAAGCCACACATCAAATTCATATTCTGCACCGCCTGCCCGCTCGACCCTTTTACCAAATTGTCGAGTGTCGCAAACAAAATGACCCGCCCGTCAATGCGGTCGTCAAACGCTGCCAGCAGGCAGAAATTGGAGCCGCGCACATGACGCGTCGCCGGCACATTATCAACGGCGCGCACAAACGGCTTGTCGGCATAAAAAGCGTCCCAAGCCGCTTTCATATCAGCCGCCTTGGCACCTTTGGCGCGGGCATAAATCGAAACATATTCACCGCGATTCATCGGCACCAAATGCGGGGTGAAATTGACCCGCACATCGTCAATGCCGGCCGCTTTGGCAATTTCCTGCTCAATCTCCGGCGCGTGGCGATGCGCCGCAACGCCATAAGCATTCATGCCCTCGGCGACTTCGGAAAACAAATTCTGTTCTTTGAGGCTGCGTCCGGCACCCGTGACACCGGATTTGGCATCGATAATCAAGTCGTCGCTCTCCAGCAATCCCGCCGCGACAAGCGGCAGTAATGCGGTCAAGGCAGCGGTCGGATAACAGCCCGGGCAAGCAACCAGACGCGCCTGTTTAATGGCGTCGGCATAATGCTCGCTTAATCCATAAACGGCGCTGCTCAGCAGCTCCTGATTGTCATGCGAGCGCCCATACCATTCGGCATAAGTGTCGGCATTGCGCAGCCGAAAATCGGCCGACATATCTATAACTTTCACGCTGTCGGGCAAACCCGCGATAACGTCTTGTGCGGTCGAATGCGGCAAGCCGCAAATCACCGCATCAATGTTGCTCCAATCGGCGTCCTCGGCTTTCACCAAAGGCGGCACGTCGAGGCCGCCAAATTGTGGATAAATCTCGGCCAATGCTTTGCCGGCATGGGCATTGCCGGTGAGCAGTTTAATTTCAGCCTGCGGGTGAGCGGCGAGCAGGCGCACGGCATCGGCGCCGGTGTATCCCGACGCGCCGATAATGCCGACATTTATTTTGCTCGTGCTCATTTGCGTCTCTCTTCTCTCTCGCCTTTTGCGGGGTTTACCCCTCAGGGTCGTGATTGACCGCCATAATCTCGCCTTCGGCCATTAACTTACCATCGACAAACACCTCGCCTTTAAATTTATAGGCCATGCCGCGGCGGCGAATCTGCGTCACATGAATGCGCATCTGGTCGCCCGGCGTCACCGGATGGCGGAAGCGCACCTTATCGACCGTCATGAAATAAATCAGCTTGGTTTCAATCGGGTTGCCACTATCTTTGGCGTGCTGCATCACCAATATCGCCGATACTTGCGCGATGGCCTCGATTATCAGAACCCCGGGAAATACCGGATTATCCGGAAAATGGCCGGTAAACCAAGGCTCGGACGCGGTGACATTTTTAATGCCGACGCCCGATTGTTCGCCATTCATCTCAACCACACGATCAACCAACAAGAACGGATAGCGGTGCGGTAGGAAATCCATGATTTCCGTTATTGTAACACTCGTACCTTCAATGTTTTCGGACATCGAATCCCCCATGAAATTTCCTCTTTCTCACAACAAATTCATAACAAAAAAGGGGCCCAAAAGCCCCTTTTTCTTTCTCTCATATGAAAGAGGCTTATCGTTTCGAGAACTGGAAGCTGCGGCGGGCTTTCGCGCGGCCATATTTCTTACGCTCGACAACGCGGCTGTCACGGGTCAGGAAGCCGCCTTTTTTTAGCACCGGACGCAGGCCCGGCTCGTAATAAGTCAGCGCCTTGGACAGGCCGTGGCGCACAGCACCGGCTTGGCCCGACAGACCGCCACCGCTTACCGTCGCAATGACGTCAAACTGGCCATTGCGTTCAGCGGCGACCAGAGGCTGGCGCAAAATCATGCGCAGAACCGGACGGGCGAAGAACCTCTCTTCGTCCTTGCCATTAACCGTGATGGTGCCGCTACCGGGCTTGATCCATACGCGCGCAATGGCATTTTTCCGCTTACCGGTCGCATAGGCGCGGCCTTGCGCATCAATTTGCGGCTCGGCCGGCGTTACCGGCGTTTCTAAGGCAGCACTTGCCGCGTTTTCGCCGGCAATGGCGGTATCGAGGTTTTCCAAAGTTGTTTCAGTCGTCTCAGACATATTATGCCCTCACATTCTTGCTGTTCATGCCCGCAACATCGAGCGTCTCCGGCGATTGCGCCTCATGCGGATGCTCGGCACCGGCATAAACTTTCAAATTGCCCAATTGCTGACGCGCCAGCGGGCCGCGAGGCAGCATACGCTTGACGGCCATTTCCACGACGCGCTCGGGAAACTTGCCTTCCAGCACTTTTTCCGGAGTGGTTTCTTTCAAGCCGCCCGGATAACCGGTGTGGCGGTAATATTTCTTGTCGGCCATTTTCTTGCCGGTGAATTTCACCTTATCGGCATTGATGACAATGACATTGTCGCCGCAATCCATATGCGGCGTGAAAGTCGGCAGGTGCTTGCCCCGCAGGCGCGTTGCAATAACCGCGGCCAGACGCCCGACCACCATATTTTCGGCGTCGATGAGAATCCACTTCTTCTCAATATCGGCCGGTTTCGCAGAAAATGTTTTCATCTGTCTCACCCTAAAAAAGGCCGAAAAGCGGCCTCATCAAACTCTGGCTGGGTTTTACGGCTCGCCAGCGCTAAAAGCAATAGTTTAATTTCTAAAAAAGACCATTAAAAACAACAGCTTGTAAATTTGGTAAATATTTACCGCATGCTAGAGCGCTTGTTTATAAAGAATATGCAGATGCGTGACCGCAATGGCCATCAGCGCCACCGCGCCAAGCTGGTGCGCCACCCCCAGATATATCGGCACCGCCAGCATCAGCGCGACAATGCCCAGCACGACCTGCAGAAGCAGAGCCGCGCCCAGCCATTTCGCTGAAAGCGCCGCCGCGCCGCCCGCGCCCGATTGCAGCACACAATAAACATGCCAGCCAATCAGCCCCGTCAGCGCATAGGCAATCATGCGGTGATCGAATTGCACGGTCAGATGGTTTTCGGAGAAATTGAGCCAGAAAGGCTGCAACATAAACAGACCGTCGGGGATGAAATCGCCATCCATAAGCGGCCAGTCGGTGTAGGTTTTTCCGGCATCGATACCCGCCACCAGCGCGCCCATAAGCGATTGAAACAAAACCGAGCCGACAATTACCGCCGCCACTGTGCCCAGCTCGCCAAAGCGGCCATTTATCGGCGCGCCGCGCCAATAATTCAGCGCCAGCCATAGTGAGGAAGCGAGAATAATCAGCGCCAAGCCCAAATGCATGGCAAGGCGATACTGGCTGACATCAACCCTATCGGTGAGGCCACTGGCGACCATATACCATCCCATAAAACCTTGCAGACCGCCCAGCGCGAACAAGCCGATGAGCGGCGGCAAGGCGGCGCGGCTAATTTTCTTTTGCACCAGAAAAATCACGAAAGGAATAAAGAACACCAGACCGACAATGCGACCGAGGAAGCGATGCGCCCATTCCCACCAATAGATGATTTTAAACTCGGCCAAGCTCATGTCGGCATTGACCAATTGGTATTCGGGAATCTGTTTGTATTTGTCGAACTCGACCAGCCAATCGGCGTGGCCGAATGGCGGCAACGCGCCGCGTATCGGTGCCCATTCGGTAATCGACAAGCCGCTATCGGTGAGCCGCGTCAAGCCGCCGACCAGCACCATCAGCATAACAAAACCGGCGAGCGTAAACAGCCAAATGGCGATTTGGCGGTCAGATGCTGTAATCCCCTGTTGGGGCTGCGATATGGCTGTCGAATTCATGCGTCTTATATAGGCGTTTCCCGACTGCGCCGCCTTGCGACCAAACATCGCTAGAGGGCGTGCGGGGAACATGTTACATCAACGCCATGACAAACACGCCTGAAACCAATCGCAAACCTTTTCGCAAGCCGTGGCTGCCGATTCGCATCCGCAAGCTCATCGGGCTGGTGCTGATGCTGGCGCTGATTGTGTTCTACGCGCTGCTGGTGATGACCGTAGCGGTGACCACCAGCGTGCCGGAAAACGGCATTGTCGAGTTTTTCTATTATCTGATTACCGGCGTCGCTTGGGTTGTACCCGCCGCCGCGATTATTTATTGGATGCAGTGCCCCGACGAGCCTGAAGCGTAATCTCGCCTGTAAGTTTTTGCCCTATGGCCGAGTGAACGGTTTTCTTAGTCCGGACGCCCAAACTGAAAAATATTCAGCGCGATAATGGCGACGATGAAAACAACGATTGGCAAAATAGCAGACATTTTTCTCTCCAGCTTTTAAATGGTCGGAGCGGCGGGATTCGAACCCACGACCCCTTGTCCCCCAGACAAGTGCGCTACCGGGCTGCGCTACGCTCCGACACGGCTATTAACTAGGTAGTTTCAATAAAAAACGCAAGTGCGCCGTCGGTTTATCGCACGGCCAATTTAATTATCTTCACCAACCAGCAAAATGCGCGCCTGCTTGAGATTTTGTCGCGCCGCTTCCAGCTTACTGCGGCGGTCGATGCCAACTTCATTGAGCGACGCCTGCGATGTCGGTTTCTCACCCTTGGCCAGCCGCCGCACCTCTGCAACACCCGCTTCCTTCAGATGCTTTTTCGCACCTTTAATGGTCATGCCCTGCGCGTGCAGCAAAAATTTGATACCGGCAATCAGCTCAACATCCTCGAGTCGATAATAGCGCCGCCCCGCCGCGCGCTTCACCGGTTGAATCTCGTCAAACTTGCTTTCCCAGAAACGCAGCACATGCGGCTTCACATCGAGCGCCTCGGCAACCTCGCTAATGGTGCGAAAGGCGCTGTCTGATTTTCCCGACGTCATTGAGCGATCGCGGGGGCTCTAACCGAGCCCTGACATTTTATTGACTTTGTCTTTCAGCACATGGCTGGCGCGGAAGCTAAGCACGCGGCGCGGCTCAATCGGCACTTCCTCACCGGTTTTCGGATTGCGGCCTATGCGGCCGTTTTTATGGCGCACGAGAAATGAACCGAAAGAGGACAGTTTAACATCCTCCCCGCGAATGAGCGCATCCGAAATCTCGTCGAGAACGGTCTCCACTATCTGCGCGGACTCGCTGCGCGACAGCCCAACCGTGTTGTAAACAATTTCGCTCAAATCCGAACGTGTGACTGTCTTACCCGCCATGTACTAGTCTCCTCAGCCGAAAGTTAAGCACAAGGCAAAATGCCCGCGCAAGGTTAAAACTTAATTAAAATAGGGATTTATACCCAACGAACTAGATTGGCGCCCCAGGTCAGACCGCCGCCCATGGCTTCCAGCATAATCAAATCACCGGATTTCACGCGCCCGCTTTTGACCAAATCATGCAGCGCCAGCGGTATCGAGGCGGCTGATGTGTTGGCGTGGTTTTGCACCGTAATGACGGTTTTTTCAGCCGGCAGGCTGATGCGCTTGGCGACCCCGTCAATGATGCGTTTATTGGCCTGATGCGGCACAAACCAGTCAATATCATCGACCTTCAAATCATGCGCGGCAAGCAGGCTGTTAATCGCATCGGCGATATTGCCGACCGCGTGGCGATAAACCTCCGGCCCCTGCATACGCAATTTGCCCGTTGTACCGGTGGTTGATGGCCCGCCATCGACGTAAAGCAAATCGGTAAGATTGCCGTCGGAACGCAAATAAGAGCCGATAATATGCGGCGCGTTCGGGGTGTCGATATCGGTCGCCTCAATCACCACCGCGCCGCCGCCATCGCCGAACAACACCGCCGTCGCGCGGTCGTCCCAATCGAGCAGGCGGGTCATGGTCTCAGCGCCGATGAACAATACGCGCTTGGCCTGTCCGGTCTCGACCATGGCCGAGGCGACGCTAAGCCCATAGACAAAACCCGAGCACACGGCCTGCACATCAAACGCCGCGCCGTGGCTGATGCCAAGTTTCTTCTGCACCAAGGCGGCGGTGGCCGGGAAAGTCAAATCGGGTGTGGTGGTGGCGACAATTATCATGTCGATATCGTCGGTACTGACCGCGGCGTCGGCGAGCGCCTGGCGCGCCGCATGCACGGCGAGGTCGCTGGTCGTCTCCCCCTCGCCTGCTTGGTGGCGCTGTTTAATGCCCGAGCGCGAGGTAATCCATTCGTCGCTGGTATCGAGAATTTTTGAGAGGTCGTCATTGCTAACGGTTTTTTCCGGCAGATAGCTGCCAATACCGATTATCTTCGCTTTACGG